>WNFB01007018.1_pt1 | contig 10085 bp, 8 predicted proteins | sample 5400501 | NCBI WGS metagenome assembly WNFB01 (sample SAMN13153341, study PRJNA577476) | soil metagenome | isolation source: 200 cm saprolite under Douglas fir tree site 2 hole 1 | place: USA:California | collected 2015-04-18
TCGGGCCGGGCTGGCATGATCTACCGTCGGCGTTACTGGGAGGAAGCACAGTTCGCGGCGGTGGCTCACCTGCAAGAATTCTTCGCCGCGCGTAACAAGCCACTCACGCAAGTAGCAATCGCTTGGGTGCTGGCGCAGCCGGGTATCACCTCACCGATCGTTGGCGCGACCTCGCCCGAACAGTTACGCCAGTCTCTGCCAGCCACCGAACTCACGCTGGACGCGGAAGAGAAGGAAGCGTGCACCGAGGCGTGGTTCACCATCCCTCGTCACAGCGACCCAGCGGTGGCGTTGCGGTAAAATAGCGGTCAGCCGTCAGCCGTTAGCGTCGGATCTCGCTACAGAGGGCACAGCTCCATTCAGAAGCTGATGGCTGATGGCTGATGGCTTGCCGTCACAGCATCTCATAGAAGCTGCCCTCGCCAGGGACAAACAGACGACTGTAGAAGCGCATGGCGTAGGAGTCGGTCATGCCGGCAAGAAAGTCACAGATGACGCGCTTGCGGGCGGTTTCATCGCTCTCGGCCAAGGCGCGCTCGTAGTCCTCACCGTGATCTTCAGGAAACAGACCGATCGATTCCCGGCCCTGATCAAGGACGGCAAAGAGACGCCGTAACACCTCTTTGCCCTTGTGCCCCAAAGTTGTGACGCGGGGGTTAAAGATCACTTTGTACGATTCAAACGCCTTAAGCACCTCGATCCGCACGCGGCTGGGAAGCTCCGCATCAATGCGTCCATCCGCTTGGATAGCAACGGCACTGGCGAACTCATGAATCAAATCGCGGGTGAGCATCTTGCGCGCGGCCCGGCTCGCGGTGCGCTCCAACTCTTCCAGGCGCTCGGCGATGCGCACCAGTTCTCCCTGGATCACTTCCTCACTGGCAGTATATCCTCGAAGAGCGAGCCTCGCATTCACGTCGCGTACCACCCGTGGCGGCGGCACGCGGCGAAAATCGGCCACAGTGATGAGCCCGGCTTTGAGGCTGTCTTCCAGGTCGTGCACGGAGTAGGCGATGTCGTCAGCCACGTCCATGATCTGGCATTCGAAGCTGGGGGCATAGCCGTTGCCGGTGTGACGAATGACGGTTTCGACCAGTTCGCGATCCCAGGCGTAAAACCCCTTGACCGGACCGTCGGATGCCGCCAGGGCGGCGGCATCGATACAGGTCTTGTATTTTAGTATGCCATCCAGCGTCTGATAGGTCAGATTCAGGCCCTCGTAGGCGGCGTGTTTGCGCTCCAGGTGGGTGAGGATACGGAAGGTCTGGGCGTTGCCCTCGAAGCCACCGCAATGGCGCATGAGTTCATGAAGGGTGTATTCACCGGTATGGCCAAAGGGAGGATGTCCCAGGTCATGCGCCAGACACACCGCCTCGACCAGGTCGGTGTCCGCCCCCAGCCCGAGGGCAATGCCTTTGGCAATCTGCGCCACTTCGAGTGAGTGAGTGAGGCGGGTACGGAAGAAGTCGCCCTCGTACACGCCAAACACCTGCGTCTTTCCTTGCAGCCGGCGAAAGGCCGCACAGTGAATGATGCGCGCCCGGTCGCGTTCGAACTCCGAGCGGTAGTCGGCTTCCGTCCCCTTGGGCTCAGGGGTATGGCGACAGGCATCCTGGACGCGAGCAGGTGCTGACACGCAATCCTCCGTCGGTAATCTTCACTGGGGTTCGTGGGGTAAGCGCGGCATTCGGTTCGCCCTCTATTTCCCGAAGCGTGACAATCCTTGGTAGCCAAAATCCGCCGGATTGAGACCAACGTTGACGCGAATGTCGTTCCCTTCACGTAGGGGCAATACGACGTTGGCCGCGGTCGCGGCGTGTTCGTCGATGGCCAAACCAAAATCCGCCTGACGGGTCGAGAACACCCCGTCTTCGCTGATTGCCTGACCGCCGCCCACCACGATCGTCTTCCAGTACTGGCCGGCGCGGTCGTAGACTTCTTTGTAGTAGCCGCGGAAGAGTTCTTTATCGATCCAGATAATTTGCCGGCCGTAAGCGTAGTACGGATCTTTGGAGACCGCCTCGACAAGCCATACCGGCCGCTTGGTCACGTACAGGTTGGTCGGCCACCACGCCGCCCCTGCCCACTGTCCTCCACTCTGGTCGAACATCTTACTCTTCCCTGGCCACGGCATGATCGCGGCGTTCTCGTTCGCCGGCAACAGTAAGCCGCGTTCGGTCTTCTTCCAGCGCTTGGGTGTCGGCAAGGTGTAAGGCACCAAGGCTTCTTGCTGGCCGATCAGCTTCCAGGTAAAGTAGTGAATCTTGCCCGAAAACGTTCCCCCGTCATCGCGGCTGAAATGCGAGCCGAACAATCCATCCGAAGTGTTCGCCGCAGCCAGACGCCGCACTCGGCGCAGGACCGGTACGTAGGTCCACACAGAGGTCCATTTGTCCGGGTCTAGGTAGCCCCAAGTAAGAGTCGCCAGTCCGACGGCATCGTAGGGAGCGACGCCGAAAATCAAGGCTTTTGCCGAGACCTCATCGGGATTGTCGATCGGCCCGCTCCACCGCGCCCCGTACGACACCACTTGTCCTTTCAAATCGACATACCGTTCCAGGCCAGCAGCGTTGACCCAAAAGATATTGATGAACACATCCACATCATCGACCGGCCCGCCCGCCAGTGCGAAATTGTACAGGATCTTATAGGCAACCTGGGGATCTTTCTCATCAATCCGTGGAAAGGGAAATCCACCATCCGTGTAACGCGGCCAGGTGCCGGTGGCGGTTTCGATCATCACCCCGTCCGCATTGAGCGCATACTTGCCGGCATTGGCTTCGGTCAGTTTGAGAAAGCGACTCCCCCATTGCAGACCTTCGGGCGGAACGTCGATGACCTTGGAGATGTGCTGGCCGAGTTCGAACCGCTTCAGGATCGCCTCGGGCATCTTCCCTTTGGCCTCCTGCCAGGTGGTCTTATCCAGGGTATCGCCAGGTTTGAGTTCAGCACGGGCCGGCAGCGCCACCACCGCGAGCCAGACCAGCACCCACGCGCTTATAAAGCTTCTCCTATTCACCACCATGGAAAACCCTCCTTATCCCTGAAGCCAGCCTAGAACTGCACGGAAAAGCCTTCTCCCTCTTCGGTCTCTTTGTCCACCAGGGTGGTCCGTGCAGAGGTGTATTGCCCTGCCGGGTAGAATAGATACCCACTCACTGTTTGTCCAGGCTGGAGCGTGAGCGCCCCCTGCAAAGCTTTGCTCTGGCCAGCCGCGGGAGGCGCCACCGGCGCGACTCGCCCGCCGGCGGCGGGCTGGAGGAAGACTTTACTGGTATCCATGCCATAGGGCCGTGACGTGTTGTTGGCAATCACCACCTTCACCGGCAGGATACCGCTAGCAGGCAAGTCTGCCCCGAGTTCGATCTGTGACTCGAAACTATTGAGCGGGGTCACTGTCAGATTCAGGCCCTTTTCCGGGCCTCGGGCCGCCATGACTTCTTGGGTCCCACGCAGAATGTTGAAGGTTTGCTTAAAAATCTGGGGGAACTCACCCGGCCGCTCCGCCGGACCGACCAGAGACGGGATCGCTACACCGGTCTTCTCCGGTTCTACAACCGCGCCGTCTGCATTGCAGGTAATCGTCACCATCCCATCCTTCGCCCCCTCTTTCTGCGCCAGGATGTGGCCAGGCTGGCCGGGAGTGGCGATTTGCAAGGAGGCCGGCGTGTAACCGAGGACGGTCACCGTGCGATATGCCAGGCGGTTCGCCTCTTCACAAGACAATGAGGGTACGGCAATCGTCTGCGTGCGCGGGGGCTGCTGCAGACTGCAGCTCGCCAGAACCAGAGAGAAACCGACAAGAACAAGAGGGAACGACACACGCATCAGGCCAACTCCTTCATCTCGCAAGATGAAGCCCTGTTATACCAACTTCTCGCTCCAGAGGTAACTGACGGCAAGCGGCGCTCCATAAGAGCGAAATGGGGTGGCACGGGCAGCTCGTCTGCCCGTGCCAAACGGCTCGCACTGGCGAACAAGTCGCCAGTGGCACCCAAGTTCTTCCTTTTGGTAAATGCCAATGAAATCTGCTCTAGGCACGGCTTGAACAGGTCCTTCTTAATCCACATTCCCCTGCCCCACCCTTGTCTTGCCGCGAAAAAAGGGTGTAGACTTCCCCGGCAAATGTCTTGAACTCGCACGGCAAAATAAGGAGGGAAGGCCATGACAGACGAGCACGCGCTTCTTAAACAGGCGTTCGAACAGACTCCGCCGTTTTTTAAGTTGCTCTCGCAGTTACGCAGCCGGCGGGTAGGCAAAGGTTATACCGTCGAAGCCGGCAAGGACGAAGTCCATCCGGCCACCGGTTTCACGCAGTTTATGGAAAAAGGCCCCCTTGCCTTCGAATCGCGGCACCAACCCCAGCCCCTATCTACGACCGAGGAGGCGCTGCTGGCCTGGGCTGCCTGCGGCCCCAATGGCATCATCACCGCCGACCTGCCGGCCAATGCCAACCTCTCGACCCTCCTGTGTGTTGCCGGCTCGACCATTCCCGGCCCCTGTAACGATTCAGCGATGCACCTGCTCATCATCAATGACGAGGGCACCCACCTCTACAAACGCTCTAAAGAACGAGAGAAGCCGGTAGAGATCGAAAGCGAAGCAGACTATCCTAAAGTGTTGCGTTGGTACCAGGAGCGGCGGCAGCAGGTCAGCGACAAACGGCCGGCTCTCTCTTGGAATGTTCCCGGCAAAATGATGGGCATCTGGCAGTGGAACTATAACAAGCCAGGGACGACCGTTTTCATTCCCGTGCAGGATATGGCCTTTGAGCAGACCAATCTGCTGCTCTCGCTTCCCGAGTGGTTCGGCTGGTACTTTGTCGATGCCGACGGCACCCCCAGCGTGCCGGAGCAATTCTGTCGTGAACACAACCTCAACGTTCCCGTGCCGCTCAAGGACTACGAAGAACTGTGCCTCCACGCCAGCGACTACGTCTGTGGCTTCTCTCTCTCCAACATGCGCCTGGGCGCTGAGGCGTTGGGGCTGGGGACGTGGATTTTCTGCGGGTATTCCGAGGACCTGGTTCTCGGTGGGATTCCCGAAGTCTCCAAAGGTCTGGGATTCCAATATAACAAACAGGAGGGCAAGCAGTACTATGTCGGTCTGCGTGGAGTGATCGAGGGGTACGGCTACCCGGCGCCGTGGTGGAAGTCGGTGGACGAGATGGTCGAGAAGGTCTACAACGCCCGCTACAACAGTCAGGGCATCTTCTTCGGCGACAAGGGCAGCTACTACAGTTGCTCGATCGAGCAGGGCCCTTACAAGCCTGAGGTGCGTGATGCGATCCGCAATCACCCCCGGGTGCAAATCCCTGACTGGTGCATGGACTTCGCTAAGATAACGGTCAAGTATTTCGTCGAGAAATACGGCCGCTGGCCAGTGTACCATTCAGCCCTGCATCAGCAGCACCAGTGCCAGTTCCATCATGTGGACACCGACTTTTATGACAAGTTCCACTTGCCGGGATATATGAACGACCGTATTCGCAATCACGATGCGAATTGGCATAGCGGAAAGTAAGCAAGAGGCCAGGAGTCAGTAGAAGAAGAGGAACAGAGGAAGAATGAGTACGAATTTGAACGATTACAAAACCGTACAAACGTGGATTGCTGGCGTACATGAGCAGTCGGGCGTCTCGCCCGAGAATGACGCGAAACGCCTGCAAATCTTGGCCGAGTTCTGCGCTCGGATCGCCAAAGATCCCGACCAGATCATCGACGAGTGTCTGCGCGACGTCGATGGCGGCAAGAAAATCCGCGTCAAAGGCCGACGTTTCTATGCCGAGCAGATCGCCGAATTTGAGCAACAAGCCGAGGGGAACGCAGGCGAAAAGCGACAGAAGGCAAACTACGTCCGCAGTTTTCTCATCCACAATGGCGTGCTGCTACAGACCAGCCCGCTTTTTTGAGGATTGTCAATCTTTCGTGAAGGGTTGTAGGGGCTTGATTCATCAAGCCCTTCCCCAAAGGAGGGTTCTATGGATTTCCTGCAAGTCTGCGGTCTCCGGCGCAGCATCCGTATCTTTCGTCCCTGGCAACAGGTAGAGCGCGAAAAAATTCAACGCATCCTCGAAGTAGCCCGCTTGACGACTTGTCCAGGGAACCTACAGCCCTGGCGAGCAGTTGTGGTGGAACGCGATAAGCTCTCTTTCCAAGACCGCGAGGCGCTCCTGGCTGCGGATAACTACCAGGGCGCGCACGTGCAGGCGCCACTGTGGATCTATTGGTTCGCCGACGTGGATGGCTCGACCGCTGAGACTTTCCGCCAGCGCGTGCATGAACTCGTGGACCTGGGCGCGCTGCCGACGTTCTACGGCTGGACGCACGAGACTATCGATTCAGCCATTGTTAAAGGCGAGGCCGCGCCGGAAGGGATGCCGGCAATTCATACGTTGATTCACAACCTGCCACGCGAGGCAGCGGCCGCGGTCGCCCGGCAGGAGACTGTTGGCGTCTGTGCGGTCGCCACTCTGGCAGCAGTCAACGAAGGATTAGGCACGTGCTTACACATGGCCGCTTCGTCAGATAAGGTGCAGGTACTGAAAAGGATTCTCAAGGTCCCAGACGGCTGGGAGCCGGTATGGGTGCAACTGGTTGGTTATCCGGCCGAGGAGCGAGAGGCGGGCGGGCAACGACCGCGGCTACCGTTTGAGACAATCTATTTTGCTGGCGTCTACGGCAAGCCGTTCACGCGCGACCCTAAGGTAGTCGAAGACCTTACTAAAGAAGGCTTGCTGCAAACGCCGATGCCCAAATCCGGCCGCTTTGAGGAACTCAAACATCTGGCGCGGATGTTGGGATTTCCGCTGTAACGAGCAGGCTGCTGTCTCCGCGGTCGCCCTTCGACAAGCTCAGGGTGACCGGGTAAAGTTTTAAGCCAATGTAGTAACCGTTCGTGCTGAGCTTGTCGAAGCACGAGAGGAGGCAAGGGGACCGCTGACCGCTGACTGCTAATAGCTGCTTTATGAACGACATCAAATCCTACACCACGGTGCAAAAGTGGATCGCCAACGTCAACCGCTACTATAATCTGAGCGACGAAGAGTGGGTGGGTCGGCTGCAGATGCTAGCCGACTTCTGCGAAGCGGAGGAGAAAGACCCTGATGCGATGATCGCCGAGGCGCTGGCGGAGAAGAGCGACAAGGTCGATTACATGCGGCATCTCAAGAAGTTCGTGAAAGCCCAGAGCACGAACCCGCGCATTGCCCACGATCTGGAAAACGTGGTGCGTTCGTTCTTCATCCACAACGGCGCCCGCGTGGTGGTGCGGCCGTACGCGAACGTCTAAGACGATGTCCTCTATGATGGAGCTGTCTGATTCTGCGCATCCGAAAAGAGCTTGGAGAATCGCGTCCCTCCCAATCTCCGCGAATAGCTCGTTTACCCTGCAACAAGCAACGGAGAGGGCTGGAAGACAATCAGCCCAGATTGCGAGCAACTGGTGACGAAAGCAGTAGGCAGGAAGCTCCTGTACATTCCCATCCTTCATTCCAGCGCCGACCTGGGTTCCCTTTCCGAGACTCTGAAAAAGGAGTACCTTGCCCACTATGGACCCCACAAATGGCAGGAGCACGTCCGAAAGATAGAAGAGTTTTGGAACCTGGTGACCCGACGGGTGCTATCCCTCCCTGTGAACTTTCGTCGGGTGAAAATCTACCAGGATGGACTTCCCTGCTGCGGACGTGAACTCGATATCGTCCGAGAGGTTGCGGCAAAAGGTAGTAAGAATCATCGGCTCCTTTTGCAGTTGGTTAGCCGTGGGGCCATATTAATGGGGACGGAGGATCCCGAACTGCTGTTAGAAGAGTACCGTCTGCTGAACACAACGGGAGAGGGAACAAAGCCAGAAGCGCAACAGGAGCCAGCCGACCTGATGCTCAAGCGTGATGCCTTCATCACCAGGCGCATCGCCGAGACGCTTGACGGAGGAGAGACTGGACTCCTTTTCATCGGAGCACTTCACCAAGTGGGAAAGTTGCTTCCAGCCGACATCCAGGTGACCTACCTTTTCCCGCCTATCGGTGCTGGCGCGTAATACGCCACATTCCAGGGCTGACAAGATCAGCCTGTCACCACTTTGCCATGGATGGCGAAGACATTCGTTCCTTTACTCATACACGTGACAAGACGAGGTCAACGTTATGACCGCTGAACAGAAAGACACAACAGGAAAAGAAAAGATATTTACTCTAAAGGTCGCTGAGGCCCTCGGAAAAGACGTCAGCAGAGGTCTGGCCCGGATGGACCCCATGGACATGGAGAAGTTAGGGGTACAAGTAGGAGAGGCCATAGAGATCAAAGGGAAACGCAGGACAGTAGCCAAAGCGATGCCTGCCTTTCGCGACGCCCGTGGTCAGGGACTGATCCAAATAGACGGGATTATCCGCGCAAATGCCGGAGTGGGCTTGGACGAAAAAGTCGAAGTCAGAGTAGTGACTTGCCAGTCGGCGACACACGTTACCCTCACCCCTGTCGGTGGCTCCTCTTTTTTGAATAGGAATAAGGATCTGGCCTATGTTAGCAGGCTGCTAGAAGGACTGCCGCTCGTGATCGGAGACCGAGTTCGGGCAATCCTCGTTGGTTCCCGCTCCCAAGACTTTACTGTCACCAGTACCACACCTGGGGATGTGGTCATCCTCCAGCCGACGACCCTCATTCATCTCCAAGTCCAAGAAGGGACGGGGGAAAAGAACAAAGAGGAGCGGATCTCGTATGAGGATATTGGTGGGCTTGGGGCAACCGTACGAAAGATCCGGGAAATGGTGGAACTGCCTCTCCGCTATCCACAGATCTTTGACAAGCTCGGTATCGAGCCCCCTAAAGGTGTTCTGCTCCATGGCCCACCGGGGACTGGGAAAACGCTGCTTGCTCGAGTAGTTGCCAATGAAACCGAGGCCTACTTCACCCACCTGAGTGGACCTGAGGTCATGGGCAAATTTTATGGCGAGTCAGAAGCTAGACTGCGGTCTGTCTTCGAAGACGCTCAGCGCCACGCTCCCAGTATCCTGTTCATCGACGAGATCGACGCCATTGCCCCCAAGCGCGAGGAGATGGGTGGAGAGAAGCAGGTGGAAAGGAGGGTCGTCGCTCAACTTCTTGCCCTCATGGACGGTCTCGAAGGGCGAGGCAAGGTCATTGTCATCGCCGCCACAAACCTGCCGAACCAGCTCGATCCAGCGTTACGCCGGCCAGGACGTTTTGACCGCGAGATCGAGATTGGCATCCCTGACGCCCGAGCGAGGCTAGAAATCATCGAGATTCATACGCGGGGCATGCCGTTGGCCGAGGATGTCCAGCTTCCCCGACTCGCCGAGATCACGCATGGCTTTACCGGTGCCGACCTGGCAGCCTTGACACGGGAGGCCGCAATGACCGCGTTGCGCCGGATCATGCCCCGGATCGACTTCGCCGAAGAGCTTCCTTCTGAGTTGCTCTTGGATCTCAAAGTCACGATGGGCGATTTTCTTGCTGCCCATCAAGAGATAGAACCATCGGCTATCCGCGAGGTTTTTGTCGAAGTCCCGAATGTTCGCTGGCAGGATGTGGGTGGTCTCAATGAGATGAAGCGGCAACTCATCGAAGCAGTAGAGTGGCCTCTCAAACATGCTGCGCTCTTCCAACGGGCAGGTATGCGCCCGCCCAAAGGCATCCTTCTCAGTGGTCCGCCGGGAACCGGAAAGACTTTGCTGGTAAAAGCCTTGGCCTCAGAGATGGAGGTCAACTTTATCTCGGTCAAAGGACCGGAGCTCTTATCCAAATACGTTGGCGAGAGCGAGAGAGGAGTACGGGAAATTTTCAAAAAAGCCCGACAGGCCGCTCCTACTCTCCTCTTCCTTGACGAAATCGATGCCCTGGCTCCGGCGCGAGGCTGGGGCGGAGACGCTCATGTCACAGAACGGGTAGTGAGCCAACTCCTCACGGAGATGGATGGCATTGAGGAACTCAAGGGAGTGCTGGTGGTCGCAGCCACCAACCGCCCGGAGCTGATAGATCCGGCGTTGCGCCGACCAGGACGCTTTGATCTCTTCCTGGAATTTCCCTTACCTGATGCCGATTCCCGCTTGGAGATCCTGAAGGTCCACA
>WNFB01007019.1_pt1 | contig 10085 bp, 10 predicted proteins | sample 5400501 | NCBI WGS metagenome assembly WNFB01 (sample SAMN13153341, study PRJNA577476) | soil metagenome | isolation source: 200 cm saprolite under Douglas fir tree site 2 hole 1 | place: USA:California | collected 2015-04-18
GACCGGCTCTCCTACCTGCAGGCGCGGCTTCTCGAATGGTCGCCGGGACCGCTGATGACCCGCGACAACTACCTTTCGATGCAAGTGCCCTCGGTCTGTGATGCGGGCCGCGGCGGCTGCCTGCCCTTCGGCCTCGTGCCGCAGGCGCTCGAAGCGCTCGCCCCGCCCTACCTCGCGCCTTCGGGCCCGCGCGAGCGCTACCCGCAGTTGCGCTGGCGCGCGCGCAGGTAAACGCGATGCATCGCCTGCTCGCCGGCCCGGTGCGGGTGGTCAATATCGGGCTTGCGGCATTCGCGCACGACCTCGCCGCGCACGGCGCTACGGTCGCCCAGGTGGACTGGCGGCCCCCCGCCGGGGGCAAGCCTGAATTGCTTGCGGCTTTGCAGAAACTTTCTTCCTCGAAGCAGAAAATCGAAGATGCAAACCGCGAGGCGCTCGGCCGCATCCTCGCCGCGGACCCGGTGCTCGCCGATATCGGGCGCGCCGGCGCCCTGATCCCGCAGCTCGACCACGAGCGCTTGATCTTGCACGCCGGGCCGCCCATCGCCTGGGAGGCGATGGGCGGGCCGCTGCGCGGCGCGGTGTGCGGCGCGATCGTGTTCGAGGGCTGGGCGAACGACCTCGGCGCCGCCGAAGCGCTCGCCGCCGGCGGCGGGGTGAAGTTCGCGCCGAACCACGATTACGGCGCGGTCGGGCCGATGACCGGGATCACGACGCGCAGCATGCCGCTGTTCGTGGTCGAGAACCGCGCCTTCGGCAACCGCGCCCTGTGCACGATCAACGAAGGCCTGGGGAAAGTCATGCGCTTTGGCGGCAACGACGCCGAAGTGCTGGCGCGGCTCGCCTGGCTGCGCGACGCGTTCGGTCCGCTACTGAAGAAGGCGGTGGCCGCGAGCGGCGGCATCGCGCTCAATCCGCTCATCGCCCGCGGCCTGACGATGGGCGACGAGATGCACCAGAGAAACGTCGCCTGTTCGTCGCTGCTTCTTCGAATACTTTCCCCTCATCTTTCCCGTGCAGCCGGAGATTCTTCGTCATTGGTGAAAGCCTTCGAATTCATGGCGGGGAACGACCAGTTCTTCCTCAATGTCGCGATGGCGATGGGCAAGTGCATGCTCGACCCCGCGCAGGGAACGGCGGGCTCGACCCTGGTCACGGCAATGAGCCGCAACGGCACCGACTTCGGCATCCGCGTCGCCGCGCTCGGCGGCCGCTGGTTCACCGCGCCGGTCGAAATGCCGCAAGGGCTCTATTTCCCGGGGTTCAGCGCGGCCGATGCGAACCCCGACATGGGCGATTCGGCGATCCTCGAGGCGGTGGGCCTCGGCGCCTTCGCCATGGCTGCGGCGCCGGCGGTTGCGGGCTTTGTCGGCGCGGGCGGCTTCCAGGACGCGCTCGGCTACAGCCGCGCCATGAGCGAGATCAGCGCGGCGCGCAATCCAAAGTGGACGATCCCGGCGCTCGAATTCGCCGGCACGCCGACCGGCATCGATATCCGCCGGGTGGTGGAGACCGGCATCGCGCCAGCGATCAATACCGGCATCGCGCACCGCCGGGCGGGCGTCGGCCAGGTCGGCGCGGGCGTCGCGCGAGCTCCGCTCGCGTGCTTTGAAAAAGCTTTATTGGCAATATCAAATGGTCCTTAACCGGGTTGAGCCTGGCCGCTACCTCGACTCGGTCACCCTGATGCGCGTTTCGCGCCGGCTCGGCGCGTTGCCCGGGGTCGAGGCGGCAGCGGTGATGCTCGGCACGCCCGCCAACCGCGGGCTGCTCGCCGAGGCGGGCCTGCTCGCCGCCGAAGGCGAGCGCGCCTCGCCGAGCGATCTCGTCATCGCCGTGCGCGCGGCTGACGCGCGCGCCGCCGCGGCCGCGCTCAAAGCGGCCGAGGGACTGATTCTTGAGCAGAATTTTCCGGTTTCCGAATCGATGCCGCATGCGCGCTCGCTCGCCGGTGCGCTCGAGCTGCTGCCGCAGGCGAACCTCGCCCTGATCTCGGTGCCGGGGGAATTCGCCGCGCGCGAAGCGCGCACGGCTCTCGAGTGTGGCCTGAACACGCTCGTCTTCTCCGACAACGTGCCGTTCGAGGAAGAGCTCGCTCTGAAGCGCTTTGCCAATGAAAGGAACCTCCTGTTGATGGGGCCTGACTGCGGCACGGCGCTGATCGCCGGGACCCCGATCGCCTTTGCCAACGCCGTGCCGCGCGGCGACATCGGCATCGTGTCGGCGTCGGGCAGCGGGCTGCAGGAGGTGAGCTCGCTCATCGCGCGCCTCGGCGGCGGCGTCTCGCACGGCATCGGCGTCGGCGGCCGCGACCTCGACGCGCGCGTCGGCGCGCTCGGCACCCTCGCCGCGTTCGACGCCCTGGAGCAGGATCAAAATACGTCGAAGATCGTCCTGATCTCGAAGCCGCCGGCGCCGCAGGTCGCAAAGCTCGTCCTGAAACGAGTGAAACGATCTTCCAAACCCTGCGTGGTGTGTTTCCTCGGCTCAGCCGAGCCCGGCCTCGCGCGCACGCTGACCGACGCGGCGGAGCTCGCGATGGGGAGAAGGCTGGCCTCTGCCAGATTAAGCCTGCCGAAGAAAAGGCAGGGCCTGGTCCGCGGGCTTTACTGCGGCGGCACGTTGTGCGCCGAAGCCGAAATGATATTTCTACAGAAAAAGCTCAAGCACCATGAATTCATCGACCTGGGGGACGACCAGTACACGCGCGGCCGGCCGCACCCGATGATCGAGCCCGAGCTGCGCGACGAGCACATCGTGCGTGCGCTCGCCGATCCCAAGGTGGCAGTTCTTCTGTTTGACGTGGTGCTCGGCTACGGCTGCCATCTCGACCCTGCGGGAATCCTGGTTCATGCGCTGAAGGGATCGAGCAAGCCGAGCATCGCTTCAGTGACCGGCACCGAGGGCGATCCGCAAGGCTGGTCGCGGCAAGGGGCGATGCTGCGCAATGCCGGCGTGATCGTTGCGCCGTCGAACGCGCGCGCCGCGCAGGCCGCCGCCTCGCTCGTCAGTTCAGCCTAGGCTCGAGCTCTCCAGCGCGGCCAGGGCGCCGGCGAGGCCGTCCCAGCCAGAGCCGTGGCCGACGGCGCCGAGTTGCGACAGCGCCACATCCCAGGAGTCGGCTGGCTTGAACAGCTCTTCGAGGCAGGCGTGCAGCGCCTCGTGGGCCTCCCCGGCCGCGGCCGCGGTGAGATGCGCTGCGCTGATTGCGCTGGTGCGCTCCGCGAGGCGCGGCTCGAGCCAGCGCCACAGCGCCGCAGCTTGCCTGCCGCGGCCGAGCGCATGCAGCGCGACCATCACGCCGCCGAGGTAGTCGTCGCCCGAGGGCGTGAGGCCCGGTCCCAGGCCGATGAGCTGCGCGGCTTCAGCGCCGAGCGCGTTGCCGACCAGCCAGCGGTCGATCGCCTCGAGCGCCGGCTGGGCGTGGACGCTGAGCGCGTTGTGGGTGCCGGCGACGAGGCAGCCGAAGCCTTCCGCCGGAACGCGCGCCTGCGCCGCTCTTTTTAGAGTCATCACGTCAGGTGAACCCTGCGGCAGGGCCGGCGGGCGCCAGATCGATGCATTGGCGACGGAAACGGAAATTCTCTCGCCCAGCACCGGCGCGCTGAGCGGCGTGACCAGCGCATTGAGCGGCCCGCGGCCGAGCGACGGGTCGCCGACGCAGGCATAGTTCCCGCCGGGAAATCTGAGATAGAAACTGCGGCGAAACAGCGCGCAGACTTCGCCCTCGCCGAGTGCCAGCGCGTCGCGCGCAAAGCGCCCCGCGACGCTAGCCGCGAGCGCCATCGCGGTACGCGGCCAGCGCGGCATCCACCGCCGCGCCGCGCGACAGCTTGAATTTCTCTCCCGAAAGAATGGCCTCGAGTGCGCCGAGGGTGACGAGCACCGCGTCCTCGCGCGCGTTGTAGCCCATCGTGCCGATGCGCCAGATCCTGCCGTGCAGCGGACCGAACGAGGTGCCGATCTCGATGTTGAAATCCGCGAGCAGCGCGCGGCGCACTTTTTCGCCGTCGACGCCTTGCGGGATGTGCACGCCGGTGACGTTCGGCATCTTGTGCTTCGGGTCGCCGAAGAGCTTGAGGCCCATGGCCTCGATTCCCCGGCTCAAGGCCCTGGAAGCAAGCGCATGCCGGGCAAAAGCTTTCGCGAGACCCTCCTGCAGCAGGATGCGGGCGCATTCACGCGCCGCGTACAGCATGCTGGTCGCCTCGGTATGGTGGTTGAGCGCCTTGTCGGACCAGTAATCCATGATCATCGCCAGGTCGAAATAGTTCGAGCGGATCACCGGACCTTCGCCTTCTTGCTGATTTTTGTCTTTTAAACCTTGCTCGGTGTGCCTTCTTCTCGAAATCAATTTTTCCGCGCGCTCGTTCAGCGTGAGCGGCGCGCTGCCCGAAGGCCCGCCGAGGCATTTCTGCAGCCCGGCGCTCACCACGTCGAGCTGCCAGGCATCGGTCGGCAGGTCCATGCCGCCGAGGGTCGCGGTGGCGTCCACGTAGAGCAGAATGTCATTTTTCCTGCAGAGATTTCCCAATTCGGCAAGCGGCTGAGCCATCGTGGTCGAGGTATCGCCGTGCGACACCGCGACGATTTTCGGTTTGTGCCTTTTGATCTCTCTCTCAAGAATCTCTGTCGGAAAAACCGTTCCCCAGTCCGTCTCCACGGCATGCACCTCGGCGCCGCAGCGCTTGGCGATCTCGACCTTGAGGTGGCCGAAGCGGCCGAACACCGGCACCAGCACGCGGTCGCCGGGCTCGATGAGCGAGGCAAGCGCGGCCTCGATCGCCGAGCGCGCGGTGCCGTCGATGAGCAGGGTCCAGCGGTTCTGCGTCTGGAACACGCCGCGGTAGAGCGCCGAGGTCTCGCGCATGTAGGCGCGGAACTGCGGGTCGAACTGGCCCAGGAGCTGGGCGCTCATCGCGCGCAGCACGCGCGGGTCGGCGTTGATCGGGCCGGGACCCATGAGCAGCCGCGGCGCGGGATTCAGGTCTTCAACCATGAGGATGGTGTTTCAGCCAGTGGCGGGCGATATCGATGCGCCGCGCGAACCAGACCTTGCTTTTCGTCTTCACGTATTTCAGAAATTTCTCCAGCGAGGCGATTCGGCCCGGCCTTCCCGCCAGCCGGCAGTGCAGCCCGACCGACATCATGCGCGGCGCGCGGCGGCCTTCTTCATAGAGCACATCGAAGGAGTCTTTCAGGTAGTCGAAGAACTGCTGGCCGGAATTGAAGCCCTGCGGCGTGGCGAAGCGCATGTCGTTGGCATCGAGCGTGTAGGGCACCACCAGCTGCGGCTTGCCGTAGCGCGTGTCGTACCAGGGCAGCTCGTCGTTGTAGTCGTCGGCGTCGTACAGGAAGCCGCCGTCCTCGACCACCAGGCGCCGCGTGTTGGGGCTGGTGCGCCCGGTGTACCAGCCGAGCGGGCGCTCGCCGGTGAGAGTCTTGTGGATCGCGATCGCGCGCTGCATGTGGCTGCGCTCGACTTCGAGCGGCACGTCCTGGTAGTTGATCCAGCGCCAGCCATGGCTCGCGATCTCGTGACCGGCCTTGAGGAAGGCTTCCACGACGGCCGGATTTCGTTCCAGCGCCATGGCGACGCCGAACACGGTGAGCGGCACGGCATGGCGGCGGAAGAGCTCGAGCAGCCGCCAGACGCCGACCCGCGAGCCGTACTCGTAGAGCGACTCCATCGACATGTGGCGCACGCCTTCCAGCGGCTGCGCGGCGACGATCTCGGACAGGAAGGCCTCCGACGCCTTGTCGCCGTGCAGGATCGAGCTCTCGCCGCCTTCCTCGTAGTTGAGGACGAACTGCAGCGCGAGGCGCGCGCCGCGCGGCCATCCCGCTTTCGGCGCGTTCGCGCCGTAACCGACCATGTCACGCGGGTACTGCATTGGTTTCGAAATTTTCGATGAAATGCAGCAGCACCCCGGCCCCGATCGCTGCATCGTCAGCGGTGATCGATTCGAGCGGGCTGTGGCTGATGCCGCCCTTGCAGCGCACGAACAGCATCGCGATATCGGCGATGGCGCTGATCGCCATGCCGTCGTGGCCCGCCCCCGAGGGCAGGCGCCGCACCGGCAACTCGCGCGCCGCGACCGCCCGCTCCAGCCGCTGCATCAGCCACGGCGCGCAGGCGGTGACGCCGAATTCCTGCAAGGGTTCGACCTTTGCCTCGATTTTTCTCCTGCCGGAAATGCTTTTTATTTCGGCAAGGATTGCGCGCACGGCATCGCTCCGCAGCGCATCCTTGGGTGCACGCACGTCCACGGTGAAGGTGACCTCGCCCGGAATGACGTTGATCGCGCCGGGCCTGGCCTCGATGCGCCCCACCGTGCTCACCAGTTCAGGATGTTTTTTGGCAATCGTTTCTACTGCAAGCACGCACTCGGCGGCGGCGGCGAGTGCATCCCGGCGCAGGTGCATCGGCACGGTGCCCGCGTGGCCCGCCTGCCCGCGCAGCGCCACGCGCAGGCGCGAGAAGCCGTTGATCGCGGTCACGATGCCGACCGGCAGACCCTCGGCCTCGAGCACCGGGCCCTGCTCGATATGCAGCTCGGCGTACGCGAGGACCGCGTGCTTCTTTCTCGCCACTTGCGGAATACGCGCCGGGTCGAGCCCGAATTCGCGCAGCGCGTCCGCCAGGGCGATTCCGGAAGAGTCTTTCATTTCGAGAACTTGCTTATCGAAGCTGCCTGCCACGGCGCGGCTGCCGAGAAGCGTGGTGCCGAAGCGCACGCCTTCCTCGTCGCCGAAGCCGATCACCTCGATCGCGAAGGGAAGTCTTTTTTTTCTGGAATTCAGGGAAGCCACGCATTCGATGGCGCCGATCACGCCCAGCATGCCGTCATACTTCCCGGCGTCGCGCACCGTGTCGAGGTGCGAGCCGAGCATCAGGCAGGGAAGTCCGGGGCGGCTGCCTTCGTAGCGGCCGACGACGTTGCCGATGGCGTCGAGCTCGGCCTGCATGCCGGCCTCGCGCATCCAGCCGAGCACCAGCGCGCATACCGCGCGGTGCTCGGGCGAGAGGTATACGCGCGTCAGTCCTCCCTCGAGCTCGGAATGCCGCGCCAGCGCATCGCAACGCTGCAGGATGCGCGCCGCTTCGACCATTCGTCGAGTGTACACTAGCGTGCGTGCGGCTCGAGGAGGTGAACGCGCTCGGCGAGCGCGAGTTCATCGCGCGGCTCGGCGCGATCTTCGAGCGTTCGCCGTGGATCGCAGAACAGGCATGGAACAAGAAGCCGTTTCGCTCCGTCGATGAGCTCCATGAAGCGATGATGCAGGTGGTCAGGCGTGCATCCCGCGCGCAGCAGCTCGCGCTCGCGCGCGCGCATCCCGAGCTCGCGGGCGCGAAAGCGGGCGCAGGCGCGCTTACCCCCGATTCCTCGAGCGAGCAGGGTAGACTCGGCTTCACTGCGCTCTCCAGAGAGGAATTCCTGAAGATGGCCGATCTCAACCGCCGCTATCGTGAAAAATTCGGCTTTCCCTGCATTGTTGCTCTTTACCTTCATGCCAGTCGCAAGAGCGTGATTCAGCTGATGGAAGAACGTTTGGGTAACGACGCAGCGACCGAGCTTGCGAACGCGCTCGAGCAAGTCGGGCACATCGCGCGCGGCAGGCTGGCGAAGCTTTTCGCGGCCTAGCGGTGGGCAGGCTCACTACGCACGTGCTCGATACCGCGCAAGGACGCGCCGCCATGGGGGTGAAGATCGAGCTCTCGGTGGCCGCGGGCTCCGCTTTCCAGCCCGTCAAAACCGTGCATACCAACCGCGACGGGCGCACCGACGCGCCGCTGCTCAAGGACGACGAGTTTCGCGCCGGGACCTACCAGCTCGTGTTCCACATCGGAGAATATTTCAGAAGCCAGGGCGTCGCCGGCGGGTTTCTCGAGCAGGTGCCGGTGCGCTTCACGATCGGCAATGCAGGCGAGCACTATCACGTGCCGTTGCTGTGCTCGCCCTGGAGCTACACCACGTATAGAGGGAGCTGAACCATGATGCGCCGCCTGTTTCTCAGCCTGCTTCTTCTTGCCGCAGGAACGGCGTTCGCGCAGACCTGGCCGGCGAAACCGCTCAGGATCATCGTCACCTTCTCTCCCGGCGGCTCCTCGGACATCGTCGCGCGCCTGATCGCTGTGCCGCTGCAGTCTGAGCTGAGTCAGCCGATCCTGATCGACAACCGGCCCGGCGCCGGCGGCACCATCGGCGCGCTCGAGGCGGCTCGCGCCGCCGCCGACGGCTATACGCTGCTCTTATCCAATAGCTCGCCCATCAGCATCTCGCCGGCGATGCAGGACGAGCCGCGCTACGACCCGGTGAAGAGCTTCACCCACGTGAGCTACATCGGCTCGGTCGCCAACGTGTTCGTGGTCCATCCCACGGTGCCGGCGGGCTCGCTGCGCGAGCTGATCGGCTGGATCAAGGCGCAGCCCAACCCGGTGAACTACGGCTCGGGCGGAATCGGCTCGATCGGACACATCGTGGGCGAAACGCTGAAGAAGGACCAGGGCCTCGCGATGGAGCACGTCGGCTACAAGGGGTCCTCGCCGATGCACAACGACCTCCTTCCCGGCACCATCAGGCTCGCGATCGACACGCTGCCGCAGAACGTGCCGTTCATCAAGGACGGCAGGCTCAGAGCTCTCGCGGTGACCTCTTCCGCGCGCGCCTCGATGGCGCCCGACGTGCCGAGCGTGCTCGAGCTCGGCCACAACAAGCTCGTGGCCGAGAACTTCCTCGGCGTATCGGGGCCCGCCGGGCTGCCGCGGCCGGTGATCGAGCGGCTGCACGCCGCGGTGAAGAAATCGCTCGCCGATCCGAAGATCGCGCAGCGCCTCGCCGAGCTCGGCGTGCAAGGCCGCGACTTGTCGCCCGAGGAATTCACCGCCTTCGTCGCCAACCAGGTGAAGGAGTGGTACCAGCCGGTGAAGGACTCCGGCGCCAAGCTCAACTAATCAGCAACCAATCAGGGACAGACCACGTTTATTCATGCCTGGGATTTCGATCCACGTCGTTGACGTGTCCCGGGGCATGGTTGCCAGCGGGATGCGCGTCGAAGTATTGCGCGGCGAGCACCTGATCGCCACGGGTGCGATCTCATCCAAGGGATTGCTGGAAAGCAACGCGCTCGGCGCGAAGCTCGCGCCGGGGACGTATGAAGCTGTATTTCATGTCGCCGAGTATTACCGCAGCCAGGGGATTGACCTGCCCAAGCTGCCATTTCTGGATGTGGTGCGCTATCACTTTGGCATCGCGCAGCCGGAGCAGCACTATCACTTGCCGTTCAAGTGCACACCCTGGGGTTACTCGTGCTTCAGGGGCGGTGCCTGATTGGAAGGCTATCTCCTCGACTGGCTGAACCTGCTCGTGCGCTGGGCGCACATCGTGGTGGCGATCGCCTGGATCGGGGCGTCGTTTTACTTCATCTGGCTCGACGACAACCTCGAGGCGTCGGGCGAGGCCGAGCTCGCCGGCGAGCTGCACGCGATCCACGGCGGCGGCTTCTACCGCGTGCAGAAGTACCGCCTTGCGCCGGCCGAGCTGCCGAAGACGCTGCATTGGTTCAAATGGGAGGCTTACTGGACCTGGATCACCGGCTTCGCGCTGCTGGTGCTGATCTACTACCTCCAGGCCGAGCTCTACCTTGTCGATCCCGCGGTGATGAAGCTTTCCAATGGCGCCGCGATCGGCATCGGCCTTGGCAGCCTGCTCGTGGGCCTCGTCGTTTATGAAGGCCTGTGCCGCTCGCCGCTGGCCAAAAATGAAATGATTTTCAACCTGGTGATTTTTATCCTGCTTGCATTCGCAGCCTGGGGTCTCACCCAGGTGTTCAGCGGCAGGGGCGCGTTCATCCATTACGGCGCGATCCTGGGCACGATCATGGTGGCGAACGTGCTGCACGTGATCATTCCGGGTCAGCGCGAGCTGGTGCGAGCGAAACAGCGGGGGCGCGAGCCCGATCCCCGATACGCGCTGGCGGGCAAGCAGAGGAGCCTGCACAACACCTACTTCACGCTGCCGGTGATCTTCACCATGATCGCGGGCCATTACGCCATGACCTTCGGCAGCCGCTGGAACTGGCTG
>WNFB01052176.1_pt1 | contig 10085 bp, 8 predicted proteins | sample 5400501 | NCBI WGS metagenome assembly WNFB01 (sample SAMN13153341, study PRJNA577476) | soil metagenome | isolation source: 200 cm saprolite under Douglas fir tree site 2 hole 1 | place: USA:California | collected 2015-04-18
GTCGTTGGTGATGTAGTGGTCGCCGGGCGCCATCTTGGCGAGCGGGTAGGCGGCGAGGAAATGCTTCACCGCATTGGCCATGGAATTGACGTGTCCGGGCGTGCCGGTGACGGCCTGGGCCAGCATGCGGCCCTCGGCATCGAACACGCCGGCCGAGAGATCGCCTGCCTCGCGCACGGATGTCGAGAACGCCGTGCGCACCAAGGTCTGCGCCTGCTCCTCGACCACGGCGATGAGCCGGCTCCACATGATCTGCGCATGGATCTGCGACAGCGCCGCGTTCGACCGGTCGAGCATGGCTAGGCTCTCCGTACCGGGTGTCTGACCGCTCGTGGCACGAACCGTCCGATTCGCCTCATGCCAGCCCCTCGTAAAGGTCCCGCCAATCCGGGTTCGACCCTTCGATGAGCGCCAGTTTCTTTCTTCGAGACCCGGCCTTGATCTGTATCTCGCGCTCGATGGCGCTCGTCATGTCGTCGTGCCGCTCGTACCAGACGAGAAGCTTGCAGCCATAGCGCGTCGTAAAGCCCGGCAGCAAGCCTTCCCGATGTTGCCAAGCGCGCTGCACCAGATTGGAGGTAACGCCGGTGTAGAGCGTACCGTTGCGCTTGTTTGCCATGATGTAGACGGCGGGTAGTTTCATCCGATGTGTTCGTGTCATGCCGAGACTGGATTGCTTCGCCTTCGGCTCGCAATGACGAACCCTTTCGTTGTGTCACCGCATTCATGCATACCTGCCGTCATTGCGAGCCGAAGGCGAAGCAATCCAGCGGCACGCGATCGCTATTCTCCAGAACGCATGCGCTCACGCATCTCTGCGCATCAGATGAATATAGCCGAAACCATCGATGCGCGCGTCGAAGAGGCGGCTCACCACGGTCGAGGTCTCGTCCTCGGCGATGACGGCGGGGCCGGCGATGCGGGCGCCGGGCTCGAGGTCGGCGCGCCAATGGATCGCCACTTCGATCGCCTCGCCGGCGGCGGGGTCGTAGATGCTGCGCCGGCTCTTCGGCTTCGGCGCGTGCGCGCGTTCGGGTTCTGCCGCGTGAGCGAAGGCCGGCGCCGGCGCGCTCACCACCATGACCCAGCTCAGGATCTCGACCTCGACGCCGGGGATGGTGCGGCTGTAGAGCCGGCGATAGGAATCCTCGAAGGCGGCGAGCAGCACCGCGCCGTCACCCGCGCCGTAGGCCCGCACCGGCAAGGTCACGGCGATCTCGTGGCCCTGGCCGCGATAGCGCATGAAGGCCGAGCGCTCCTCGCGCAGCAGCGCGTCGCCGGTGCCCCGGCGCACGATGGCCTCCGCCTCGGCGCGCATCTCCAACAGCAGGCCGTTCGCCGCCGCGGCGTCGAAGCCGTCGAGGCGCTGCAGCCGGCTGCGCACGATCTCGTAGGCGACCGGCGCGCGCAGGAAGCCGACCGCCGAGCCGACGCCGGCATTGGCGGGGATGACCACGCTGGCGATGCCGAGCTTCTCGGCGACGCGCGCGGCGTGCAATGGTGCCGCGCCGCCGAAAGCGATGAGGGTGCGCGAGCGCGCATCCTTGCCGCTCTCGATGGCGTGGACGCGGGCGGCATTCGCCATATTCTCGTCGACCATCTCGCTGATGCCGAGCGCGGCCAGCTCGGCGGAGAGCTGCAGCCGGTCGCCGATGACGCGCTTCACCGCCGCCGCGGCTCCCGTGGCGTCGAGCGGCAGCCGCCCGCCGGAAAACGTCGCCGCGTCGATGCGGCCGAGCACGAGGTCGGCGTCGGTGACGGTGGGCTCGCTGCCGCCGCGCCCGTAGCAGACCGGCCCAGGCTCGGAACCGGCGCTGTCCGGGCCGACGCTGATGCGGCCCAGCGCGTCGATGCGCGCGATCGAGCCGCCGCCGGCGCCGATCTCGACCATCTCGATGACGGGGATGCGCAACGGCAGGCCGCTGCCCTTCTTGAAGCGATAGATGCGCGCCACCTCGAAGACGCGGCTGGTCTGCGGCTTGGCGTCGTCGATCAAACAGATCTTGGCGGTCGTGCCGCCCATGTCGAAGGACAGCACCTGCGCGAGGCCGCATTGCTGCGCCACGTGGCTCGAGAAAATCGCGCCGCCGGCCGGTCCGGATTCGACCAGCCGCACCGGGAAGCGGATCGCCGTCTCGATGGTGGCGACGCCGCCGCCCGACAGCATCAGGAACAGCGGGCAGGCGAAGCCCGCGGCGCCGAGGTCGCGCTCGAGATGGGCGAGATAGCGCCCCATCAGCGGCTGGACATAGGCGTTGGCGCAGGCGGTGGAGAAGCGCTCGTATTCGCGCATCTCCGGCGACACGTCGCAGGAGAGCGTGACCGCAAGGTGCGGCAGGCGCTCGGCCAGCAGCGCACCGACCCGGCGCTCATGCGCCGGGTTGGTGAAGCTGTGCAGGAAGCCGACCGCGACGGCCCGCGGACGGGAAAGCGCAGGCGGCGCGGCACCAGCGGCGGCGGCAGGTCGATATTGACGTCGTACTGCTCGAAGCGGTTCTCGTGCCGGATCTCGATGGTGTCGCGGAAGCCTTCGGTCGTGACGAGCGCGGTCTTGGCGCCCTTGCGCTCGATGAGCGCGTTGGTGGCAAGCGTGGTGCCGTGAATGACGAGCGCGACTTGCGCCGGCGCGATGTTCGCGGCGGCGAGCACCGCCTGCATCGCCTCGAGCACGCCGCGCTCCGGCGCGGCGGATGTCGTCAGGATCTTGGCCGTCCAGCGCCGGCCGCCCGCTTCGAGCGCGACGTCCGTGAAGGTGCCGCCGATGTCGACGCCGAGGCGCGCGGTTCTGCCGGGTTCGCTCAATCCGTCCTCCCCTGGCGCCGAAGCGGCCTTGGCCACTCCTAGGCACGTCCGGGAGGCGTGTCAACGGCGCGGGCACCTCATCCGCCGGCGCCATCGCGCAGGCCATCGCTCTCCTTGACTGCCGAAATTGCCGCGACCACATAGAGACGGGCTGTACGCATCGAGCGTTCTGGCGGCCGGGTGGCAACGGCGGTGAACATTAAAATTGCGAAACGAACCCAATTTCGGGCGCAAACGCCGGAAATCCGGCGTTCTCCATGCGCTAAGATATCGTGCGGCGATAGCGCGGAACGCGGGTGAGGAGGCGGCTCATGAAGAAGCTACTGATCGCGATTGCGGTCGTTGTCGTGCTGGTGATCGCCGCCGCCCTCATCATCCCCTTCGTTATTCCGACCGACACCTACAAGCAGCAGCTGATCGCCCGCGTCAAGGACGCCACCGGGCGCGACCTGCGCGTTGACGGGAAGATGTCGTTCTCGCTCTTCCCTGTGGTGGGCCTCGAAGCCAACAACGTCTCGTTCTCGAACCCGCCGGGCGCCGCCAGCAAGGACATGGCCAAGCTCGGCAAGCTCCAGGTGGCGCTCCAGGTCCTGCCGCTGCTGCATCGCGACATCGAGATCAAGCGGCTGGTGCTGGTCGACCCGGTGATCGATCTCGAAATCGACAAGCAGGGGCGGCCGAACTGGCAGTTCTCGGCGGCGACGGCGCCGCCGACGCCGGCCAAGCAGCCGGACAAGGCGCCGCCCACGACCGGCGGCAGCAGCCTGTCCGAGCTGCGGCTCGACGATGTGCGCCTGGTCAACGGCCGCGTCACCTACCTCGACCAGCGCAGCGGCGAGAAGCAGGAGCTCAGCGAAATCGGCATGACCTTGTCGCTGCCCAGCCTCGACGGCCCCTTCGCCGCCGACGGCGCGGCGACCTGGCGCAACGAGAAGATGACGCTCAACGCCTCCCTGGCCAAGCCGCGCGCCTTCATGGACGGCAAGATGAGCGCCGCCGCCCTGAAGCTGGCGGCCAAGCCGATCAGCTTCGACTTCAAGGGCGAGGGGGCGGGCTCGACGCCGCTGAAGCTCGACGGCGCCGTCGATCTCCAGGTGCCTTCGGTGCGCGGTCTGGCGAGCTGGGCAGGCACGCCGCTCAAGCTGCCGGGCACCGGCTTCGGGCCGCTCGCCATTTCCGGCAAGGTCAACATGGCCGGCAGCAAGATCGCGTTCAGCGATGCCAGCCTCGCCCTCGACAACATGAAGGCCAAGGGCGAGCTCGCCCTCGACAGCGGCGGCGCGCGTCCGGCGCTCAAGGGTCGGCTCGACGTCGACAAGCTCGACGCCAACCCGTACCTGCCGCCGGAGACGCAGGCAAAGGCGGCGCCCAGCGGCAGCGGGGCGGCAGGCGGGGCGGGCGGCGAGGCGGCGAAGTCCGGCTGGAGCGACGAGCCGCTCGATCTCGCCCCGCTCAAATCCGCCGATGTCGATTTCGCGCTGAGCGCCGGCGGCCTGCAGTATCGCAAGATCCAGGTCGGCAAGAGCGTGCTCGCGCTCAAGCTCAACAACGGGCGCTTCGAGGCCGACCTGACCGAGCTCGCGCTCTACAAGGGCGCCGGCAAGGGCAAGGTCGTTCTCGATGGCAGCGGCGCGGTGCCGGGCATCGAGGCCGATTTCAACCTGAGCGGCGTGCAGATCCAGCCGCTGCTGCATGACGCGGCCGATCTCGACCGCATCTCCGGCGTGGGCGGCTTCACCACCGCGGTCAATGGGCACGGCAGGAGCCAGCGCGAGATCATCGGCGCGCTCAACGGCAAGGGCGATCTCAACCTCGCCAACGGCGTCATCAAGGGGCTGAATTTGGTGGCCATGGTGAAGAACGTCGCTGCGTCCTTCCAGGGGGCGCAACGCGGCGCCGACCAGACTGATTTCAGCGCGCTGACCGGCACCTACACCATCACCAACGGCATCCTGCGCAACAACGATCTGCAGCTCAAATCGGCGGAAGTACCCATGACCGGCGCCGGCATCGTCGACCTGCCGCAGCGCACCGTCGATTACAAGGTCACGCCCAAGATCGCCGGCGCCATCGCCGTGCCGGTGGTGATCAAGGGGCCGTGGGACAATCTCAGCTATCAGCCCGACCTCGCCGGCATGGTCGGCGATCCCTCGAAGCTGCTGCAGGGCGGCACCAAGGGGCTGGGCGATGCGCTCAAGGGTCAGCCCAAGGTCGACGAGGTCCTCAAGGGGCTGCTGGGCGGCCAGAAGAAATAGTATGGGCCGACACCCGTTCTAGCGGCATGGCGAACATCGACGCCAGTGCCGAGCCGGTTGCGACCCCCGCCCTATCCCTGTGGGGGCGCTTCAAGCTGCCTTGCGGCTTTGCCCGCTCGCGCGAAGGGATCATCTCCTTCGTCTTCTGCAGCCTGGCGGCGCTGCCGGCGGCCGTTCTCTGCTATGTCTCGTACCAGTCGGCGATGGCCGGAATCCTCGAGGAAAGCCGCTATGCCATCATCACCGCCACGGCGGTGCTGCTGGCGAGCTGCCTCATCGCCTTCCAGCTCATGCTGCTGAACTACCGCCGCAAGCGCGTCGAGATCGAGCAGCGCGCCTATGAGCACCTCGCCGACGCGGTCGAGAGCCTGCGCGAGGGCGTCAGCCTTTACGATCCGCGCGGCCGCCTCATCCTCAGCAACGCGGCGCAGCGCCGGCAGCGCGATCCCGGCCATGCCGAGATCGCCCAGGGGCCCGACGGGCGCTGGCTGCAGATCCGCGAATCGCGCACCGCGTCGGGCAATCTCGTGCGCGTCGAAACCGACATCACCGATCTCATGCAGCACGAGGCCGCGCTGCGCCGCGCCAAGGACGAAGCCGAGGGCGCGAACCGCGCCAAGTCGGAATTCCTGGCGATGATGAGCCACGAGCTGCGCACGCCCTTGAACGCCATCATCGGCTTTTCCGAGGTGATGCACGACGGGTTGTTCGGGCCGCTGCAGCCGCGCTACCAGGAATACCTCAAGGACATCAAGGACAGCGGCCAGCATCTCCTGCAGATCATCAGCGACATCCTCGACATGTCGAAGCTCGACGCGGGCAAGGCGACGCTGTCGGAGAGCCTGTGCGACATCGCGCTCGTCATCAAGCGCTGCCAGCGCCTGATGGCCCACCGCGCAGAAAGCGGTCGCGTGCTGATCGAGCCGCAACTGCCGCCGGATCTGCCGGGCCTCTGGGCCGACGAGCTCAAGCTGCGGCAGATCATCCTCAACCTGCTGTCCAACGCGGTGAAGTTCACGCGTGCGGGCGGCCGCGTCGCCATCACCGCGCGCGATCTCGGAGCGAATGACGCGAGCGGCGGGCTCGTCATCGAGATCGCCGACAACGGCATCGGCATGGCCGCCGAGAGCATTCCGCTGGCACTGGCGCCCTTCCGCCAGATCGACAATCGCCTCGACCGCAAATACCAGGGCACCGGGCTGGGCCTGCCGCTCAGCAAGGGGCTGGTCGAGCTGCATGGCGGCGTCCTCGAGATCAAGAGCCATGTGCATCTGGGCACTACCGTGACCATTCGCCTCCCGACCGCGCGCCGGCGCCTCCGCGCCGCGGCCGACCAGCCGGGCGAGCGCCAGGCGGCGGCGGTGCGCTGAGGCGCCGCTCTCACCCGAAGGAGCGATGCCGGGATGCTAGCTGCCCGCTGTCACAGATCGGTACCAGGCGAGGATCTCCTCGCCGGTCCAGAACGCGACGCCGGGATGCCGGCGCGCATATTCCAAGAACGCCTCCAGATACTTGATCCGGTGCGGCACACCGCTGATGTAGGGGTGGATGGCGATCGACAGGAACTTGGCGCGCGTGGCGCCTTCCGTGTAGAGCCGGTCGAATTGGTCGACCGAGCGGCGCAGCAGCTCGTCGGCGCGATGATGCTGCACGATCATCATGGGGATGTCGTTGAGCTCGACCGTGTAGGGCAGCGTCACCAGCGGCCCATGCGCGGTGCGGATCTCCGTCGGCTCGTCGTCATAGACCCAGTCGCCGATGTATTGGACGCCCGCCTCGGCCAGCAGCTCTGGCGTCTCGTAGGTCTGCGTGAGGCCGGGCCCGAGCCACCCGACCGGCCGCTTGCCGGTGAATTTCTGCAGCAGGTCAAGCGACTGATGGATGGTGGCGCGCTGGTCCTCGAGCTTGTGGATCGGGCCCTGCACGTAGCTGTGGCCCATGAACTCCCACTGGCGCTCGCGCGCCGCCGCCGCGACGCGCGGATAGCTCTCGACCACCTTGGCGTTGATCGACAGCGTCGCCTTGATGTTGAAGCGGTCGAGCGCGGCGAAAAAACGCCAAACGCCGACGCGCATGCCGTATTCGTGCCAACTCCAATTGGGCATGTCGGGGATGAGCGGCACGCCGGTCGGGGCCGGCAGCACCTGGCGCGCCATGGCGCGCTCGATCTCCCATTCCTCGAGATTGACGATCGGCCAGACGATGAGGCGCAGGCCGTTGGGCAGCGTCAGCGGCGGGCGGTCGACGATGGCGGAATAGGCGGCGCGGTCGCGCGGCTTCATGGGACGCTGCTCGCGAAGAACGGGGCCGAGCGGGCAGCATAGCCCGCTCGGCCGCCGCGGCAAGCCGGAAGCGCCGGGAGGCGGCGGCGCTCCGGCGCCTTATTCGACCTCGGCGACGGCGCGCCGGTTCTTCGCCCAGGACTCCTCGCTGGAGCCGACCGCGACCGGCCGCTCCTTGCCGTAGCTCACCGTCTCCAGCCGCTGCGCGGCAATGCCGACAGAGACGAGATAGGCGCGCACCGCTGCCGCGCGCCGGTCGCCCAGTGCGAGGTTGTACTCGCGCGTGCCACGCTCGTCGGCGTGGCCGGCGATGCGGATCTGCGCTTTGGGATAGCGCTGCATCCACTCGGCCATGCGCAGCAGCGGCGGCAACGCGTCGGGCCGCAGCGTCGTCTTGTCGTAATCGAAATAGACGGTGTCGCTGATGCCCGCGGCCGCGAGCGTCACCTTGCCGCCATCCGCGGCAATGCGGTCGACCCCGGCATTCGGACCCGAGCCGTTTCGGCTGGCGCCTTGGGCGCCGCCGACGCCGTCGCTGCCGCCCGCGCAGCCGGCCAGCACGAGCAGCGCCGCGCCGGCCACCCTTTTCCGTATCAGGCTCATCGCGTCCTCCTTGCCCGTGCCCAGAGCGGACGGGTTGCTATTAGAGGCCGCGACTATGGCGCCCTATGACGAGCGCGTGGCGATGGCGGGGAAAGATTCAGGCAGTTTCCTGGCGAGCCGCCGCCCGGCGCAGCGCCGCGCCGATCTCGGCCACGACGCTCGCCCAGTCGCCGCGCCTGGGCTGGCGGAAGAGGCGTTGGCTGGCATACCAGGGATTGTCGGTGCCGGAGCGATGGTAGCGCCAGTCCGGCAGGAAGGTCAGCGCCACCCAGCTCGGGCGGCCGAGCGCGCCGGCCAGATGTGCGACCGAGGTGTCCACCGTGATCATCAGGTCGAGCACGGTCATCGCCGCCGCCGTCTCGGCGAAATCGGTCAAATGCGGGCTGAGATCGACGAGGCGGTCGCCGAGGCCGAGCTCGGCGATTTCGGCCACGCGCGGGCCGACCTGCAGATTGTAGAAACGGATGCCGGGCACCTCGAGCAGCGGCAGGAAGGCGGCGAGGGTCGCCGAGCGGTTGCGGTCGTTGGACTGCTCGGGATTCCCGCCCCAGGCCAGGCCGACGCGCAGCCCGGCGCCGGGCGGGGCGATCCGGGCGTGCCAGCGCGCCACGGCATCCTCGGGCGCGCGAAGATAGCCTTGCGTCGCCGGGATGGTCGCGCGCGTCGTCTGGTAAAGCCGCGGCAGGCTTGCGAGCGGCATGAGGAAGTCGAAGGGCGGCACCGCGCCGCCGACATCGTGGCAGCTCGCCACGCCCGGGAGGTCGCCGAGCAGACGGCGAAGCGGTGGCTGCACCGCCAGCACCACACGGCCGCCGCGCTCGGCCATGAGCGGCGCGTAGCGGCAGAACTGGATGGTGTCGCCGAGGCCCTGCTCGGCGTGGAGCACGAGGGTCTTGCCCTGGAGCGCGCTGCCGTCCCACATCACCGAGCGGAAGAAGGCGCGCTTCCCAGCCTTCCGCCCAGCGCTCGAGATGCAGCAGCAGGCGGCCGTGGTTGAAATTGGCGTCGGGATGCCGCGGATCGAGGGCGAGGGCGCGCTCGTACCAGGCAAGCGCCTGGTCGAAATCGGCCTCGATCTCCCACAGGGTGCCGCGGTTGTTCACGGCGTCGGCCGAGTCGGGCGCCAGCGCCAGCGTCTCCTCGGCGATCGCGAGCGCTTCGGCGTCGCGGCGCTGCCGCGACAGGACGGCGCCGAGATTGATGCGCGCCTCGATATAGCTGGCGTCGGCGGCGACCGCGCGCCGGAACATCTGCTCCGCCTCGGCCAGACGTCCCGCCTCCTGCCGCATGATGCCGAGCATGCTCAGCGCCGCCGCATGGCGCGGGTCGAGGGCGACGGCGCGGGTGAAGGCCGCTTCCGCCGCCTCGCGCTGGTAGCGCTCGCGGGCGACGGCGCCGAGATAGTAATGCGTGGCGGCCGCATCGGGCTGCAGGCGTCGGCCGCGTCGGGCTGCAGGCGGTGGGCACGCTCGAACGCGGCAGCGGCCTCGTCGAGCCGCTCGCGGTCGAGCAGCAGCACGCCGAGATTGAGATGGGCGGGCGCGAAATCCGGGCGCAGCCGGATGGCGCGGCGGAACGACTCCTCCGCCTCGGCATCGCGTTGGGTGTGGCGCAGCAGGATACCCAGATCGTTGAGCGCATCGACCAAGCGCGGGTCGCGCGCCAGCGCGGCGCGGTAATGCGTCTCGGCTTCGGCGGGGCGCTGCTGGCGCTGGCGGATGGTGGCGAGCCCATATTGTGCGGCCGCCGCGACCTCGGGCAAGTCGGCGGCGCGCGCAAAGATAGCCGCCGCATCCTCGAGGCGGCCTTGCCCCAGCAGCAGCCGCGCCAGATTGCATTGCAGCAGCCCCTCCTGCGGCTGCACGCCGAGCGCGCGGCGCAGCAGCGCCTCGGCTTCCGGCAATTGCCCGCGCAGCTCCAGCACCAGGCTCAGATTGTTGAGCGCGTCGGCGTTGTCCGGGCTCAGGCGGAGCGCGGTGCGATAGCAGCGCTCGGCCTCGGCGAGCCGCCCTTGCTGGTGCTGAACCATGCCCAGCCGGAAATGCGCCTCGGCGTCGCGCGGCCGCTGCTTGGTGGCGCGCCGCAGCGCCGCTTCGATCTCGGCGAGGCGACCGGCCGCTGGAGGTGGGGACACGCTCGAGGT
>WNFB01007021.1_pt1 | contig 10084 bp, 6 predicted proteins | sample 5400501 | NCBI WGS metagenome assembly WNFB01 (sample SAMN13153341, study PRJNA577476) | soil metagenome | isolation source: 200 cm saprolite under Douglas fir tree site 2 hole 1 | place: USA:California | collected 2015-04-18
GTTGAAGATGCGCAGTCCATGAAATTTGGCGACCGCACCCATCCCGAGGATTTGCCCGCTGCCCTTTCGCTTTACAACGACATCATCGCCGGCAAGCAGATCTTCGCCTCTCTTGAAATTCGCGCGCGCCACAAACTCGGAGAGTGGCGCCGCATTCGTTTCAATTTCAGTCCTCTATCCGATGAAAAGGGCAATATTGAAGGCGTGGTTCTCTCCGGCCGCGATGTCACCGATCTCAAGCGGCTGGAGGAGCAGCTTATTCAGGCGGAGAAACTCGCCGCGATGGGACAGATGCTCGCCGGCGTCGCCCATGAGCTGAACAATCCCTTGACCGCCATCCTCGGCGTTACCGAACTTCTCCGCGAGCGCGAAGGAACCGATGACTCCACCAAGCGCCAACTGGAACTGACCCACCGCCAGGCCCGCCGCGCCGCGCGCATCGTCCAGAATCTTCTGGAATTCTCGCGTCCCGCTTCTCCGCAGAAAAAGTCCCTCGATCTCAACAACCTTCTCGAGCGCACGCTCCAATTACACGAACATTCCCTGCGCCGCAACAACATCGAGGTGGATTTCCATCCACAGGCCGAACTTCCCGGCGTTGTTGGCGACGCTAATCAGCTCATTCAGGTCTTTCTGAACCTGGTCACCAACGCTGAACAGGCCATCCGAGAGGTCCGCGAAACTGGCCGCATCCAGATTCATGCCGGCCACATCGGTAAACAGCTTGCGATCACCGTCCAGGACGACGGCGTCGGCATCCGCCCCGAAGCGCTTCTACGCATCTTCGACCCCTTTTACACCACCAAGCGTCCCGGTGGCGGAACCGGCCTGGGGCTCAGCATCTGCATGTCCATCATTCGCGAACACGGCGGAAACATCGAGGCCGAAACTCTTCCTGCCGGCGGCTCGGCCTTCACCATTTATCTCCCTGCCGCATCCGGCCAGCAGCCCGACGTGCTTCCTTCTCCTTCGGAAGCCATGCTCACCTCTTCGGAAGCAGTTCCATCGGCAGCCGAACTTCTCCGGGGCCGCGCGGTTCTCGTTCTCGACGATGAAGAGAGTCTCCGGACCCTTCTTCAGGAGGGCCTATCTGCCCAGGGCTTTCGCGTGGATTGCGCCGCGACCACCGAGGAAGCTCTCGCCCATCTCCGGCGCTCCAGCTATGACGTGTTTCTCTGCGACCTGCATCTTTCCTCTAGCGGCACGATGGTGGAAGGCCGTGACCCCGCCAGCCGCATCCTCGAGACTGCGGGAGCGCAGAAACCTGCGGTCATTTACATGACCGGCGATTTGGTGGAAAGTGGTCAGGGAACTGCGGATCGCGGCGAGCCCGTTTGTCTCCAAAAGCCTTTCCGCATCTCTGACGTGCTGGCTCTCTTGAGGGATGTTCTCTCAGATGCTCCGGTGGAAACGCGCCACACCCAGTGATTCTTCCCTGCTTTCCTGTGGCACGCCTGAAAGGGCGCAGGGTTCCCTCGACTCGGATCGCTCCGTGCATGCCTTGATTGCAGAATTAATTTTTCTTTTTTAGCCGAGCCGTTGGTTGCGCGCCCGTGGCTTGGTCCACTCCAAAATCCCACACGTAGAGGTTCATTCCATCCGGCAAAATCTCCGCCAGCGCATATTCGCCCGGTTGCAGCGGCTCGCTCACTGTGAACCGGAAGACGGTCGGGGCGATTTCCCATCGTTGAATCGAGATCGTATCGCGCTTTTCCTCCAGCCGTTCTCCGAAAAGACTCTTGATCGATTCCAACTGCCGCTTGTTTCCCTTCACCGTCGCCCGTACCAGCTCCACTTCCGGCCCGGATTCACCCGGCCGGCTACTTTTCACGATGGGCGTCGTGCGGTCCGGATCCGGCGGTGCTTCGCGCAAATAAAACTCCGCTTGCCCGTTTGTCACCCGGATACTGGCCCTGGTTCCGGGAATTTGCACGTTTCGCTTGCCGGGAACAATGGGAATCGGCGAGAGCACCTGCTTCAAATACTGCTTTTTGTCCGTCTTGATCTGCGACCCCACCTGCTCCAGCGGCTTCACGGATTTTCCGTCGATCAGAAACATGCCTTCCCCGGGCGGCAGGAAGACTCCCGGCGCCACCTGCAGGCTCGCATCCACATCCATCACCGTCTCAATTCTCTGAGCTTGCTCCTGCGCGTGGAGCTTTTTCGCCAGTGCATCCTCATCGGCCTGTTCCGCCGCCGCCGCTTGTGCCGTGGCGTCCCAATCCACCATCGCGGCGGGAATCTCTTCCCATTCGCCCCGTTCCGCGCTCATGTAGCGGACTCGCTCTCCGTTCCGCTGATAATCCCGAACCAACTGAAACGTACCGTCCTTCAGCACGAGCTTCTTGCCTCGCGGCAATGCAGGCACTCCGGCCCGCATGTCCTTGCTGCCGGCTTGCTTCCCTGCGAGGGGCTGCTCTTGCCCGGCTGAAGCGCCGCTTGCCGATGGCGCGTAATCGTGCGCACCGGCCCAGCCTGCCAGCAAAGCGCAACAGACTACCGCGAGTATTCCGGGTGATCCCATCGGCCTTCCCTGTTGTGTGCGATGCAAGTGAACCGGTCCGGTTTGCCCCTGTCGCGAGCATACCTCCGGGCCTTCCGGACGTGCAACCCGCCGTTTTGAACGCTCCCGAAACAAAAATGGCTCCCCGGTCAAGCCGGGGAGCCATCAAAAATCAGTTTGAATCTAACGGTTTAGTGCGTGCACTTCGGAAACAGGGTCACCAGAACCATCAGATCCGACAGCGTGAACAGCCATTGATCGGCGCTGAGACCGGCCGCTTCCGCAGCCCGCGCGATGAAGCCCAAATGGCGGCTCTTGGCAAAATTGTGCACATGCTCGACGCAGATTCCCGTCAAGTTGGCTACTTCTGAATCGGTGAAGATCTTTTGGCTCGACTTCACGGTAACCATGGCCCGGCTCCTATACTCCGCCACAAACTGCCCTACCCTTACTTTGATGCTGTAAGCATCGTATGCGCTGCATTATTCTGGAGCAATAGTCGTTCCGTTCTGACAGGCAAAAACCAGAGGGCTAGTACTTTCCCACCAAAAGCCAGTAAAACGAGCCTTTTTCCACATTTTTTCACAACCCAAGCGGCTGGTACGAACAGAAGGCACAGGCAAGAATAGTGGTAAAAATGTTCTACTTTTGCAAACTTATTACAGTTTTCGGTAGGGCCCCGGCAATTTCTCGCATCTGTTTCGTGTGCCGGATCTCATGCGAGGCGATGAACTGCAGCCAATCATACGCGTTCAGGGTCCCCAGAAATGGATGCGGCATGTTGTACTTACTCAGGTCGCGGCCCCTCGTCTCCTCGATGAATGCCAGCGTCCGCTCCCGCACTCCACGCAATTCCGCCAGCATCTCTTCTTTCTCGCTGATCACCTTGGGTTCGAGCGCGCTCGGTGCCTTGCGCCGAATTACGCGTGCTTCGACGATCATCATCGGAACATGAAACCGTTTGTAGAAAGGCACTGTTATTGGGGGTTTTTGCAGCAGCTTGTCCGCGCGGCTTAGGATAGCCCTCTCGATTGCGCTCAGGTGGCTGATTAATTCGCCAGCCGACCATTGTCCTTCAGCGGGTCTCGTTTTCCATTGATCCGCAGGGACGGCATCCGCACCGCGCAAAAGTTTGCTTTGCGCGCGCGCCAGATTCTCGATGATGGTGACAAGCGACGGCACGGCTTCATCCGCACATGCGAGAAATACTCAGACGGCGGCTCCTCCGGCCTGCTCGAACGCATGTGCCAGTTGAAGTACGCGTGCCTCTCCAAAAGCCGCTCCAAAGATTTGCAGGCCCACCGGCAGCTTTCCATCGATCTTGCCGCAAGGCACGGAGATACCCGGTACTCCGGCCAGCGATCCCGTAACTGTATATATATCAGCAAGATACATCTGCAGCGGGTCGTCCGTGCGCTCCCCCAATTTGAACGGGGGAACCGGGGAAGTCGGCGTCAGGATCGCATCCACCTTCGTAAACGCATCGCGGAAATCCCGCGCTATCAGCGCACGAACCTTCTGCCCCTTCAAATAGTAGGCGTCGTAATAGCCCGCTGAAAGCACGTACGTGCCGAGCACGATGCGGCGTTTTACCTCTGCGCCAAATCCCGCGCCCCGCGTTTTCCGGTACATCGCGAGCAGGGAATCGTCATCCACCCGCAATCCGTAGCGCACGCCGTCGTACCGCGCAAGGTTGGAACTCGCTTCCGCCGTCGCGATGATGTAGTAGGTCGCGATAGCGTAGTCCGTATGAGGCATGCGAATTTCGATCAGCTCGCATCCCAGTTTCTTGAAAACTTCGATGCCAGCCTCGATCTTTTTCCGTACTCCCGCATCCATGCCTTCACCGAAATACTCTTTTGGGATGCCCAGCCGCAGCCCCTTCACGGGCTTCTCAATTTCGGAACGGTAATCGGGGACCGGCGCCGTCGTCGAAGTCGAATCATGCGGATCGCGCCCGGCGATGACTTGCAGGATCGCCGCGACGTCTTTCACCCTGGTCGCGAACGGCCCGATTCGGTCCAGCGAAGACGCAAATGCGATCAGTCCATACCGCGAAACGCGCCCATAGCTCCCCATCATCGCGGGAATTCCGCAAAACGAGCCCGGCTGCCGGATGGAACCGCCGGTATCCGTTCCGAGCGACGCCACCGCCAGTCCCGCCGCCACCACCGCCGCCGAACCTCCGCTCGATCCTCCCGGCACGCGATCCGGCGCCAAGGGATTCTTCACCGGCCCGTAAGCCGAATTCTCATTCGAACTGCCCATTGCGAACTCGTCGCAGTTGGTTTTTCCCAGAATGACCGCGCCGGCCGCTTCCAGCCGCTCCACTGCGGTTGCATCGTACGGCGGAATATAGTTCTGCAGAATCTTCGAGCCACACGTTGTCTTTATCCCTCGCGTGCTGATGACGTCCTTGACGGCCACCGGCACGCCCGCCAGCGGCGGCAGCGGCCTTCCTTCCGCCACGAGCGCATCGATTTTGTCTGTCTGCCGCCGCGCCCGCTCCGGCGAAAGCGTCAGGTAAGCGTTCAGCTCCGGATTCCGCGATTCGATCCGCTTGTAAAAATCCGCCGCCAGCTCCCGCGCCGAAATCCTCTTCGCCCCTAGCGCCACTTTGACTTCGTCAACGGTCCAGTTCGCAGTCATCTGGTCATGTTCTCTTTGTTGAGGCACGATATATCGTGCCCTCCCGCGCGTTTCACTTGCGGAGTAGCCGCACTCAACTTCTCACTTCATTTTCTTCTCTTCACTGAAAACTGAACACTGATGACTGACTACCTCTCAATCACTTTCGGCACCCGGAAATACGGCGCCTCAGGATCCGGCGCATGCTTCAGGACGTCCTCGGCCACCGCGCAAGGCACAATCAAGTCCTCCCGCAACGTGGCATCCGCCGTCTGATCGTCGCTCAACACTTGCGCCATGGGCTGGACCTTGGCCGTGTCCAGCTCATTCAGCTTCCCGATGTATTCCAGAATCTCGTCAATTTGCGCGCGGTACATCTCCAGCTCATCCTCTCTCAGGTCGAGATAAGCCAGCTCCGCCACCCGCAACACATCTTCTCGGCTGATTTTCACTGATTTCCTCGGTGCTTCGCTCCACGTAAATTGACTCAAAATCTTAGCACACTCTTTCCCTGCGTCCCGTTACGGGAAGCCATGCTCTGAATGGTAGCGGATTAGAAAATAAATTTAGCGTAGATCGGCGGAACCGTCCGCCTCAGACCCAGCGCCTTGAAGCGGCCACAAAAACAAACGCGGCGGCCTAAGCCGCCGCGTTTGTTGGATTGGAAAGTAGCCTTCAAACAACAAAGCAGGGGTGAAATGGCCGCTCCGCTTGGCTTTGGGCACTGCTCTTTTAGAACGTAATCTTGGCCGAGAGCTGGACGATTCTGGACCCCGGGCTGAAGTTCAATTGCGTGCTCAAGGGTGCTTGGAACTGTGTTCGCCCCGAAGGAATGCGAACCAGACAGAGGTTCGGGTCAGGAGTTCCCGCACAGGTGGTGGTGCTTGCGGAGGCATTGAATTGAGTTGTGCTTACCGAGGCATAGTTCGTGCGATTCAGTGCGTTGTAAGCTTCAAGGATTAGCTGTACCTTGGCCCGTTCTGTGATGGGAATGTTCTTGGTGATCCTAGGATCTAGCGACATAAAGTTTGGAAGATACAATGTGTTCCTCCCAAGCCCTGGAGTGCGGTCGGTCCGGCTGTTGGAGTCATTGTTCAGGTCAAAATTGACCAGGCCGGAATAGGGTTGTCCGGTCTGCGCCGTCAGAATCCCGCTGAGTTGCCAGCCGCCGACTAGGTAGCGCACGGAATGCGACAGAGAATGCGAGTAACCGTCAAGGTCCCAGATGGCGCTCAAAACGAAGCGGTGGCGCTGGTCGTTCACGCCCGCAGCGCGGTCTCCGCGAAGGTTGAGGGGATCCTGAACCATTTTGGCGTCATCGCCGGAGAAGGGGACCACCGCCGTGGCGTCGGGATTATCGTCAATGACTTTTCCATAGGTATAGGAAGCAAGCAGCTGATAATTCTGCGAGAGTCGCTTGTTGAGCTGGAAGGTCAATCCGTTGTAGACGGAATTGGCGCTGCTCTGGAATTCCGCGATGCGCGCAAAGCCTGGGATAGGACGAACGGGATTGAGCACGTTGACTGTGAAAGTTTGCGTAGTTCCCACAAGGCCAATGGTAGTAGGAGTCTCCGGGCCTTGCAAATTTACGTCACGGGTGCGCGTCAAATGTGTTCCCTTGACCCAGAGGTAGTTGATTTGGACGGACATGGTGGGCTGAATTTGATACTCCAGTCCCAGGTTGGCCTGCTGCACATTGGGTTGGTGATAGTTCGGTTGGAAAACAAAGATCGAGGGAACGCCAGCTGTCACCCCCGTGGGGGCTGGACAGCTCGGAGCCGCAGACGGAGCGCCACACTTGTTATCTGGATATTTCGGTATGGCCGCGCCGGAAAACGTCAGGGTCTGCACATTCAACGCATTGTTGGAAAACGCGGTGCCCACGGTGATTGCTGTGGTGCGCCCGTAGAAAATTCCATAGCCGGTCCGCACAACCAGTTTGTTGCCGAAGGGCGTCCAGGCAAATCCGATCCGCGGCCCAAAATTGGCGTGATCATTGTGAATCCGGTTCGTGAACAGGCCAGCGGCGGCAAGGTTAGGATCGGGATTAAGCGTGGGGGGCTGGGCGATCAGACCGAGGTCGTACCGCAGGCCCGCGTTTATGGTTAGATCCTTGCGGACGCGCCATTCATCTTGCGCGAAGGCCGAGTATTCTTGCAGATTGGGGTTTGTTGTCGGCCCCGTTGTGTTGGGTCCCGCGAAGGCTTGTGCGAAGGAAGCTCCGCTACACGCCCCGCCTCCATTTGTCAAATTGCAGCCGAAAGCTTCCAGGCTGCTGAACACATATACACCCGAGAAATTGCCCGGGAAGAAATTGGCGATCTTGTCGGTCAGGATGTTCAACCCCGTCTTAATCGTGTGCCGTCCTTGGATGAACGAGATCGTATCAGCCGCTTCTCCGCGGTGGATGTTGGTGAAGCGGGGACTGAAGAAATTCCTGCCGACAACGAGATCCGTGACGCCACCCTCGCGGACGGTCGCTTCAGGATTATTGCTGTTAGCCTGGCCCGGTTCGTTATCGCGTGTATAGCCCGCTCGCGCAACGTTCACAATCCTGGAGGATATTGTGGACGTAAGCGAGCCGGTTAACGTGTCCGTGGTGACGAGCGATGCCCCGGTGTGCTCCGAGGAATTCTGCGGTCCGCCATTCTCGAAACCGGCGCCCACAAATCGCTGGGCATTGTATCGAATATTCAATACCTCGCTTGAGTTCACGCGCCAGTCCACCTTACCCAGATAGACGTTCTGGTTCTGCGTCCGAATCCACGAAGCCGCTCGCGCCTGTAGATAGTTCAGGGCTGTCTGTTGGTTGGCAGTGGGCGTTGCTGGTGGCGTTACCGGGAGAAACACCAGATTAGGGAGGGTATTCCGCTGGCCGTCGTAATCAAAAAAGAAGAATACTTTCTCGCGAACAACCGGGCCGCCAATGTCTCCACCGAATTGGTTGAAGTGATAAGGTGACTTTGCCCGGCCATTGATCTTGTTAATGGGGTCATTCGCGTTCAGTCCCCGATCGCGGAAAAATTCAAACCCGGCGCCGTGGAAACTGTTGGTGCCCGATTTCGTCACCACGTTGATCACCGCTCCGCCCGCGTGGCCCAGTTCCGCCGAATACGCGTTGGAATTCACCTGAAATTCCTGTACGGCGTCCTCGCTGAATTGGTAGGGAGCGCGGCCAGAACCCGTCCGCCCGAGAGACTGCCCAAAGAACGTATTGTTATTGTCAGAACCATCGACCACCAGAGAATTGAGTGTGCCGCGCTGGCCGGCAAAGCTGATGTCCCCGCCGCGAACATCGAGCGTGACGCCGGGGGTGAGCAGCGCGAAGCCGATAAAGTTGCGCCCGTTCGTGGGGAGGTTTTCGATCGCCGCATCGTTAACCGTGGCGCTGACTTGGCTCCGGGTCGTTTCCACGATCGGCACTTCGCCCGTGACCGTGACGGCGGTAGTTTGCGTGGCCAGCGGCATCGTGATCGGCAGCGTTACCTTGGCGCCCACACTTACGATCACATCCTTCTGCGTGACGGTCGCGAATCCGCTTTTTGAGGCTACCAGCGTGTATGTGCCCACGGGCAGGACCGGGAAGAAAAACAGTCCGTTGTCGTCGCTCGTGGTCGCCGAGGAAACGCCCGTCGCAACGTGCGTGGCTTTCACGGCAACCCCGGGCAGCGCCCCACCGGTTGTATCCGCCACACTTCCAGCAATGGAGCCCTGATTGCCCGTCTGTGCCCAGGATGGGGAAGCGGTCAGCAGGAACAGAAGGGTGAGTATCGGCAGGCTGCGAATATCCAACCTCTTCATGAGATTCGTCAAGCTGAGTGAGTGCATCCAGTCTCCTTCTGCTAAGCTAGTATTTGGCGGGCGCAGATGCGCGCAAATTGGATCAGCAAATCGGGCACATGAACGGAGCGGCGTTGCCCATCAGGTATTGGCGCAGGAAGCGAGCGGCCAAACCCACTTTACTTTAGAACAGGTGTTTTATGCCGGGACACCTGGTTTGTCAAGGTGGATGCTGGTACGGCTGCGGTTTGGCCGCCAGGAAGCCACATCTCCTCTCTCGGAACCGACCCACTTCGATTGTGAAATGTACGTGGTAAAGGAAGCTTGGGAAAATGCGCTCAGCTACGTGTCGGTGCGGCTTCCATGGTTTTTCGCGGGTACTTCTTCGCAATGTAATTATCAACAAGCGCTTGGAACGCGACGGCCAGTTCGTCGTATGTGCCTTCGAGCGTCACATCCTTCTGCCCATCAATGTAAACCGGGCACCGCGGCGCTTCGCCGGTTCCCGGCAGGCTGATGCCGATGTTCGCCGCTTTCGACTCCCCCGGGCCATTAACGATGCAGCCCATCACCGCCAGTGTCATGTTCTCCACGCCTTCGTATTGCGTCTTCCAGATGGGCATGCTGTCGCGGATGTAGCCTTGAATCGCCTCGGCCAATTCCTGAAACGTGGTGCTCGTGGTGCGGCCGCAGCCGGGGCACGCCGTCACGCTCGGCGCAAACGAACGCAGACCCAGCGCCTGCAGCAGTTCGCAAGCGGCGTAAACTTCTTCGCGGCGGTCGCCGCCCGGTTTTGGCGTGAGCGAGATTCGAATCGTATCGCCAATGCCTTCGTAGAGCAGCACGCCCAGCGATGCCGCCGACCAAATCTGCCCCTTCATGCCCATTCCGGCTTCGGTGAGTCCCAAATGCAAAGGCTGCTCGGTCTTCGCGGAAAGATCGCGATACACGGTGATGAGGTCGCGCGGCCGCGAAGTCTTGCACGAAATAATGATCTGGTCGTGCCGCAGCCCGGACTCCAGCGCCAGCTCCGTCGACTCCAGCGCCGAAAGCACCATGCAATCGTTGATGATCTCTTCGGACTCTTTGCCGAGATTCTTGTCCGTGTTCTCCTGCATCTTGCGCATGACCAGCTCTTGATTCAGCGAGCCGCCGTTCACGCCGATTCGAACG
>WNFB01007023.1_pt1 | contig 10084 bp, 9 predicted proteins | sample 5400501 | NCBI WGS metagenome assembly WNFB01 (sample SAMN13153341, study PRJNA577476) | soil metagenome | isolation source: 200 cm saprolite under Douglas fir tree site 2 hole 1 | place: USA:California | collected 2015-04-18
CAGCCACTCGGTAAAGGCGGTCATCCAATCCATGCCGGATCCATAGCTGTTGAATGTCCCGTCAGGGTTCCAGATGATCACCGGCAACTGCGATGTCGGCATCGGAGTTACCGGAATTCCGTCCACGTTGAAGTTCCGGTACATGAATTGGGAGACCATCGGCCCGTCAAGGCATCCCGCATATGGATACCGGAACAGAGACTGAGGCGTCACCACGCCGCCGATCTTCGGCCCTTGAAAATCCGTCAGGCTCGACAATTCCGCGCATGCTTGCATCACAATCGCGTTGCCAGTGTTGTAATCCGTGAAGGGAACGTCGCGAAGATATGCCTCCCAGTACAGTTCGACCGCTTCGGCTGCTGCGCCCGCGCTCGCGATTGGCGGAGGCACCGGGCCTATTGGAATGGCGCCCGAATCCGGGCCGTCCATGTTGAACGCAAGGCCTCCAAGTGGATTCGCCAGCCTGCCATTCGCCCCCGTCTTTCTAGGGATTGCCTCGAAGTCGGCGAAATTGCCGGTGCTCAACGCGTTGAGCAGAGCGTCGTAAGCTGCCGGATCAACCTCGCCCGTTGTTGTATCGTGCGGAAGAGTCTTGTGGAAGTTGCCGATTCGATTCGAGTACAACTCTTCGTCGCCGTTGGTAGGATGCGGGAACGTTCCCAGGTTCTTCTCGTCTATCGCAGCTTGGTGACGAACCTGGTACGAGTCATTGCGGCGTTGCAGGTCGGGTTCCGGCGTGATTTCCGCCGCTTCAACTGCGGCTCGTTTCGATCCCAGCAGCGGTTCGAGTCCGATGACTCCCGCTGCCATCCCGGCGGCGGCGATTCCACCGACCTCACCAAGAAACTTGCGCCGACTGCGGCGCGATGGGGATCTTGATTCCTTGGGTTCAGCTGCTTCAGCTTTGCCCACTTGCTCGTTAGGTACTTCATTCTCGTTCATGGTTCTTCTCCTTTAGCGGCTCGAGGAAAACACACGTACACCGGGTCGGCACGGGATAGTCCCTGCCGCGAGTGTCCTCGCGGATCGAGGAGACACGTAAACCGGGGCGGCAGGGGATGTATACCTGCCACGGGGCCCCGTCGGCTCAAGGAACCACACACTCGTACCTACTCGGCACGGGATTCCTCTGCCGCAGGTGCCCTAAGGCTATTCGGGGTTAATTTATGGACGCGCTGGTGCGAACTTGCGGGAGAGTGGATGGCCTCTTACCCAGCAGCAAATAGGCGACTAACGCGCCCGGTTACCATGCTTCCCACACTAAGTAATGGTTATCCTTCTTCTATGCTGTTCCCACTGTGGCCCGCATCATAGCCCTAAAGCCATCGGATGTCAAGAAAATTGTAATTCATCCACCACCGCGCTAACCGACTTGTCACTAGCTTGCGAACGCCCGGCTCAGGCTGTAAGAATTACTCTTAATCTTTAGCATAGGACAGGCAAATCGGTGGCCGATAATCTGAAGGAGCTGAATAGCATTCAAGAGCTTGACCACGCGCTCAATGAATCGCGCGAGCGGCCCGTGCTCTTGTTTAAGCACAGTCTGACCTGCCCAATCAGCACGTGCGCCCTTAGCGAACTGCGGTCCTATCTCAACAACGCCGACCCGCGCATCAGCTACAAGCTAATCACCGTTCAGACGGCCCGTGCGGTCTCAGAGGAAGCCGCTTCCAGACTGCAGCTTCGGCACCAATCCCCGCAGGCGATCTTAGTTCGAAACGGCAGCGAGATTTGGAACGCGTCCCACTACGACATAACGGCCTCGGCCCTCGAACAGGCGATCAGAAATACAGCCTGAAATACGCGGTCCCGCTTGACCCACTCTAGCCTTTCACGATAATCATCCGGTGACGTGATAACGGATAAGCCAAGACTTCACCTCGACAAGCTTCTACTCGCTCTGATCTTCATAGTTCTTTCGTCGTCGACGATAATGTGGACGCTTAACGATAAGACTCCGCCCGCGTGGGATCCGTCCGACCATATCCGCTACGCGTACGATTACTACCGCTTGCTTGCGCACGCTGACCTTGCCGGGTTTGCGAGCGAGTTCTTCAGGACCCATCACTACTATGCGCCGTTTGTACACCTGGTCAGTGCCGGAGTGTTCTTGATTTTCGGAGCTTCGAGGCTGATGGGGATCGGTGTGAATCTGCTTTCGCTCGCGGCGCTGCTGTGGTCGACCGCATGGATGTCTCGTCACCTTTACGCCGACGTGCCGGCCGGCGCCGCGTTTGCGCCGACGGTTGCGTTGAGCGCGCTGCCTGCTCTCGTCGTCTCCTGTTATCAATTCAGCGCGTGGCTGATGCACGATGCGTTTTTGGATTTCCCGCTCACGGCCATCGTGACTGTCGCTTTCGCTCTGCTAGTCCGCGCGGAAGATTTCCGGGTCAGACATCGCGCTATCGCCTTCGCCGTGGCCGCGGGAATCGGAATGCTTGTGAAGCAGACCTTCGCTTTCTTTTTCATCTTACCCGGGCTGTTCGTAATGATTCAGATTCTGCGAACTCGTGATCGTCGAGCGATCTTGAACTTTGCGCTAGCGGTTGTGGTTTTGGTCCTGATCGCAGCGATCTGGTACGGCCCGCATTTGCAGGACGTGATCGCGATCTACCGCGAGAACCAACGCGCCGCAGTGAACGAGAACGAAGCTCCGCTGTTCAGCTTCGACTCAAACTTTTTCTATGTTCACGCGCTGATCAGCATGCAGATGCAGTTGCCGCTGGCGTTATTGTTTGCGGCGGGCCTCGTCTACTCGCTCGTGCGCTGCCGCAAACAGAGCGTGATCCTTTACCTGTGGCTGCTGGGCGGCGTCGCAGCTTTCGCGCTGGTCGCCAACAAAGACGTGCGTTACACCGTGCCGGTGCTTCCAGCAGCGGCGATCCTTTCAACTTGCTGGCTTCGCGGGCTTACGCCGCGGATGACCGGCGTCAAGACAAAAGCCAGCGCGCTCGTCGCCCTGAAAACGGCTCTGGTGGCCGCTATCACGGCATGGGCCTTTGTAAGCTTCTTCAATGCGCAGTGGCCGAAGGCGGGATGGGGCGCCGCCATTGACACGCCTCGGTATCGATGGATGGTGTTCGCGCGAAACTATTACGGTTTCGATCATCGGCCGCTCGACGACGATTGGAGCGTGCCTGAAATTATCCGAAGCGTGTCGAACCTCAACTCCGAAGATTCAGATTCCCGCAACGCATCCGCGACGCGCGACCATACCAGCATCACGCGGTCGACCGACGCTCCGCCGGTCCTCGGAGTGGTGGTGAACCTGCCCTACTTGAACCCGTCGAGCGTGGCACTTTATGCGCGCCTGCTCGCGAAGGGACGAGCCGCTCCGCCGCTGGTAGATGTTCGATGGGTCGTTGAGCCCTCAATGGTCGATCGCATCACAGAGTGCGACTACTTGCTTGTGCGCACCGGACTCGATCAGGCTGATTGGGTCGCAACGGTCGAACGCGAAGTCGAACAACTGATCCGAGACAATCCGAAACAGTTCATCCGCGTTGCAAGCTTTCCCATCCCGCTCAACCAGGCCGAGGCCGTTATCTATCGCCGCCAAGACCAGTGACCCGGACGAAAGATGGGTAAGAGTACTAACACACCGTGGGCATTGACGGCTGCCGGAACGATTCCAACCAAGGACGATTTTCTCAAGCAGGAGTGGCGTATAATTCAGACTCATCGATCGCCGGAGATGGTCCAACAGTTTTTGAGATCAATACCCTACAATCGCGAACTTGACAGACCAACCTGTTATTCGTTCCGTCGCGCGCTGAAGGAGAATCGTGCTCATTGCCTGGAAGGCGCGCTGGTAGCCGCGGTGATTCTCGAGCAGCACGGCTACCCGCCGGTTCTTGTCAGCATCGAGTCGCAGGACAGACTCGATCACGTGTTGCTGCTGTTCAAGAGGAACGATCGATACGGGTCTGTGGCTCGCTCGCGAGACATCGGGCTTCACGGGCGCAAACCGGTATTCCGGACTGTGCGCGATTTAGTGATGAGTTACTTCGAACCCTACATCGACAACACGGGGCGAATCACCGGCTACGCCATCGCCAGCTTGTATGAACTCGGGAGCTACGACTGGAGGCTTTCAGAGCGCAACGTCTGGAAAGTCGAGCGGCTCTTTCAAGAGATCCCGCATCATCCGATTCATTCATCCGACGCGCGCTATGAAAGAGTGCGGCGACGCTACCTCGAGTTTCACGCGCGACACCCCGAGCGCTCGCCCGATTACTTTGATAATCGTTCGTTGTGGCTCACCTGATTCACGAGGCTCTGTTCAACAGAATCAGCACCGAGAAAAAAGCATTGTTCAGTGTGTGAATCAGCACGCAAGGCAGAATAGACTTTGTTCCGGCGCGAACGACAGTGAGCACGAAGCTCAACAGCGTCAACCCCGCAATCGACACCCACGCTCCCCGGTACTGGAGCACATGAACTCCCGCGAACATTACCGTGATGACAAGTACAGTTGCGACGAGCCCGAGATACCGTCGCAGCGATGAGAACAGCACGCCTCGATAGACAGTTTCCTCGACCAGCGGCGCGGTGAAAGTCGCAAGCACTGCAACAGCAATGCGGACGCGTTGTGACGACTTGAGCAATTCGGCGAATGAGTTCTCGTCCGACTGCGGGAGAAATCGGGACAGCACCTGCGACGCGACAAGCAAAGCCACAATTATGCACGCCGAAAACACCAGCCAGTACCAGACCGAGCGGCCTGCCCAATTCCAACCCAGGCTCGCCCAGAACGGACGGGCTCCGAACCTCGTCACCAACGCCCAGCAAGCCGCGATTGTGATCAGGTGAGCGAGGATCGTCGAAAGCACTTGCACGAGCAGCAGATTCGGCGACTTCAACCAGTCGAGCATCTCATCTCGCGCAACTATATTCGGCACCGGCCTGCCGCGCGCGGATTGAATCAGGTACCAGCTTACGACCGCCAGCATCGGAATCACGATGATCGCAACGAGGCTGACTAGCCAGACGCCTATACCCGCCACCGGTCCCCATCGCGGATGATCGGGGTCGATCGAAACTTCTTGCGCGGCCGGAAAAACGTCGAATGGCGGCGCGACAGCGGATGCGACATCCCCCGAAGCTTGTGTAGAGCTCGACGCGGCACATTCAGCGCACACTCCGTCGTAGCTGAACTCATTCTTGTTTAGAGGGAGGCCGCACGCTCGGCAGGTTTCGGCGGACGCGAAGTGATCGATCATCGTGAAAATAGAAGTACCATTCTTTGTTGGCCAGTGGCAATGCTTATGTGCGTACGCGATTAGACGCTCACGCTCGCGGATTGTCCCTCTTCATGTGGGACAGCTTCCAGGTTCGCTTCAATCGCGGCGCGTGTTCGAGCGATGAGCTCGCTAAGATTCTTGTCGGAATATTCGCTGGTCTCGATCGGCTTTCCGATCACCACAGCGACTCGCCCGGGGCGCGGAGCAAGCGTCGTCTTTGGCAGAAGCTTGAACGTCCCGCGAATTGCAACTGGAACGATGGGAACGCCAGCGCGCACCGCAATCTTGAAGGCGCCGGACTTGAATTCCTGCAACCGGCCGTCCGGCGTGCGCGTGCCTTCGGGAAAAACGGCCAGCGACTTCCCTGCGCGAACGCCTTCGATTACTCGGCGCAGGCTCTTCGCCGTTTTGCGCGGATCACCGCGATCGATTGGAAAGTTGCCGGCGGTCCACAAGTGCCATCCCATGAACGGCACGTAGAAGAGCTCCTTCTTTGCCATTATTCGAAACTGATGCGGCAGATAAGCAAACAACGCGGGAGTGTCGATCAGGCTCGAATGGTTCGCCATATAAACGTAGTTCTGATCTTTGCTGACGTTCTCCGTTCCGTAGACTCGAATGTGGGCAAAGATGCTCCATGCGACAAGCCGGCACCACCACCTCGCACACCAGTGCTGCATCGCGCCTGTGCGGTCGAACGGCCACAGCAAAAGCGAGAGTGTAGCCATCACCACCGTATGCGTGTACCACAGAAGGTTGGCGAACGGCGCCCAGAGATAGACTAGTGTGGTCTTCAGTTTGTTCACGATCCGATTTTCAGTTGATCTTTCTGTGTTGGAAACGCTTTGATGAACACGCCTAATCCTTAAGAGATTGCAGGGAGGGATAACAGGTTGGGAAGGGTGGTTTACCCCCGCTCATTCTCGTGAGGTTGGCCCGAAATGAGCGGGGGCAAGCCACCCTTCCCAACCTGTGATTCTTCTCTAAATTTGGTCCCAACTCACGTTACTTCTTTGATTGAATCAACGGCGCCGCCAGCAGCAGCGTAATGATCGACTTCGCATCATCGATCTCGCCAGAGCGCACGCGCGCCAATGCGTCGGCAAACGGCATCCGAACCGCCTCGATTTCTTCGTCATCGTCGAGCTTCTGAGGACAAGGGTCAAGCCCGGTCGCGAGATAAACGAACAGCCGCTCTTCGCAGTAGCCCGGCGCGATGAAGAATTCGCCAAGCTTTCGAAGCTCTTTCGCGCGGCAGCCGAGCTCTTCCTCGAGCTCACGCGCCGCCGTCTCCTCCGGAGTGTGGCCGGGCTCGATTCGGCCCGCCGCGATCTCGAGCGAATACCGCCCGAGCGGATAGCGCCACTGCCGGACCAGCGCAACAGTGCCGTCATCAAACAGAGGCAACGTTCCCGCACCGCCATTATGATGAACGACTTCGATTTCAACCACGCCCTTCGCTTCGGAATTGAAACGGCTCAGCGAGAGGTCAAGAATTTTGCCTCGGTAAACGTATTCACGTTCAATCAGTTCGTGTGACATTGTCTTCGGATTTATCTCACGACTCAACGATGCGTGAAACGTGATGCGTGAAACGTGATGCGTGACAAGCGAAACTGGATGTGTGAAACGTGATAGAGTATGGATTGGTCACGCGTCACGTTTCACGCATCACGTTTCACGCATCACGTATCGCTCTTCATATCATTGCCCTTTGCGAATCTGCCTCTTCAATCAACCTTTTCACTTCGCCGACCAGATGAAGGGAGCCGGCAACGCAAACCAATCCGTCGGCCGGGGTCACGCTGCGTGCCCAGGATAGCGCTTGCTTCACAGTCTCGGCAAAAATCACGTTTCGCGATGCATTGAGCGCCGCTCTGCCCAATCGAGCGTTGTCAGCCGCGCGGGCGTCTCTGACCCTGGTCAACACAATCGTTCGCGCGACGCCGAAAAGCTCGCCTGCCATCCGATCGATATCTTTGTCGCTCATCGCTCCAAATACAAGCGTGACCGCTCCGTGCCAAAACTCGTCGAGGTATGCTCTGAGCGCGCGAGCGCCTGCCGGGTTGTGCGCCCCATCGAGCAAGACCGGCGGCCGATCCTCGATCAACTCCAGCCGTCCCGGCCAGCTTACTTCGCGCAGTCCTTTGACCATCGCTTCGCGCGAAATCCCAAAGCCTGATTCGTTCAATAGCTCAGCCGCTTCAATCGCTGCTGCGGCGTTGCACGCCTGGTGCCGGCCGCTCAGACCTACCATGATTCGACTGTAGTTCGAGTGAGAAGATTCGTAATTGAAAGTAACCCGGCCGAAATCCGCAGGTTCCATTGCCGTGGGTTGATTCGCAAACAGAGGGAGCACGCCTGTCTCCAGGCAGCGGCGCATCAACACTTCGAACGCGGCTTCGTGCTGCTGTCGCCCAATGACCGCTCGAGCTCCCGGAACGATGATCGCACCTTTTTCACCGGCGATTTCTTCGATCGTGTGACCGAGGACGTTTTGGTGATCGAAATCGATGGATGTGATGACCGATACAATGCGATTGATGGCGTTGGTTGCATCGAGCCTGCCTCCAAGACCAACTTCCAGAACCGCAAGCTCCGCGCCGCATTCTTCAAAGTAAATCAGAGCGATTGCCGTGACCTGTTCGAAAAAAGTCGGAGGCGCTTCCAGACGCCCGGCACTCACCAGTTCTTCGCTGGCTTCGCGAACCCTTGAAGCGAGCTTCGCGAAATCGGCTTCGGATATTTCGCGACCGCAGAACCGCATCCGCTCTTGAATGGAAATCAGATGAGGCGATGTTAGCAGCGCCGAGCGATGACCGGCGGCACGGGCAATAGAATCGATCATCGCGGACACGGATCCCTTACCGTTCGTGCCGGCCACGATGACCGATTTGAATGAGCGCTCGGGCCGGCCAAGCTTGTCGAGCAGCAAACCGATGCTCTCAAGCCCAAACTTCGCCGCAAGCACCTCGTGCCCCAGCGAGTAGATATACCTGAGTGACTCAGTGAAGTTCATCTCAACAGTGTAGGACTTTAGATTTGAGACCGTATTCACCGCAGAGACGCTGAGAACGCAGAAGGAGCGCAGAGAGACTTCTGGGCCATTCTCTGCGTCCTCCGCGCCTCTGCGGTGAAGAACCTTGCTCCAGCTACTTCTTCCCGTTCTGGCTCATGAAGTCGAGCGAGTGCACGATGAAGTCCTTCAAGTCCTTCCTCTCGACAACAGCATCAAGCATTCCGTGCTCCAGCAAGAATTCTGATCGCTGAAAGCCTTCGGGCAACTTTTGTTTTATGGTTTGTTCGATTACGCGAGGCCCGGCGAAGCCGATGAGCGCGCCCGGCTCGGCTATGTTGAGGTCGCCAAGCATCGCAAAGCTCGCAGTCACGCCGCCGGTGGTGGGATCGGTGAGAACCGAGATGAACAGCAACCCGGCTTCATCCAATCGCGCGAGAGCGGACGATATCTTCGCCATCTGCATGAGCGAGATTGCGCCTTCCTGCATTCGCGCGCCGCCCGACGCTGAGAAAATGACCAGCGCCGAATGCGTCTCGATCGCCAGCTCTATCGCGCGGGTAATCTTCTCTCCAACTACCGCGCCAAGCGAACCGCCGACAAACGCCAGCTCCATCGCGCATACGATAGCGGGACGCCCGCCAATTCTGCCCTCGGCGGTGATGAGCGCATCAAGCAGCTTGGTGCTCTCCTGCATGTCGCGAAGTCGTTTGCGATAGCTCTTGGTGTCCACGAAGCTAAGCGGGTCGGTGGATGACAACCCGGCATCGAGCTCTTTCCACTCGCCGTTGTCGAGAGTCAGCTTCAATCGCTCGAAAGCGCTAATTCTGTGATGGTGGCCACACCGCGGGCACACGCCGAGGTTCTCGTCGACCTCGCGCTTGAGAAGCATTTCCTCGCAGCCCTCGCACTTCACAAACAGTCCTTCAGTACGGACCGTTCGCTCTTCGCTTTCATCCGGTCGTTCCGGCTGCCCTTTTTTCTTAAACCAACTCATAAGGCGGTTCAGGGTTCGTGGTTCAGGGTTCGTAGTTCAGGGTTCGTGGTTCTGAACCCGGAACTCTGAACCTTAAACGCCCCTCTTGCTGAAGTCGGTCATCGTCTCCGGAATGCCGTCGCGGCGATTCGCCACCCGCGCGACAATGAACAAGAGGTCCGAGAGACGGTTTAAATAAACGATAGTCTCGGGATTAACCTGCTCGGCTTCCGACAGAGCGACTGTTCGCCGCTCCGCTCGTCGAGCCACAGTCCGCGCCAGATGAAGTGTCGCGCCGGCCTGCGAGCCTCCAGGGAGAACGAATTCTTTCAGCGGCTCAAGCTCCTTTAAGAACCGGTCAGCAAGAGCCTCGAGTTTCTTGATGAAGGACTCGTCGATGCGCGGCACGTCAACCTGTGAAGGACTTGCGAGATCGGCGCCCAGCGTGAACAAGTCATTTTGAATCAGGCCGAGTGTTTCATCGAGTTCTTTATCGTGCATCGCGGCACGCGCAAGACCAATTGCGGAACTCAGTTCATCAACATCTCCGTAAGCATCGACTCGCAAGCTTGCTTTGCTTACTCGCCGGCCTCCAACGAGAGAGGTCAGACCGCCGTCCCCGGCTCTTGTGTAAACCTTCGTGATTCGCATCGGTCTCCGTAAGGCGAGAACCATTCTAGGCGCGCCCATGATCGTTGTCAAAGTTGCGGGTTTCTGGTTGAGAGTTCAGAGTTCCGGGTTCCGGGTTCAGGGTTCAGAGTTCAGGGTTCAGGGTTCAGGGTTCACGGTTCAGGGTTCACGGTTCAGGGTTCACGGTTCAGGGTTCACGGTTCAGGGTTCCGGGTTCAG
>WNFB01007024.1_pt1 | contig 10084 bp, 10 predicted proteins | sample 5400501 | NCBI WGS metagenome assembly WNFB01 (sample SAMN13153341, study PRJNA577476) | soil metagenome | isolation source: 200 cm saprolite under Douglas fir tree site 2 hole 1 | place: USA:California | collected 2015-04-18
CGGCTCGACGTCGGCGATCACGGTACGGGCGGCGCAGTTCGGGAAGATGGGGAGCTTGTGGTCGGCGATCTCCCGCGCCAGCGCCCGCACTTGCTCCACCGCGCGCGGGCCGGCGCCGGGGAGGCCGATGTCGGCCGCGACGATGCCGAGGTCGGCCATGAGATGGAGCAGGCGGCGCTTGGTGTCGAGTGACGGGTCCTTCACCGACGGCGACTGCAGGCCGTCGCGCAGCGTCTCGTCGTTCAGGTCGATCCGCGCGCGGGACCAGTCGAACGGCGCATCGACCCGGTTCCAATCGTAGATGAGATCGCGCTCGTCCATGCGCGTAGTGTCGCCCGGTTCCCGGTACGGGTCAAGCGAGGGTGCACCGGGCTACATTTCCGGACATGGATGCGCCGCTCAAGAGCCTGCACCACGTCACCGCTACGGTCGATGAAGCGCAACCCGACTTCGATTTCTACACGCAGTCGCTGGCGTTGAGGCTCGTGAAGAAGACGGTGAACTTCGACAACCACTACGTCTACCACTTTTATTACGGCAATGAGAAGGGCACGCCGAGCACGATCATGACCACCTTCCCGTACCACGGCTGGGGCGTGCCCGTGGGGGCGAAGGGAGCGGGGCAGATCCGCATCACATCATTTTCCGTCCCCCGCGCCGCACTCGACTTCTGGCGCCGGCGCCTGGCCGGTCTCGGCCGAACGATAGAGGATGGCGAGACGCCGTTCGGCGAGCCGGTGCTCACCGCCACCGATCCCTCCGGACTGATCCTCGGGTTGGTCGGCACGGACGGGGACAGCCGCACGCCATGGGTGACGGAGGCGGTGGGTGCGGACAACGCGATCCGCGGCCTCCACAGCGTCGCGCTCGAGATCCGGGACCAGCAGCGGACCATCGGCTTCGTCACGGAGCTGCTGGGGTTTCGCGTGGTGAACGAGGGGCCGGCGCGCACTCGTCTGGCGGTCGGGAACGGCGGCCCCGGGGAGGTGATCGACGTCCTGCACGCCCCGGATGCGCCGCACGCCGTGAATGGTCTCGGCACGGTGCACCACGTGGCGTTCGCGATCGGCGACGCGGACGAGCAGCTCAGGATTCGCGCGGAGCTGGTGCGTCAGGGGGTGCAGGTGACGGAGGTGCGCGACCGGCAGTATTTCCGCTCGATCTACTTTCGCGAGCCCGGCGGCGTCCTGTTCGAGATCGCGACGGTGCCGCCCGGCTTCACGGTGGACGAGACGCTGCCGTGCCTCGGCCAGGACCTGAAGCTCCCACCCTGGGAGGAGCCGCACCGCGCCGCGATCGAAACGAAGTTGCCGCAGCTCAAGTGAAGCCGCACGCCGGACAACCGTTGGCCACCGCGGGCGCGCCGCTCGGGAAGAGCCCGGTGGCGCTGATCATGGTCCACGGCCGCAACGCCGCACCCGCGAACATCCTGTCACTGGTCCCCTCGTTCGGTCGGCCCGATCTCACCTACCTCGCGCCCGCCGCGGCGGGCGGTACCTGGTATCCGCTGAGCTTCATGGCCGAGAAAGAGAAGAACGAGCCGGGGTTGTCTTCGGCGCAGTGGGTGCTCGACCAGCTGGTGCGCCACGTGGTGGATTCCGGTGTCCGGAAGGACCGGATCGTGCTGCTCGGATTCTCGCAGGGTGCCTGCCTCAGCGCGGAGTTCGCTGCGAGCCACGCGGACCGCTACGGCGGCGTCGTGCTGTACAGCGGCGGGCTGATCGGCCCGCCCGGAACGACTTGGAATTACCCCGGCTCGTTCGGCGGCACTCCGGTGTTCCTCGGATGCAGCGACGTCGACGCCCACGTGCCCAAGACACGCGTGGACGAGAGTGCGGCGGTGTTTCAGCGAATCGGTGCCACGGTGACCGAGCGGATCTATCCCGGGATGGGGCATCTCGTAAACGACGAGGAGATCAGTTTTACCAGGACGCTGCTAGGGGAGCTGTCGCCCACCTCGTGATTCGACGGCTAAAGCCGTCGCTCGGCGCCTGCGGCGGCGCGTCCTGAAGGACGTCCTGCCATTCGTGGTGTGTCGCGTCAGCGCCGAGCCCGGTCGTTAGACCAGGGAATCAGGATGGGACGCGCTTACTGATTCTGCGCACCGGGAAGTATCCGATAAACCCCGCGGCCACGAACGAGTACAGGATCCACTGATTGAGGGTGAACGCGAACAACGTGCACCCGAGCGCGAAGATCCACATCATCGCCTCACCCATGAAGGCCTGCCGCCACTCTGGGAGAGAACCGCTCGCCTCCACGCGCGGCCCGAACGCCGGGACGAGCCCCGGCACGGCGCGCACGTAGCGGCGATACGCCGCCCCCTGCGCCGCCTCGAGCTCCGCCTCCTCGCGGGCGATGAGCCGCAGCACGAAGGTCGTGAGACCTACCACCAGGACCACGAATCCCGTCGGGCTCGCCATCAACCCGAAGCTGACGCCCAGGAGCACGGTGCCGAAGTAGAGGGGATTGCGCAGATGGCGGTACGGCCCGTCGGCTACGAGCCGGTCGGAGTGCAGCCTCGAGTCCTTCACGACGCTGGTGTGCAGGTACGCGCTCGCCCAGGTGCGAATCCAGGCGGCCAGAAAGGCGAGCAGGGCGCCGCTGCCGAATACGAGCTGCACGCCGAAGCGCGAATCCTGGCCGAGCAGCCGGGCGAACATCTGCGCCGCGTTGCGGTGGTCGATGGTGTAGCAGCCGAACGCCGTGAAGAACAGCCCGGAAATCACCCAGAAACGATTGCGAAACTCGAAGTTGCTGGCACGCACCCGTTGCTTACGGCGTCCGGGCCCGGGAAGTTCCGATCTCCAGCTCCACCCGCTGTCCCAGCTTCAGCGGCGTGGGCTCCAGGAACGCCACTTTGACGAGCAGCACCCGCTGCCGGCTTCACCGGCTGGGGCCAACTAGTCTGCTAGCAACCGCTTCACTTGCCGCAGGCTTTCTACGTCCGCTTTGTCTTGGAACCGGTCGGTTTGCTTCGTTCGAATCAACGTATCCAAGTCCGCAAATGGCACTTCCACCCCTTCTATGTCGACCTTCTTCACCTTTGGGGCCGCGTCGGCATAACGCACACTCCAGGCGAGGGTGAGAATGTCAACTCGAGGGTCGTCACCGATGATAGTGATCGGCTTCGCCACTACTTCTGACGGATCGAGCTCGCGCGCAACTCCCCACGCCAGGCCCTCGAGCGCCTGCAGTACTCGCGCCGCGTTCTCGAGCGTCGGCTCTATGAGTATGTCGATGTCCTTGGTGGCGCGTACGACGCCGTGCAGCGCCATCGCAAACCCACCAATCACGACGTACTTCGCGCCAGCGGCGTTGAGCAGGCCGCAGACGCTCGCCAGTCGTGACTGGGTCAGAGTCACGAAGGCCGATCTCCTCGGTGACGCCGCCAGTTCTCATACTCCTCAAACGTGTCGAACGAAGCGGTCCACGACTGGGCGGGTTTCCGCCCACGCGCAAACTCCTGCCAAAGCTCTTCAGCAAGCCGGATACGTTCAGCGGGCGCCAGCGCTAGCCCTTGGCGCAGCGTGCGCTCTCGCGCGTCGGCGAACGCGTCCCGTTCTTGCTGAGCCACGTAACCACGAATGGCTTCACTGACGACAAAACTGCGGGAACGCCGCTGTCGCTTCGCCTCCGCGTCGAGCGTCGATCGCAAGTCAGCAGGCAGAGAGACAGAGAGAATGGTCGACACGTCGGCCTCAACCGCTCAGTGGACGGCAATCGTGGAATTATTAATAGTTAATAACCTAGCGTATGTGCTGGTCCGGCGAAAATGGCCAACCGTAACACGTTGATTGACATATTGTTGCGCTACAGGTGCCGGATCGTCTCCAGCGCCTCCGCGACGTGCCGTACCGCATCCATCTGTGACGAGAAGACGTGACGCACGATGCCGTCCTTGTCGATCACGAACGTCACCCGGCCCGGCCAGACGCCGAGCGTCGCCTTGACGCCGTACTGGCGCCGCAGGGCACCGCCTTTGTCGGAGATCAGGATGAACGGCAGCTCATGATGCTCAGCGAAGCGCTCGTGCGACTCCACCGAGTCCCCACTCACCCCCACCACCTCGGCTCCGGCGTCGACGAAGATCTCGTACGAGTCCCGAAACGCGCACGCCTCGGCGGTGCACCCCGGCGTCTCGTCCTTGGGATAGAAATACAGCACGACCGCGCTCTTCCCCCGCAGGTCGGAGAGCCGGAACTCCCCGCCCCCCGTCCGGGGCGCGGTGAAATCGGGTGCCGCCTGTCCTTCCATGACCTTCGTGGTCGTCATGGCGCCTCCCTACCACCAGTAGATTGAAGGGCGAGGGACCTGTCGGCTACCCCCAAGAGCCCGGAGCGTGGAGATGTACGACTGGATCGGCTGGATCGCGACGGCGCTGACTTCGAGCTCGTATTTTTTTCGTCAACCTGGGACGCTGCGGCGCATCCAGGGTGTCGCCGCGATCATTTGGGGGACCTACGGGGCGCTGATACACTCCCTGCCGGTGCTCGTCGCCAACATCATCGTGGCGTCGGCCGCCTTCGTGTCGTTGCTTACGCTGCGACGAGCTCGATCAACGTGATCTCAGAAGGGGCCAGGAGCCTGAGCGGTGGACCCCAATACCCAGTCCCGCGACTGACGTAGAGCCACATCCGCTCCAGCCGGTGCAGGCCGGCGACGAACGGCTGGAACAACCGCACCAGCAGGTTGAACGGGAAGTATTGCCCGCCGTGCGTATGCCCGGAGAGTTGCAAGTCGAACCCCGCGTCGCGCGCCGCGTACGCGCTCTTCGGCTGGTGGGCGAGCAACACCCGGACGTCGCTTTCCGGTGCCCCCGCGAGCGCTTGGACCGGGTCCGAGGCGGCCGACAAGTCGGTCACGCCCGCCAGCAGCAGCCGGCCGTTGCCGCGCACCACCAGACGATGCTCGTTCTGCAACACATCCACCCCGAGCCGCGCCAGCTCCGACGTCCAGCCGCGCACATCCCAGAAATACTCGTGGTTGCCGGTCACGAAAAAAGTGCCATGCGGCGCCACGAGCCCCGCGAGCGGCGCCACGTGCTCGCGCAGCTCGGGGACGAGGCCATCGGCCACATCTCCCGTCACCGCCACAAGATCGGGGGCGAGTCCGTTGGTGCGCCGCACCACCGACTCGACGAACCGGCGCCGGATGGTGGGACCCACGTGCAGGTCGGAGAGCTGCGCGATGCGGAAGCCCTGCAGGTCGCCGGGGAGGTCGCGGATCGGGACGGTCACGTGCACGACGCGGGGACGGCGGGCCTGGAGCATCCCCACGAGCGTGAGGCCGAGCGACCCTCCCAGGATCGCGGCGCTCACGTTGTGGATATGGAGCACGTCGGCAAGCGCGAAGAAGACGATCAGCATCGAGGACAACCCCATCGCCACGTACCCCGCCCATTCCAGCGCGCGCCTGCCGCGCCACGTCGACCGGCCCGCGACGAACGCCGCGAGCGGCAGCCAGGCGAGGATCAGCGTCGCCGCTGCGGCGAGGGGGCCATAGGGGTGGATGTGCGAGCCGACGTACACGTTGAGCAGCGTCCAGATGCCGCCCACGACGAGCAGCCGGCGCGCGATCTGTTTCCAGGTCACGTCAGTGCGCCGCCGCCGCGCCGCCCGGCAGGCTTTTTGCCCTGTGCATCAAGAGGAGCAGCGGCAGCGACAGCACGAACACCGCGCCGAACAACAGGAACAGCTGGTCGAACGACAGCATCATCGCCTGCTTGGTGACCTGCAGGTTGATGATCGCGGTCGCCTTCGCTTCGAGGAGGCCCGTAGGGACGCCCTGCGCCGCGAGGCCCTTCTCGAGCAGCGCGAGCCGCGCCTGCGTGGCCGGCGAATACGCCGTCACGTTCGCCATCAGGTCGGCCCGGTGGATCGTGGCGAAGCGCGTCACCAGCGTCGCCGACAAGGCGATGCCGACGCTCCCCCCGAGCTGCCGCGTCAGGTTGAACAGCCCGGTACCGTTCGGGATCCGGCTCATCGGCAGATCGGAGAGCGACAGGTTCGTCAGCGGCACGAAGATGAGACCGAGCCCGACGCCGCGGAAGATCAGTGGCCAGAAGAAATCGGACATGCCGCTGTCGGTCGTGAAATGCGCGTGCTTCCACATCGACAGCCCGAAGATCGCGACGCCTGCGAGAATCGACAGCCGGGCGTCGAATTTGCCGGTCGTGCGGCCCATCACCGCCATCGTGAAGGCGCTCGCCAACGCTCCGGGGAGTATCACGAACCCCGTCTGCTCGGCGGAGAACCCCTGCAGGTTCTGGAGGTAGACCGGGAGCACGAACACCGTCGCGTAGAGGCACAATCCCAGCACCGCGGCGAAGATGACCCCGACCGCTAGCTGCCGGCTCTTGAGGATGCGCAGGTCGACCACAGGATCCTCGGTCCGCAGCTCGTGCCAAACGAACGCCACGAGCGAGACGGCGCTCACGATCGCCAGCATCGACACCTGCTTCGAGTCGAACCAGTCGAGCCGCTCGCCTCGCTCGAGCATCGTCTGCAACGCTCCGATGCCTGCGGCGAGCAGCACCAGGCCGAGGAAGTCGACGCGCCGCGCTTTCTCCTGGTGCTGCGAATCCTTGATGAAGGACAGGGTCAGGGCTAAGGCCAGGATCCCAAAGGGGATGTTGATATAGAAGATCCAGGGCCACCCGAAGGCGTCGGTGATGTACCCACCGAAGGTCGGACCCAGTGTCGGGCCCACCATGACGCCCATCCCGAAGATCGCCATCGCGGTTCCGTATTCCTCGCGCGGGAACTCCTCGTACAGAATCGCTTGTGACGTGGAAAGCAGCGCTCCCCCACCCAGCCCCTGAATGATGCGCCAGATCACGAGTCCGATGAGGGTGTGTGCATTGCCGCAGAAGAACGAGGCGACGGTAAAGAGCGCGATCGATCCGGCGAAGTAGCGCTGCCGCCCGAAATAGGCCGACAGCCAGCCGGTGATCGGCAGGATGATGACGTTTGCGACGATGTAGCCGGTCGAGACCCAGGCGATCTCGTCCAGCGTCGCGCCGAGCGTTCCCATCATGTGGGGAATCGCGACGTTGACGATGCTCGTGTCGAGCAGCTCGAGCACCGACGCGAGACTCACCGTCATCGCGATGATGTAGCGGTAGCGGTACCGATCGCCGGCCGCCGCGGCGGCCGGAAGCGGAAGGGTGGTGGCGCTCACGACGACATCACTTCGTGGTGATCGTGGCCACGACGCTCATTCCGGGGCGCAAGCTGCGGCCCTGGCAGTCGATCGAAGCGACCGGCCGGATGCGCACGGGGATGCGCTGCACGACCTTCGTGAAATTCCCGGTGGCGTTGTCGGGCGGCAGCAGCGAGAAGCGCGCACCCGTCGCCGGCGAGAGACTCTCCACCCGGCCGCCGAAATGGCACCCCGGATAGGCGTCGACCGTGAACTGCACGCTGTCGCCGGGGACGACGTGCGTCGTTTCCGTCTCCTTGAGATTCGCCGTGACCCACACGTCGGAGAGCGGCACCACCGTCATCAGCGGCTGACCCGCCTGGACGAGCTGGCCCACCTCGACGCTCTTTTTGCTCACGACGCCCGAGGTGGGGGCGAGGATCCGCGTGTACGACAGCTGCAGCGCCGCCCAGTCCCGCGAGGCGCGCGCCGCCGCGACCCGGGCGTCAGCGCCCAACAGGGCTGCCTGCGCCGAGGCGAGGGCGGCGTCGGCCGCCCGCGACATCGATACCGCGGCGTCGAGCTGCTGGCGGCTCACGACACCCTGCTCGACCAGCGGCTGAATGCGCTCGAGGTCGGCGTGGGCCTTGTCGGCGTTCGCCTGGGCCTGGCGCACGGCGGCATCCGCCTGTCCCACCCGCTGGCGCGACGACACGCTGGCGAGCGCCACCGCGAGGTCGGCGTCGGCCTGCTGCAGCTTCGCCGCGTAATCCTTGTCGTCGATCGCGAGGATCGTATCCCCGGCCTTCACCGCCTGGTTCTCCTCGACGCGGATCGACTGCACGTAGCCGCCGACCTTGGGGAGGACGGGCAGGATGTGCCCGTCGACCTGGGCGTTGTCGCTCGAGACGTGGGTGCGCGACCAGATCAATTTGCGCACGCCGCCGGCGATGAGGACCAGCAGCACCACCCCCAGCGCGGCGAAGATCTTGCCGCGCTTGCCGCCGTTCGTGGCCGGGCGAATCTCGGCGCCGGGCCGGGCGGCGGGCTCGCCGCGCGAGGGACGCTGCTCGGACACTTCGGGTTCGATCGTCGTAGCCATGATTCTTCCCTTTGCGTTCAGCGTTTGGCGTTAGTGCAGCTGCCGGGTACTGCCCACCGCTCGGGCCAGGGCCACCCGGGCCGCGGCCGCCGCGAAGCGAGCGTCGATATCGGTGTCGCGGGCGCGAATCAGCGACGACTGCGCATTGATGACCTCGATGTTGCCGGCCACCCCTGCCTTGAACCGCTCGCGCGCCTCATCCAGTTCCGCCTGGGCGAGCCGCAACCGCTCGGCGGCGATCGTCTGCTGCTCCGCGGCCGACCCGAGGTCGAGCCGCGCGGCGTCGACGTCGGCGGCGATCTGCCGCCGCAGCTCGTCGGTGCGCACGCCCGATTCCTTTACTACCGCCTGCTGCTCCGCTTCGCGCCCTTCGCGCCGGAACCCGTCCAGAATCGGAACGGTCACCTGCAGGGCGATGAACCGCGTCGTCGTGAGGTTGTCCGGCCCGAGACCGTTCGCCCCGTAGTTCGCCGACAGATCGAGCCGCGGCAGGCGCTCCGCCGCAATCGCGCTCGCCGCGCGCGACGCCGCGAGCCCGCGGGCTTCCTCGGACCGGAGATCGGGGCGCCGCGCGAGCGCCAGCGCCACCAGCGCGTCCCGCGTGTCGGGCAGCTCGGCCACCGGGAGCGTGGCCGTGAGGGTATCGGTCAATTCGACCGGCGTGTCCGGTGGAAGGCCGAGGCTCCGCACCAGGTCGATCCGCGCCCGATCGGACTCGTTGCGCGCCACGACGAGCGCCCCGCGGGCCGCGACGAGCTGCGTCTGCGCCCGGGTGACGTCGATCGTCGTGCCCACCTCGGCGTCCTTCTGCGCCTGCGCCAGCCGCACCAGCTCGGCGGCGAGCGTCGAGTCGGCGAGCCGGGCCGCGACGACCGCCTGAGCCCGGGTGGCGCGCAGATAGCTCACGGCCGCGAGCTGCGCCGCGGACTCGGTGACCTGCCCGCTATCGGATTCACTGCTCGCGAGCTGCGAACGCGCCGCCCGCACCCGCACGACGCTGGCGTAGTCGAACACCGTCTGCGTCAGGTGGAGGCGCGCGTCGTACAGGTCGAACGGCCCGAAGAGGTTGGGGAGGGCGAACCCGGGAATCTTGAACCCGAACGCCTGCGGATTGAGGGTCTGGCTGGCCCAGCTGCCGGTGGCCGACAGGTCGGGGAGCAACGGCGCGCGGGTCTGCCGGATGCGGGCCCGGGCCTCGTCGCTCCTGAGGCCGGCCAGCGTCACGGCGGGAGCCCCACCCGCGGCGCGGCTCACCGCGTCGGCGAAGGACAGCCGCAGCGGCTCCGACCCCTGCGCGCGAGCGGTTCCGAAGAGGCCGGCGACGGCCACGAGCGACAGGACGGCGAGTCTATTGATTCGCGATGCCATGGAGGTAGAGGTCGATGTGGGTGTCGAGATACTTGCGCACGTCGAAGCCTTCGGGCATGCAAGCCGCGAAAGCACGTGACGCGACGGTGGCGTGCATCAGGGGCGAGAGGGCGAGCTTCGTGGCGGCGGGCACGTCGACCGGGCGGAATTCCCCGTCCTTGATGCCGCGCTGGATGACGCCGCCCAGGAGCCGGTGCCCGCGGGTGACGACTTCCTCGTAATAGAAGCGCGCCAGCTGCGGGAAGTTGGCCGCCTCGGCCATCATCAGCTTGGGAATCCCGGCGAGCGAGGTCTCGAAGACCAGCCGCCAGTATTCCCGCACCAGCTGCTCCAGGAGCTCCCGCGCACTCCCGGTGAATGAACGGGCGGTCGACTCGCCCTGCGCGATCACCGGCACGATGGTCTGCCGCACGACCGCCTTGAACAGGGCGTCCTTGTTCTTGAAATAGAGGTAGAGGGTCCCTTTGGTGA
>WNFB01007025.1_pt1 | contig 10083 bp, 8 predicted proteins | sample 5400501 | NCBI WGS metagenome assembly WNFB01 (sample SAMN13153341, study PRJNA577476) | soil metagenome | isolation source: 200 cm saprolite under Douglas fir tree site 2 hole 1 | place: USA:California | collected 2015-04-18
CGTCCAGCTCCGAAAGCTCGAGGGGGGCCGTGGACGCTCGCGTCACCTCATATGCTGGCGACATGTCCCAGCGGTCGAAACGGCCACACCACACGGACCTGCCGGCGTGGGCGAGCGACCTCGGGGGCAGTCAGCGAGCGGCAACGCTGTGCCGTTATCGGCCGGATCGTACGGATGCGTCCTGCACCGGTCATGGAGCTGCACGAGATCGCCGCCTCGCACCCGAACGCTTACGCGCGCGGGCGCACTCGTCGCCCTTGAGCGTCTTCGACCACACGACCTGCAGGTCGCCCTCCGAGGCGCGGTCCGCGATCCTGCGATGACCGTGCGCCTCCGCGTTCTCGGTGCCCTTCGCACCATGCCGCCGACGTCCACGGCTCCGCTCCTGCGCAGGCTGATCGGCGACGCGAGCGGCGGTGTACGAGTGAACGCCCTCGACGTGGCAGGGTCTCTTCGGCTGCACGTCGTGGCCGCGGCCGTGCGGCGGCGACTGAGCGACGAGAAGTGGTATGTACGCCAGCACGCGGCGAGGGTCGCAGGACAGCTGAAGGATGAGAGCGCCGTTCCCAGCCTTCGTCGGCTTCTCACCGATCCACGTCCGGCAGTGCGGCGCGAAGCCGCCGACGCGCTCGCGATTCTCGCCGACTGAAGAGGCCGCGTGCGCTGCTGCCGCCCTGCTAGACCGGTTGATGCACCAGGGACCGACTGACGCTGGCGGGTCAGGCACGACGGGGACCGCTGTAGCCCGGATGGGATTCGAACCCATGACCTCTTCCTTGAAAGGGAAGCGCCCTAGACCGCTAGGCGACCGGGCCGAGAACACAAGTCTACGGCGACGCGCGTCGCGCACGACGTACGAACCACCGCGCACATCGGGCATGATTCATTCGTGATCAACCGCGCGCAGGCCGCGTTCGTCTTCATCTTCATCACGGTCCTGCTCGACATGATCTCGTTCGGCGTGATCATTCCGGTGTTCCCTCAGTTGATCCTGCAGCTCCAGGGCGGTGACATGGCCGGCGCGGCCGCGATCTTCGGCATCTTCGGCACCGCGTTCGCGCTCATGCAGTTCGTGTTCGCGCCGGTGCAGGGCGCGCTCGCAGACCGCTTCGGCCGCCGGCCGGTCATCCTCCTTTCGAACCTCGGCCTTGGCCTCGACTACGTCGTCATGGCACTCGCGCCGACGATCCCGATCCTCTTCGTCGGCCGGCTGGTCTCCGGCGCGACATCCGCGTCGTTCAGCATCTCCGGCGCGTACGTGGCGGACGTGACGCCACCCGAGAAACGCGCGGAACGCTTCGGCCTGCTCGGCGTCGCCTTCGGCATCGGCTTCATCGTTGGACCCGCGATCGGTGGAGTTCTCGGCGCGATCGACCTCCGCGCGCCGTTCTGGGCTGCAGCTGCGCTCTCGTTCGCGAATTTCCTCTACGGGGTCTTCATCCTCCCCGAGTCACTGCCCCCAGAGAAGCGCAGTCCCTTCCGGCTTCACGCGGCGCACCCGATCGCGGCCATGCGCTTCCTCGGATCCAAGCCGGTCCTCTTCTCCCTCGCGCTCGCCGCGTTGTTCTCGAACCTCGGCCACGACGCCGTGCCGAACACGTTCGTCCTCTACTCGACGTACCGGTTCAACTTCGACCAACGCGCGATCGGGCTCTCGCTCGCGATCGTCGGCTTCTCCAGCCTCGTGGTCCAGGGGCTCGTCGTCGGGCGCGCGGTCGCAAAGTTCGGCGAATACCGAACGCTTCTGACTGGTCTCGGCGTCGGGATGATCGCGGAGCTGCTGCTGGGGCTCGCCCCGACGAGTGTGCTGTTCCTGCTCGCGTTGCCGATCTTCTCGTTCTTCGGTCTGGCGGGAGCGCCGCTGCAATCGATCGCGTCGCGCGAAGTCTCCCCAAGCCAGCAGGGTCAGCTCCAGGGCGCGCTCGCCTCGCTGCGGTCGATGGTGACGCTGGTCACGCCGGGTCTTTACACGGGGACGTTCGCGCTGTTCGTGGGACCGCTCGCGCCGCTCGGTCTGCCTGGCGCGCCGTTCCTCGTGAGCGCGACCCTGCTCGGGCTCTCGGCGGCGGTCCTGATCCGCTCGGCTACAACGCTCCGATCGCCAGCAGCAGTCCGTCCTTCTTGATCGCGGGGCTGGTCACCGTGAAGAGCACGATGCCGCCGACCGGAGCGGTGATCGTCGCGAGCGGCTCGCCCACCAGATCGGTCATCTCCCCCATCACGTCGCCCTTCGCCACGCGCTGATCGACGCGGACGCGCGAATGGAAGACGCCCTCGACCGGCGAGCGCAGCCAGTCGAAGCTCTTCAGCACCGTCGGCGGTGTCACGGCCTCGGCGCCGCCGGAGAGCGCGCCGACCGTCTTCAGGATGTTCATCACGCCGCGGACGTGGCGCGCGATGTCCGCGTCGAGGGGCAGGCCATTGCCGCCAGATTCCGCGAGCATCGCCGCGACACCGTTCAGTGCGGCCACGGCGAACAGCGAACCGGGCCGCTCGCCGGTGGGCGCGCTCTTCACCGCCCACTTCGCGCCGTACGCGTCGACCATCGCCTTGATCTTCGCGTCGAGCGCCGGCATGCCGGTCTCGCGGTAGATGATGAACGGGACGAGATCCTCGATGAGATCGCCGGCGTGCAGGTCGATCGAATGCTCGAACTTGCTGATGACCTCGGTGAGGAGCCGGTGCGCGAAGCGCTGGCCCCACGTCCCGTTCGGGTCGCCGGGGAAGAGCCGGTTGAGGTTGTCGTTGTCCTCCGGATTGACGTAGATGCTCCGCTCGAAGAAGCCTGGCCGGTTCAGCAGCGGAAGGATGAGGATCGTCCCGCGGATCACGCTCACTTCGATCGCGCGGCCGAGGCGGATGGCCGCGAGCGTGCCGGTGTATTCAGCGGCGTGGATGCCGGCGGTGATGAGGACCGTCGGACCGGACGTTGCACCGGCGATCGCGATGTACGGCCAGCGGTACTTCGCGAGACCCTCGTCCTCGGCGAACGTGAACGTGCCGCTCGCGCGCTCGCCGGGCTTCGGAGACGGGATGGGTCCGATGGACACGCGCGTACCCTACCCCGCGCTCACGGGGACCGCGCGCGCGTGCATCTCAGAAGATGCCAAGGATTCGCCGTGCGATGAAGCGCAGCGACGGCCTGGCGCTCTCGGGCGCGCGGCGCGCCTCGCGCTCGAGTGCGCGGATCGCGCGCGGCGTACCGAGGTCGTCATCGAGCGCCGCGAGCACCGTGCGCGTCGCAGCATCGCGCCCGAGCGGGCCGATCGCGCCGCGGCCAAGTGCCGCGCCAAGCGCAGCCGCGCGCTCGCGCGCCCGCTGAAGGCGCACCTCGTCGTGATCGAACGGGCGGCGGTAGTGGACGTCGAACAGGTACAGACGCAGCGCCTGCGGCGTGGTCGTCTCGAGCGCGGTGCGCACGAAGATCATGTTGCCGAGCGACTTGGACATCTTCTTCGCGCCGAGCCGCACCGGCGCCACGTGCACCCAGTGGCGCACGAACGAGACGCTATGCGCGGACTCGCTCTGCGCGGTCTCGCATTCGTGATGCGGGTAGACGAGATCGCTTCCGCCGCCGTGGATATCGATCGGCAGTCCGAGATAGCGTTCCGACATCGCCGAACACTCGAGGTGCCAGCCGGGACGTCCGCGTCCGAATTGGCTCGGCCACGTCGGCCCGCTGTCCAAGGCGCGCCACAGCGCGAAGTCGAGCGGGTCGCGGCGCTTTGGCGCGTCGAGCGGGGCATCATCCTGCGTCGCGTTGATCGCGCGCATCTTCGCCGCCGAGAGATGGCCGATCTCGCCGAAGCGCGGGAACGTCGAGACGTCGAAGTACAGCCCGCCGCCCTCCGGGCGGTAGGCCTGCCCGCCTGCCTCGAGGCGCTCCGCGAGCCGCAGCATCGCCGCGATCTCACGCGTCGCGTGCGGCATGACGTCGGGCCGCCGCCAGCCCAGCGCGCGCATGTCGGCGAGGAATTGGCGCTCCTCGCGCTGTCCGAGCGCGCGCCAGTCGACGCTGTCGCGCGCCGCGCGCTGCAGGATCGATTCGTCGACGTCGGTGACGTTCTGGGCGTACTTGACCCGCTTTCCACGCGCTTCGAGCAGCCGCGCGATGAGGTCGAAGACCAGGAACGTACGTGCGTGACCGAGGTGTGTCGTGTCGTATGGGGTCACACCACACACGTACATCGTCACCTGGGACGCACGGGGCTGGAACGGCACGATCCCGCGGCGACGCGTGTCGTAGAGGGTCAGCACCTCGCGTGACGATATCCTCGCGACACATGGCGCGCTTGCCCGACGCCGACGCGACGCTCGCCACCGTCGAACGGATCGCGTCCGCGCCGACGGCGCCCTATCACGAGCAGCGCGCGATGCGCGCCATCCTCGCGGAGCTCGAGCGGCTCGGCATCGCGACGGAGACCGATGTCTATGGTCAACTCCACGCCCACGTCCGAACCGGTCGCGCGGCGCACCCGCTGGGCCTCCTCGCGCACACCGACCATCCAGCGTTCGACATCGTCCAGGCCTCCGGCCGCGAGGGCCGCGCGCGCGTCCTCGGTGGCTTCTATGCGCGCACGCTCGCCACCGAGATCCACGTGCGTGTCTGCGACGACGCGACGGGCGAGCCGTTCGGCGCGGTGCTCGACGATTTCGTCCCCGGGATCGACGCGGTCAACAACTCCCCGGGCACGCTGCGCATCCGCGGCGAGCGAGCGCTGGCGGTCGGGCAGTGGGCGGTGCTCGACCTCCCCGGGTTCGAGGTGCGCGGCGATGAGCTCAACCTGCGGGCGGCCGATGACCTCGCGCTCTGCGCCGTGGTCGTCCTCACGCTCGCGGCGCTGCGCGACGACGCGCGGCCGCATGACGTGCACGCGATCTTCACGCGGGCCGAGGAGACCGGGCTCTACGGCGCGCGTCTGGTCGCGGAGGACGGCCTCATCGCGCGCGACGCCATCGTCGTCTCCCTCGAAGCGAGCCGCGCGCTGCCGCAGGCGCGCCCCGGCATGGGCGTGGTGGTGCGGCCGGGCGACCTTTACAACACGTTCAGCAACGACGGCGAGCGTTTCCTGCGTGTGGCGCGCGAGCGGCTCTCCGATGCGGGCATCCCGACGCAGCGCGCGCTGCTGACGGGCGGCACGTGCGAATCGTCGGCCTTCGTGCGGCTCGGCTGGACGACGACCGCGATAGCGCTGCCCAACGTGAATTACCACAACATGACCGAGGAACACGACCGCTTCGTCCCCGAGATCGTTCGCTTGTCGGATGTGCGCGGCGCGGTCGCGTTGCTCGTGGAGGCCGCGACCGCGGCCGGCGCGGACGTCGACGAGTCGTGGTGGCCGGACGTGCGCGTGGTCTCGCCCGACATGCGCGCGCTGTTGAAGCGGCGGAGTTAGCTTCCTCGCCTGAGCGCTACCACTTTTGTCTCGTGCCATTCACCAACGAATCGACCCCTTGACGAGGCATTCGACACCGGGTGTAGAACAGAGAGGTTCCGCGGAACGGAGCAGACAAGACCAACGCACCAACCCACAGGAGGTGTCATGGTCCGGCTGCATAAACTGTTCGGAGTCCTGCAGGTCGATTGACGACGCCCTCGACGGAAGAGGGCCTGACCGCAGGAACGACCGGCGGATAGAAGAAGTGGACAGACGATCGCACTCGATGCGATCGCCACATCGAGGCCGGATAATGAGGCCTGAAGACGGTCGCTCCATAGGACTCTTTGGGAAGCGAACGAAGCGACCCCCGGACGCGGGGGTCGCTTTTTTGTGATCCGCGCTGCACTCGCGGGCCGTGCCCGAACGCCCGGCGTCGTCGCGCCGTACCTTGGGATCGATGGAAGCCGCGGGCGAGCTCGCCTGGTTCCGAGGCGAGATCTGGCGCTCGCTCGTCCGGCCGCGCGATTTCGCACGCGATCTGGCCCGGGAGCACTACGGCCTGGCCGGCGTGCTGGTCGTCCTCGTGGCCGGCGTCGGCCTCTCGGTCGGCGTCGACCTCATGGTCCTGGCGTCGAAGGGCATCAGCCCGGCGAACTTCGTGCCGCGCATGATCATCGACGCGCTCCTCCTCAGCCTGCGGCTCGCGATCACCGCCGCGGCCGTCGCCTGGGTCGCCACCGGGGCGGTCCACTTCCTCGGCCGGCGCGGTGGGTCGCTCGACCAGCTCTTCACCGCGCTCACCTTCTCGCTTGCGCCACTCCTCCTCGTCCCGGTCGCGGGCATCGTCGTGCCGGTGGCCGGGATCTTCCTCACGGCGGACACGACGGCTCCGATCCTCGCCGTGGCGGCCGGGGCCGTGCTCGTGCTCGTCGGACGCGTCGTCGTCGGCCTGGCCCTGAACATCCGCGGGATCCTGCCGCCGGCCATCGCCGCGATGGCGTTCGTCGTGGTGATCGTGCTCGGCGCCCTCGTGTTGAACGACGAGATCTCGCGCATGCGTTTTCTCGCATACGCCGTCGCGCCGCAGATCGTGAGCGACCTCGGCGTGCAGCCGGCGACGGGGAAGAAGTACGACCTCCTGGGGTTCGACCTCACCGTCCCCGCGGGCTGGACGATCGCGAGCGGCGGGATCTCCGGCGAGGCCGCGCGCTTCGAGTCATCCGCCGCCACGCTCGTCGTCGCGCGCGCACGCGGTGCGGCGCTCGACACGGCCGACAGCTACGCCGACACCGTCGCCGCCCCGCAGCGCGTTGGCGTGAAGGACGCGTGGCTGCGGCGCAACGTCGTGCGCATCAACGGCGTCGTCGTGGTCGACGACAGCTACGGCGGTATCTACGAAGGACGGCAGGTGCTCTGGCGCCAGTTCACCGCCGTGCCCGGCGCGCAGGGCCTCGCACTCGTCTACCGGGTGGTCGAGCCCGCCGACGAGCAGGCCGCCCTGGCCGAGGCCGCGGCCATCGCCGCGACCTGGCACATCAACACCGAGGGCCGTTAGCGCTCGACGAGATCGACCTCGGTCACGGCGTCATCACGGATGCGGTACGCGCGCACCTCGGGGTCCGCGGTGCGAAGCGACACGAGCACGTAGACCGCGTCGGGGTAATGCGACTCCGCGCGATCGGTCGGTGACGGATACGGCTGGCTCGCGGGATGGCTGTGGTAGATCGCGACCAGCTCCTCGTTCCGATCGTCCATGTCGCGGAACGCTTTGAGCTGCTCGCGCGGGTCGATGCGATAGCGCGTCGTGGGGGTCTCGTGCGTGTTCGCGCAGCGGATGAGGCGTGTGGGGGCGCCCGCGCGGCCGGCGAGCAGACCGCAGGCTTCGTCCGGTGCCGCTTCGCGCGCGTGCGCGACGATCCGCTCGCGCAGGTCGCGTGGGAGCGCGAACGACTCCGTTATGCGCCGCCCGCCATCGCCGGAATGACCATGACCTCGCTGCCCTCGGGGACGGTCGCATCCGTCCCGCCCTTGGTGCGCGCGTCGTCCTCGCCGATGTAGACGTTCACGTACGTGCGGATGTGTCCGGCGTCGTCGAGGACGCGTCCGCGAAACCCAGGGTGGCGGCGGTCGATGTCCGTGATGATGTCGGCGAGCGTCCGTCCGCTCGCCTCGAGCTTCGTCTGCCCGCCGGTCGCGTCGCGAAGCGCGCCCGGAACGCGCACGGTGACTGCCATTCAGAACTCCCATAGGGGGGTGCTCAGGTATCGCTCTCCCCCATCCGCGATCAATACGACGATACGGCCCGCCTCTTCGCGTGCCAGGCGCATCGCCGCGGCGACGGCGGCTCCGCCCGACGGTCCGGTGAAGATGCCCTCCTCCCGCGCGAGCCGGCGGGTCATCGCGATGGCCTCGTCGGTCGATTGGGTCATGTGCACATCGGCCACTCGCTCGTCCCAGAGGGCGGGCCGCAGCGCGCTCGGCATGTGCTTCCACCCCTCGATGCCATGGAGCGCGTCGTCCGGCTGCACCGCGACGATGCGCACGCCCTTCGCGCGCAGGGCCTTCGAGATCCCGACGATCGTGCCCGACGTGCCGACGCCGGCCACGACGTGCGTGACCTTGCCGTCGGTCTGCCGCCAGATCTCGGGGCCGGTGGTGAGCTCGTGCGCGAGCGGATTCGCGGGATTGGAGTACTGGTCGACGTAGACGAGGCGCTCGTCGGCGGCGGCGAGCCGCCGTGCCTCCCGGATCGCGCCGTCCGTGCCCTCGAGCGGATCGGAGAGCACGAGCTCCGCGCCGAATGCGCGCCCGATCCGCTTGCGCTCGAGCGAAACGCGGTCGGGCATCACCAGCGTTAGGCGGTGGCCGCGCACGGCGCAGACGAGGGCGAGCGCGACGCCGGTGTTCCCGCTGGTCGCGTCGATCAGCACGCTCCCCTTCTTGACGCGCCCGTCCTCCTCGGCCGCGATGACCATCCAGAGGCCCGGCCGGTCCTTCACGCTGCCACCCGGGTTCGCGGACTCGAGCTTGGCCCAGAGCTCGCCGCGCAGGCCGGCGGTCACGCGACGCAGTGGGATGAGCGGCGTGTCGCCGATGCGCTCCAGGATCGTCCCGCGCACACGCTCACGGACGAGGTCGGCGGTGAGGGTCACTGGTGGAGGCTATCGGACTCCGGCAGGTGGTCCGATTGTTTGGTCGGGCGTTAGGTGCGAACGGTCTCGAGCGCGCGGCGCGCAAGACGGAGGGCTTCGTCGCCGTCGCCACGCGCCTCGGCGGCACGCGACCAGCGGTCGAAGATCACACGCAGCAGCTGGGGCGCGCGCTCTTCTGCCATTTGGCTGGCCTCCTGGAAGGAGCGCTTGGCGACCGTGGCGCTGGTGGCCATCTTCAGTTCACCGATGAGCACCATGGCGCGGATCTGCGCGTCCGGCTGGTCGACCTTCTTCGCGAACTTGAGGGCTTCCTGCGCCGCCGCGAGCCCGGCCTCGGGATCGGACTTCGCCGTCACCTCGGCCTCGGAGGTCCGGATCGAGGCCATCGTGCCTGGACGCTTCGTCTCTTCCGCGAGCGCGGCCGCGCGGGCGAGGCAGTCGCGGGCGCGCTCGGTGTTGCCGTACTCGGCGAAGAGTAGTGCGGCGTTGTCGAGCGTGCAGGCGACCTGATGCATAAGCCCGAGATCTTCGTACAACTGCAGGCTCTTCTGGTTGTAGGTGATCGCCGCCTCGAGGTCGCCGTCGTCCTGATAGGTCTTCGCCATCCCGGCGTACAGGCTGGCCATCGAGGGCCGGTCGGCGAATCGCTCCGAGAGTACGAGCGCGCGCTCGTAGATCGTCAGCGCTTGGCGCGAGTCGCGGGAATTCGTTAGGGCGAGCGCCAGGTCAACGAGTCTGCGGAAGTGAAACGCCGCGTCCTTAACGACGCCGTTGTCGCAGGCGAGGATGCACTCCTTGAGCAGCCGGATCTGCTCGTCATAAGCATGTGTCCGACCGTGTGTGGCCGCGAGGACCGCCTTGATGCGAATCTGCTCTTGCGGACTATCTAACAGCTCGGCCATGCGTTGCGCGCGCTCGATGACCGGGAACGCTTGCTTCGGCTGACCGGTCGCGTTGTAGCCGATCGCGAGGTAGCGCAATCGCACCAGCTGGTCGGCCGCGGTAAGTCCCTCTTCGAGCGATTCGAGGATCGGCAACGCTTCTGCGGCGCGACCCTCCTCGATGAACCGACGGGCCTCGAGGAACTCGAACTGCGGGGCCGAGGGGCCGGATGTACCTCCGAGGAGATCCGAGGGCTTCACGCCGAGGACGCCGGCGATGTGCTCGAGCGCCTTCATCGAGGCTCGGGTGCGCCCCGACTCGAGCATTGAGATGTAGGCCTTCGTATACAAGGGATCCGCGAGCTGCGCCTGCGTCAATCCCTTCGCCGTCCGCAACGAGCGGATGCGTGCGCCGACGTCGGCCACCATCGGGGAACGGACCTGCGCCACCGATGCCACTTTACGGTGCTGCAAGTCGGTGGTCAATCTGGCCTGAACTCCATATATTTGGACCGAGACCGGGGCGATGCCGGTCGGGGTCCCGGGCCCAGGTAGCCCGTTCTGTCTCGGTCGGCCGCGGTTAACCGCGACCAGGACTGGGATTGCTACTAGCAGTAGCCGGTCGTGCCATCGGGATTGCAGGCGTACGCGGTGCTGGAAACGCCAGTC
>WNFB01007026.1_pt1 | contig 10083 bp, 5 predicted proteins | sample 5400501 | NCBI WGS metagenome assembly WNFB01 (sample SAMN13153341, study PRJNA577476) | soil metagenome | isolation source: 200 cm saprolite under Douglas fir tree site 2 hole 1 | place: USA:California | collected 2015-04-18
GGGACCGGATCTCCGGCACCGGGATCCCGCCGCGCCGCGGTGGCGTTGGCCGCCGCCCTGAACCCGATATCCAGGACGAAGTGTGGCGGCAGCCCCAGGTCGCGCCACGCGCGTAGCCATCCTTATCTAAGGGCATCCAAGGGCGCGCGGCGGGCGCCCTTATCTCTGGGATTACAATCCGGCCCGACACGGAGGAACGCCCGATGGCGCGCGAAGCGATGAGCCGCCGCGACGTGCTGAAGCTGGCGGGAGTGGCCGTTCTGGCCTCTCCGGTCGGACGGGCTGTGGCCGAGGCGGGCGTCCAGGCGCCCGGGGCCAGCCGGCGTCCCAAGAAGGTCATCGTCGCCGGCGGCGGCATCGGCGGGCTCTGCTGCGCCCACGAGCTGACGAAGCGCGGCCACGACGTGACCGTGCTCGAGGCGGCGGGACGGACCGGCGGGCACGTGCGCACGGTCCGCGACCCGCTGGCCGACGGGCTCTACGTCGACGGCGGCGCCGAACACTTCACCAAGCCCGGCTACGAGCTCTTCTGGGGCCACGTGGCGGAGTTCGGTCTCACGGCGCGGCCCTATCACCGGCGTGAGAACATGCTGCGGCTCGTCGAGGGGCGGTTGTACACGGACGAGATGCTCGCCGACCCCAAGGTGCTGGCCGGCTTCGGCCTCAACCAGCGCGAGGTGGACTTCCTGTCGCACGAGCCGTGGTGGAACCTCGCCTCCCTCTACTTCAAGCCCTATCTCGACAGCTTCAAGGACGAGTACCAGCCCTTCGGCGCGGGCCTCGACCACCTGGACCAGATCAGCTTCAACGACCTGCTGAAGAAGGACGGCGCTTCCGCCACCGCCGTCGGGCTCATCGGGTCGCGCGGCTCGGCGCTCCAGTCCGTATGGCACGCGGGGCTGCTCAAGCTACGCGGCGTGCCGCTGTTCCCGCCCCACGTCTTCCGGATCGAGGGCGGCAACCAGTCCCTGCCGAACGCGTTCACGAAGGCGCTCGGCGACCGGGTACGGCTGGGCTGCCCCGTGACCGGGATCGAGCGCGGCGACACGGGCGTCAGGGTGAAGTACCGCGAGGCCGGGCGCGAGCGGACGCTGGAAGGCGACTACCTCGTCTCGGCCATGTCGCTGGTGAAGCTGCGCGAGGTGCCGGTCACGCCGGCGTGGCCCGAGGAGCGCGCCTACGTGGTTCAGGGCTTCCCCTACTACACGGCGTCCCGTCCCGTGTTCCAATCGCGCTCGCGTTTCTGGGAAGCGCAGAAGACGAGCCCCAACATCGTCTTCGAACAGCCGGCGCTCGAGCACGTGTGGCGGATGGGCGACGAGGTGGAGACGAAGCGCGGGCTGATCGTGGGCACCGCCCCCGGCTTCACGACCGCCGACGACGCGCTGGCCACGTTCCGCCGCTACTACCCCGGCGGCCCCGACGACATCGAGCAGGCCTTCGTCATCGATTGGGCGAAGGACCCGTGGGCGATGGCCTGCGAGCCCGTCAGCTACGGTCCCGGCCAGCTCCGGCGCTTCTGGCCGCGCGTGATCCAGCCGGAAGGCCGCATCCACTTCGTCGGCGCGTACGCGGACAACCTCAACTGGGGAATGGAGGCCGCCACGCGGTCGGCCCACCGGGTCGCGGCGGCCATCGACGCCGCCTGACTCCCTTGAGTCGTCGGGTGCCACCGAGGACGCGAGTCTAGCGCGCGGCCGTACGCTGAAATGCTCGAGGGACCTTGACTCGGCCGAAGGCCGCCGTATGCTTGCGGCAACCGAATTCCAGTTTCTGGGGAGGCGACATGATACGAGGACGGCGGCTTGCCGTCGGGATCGCTGGAGGCCTGGCATTCCTGATCTTGCTCACTGCGGCGCTCGAGGCTCAGGTGACGACCGGGACGATCACCGGTACGGTCAAGGACTCGACGGGGGGCGTGGCCGCGGGGGCCACCGTCACCGTCACCGAGACGGGCAAGGGCACGTCCAGCACCTACGTGACCGACACCAACGGGGCCTACACCGCGCCCTTCCTCATCCCCGGAAACTATGAGGTGGCGGTGGAGCTGGCGGGCTTCAAGAAGCACGTGCGCCGAGGCATCGTGCTCCAGGTGAACCAGCACGCCCGTGTCGACGTGACCCTCGACGTGGGCGGCCTGACGGAGGCGACCGAGGTCACCGCGCTGGCGCCCCTGACCCGCGCCGACTCCGCGGAGATGGGGGAGGTGATCGAGGAGCGCGCCGTGCGCGAGCTGCCGCTGAACGGGCGCAACTTCGCGACCCTCGTCTATCTCGCCCCGGGCATCACCCCCGGCCAGGTGAACGAGAACCTGTCGGGGGCCAGCACCTTCAACCCCCGGGGCGCCTCCAACTTCAACGCGCTCGGCTCGCAGGCCAACGCGAACGCGTGGCTCGTCGACGGCATCGACAACAACGAGTACACGTTCAACACGGTCATCGTCACGCCGTCCGTCGAATCCGTCCGCGAGTTCAAGGTGCTGACGGGGACCTTCTCCGCGGAGTTCGGCCGCGGGGCGGGGGTGGTGTCGGTCTCCACCAAGTCGGGCAACAACGAGGTCCACGGCACGGCCTTCGAGTACCTGCGTAACGAGGTGTTCGACGCGCGGAACTTCTTCGCGAAGGCGCCCGCGAAGAAGCCGCCGCTCGACCGCCATCAATACGGGTTCTCGCTCTCCGGGCCCGTGATGAAGAACCGCACGTTCTTCTTCGTGGACTACGCCGGGCTCAAGGAGAGCCGCGGGCTGACCTTCGTCAACACGGTGCCCACCGAGAAGACCCGGAGCGGGGACTTCAGCGATTACCGGGACCTGCGGGGGAACCTGATCCCCATCTACGACCCCCTGACGACCCGCCTCAACCCGGCGTTCGACCCGAGCCGGCCGGTGGGCGTGACGAACCCGCAGTTCCTGCGCGATCCATTTCCGGGAAACATCATCCCCCCGAACCGCCTCAACCAGGTCGGCCTCAACGTGGCCAGCATCTACCCGCTGCCGAACGGCACCGGCAACTTCGACAACTACACCTCCACGGCGGACCGCGACGTGAAGGACAACGCCTTCACCATGCGCCTCGACCACAAGGCGGGTGCGCGGGACAGCTTCTTCGTGCGGTACAGCTACGACAACTACAAGCTCGACGCCCCCCAGGGCCAGGCCGCGTGCTGCCTGGCCACGCCGGACTCCGCGAAGCAGCGCTTCAACCTCGGTCCCTTCGTGGCCGGAATCCAGAACACGCGCCTCACCACGCACGGCGGCGCCTTCAACTGGACGCGCATCGCGGGACCCACGGTGGTGAACGAGCTCCGCCTCGGCTTCGCGAAGACCAACCCCCAGACCCGCCAGTCCGATTTCGGCACGAAGGCCGCCGAGAGCCTGGGCATCCAGGGCATCAACGTGACCGAGTTCACCTCGGGCCTTCCCAACATCGGCATCGGGGGGGCGCCGGGCGCCACGGGCGACCTCACCGGGATCTCGGGCGGGCCCGCCTTCCTGCCCGTGAACCCGAAGCAGACGCACTACCAGTTCGAGGACACCGTCTCGTGGGTGAAGGACCGCCATTCGCTGAAGACGGGTTACCGGTTCATCCTGCGCAAGCCCTCCCCCTTCACCAACACGGACACCCGGGGCAGCATCACGATCGGCCGCAACCTCACGAACAACCCCGTCACCAACAGCGGGGGCTCTGGCATCGCCACGCTTCTCCTCGGCTTCACCACCGCCGGTTCCCGAGGCTTCCTGCTCGAGCCCTACAACATGACGAACAGCGAGCACTCCATCTTCGTGCAGGACGACTGGAAGATCAGCTCGCGCCTCACCGCGAACCTCGGGCTCCGCTACGAGGTGTACGTCCCGGATACGGAAGAGAAGAACCGGCTCGTGAACTTCGACCCGGTCGGCCTCCGCCTCATCTACGCCGGAGAGGACAGCGCGGACCGCCGCGTCAACAAGGAGATCCGGTGGGGCGACCTCGCACCGCGCCTGGGCTTCGCGTGGGACGTCACCGGCAACTCCCGCAACATCGTGCGCGGGGGGTACGGCCGCAGCTTCTTCCCCATTCCGCAGTCCGCCTCCAACCTGCTCGGGCAGCAGGTGCCCTACACGATCTCCCAGAACTACTCGGTGGAGACCAACCCGCTCGACTACTCGCGCGTGCCCCTCATCTCGAACCCGTTCCCCACGATCCGGCAGCTCCAGCCCCGGACGACGGCCGAGCTCAACGCGGCCAACCCGCGCGTGCTCGGCCACGCGTTCTCGAACGAGACGCCCTCGATGCAGACCTGGCAGGTGAGCTACGAGAGGCAGATCACGAACAGCCTCATGGGCGAGGTCGCCTACGTGGGCAGCAAGGGCTCGCACCTCATCTGGTGCTACAACCCGAACGAGGTGCAGCCGGGCCCGGGCTCGCAGGCCTCGCGCCGGCTCCTGCGGCCGCTGAGCAACCTGTCCAACATGCTCCAGTGCGACCCGACCAACCGCTCCTCCTACAACAGCCTTCAGACGAAGCTGCTGAAGAGGTTCTCGCACGGGCTGCAGTTCCTGGCCAGCTACACGTTCGGGAAGTCGCTGGATTACGCGGGCTCGGCGGCCTCCGGCGGCGGCGCCGTGGGCAATGCGCAGAGCATCACGCTCTTCGACCAGAGCCGCGGGCCCTCGGGCTACGACGTGAAGCACCGCTTCGTGCTCAGCTACGTCTGGGACCTGCCGTTCGGGGAGGGACGCCGGTGGGCGCAGGGGGGGCTGGGCACGGCCGTGCTCGGCGACTGGCAGTTCAGCGGCATCGTCACGCTGTCCACGGGCCGGCCGTTCACGGTCTTCCTCAGCACCGGAGTCAACAACGGCGCGCCGTCCTGGCCCAACCGCATCGGGGACGGCCGGCTCGACAAGCCGACGCCCGACCAGTGGTTCGACGTGACCGCGTTCGCCGCCCCGCCGCCCAACACCTACGGCACCTCGGGCCGCGGCGTCCTCTACGCGCCGGGAACGCGGACGTTCGACGTGTCGCTGGCCAAGCGCATCCCGATCCGGAACTTCCGCCTCCAGTTCCGGGCCGACGCCTTCAACCTGCTCAACACCCCGCAGTTCGGCTTCCCGAACGCGAACATCGGCTCGGCCACCGCCGGCCGGATCACGACGACCGTCGGCGACAACCGGCAGATGCAGTTCGCGCTGAAGCTGGACTGGTGAAGACGCGTTAGAGCCTCTTCACCAGGACCTTCGAGCGCCGGCCGCTCTGCTCGTACTTCTCGCGGCGCGCGGGCGGAAGATCCGCCGGCCCGCCCTCGGTGAACCCGGCCTTCGACTGGAAGAAGTTGAAGGCCTGCGTGGACAGCGCCACCAGCATCTCCAGGCCCATCTCCCGCGCGCGGTCTTCGACGAACTGCGTCATGCGGCGTCCAATGCCCTGCTGCTCGTGGGAGGGTCGGACACGCAGGCAGGCGACCTCCCCCTTCTTCTCCCGGGCGAAGACGTGGAGGGCGACGCACGCGACGGGGTTGCGGTCGACCTCGTAGATGTAATAGTCGTCGAGCTGCTCCTCGATCGCCGCCTGGGACCGCGGGAGCAGCTCCTCGCTCTCGACCGAGGTCTGGATGAGTTGCTGGATGTTGCGAACGTCGCGCCGGCGCGCGCGGCGGATCTGCCGGTACTCGTTGGCGTAGACGAGCGTCCCGATGCCCTCGTTCGAGAAGACCTCGGCCAGCAGGGCTTCGTCGACCGTGCCGTTGATCACGTGCACGCGGGGGACGCCGAACCGGCAGGCGGCCACCGCGTGACGCGCCTTCGACGCCTGTGCGGGGGCGACCTGGCCCTTGTCCAGCGCGCCTCCCAGCTCGTCGACCGAGACCTGGCGCGCCAGCGCGCCGCCGACCACGAGGCCGTCCGCGGTGGTCATGTAGACGAGCTTCACCGCCGAGAGGGCCTTCGCCACCTCGAGGGCGACGGAATCGGAGTTGAGCCGGTAGCTGCGGCCGTCTCCGTCCATGCCGAGGGGCGGCAGGACCGGCACGATCCCGCTCGAGAGGAGGGTCTGCAGCAGCTCGACGTCGATGCGCTCGACGCGCCCCGTGAAGAGGTGATCAACGCCCCGGAGGATGCCCAGCGGATGGGCGATCACCGCGTTCGGGCTCGCCCCACGGAGGTCGGCCGCGCTCAACCCTTCCAGGACCTCGTGGGTCAGGCGGTTGGCGGCGGTCAGCGCGAGCTCGAGGGTGGCGGCGTCGGTGACGCCGGTTCCCTCCAGGTCGGAAGGCTCGGCGACCTTCTCTTCGGCAAGGGCCTGGATCTGCGCGGAAGCGCCGTGCACGAGGACGACGCGGACGTTGAGCGACCGGAGCACGGCCACGTCCATGAGGATGTTGCCGAAGTTGTCGTCGCTGACGATGGCGCCGTCGGCCGCGATCACGAACGTCCGCTCGCGGAACTGCGGCACGTAGCGCAGGATGCCCCTCAGGTCGGTCGGCTTCATCATCGGGTCCGCCTCCGCAGTGGGTAGAACGCCACCTAATTCTCCTTGATCGTGAGGAGCTGATCGGCTCTGACGTCCTCCAGCCTCTGAACGACGCCGCTCGGCCAGTGCAGCTCGACGAGCCGCAGCCGGTCGTCGCCACCGAGGCCGATGAGGAGCCGCTTGTCGCTGGCCGAGAGATAGCTGCCGGCGGTGGTGACGGTGTGGTACTGCGTCAGGCCCGACGCGGCCACGGTCTTGACCCGGCACCCGATCCCGTCGCGGTTCGACCGCGTGCCCACCGTGCGGATGGCGAGCCAGTGCCGGCGATTGCCGCCGTCGTTGCGGAGGATGTAGGGCCTCTGCCCGCACGTGGCGACCACGATGTCGGTGTCGCCATCGTCGTCGAGGTCGCCGAATGCGGCGCCCCGGCCCGCCCACGAATGCCGGAAGACCGTCCCCGCGCTCTCGCCCACGCTCGTGAACCGCTCGCCGTCGCCTCTGAGCAGGAGCGGCGGCTGCCGGTACTTCAAGTGGTCGGAGGTCAGCTCGATCGTGTCGAGCACGTGTCCCTGGGCGGCGAACAGGTCCATGCGCCCGTCGTTGTCGTAGTCGAAGAACTTAGTGCCCCAGCCGGAGAACGCCAGCGTGGCCTCGCCGATGCCCGATCCCGGCGTCGCGTACGTGAAGGCGCCCTCGCCGCGGTTGCGATAGAGCGAGTACGTCTCCCCGGAGAGCGTCGTGATGAAGAGGTCCGGCCGGCCGTCGCCGTCGTAGTCGGCGAGATCCGCGCCCATTCCCGCGACGGCGGCGCCCTCACCGTTGTAGGCGACCCCCGCCGTCAGGGCGGCGTCGGTGAAGCGCCCGTTGCCGTCGTTGTGCAGGAGGAACGCGGGCACGGAGTCGTTGGCGACGTAGGCGTCGATCCGGCCGTCGGCGTCGTAGTCGGCGAAGGCCACGCCGAGCGACTTCCCAATGAGCTTCGCGAGACCCGCCTCGTTGGAGACGTCGGTGAAAGTGCCGTCGCCGTTGTTGTGGAAGAGCAGGTCGGTCACGCCGCGGAAGCTGCGGGGGTGGCAGTACTCGCGGTAGCCGGGCCGCCGCTCGCCGCAGTAGGGGTTGTTCGCGAACGTGAAGTCGACGTAGCGCGCGACGAACAGGTCGAGGCGGCCGTCGTTGTCGTAGTCGAAGAACCCCGCGCTCGTGCTCCACCCTCCCGCGGCCACGCCCGCCCTCGCGGTGACGTCCGTGAACGTGCCGTCGCCGTTGTTGTGGTAGAGGATGTTCGCCCCGTAGTTCGTGACGTACAGGTCCTCTAAACCATCGTTGTCGTAATCGCCCACGGCCACGCCCATGCCGTAGCCGCGGGCCGTGGCCAGCCCCGCCCGCGCGGTCACGTCCTCGAACGTGCCGTCGCCCTTGTTCCGGTACAGGCGGTTGGCGAAGCGAGGGGCCGACTTGTCGGGCTCGGCGCCCGCGGGCATCGGGTCCGCGAGCGCGGCGCCGTTGACGAAGAAGACGTCCAGGCGGCCGTCGCCGTCGTAGTCGAAGAGGGCCACGCCGCCGCCCATGGTCTCGATGAGGTACTTGCTCGTCGTCGGCGAGTTCTCGTGCCGGAAGCGGATGCCGCTGGCTTCGGTCACGTCGGTGAAGACCGGCGCCGCCGGTGGCGGCGGGGGAGGGGCGGGCTCGAGACGGCGCTCGGCCAGGACCAGCGCCAGCGCCAGGATCGCCCGGGCGGTTCGCACCGCAGCGCGGCGGGTCAATTGCGGCCGTCGAGGCGCAGCGCGAGCTGGAGCGCGAGGTTCGGATCGAGCGCCTCGAGGGCCTTTTGCTGCTCGCGGGCCCCCGGCTGGTCGCCGGCGGCGAGGAGCGCAAGGGCGAGATTGAATCGCGCGGGCGCGTGATCGGGCTCGAGGCGGAGAACGCTGCGGAAGGCCTCGATCGCCTGGGCGCGCTGGCCAAGGTCGACGCGGGCCAGGCCGAGGTTGAAGTGAGCGGCCGCGAGGCCGGGCTGAAGGCGGATCGCCCGCTCGTACACCTCGGCGGCTGCGCGGGGCCGGCGCTGCTTCGCGTAGGCGCGGCCGAGGTCGTACTGCGCGCCGGCATCGGCGGCGTTCAACGTCGCGGCCCGCTCGAGGGCCTCGACCGCCTCCGGCCAGCGCTCGAGGTTCCCGTAGGTGGCGCCCAGGCCCCGCAGCGCCTGCGCGTCGTCGGGCCGAAGCTGCCGGGCGCGCCGGTACGCGTCGAGCGCCTTGCCGTATCGGCCCAGGCGGGCGTACGTCCAGCCGAGGCTTGACCACGCCGCGGCGTAATCGGGCTCGAGCGCGACCGCCTGCTCGAGAGCGGGCGCGGCCTCCGAGAAGCGTCCCGCGCGCTGGAGGGCCACGCCCATGTCGTAGTGCGCCTCGGCCTGCCCGGGTCGCGGTCGCACCGTCTCGCGCGGCGCTCGTGCGGCGGGTGCCGCATCCGTCCGCCAGGACTCGTCGTCGACCTGCTCGGACCCGAGCCGGCGGAATATCTCGGCCTCGCGCTCGGCCTTTTCCGCCTGGCCGCTCAGCCGGTACGCCCGCGCGAGCTGGTAGTGGGCGCCCTTGAGGGCGGGCTGCGCCTCGACGCTCTTCTCGAGGTGCTCGATCGCCTCGTCAACCCTCCCGTCGCGGAGGAGGATCTTGCCGAGCTGGTAGTGCGCCCCCGCGTGACGCGGTTCGACGGCGAGAAGGCGACGGTAGGAGGCCGTGGCCTTTTCCCGCTCCTGACGCTGCGCGTAGACCGTCCCGAGCGAGAAGAGCGCGTCGGCATGGGCCGGCTCGAGCTCGAGCGCCTTCTCGAAGTAGCCGATCGCCTTTTCGGTCTCGCCGAGCCGCCGCAGGCTCTCGCCGAGGAGGAACCACGTCGAAGCGTTCCGGGGCTGCCGCGCCAGCGCGGCCAGGAGCACGCGGGCCGCCTCGCCGTTCTTGCCCAGGTTCATGAGGGCCCAGCCGAGGTTCGAGCGCGCATCGGCGCGGCCGGGGTCGAGCCTCACGGACTCGGCCAGCTCGCGGGCGGCGTCGGGATAGCGGTCGGCCGCCAGGTACGCGAGGCCGAGGGTGTAACGAAAAGCGGCGTCGCCCGGCGCGAGGCGCGTCGCCCGCTCCAGCTCGGCCGTGGCCTCGGGGGTGTTGCCCATCAGGCTGTAGGTGACCCCCAGCAGGTAGTGGCCCTGGGGAGACTCCGGCTCTTCGGCGACGGCCAGCTTCAGCTCGGCGACGGCCTGCGAGAAGCGTCCCTGGGACGAGTACATCTGGCCGAGCGCGAGGTGGGCGCGGGCGTCGGCGAGCGCGGCCGCGAGCACGAGCAGGAGCGCTACCGAACCGGGCGTCAACGCGGCCTCCGGGTGTCGCCGGCCACGGCCGGCCCTCGCCGCGACACGATCCCCTTGCCCTCCTCTATGGCGAGGATCTGGTCCGCGGCGACGTCCGCGAAGCGCTCGATCGCCCCCCCGGGCCAGCGGACCTCGAGGGTCGGCACGACCGCAAGCGACCCCAGGCCGAAGTGCGCCCGGAGGTCGCTCTGGGAGAGATAGCTGCCCCCGCCGTGGACCTCGTGCATCTGCGTCGCGGCTCCGGCACGGAGCGTGATCCGGGCGCCGATCGCGTCG
>WNFB01007029.1_pt1 | contig 10082 bp, 7 predicted proteins | sample 5400501 | NCBI WGS metagenome assembly WNFB01 (sample SAMN13153341, study PRJNA577476) | soil metagenome | isolation source: 200 cm saprolite under Douglas fir tree site 2 hole 1 | place: USA:California | collected 2015-04-18
CAGTGCCGCGCGTGGTAGACTTCCAGCGCCATGAAAGTCCTCGCGCTCGAGAGCGCCACCCTCTCAGGCGGGGCCGCCCTCGTCGACGGCGAACGCCTGCTGGGGGAGATCACGCTGGACGTCGCGGTCACCCATTCGGAGCGCCTGATGGCCGCCGTGGACCGGCTGGTCGCTGAATGCGGGTTCTCTCCGCGAGATCTGGACGGGCTCGCCGTGTCCATCGGGCCGGGCTCCTTCACGGGCCTCCGCGTCGGCCTCGCCACCGTCAAGGGGCTGGCCCTCGCCCTCGACCTGCCCATTGCTCCCGTGCCCACGCTCGACGCGCTCGCGGCGCGCCTGCCCTTCGCGGAAGCCGCCGTTTGCCCCATCCTGGACGCGCGCAAGGGCGAGGTCTATCTCTCCCTCTATCGCTGGGACGGACAGGAGATGGTCAGGAATTGGGACTACCTGGCCCTGACACCCGAGGCGGCGGCGGCCCGCCTCGAGGCCCCCGTCATCCTGCTGGGGGACGGCATCGCCGCCTGCCGGCCATGGCTCGCGCGGCTGGGCGACGGCTGTCGGGTGGCGCCGCCCGCCCAGCGCATGCCGTCCCCCGCCGTGGTCGCTCAGATCGGGCGGCGTATGCTCGCGGCGGGTGAGGGGCGGGGCGCCGACGAGATCGCGCCGCTCTATCTCCGCCCCTCGGAGGCCGAGCTCAAGGCCCGGCGCGCGTCATGAGCGCCATGGATACGAAGCTCCAGCTCGCGCCCATGACCCTGGCCGACCTCGACGAGGTCGTAGCCATCGAGCGCGTGTCCTTCCCCACGCCATGGACGCCGGCGGCCTTCCGGTACGAGATCCAGCAGAACCGCGTGGCGCGCTGCTCGGTGATGCGCGCGGGTCGCCAGGTGGTGGGATATCTCTGCCTCTGGGAGATCGGTCACGAGATCCACATCACCAACCTCGCCGTGCATCCGGACTGGCGTCATCGGGGCGTGGGACGGGCCGTCCTGGCCGCGGCGCTCTCGGAGGGCGTGGCCCGAGGCGTCACCCTGGCCTTCCTCGAGGTGCGTCCGGGCAATGCGCCCGCCGTCGCGCTCTATGGCCGCCTCGGGTTCCAGATCATCGGACGTCGAAACGGCTACTATTTCGATACGGGCGAAGATGCCCTGGTCATGGAGGCCCGGCTCGGAGACGATACGGTCAGGGCCGTGGCGGGGAACCAGAACACGGGGCCCTGAGTTATCCCCGCAACGCGCCACCGCCGCGCGAACCTATCCACCCCCTGGAGGGACATGTCTCATGATCGGACCACTCATCGTGGCTGTGCTCGCCCTGGCCGTCGCCCTGCCGAGCTGGGCATTGGCGGAGCCCATCAATCTCAAGATGCTCTCGAACTACTCACGCGCGACGTTCAAGACGGATGCGCCGCTCGAGACGGTCGTGGGTAATACGGCCGGCTCCGCCGTCACGGGTACTCTCATGGTTGATCCGCTGAAGCCCGCCGCCGCCACCGGCACCATCAAGGTCGACCTGACCACGATCAATACCGGTGTCGCCAAGCGCGATGCGGACATGCAGGGGCCGCAGTACCTCGACACGGCCAGCAACGAGGCGAACAAGTTCGCCGTCTTCGAGATCAAGAGCATCGAGATGGCCGGTCCGCTCGAGCCGGGCAAGGAAGTCTGGGCCAAGGTCAAGGGCATCCTCACCATCAAGCAGAAGCCCGTGGAGACGGTGGCCGACGCGCGCGTGACCTATATCAGGCTCACCCCCGAGCAGGTGGAGGCCCAGAAGCGCTTCGGCTTCGCCAGCGAGAACATCAAGGTCCGCTCCAAGCTGGGCACGACCTTCAGCAATCACGGCATGTCCATCCCGCAGCTCATGTTCCTCAAGCTCTCCAACGAGATCGCCATCGAGAGCGATCTGACCTTCGCCAAGCAGTAGCCTACGGCGCGTGCGGTCCGGAGAGGTGGCAGGGCTCTCCGGGGCGCGAGGGCGAATCTGCTAGAATCTGCGGGTGCCTGCCGCCGCACCCGCCCCTTCTCACACCCTCGTCGAGCGCATGCTCGCGGGCGACCGCTTGGCCCTGGCCCGCCTCATCACGCGGGTCGAGAACCGCGGGGCAGAAATCCCCGAGATCATGCGCTCCGTCCAGCCCCGGCTGGGCCGCGCCCACGTCCTGGGAATCACCGGGCCGCCGGGAGCGGGCAAGTCCACCCTCGTCGACCGTGTCATCAGCTACCTCCGCGCGGAGGGCACCGCCGTCGGCGTGCTCGCCATCGATCCGTCGAGCCCATTCACCGGTGGTGCCGTGCTGGGCGATCGCATCCGCATGCAGACCCACACGCTGGATCCCGGCGTGTTCATCCGTAGCATGGCCACGCGCGGCAGCCTCGGCGGTCTCGCGGCCGCCACCGGCGACGTGCTCAAGCTCATGGATGCCTTCGGGTTCCCCTGGGTGCTCGTGGAGACGGTGGGCGTGGGGCAGACCGAGCTGGACATCGTCAAGCTCGCCGACACGACGATAGTGGCGCTGGTGCCCGAGTCAGGCGACTCGGTGCAGGCCATGAAGGCGGGGCTGATGGAGGTCGCCGACATCTTCGTGGTCAACAAGGCCGACCGGGAAGGCGCGCATGCCCTCATGGCGGAGCTGCGCTTTTCCGTGCACCTGCACTATTCGAGCAGCGCCTCGCCCAAGGACATCGACTGGGAGACGCCGGTGCTGGCCACCCAGGCCGTGAGCGACGTCGGAGTGGCCGAGCTCCTCGCCGAGATCAAGCGGCACCGGGCCGTCCTCGGAGCCTCGGGCGTCCTCGAGAAGCGGCGCCAGGCGCGGCGGCGCGCGGAGCTTCGCACTCTCCTCGTCGAGCGCTTCGCGAGCGAGGTGCTTGCGGGCATGGAGCAGGACCGCGCCATCGCCCCCGTCATCGACGCGGTGGCCGAGGGCACGCTCGATTCGTACTCCGCCGTCTCGCAGATCCTCTCCACGATCCTCCGGCGACCTTGACACTCCGGAACACGCCGCGCACTATGAGGACCAACACCCGTCCACCACGGAGGTTTCGCTGAATGTCGCCCTCTCAACAGTGGTACGGAGCCGTACCCGGCTGGCTCCCGTTCTACGCGCTGATCGCCGTCGCCCTCGTGCTCTTTTCGCGACGCGCGATCTTTCTCCTCCGGCTCATCCTGGCGGGGAAGCCGGAGGCGCGATGGGACAAGGTGCCCCAGCGACTGGTCGCGGTCCTCGTGTACGTCTTCGGCCAGGCCAGGCTCCTCCAGAATGACTTCTGGCCCGGCCTCATGCATGCCACGATCTTCTGGGGCTTCGTCGTCCTGACTCTCGGCACCATCGAGTTCTTCGGGCAGGGGATAGCCGAGGGGTTTTACCTTCCCTTTCTTACGAACACGCCAGCCTACCTGATCCTCGAAGACGCGTTCAGCGTGGCCGTCATCGCGGCCATCGCCTACGCGGCATTCCGCCGGCTGGTGACCAAGCCCCGCCGCCTCACCCTCTCGCCCGAGGGGCTCTTCATCCTGTTGCTGATCTTCGGGTTGATGATCACGGACCTCGCCGCCGATGCCGGTCGGATCGTGCTCGCTCCGGCGCCGTGGGACGGCTGGCAGTTCGCGGGGAGCGCGCTGGCGGGCCTGCTCGCTCATCTGCCGCCCGGCGGCGTCACTGCTGTCTTCCATGTGTCCTGGTGGCTCCACGCGGTGCTCCTCCTGAGCTTCCTCGTGTACCTGCCGTACTCGAAGCACCTGCACATCATGGCGGCCCCCTTCAACGTGTTCTTCGCGCCGCAGACGCCCAAGGGTCAGTTCCAGACGGTCAACCTCGAGGAGGCCGAGACCTTCGGGGTGGGCAGCCTCAAGGATTTCACGTGGAAGGATCTCTTCGACACGTACAACTGCACCGAATGCGGCCGTTGTACCTCCGGCTGCCCGGCCAGTATCAGCGGCAAGGAGCTCGATCCGAAGTGGCTCATCCTCAACCTCCAGGAGCACCTCCTGGAGAGCGCGGCGGCCAACGGCAAGCACGGCCATGGCGCCGCCGAGAAGAAGCCGATGGTCGGCGAGGTCATCCACGACAACGTCCTCTGGGCCTGCACGACCTGCCGCTGGTGCGTGGACGCCTGTCCCGTCTTCATCGAGCACGTGCCCAAGATCGTCGACATGCGGCGCTGGCTCGTCCTCACGGAGTCGCGGTTCCCGGCGGAGCTGCAGCCCGCCTTCCGCAATCTCGAGACCAACGGCAATCCGTGGCAGATGTCCTGGCAGACGCGGGTGGAGTGGGCCGGCGACCTCGGCGTTCGCCTTATGAGCGACGTGCGCCAGGCGGAGTATCTCTACTGGGTCGGCTGCTATGGCTCCTTCGACGAGCGGAACAAGAAGGTCGCGCGGGCCTTCGTCAAGCTCATGCAGGCCGCGGGGGTGGACTTCGCCATCCTCGGCAACGAGGAGAAGTGCACGGGCGAGCCGGCCCGACGGCTGGGGCACGAGTACCTGTACCAGACGCTGGCCCAGGGGAACATCGAGACGCTCAAGCGGTACAAGTTCCAGACCATCGTCACGGCCTGCCCGCATTGCTTCAACACCATCCGGAACGAGTATCCGGACTTCGACGGGCGCTTCAAGGTGATCCACCACAGTCAGCTCCTCGACGAGCTGGTGCAGTCGGGACGGCTGAAGGTCCCGCGCGAGCGGACCGAGCGGATCACCTATCACGACGCGTGCAATCTCGGCCGCTACAACGACGTGTACGAAGAGCCACGGCGCGTGCTCGCCTCCGCCACGCGGGGCGAGCTGGCGGAGATGAAGTTGTCTCGATCCAAGGGCATGTGCTGCGGCGGCGGGGGCGGCCGCGTATGGATGGAGGAGAACGAGGGGCGCCGCGTGAACCAGATCCGCGTGGAGCAGGCCATGGAGGTAAACCCCGATATCCTCGCCTCCGCGTGTCCCTTCTGTCTCACCATGTTCGAGGACGGCGTCAAGGGCAAGGGCGTGGGCGACAAGATCAAGGCCCGCGACATCGCGGAGGTGCTGGCCGAGGGGCTGCCCTAGCCGCCATCCCGCCTCGGGGGTCGCGAGCGCCTGACACGATGGACCCGATCTATCACGACGTCATCCGGCGGCGCCTCGAGCTGCCGCTCCACGAAGGGCCGGACAAGATCACGACGCTCGCGGAAGCGGTGCGCCGACACGTCCGGGCCGGGGACACGCTCTATGCCGGCGCCGCCCACGGCCGCGCCAATGTGCTGGTTCGCGAGGTCACGCGTCAGTGGTGGGGCAAGCGTCCGGACTTCACGCTCGCCGCCATCGGCGTCGGCTCACCGTGGACCGCCCTCATCCATGGCGGCCTCGTCCGCCGCGTCATCACGACCTTCATGGGCGAGGGCTATCCATTTCCCACGCCGCAGGCCTTGATCTCGCGCGCCGTGCTGGAGGGCCGGCTCGAGGTCCAGAACTGGTCCATGCTGACCATGCCCCTGCGGCTTCTCGCCGGCGCCATGGGCGTGCCGTTCCTCACGACCAAGTCGCTGCTCGGCTCCTCCATGGAAGAGGACAACGCGCGCGACGGAGACTTCATGGCCGCCGACGATCCCTTCGGCGGAGAGGGGCGCGTGGGTTATGTCCGGGCCCTCGTGCCCGACGTGGCCCTCATTCATGGATGGGCGGCCGACCGCGCGGGCAATGTGCTGACGGCGGCCCCCCTCAACGAGAACCTGTATGGCGCCATGGCGGCCCGGCGCGGCGCCGTGGTCACCGTCGAGCGCATCGTCTCGACCGAGTTCATCCGGCGCCATTCGGGTCTCGTCAAGCTCCCCGCCCAGTACGTCCAGGCCGTGGTGGAAGCGCCCCAGGGCGGTCATCCCGGCGGCATGTACGCCATGGGGGTGCCCGAGCTCGAAGGGTATGCCGAGGATCTGGAATGGATCCTCGAATGCCGGCGCGCCTTCCGCGAGCCAGGGACGGCGGCGGCCTGGATCAAGGAGTGGATCCTCGACGTGCCGGACCAGGCGACCTATCTGGCCAAGCTCGGGTATGCCCGGATCATGGAGACGAAGGGGCGGGCGCATACCGACGCGTGGGTCTCCGAGCTCGAGGCCCTGTCCGCGACGCTGCCGGGGCCGGGATCTCCGGCCTCTCCAACGGAATGGATGGTGGTGGCGGCCGCCCGAGTGCTCGGCGACAAAGTCCGCGCGCATGGCTACCGGACCTTCCTGGCCGGCGTGGGCAACTCCAACCTCGCCGCGTGGCTGGCCGCCTACGAGCTCAAGCGCGGCGGCCTCGACGTCGAGCTCATGGCCGAGACGGGCATGGTCGGCTACCTCCCGCGGCCCGCCGAGCCCTTCGTCTTCTCCTTCCGCAATTTTCCCTCGGCCAAGATGCTCACGGACATCCTGCACGTCATGGGCGTGTTCATGGGAGGCCGGCACAATGCGTGCCTGGGATCGCTCGCGGCGGGGCAGATCGACAAGCACGGCAATATCAACTCGACCATCATCCCGGGCGTGACCTACGTGACGGGCTCGGGCGGCGCCAATGACATCGCCTCCTCCTCGCGCGAGGTGGTGGTCTGCCTCCAGCAGTCGCCCCGGCGCTTCGTCGACAAGGTGCCGTATATCACCGCGCCCGGCCGCGCCGTGCGCGCCGTGGTGTCCGATCTCGGAGTGTACGAGAAGCATGGCGAGGACGGGACGCTCCACCTCACGGGCATCTTCGGCAATCGACCCGAGGCCGAAGCCGTCGACGCCGCGCGCGCGGCCTGCGGCTGGGAGCTGGCCGTGGGCGCCCGGTTGCGGCGCTTCGAAGCGCCCACCTCGGACGAGCTCGCCCTCGTCCGCCTCTTCGATCCCCGCCGCTACTTTCTGGGGGAATACCCAGGGAAGACGACGTGATCACACTGCCGCTGAGCTCCCAGGACCTCGAGCAGCATATCGGGCGGCGTGCCGTCTCGACCGACGTGGTCACCCCCGGACCGGCGAACCTTCTCCGCCTCGCCTTCGGGCGCCCCGAGCCCGAGCTCCGTCCGGGTGATCCGCTGCCGCCGGGCTGGCTCGGCCTGTACTTCCTGCCGAAGTTCCGCCAGGACGAGCTGAGGCCCGATGGCAGTCCCCTCGACGCGGGGGTGGTCCCGCCCCTGCCAATGCCGCGGCGCATGTTCGCGGGTGAGCGGCTCCGCTTTCATCTGCCCATTCGCATCGGGGACGAGCTGAGGCGCGAGACCGAGCTGGCCGACCTCGCCATGAAGTCGGGGGGCACGGGCACGCTGGTATTCGCCACCGTGGTCCATCGCGTCTACGCCCCCGGCGGGCTCGCCCTCGAGGAGGAGCGACGCACCGTGTTCCGTGAGGAGGTCAAGGCGGGCGAGCGAAACCAGGCGCCCCGCCGCGAGGACGCGCCCGTCGACGCCCCGTGGCGGCAGCGCGTCGTCCCCGATCCCATCCTCCTCTTCCGCTTCTCGGCCCTCACCTTCAATAGCCATCGCATCCACTACGACCGGGCCTGGGCCATGGACGTCGAGGGCTACCCGGGCCTCGTGGTGCACGGACCGCTCACCTCCACGCTGCTCGTCGACTTCGCGCGTGATCACCACCCCGGGCGCGCATTCCTCACCTACACGACCCAGGCGCGCGCCCCGCTCTTCGACACGGCGCCGTTCGAGCTGCGGGGCCGGCCGAGCGCGGGCGGCCGGGGCGCCGAGCTGTGGGCGGTGACCCCCGAGGGCACCGTGGCCATGAGCGCGCAGGTAGAGTTCGCGTAGCACTCGTTGGATGCGCTGACGCTCTTCGGGCTCTTCTCGGTTACCGCCATGCTCGTGTGCTATGCCCTCGAGGATCGGAGCCGCTGGTTCATCCTCGCCTTCGCCGGGGCCTGTGCTCTGGGATCGCTCTACGGCTTTCTGCAAGGGGCATGGCCCTTCGGCCTCGTGGAGGCCGTGTGGGCGCTCGTCGCCGTGCGGCGCTGGGCGATTCGCGGATGAGGCGGGGCCGACGCGGCCTCGACGCCCGTCGGTCTCTGACCCGCGGAAATTCCCGAGCGCGCCCTGTCGTCCGGAGCTATGGTATGCGCGATGTGGCGCCCCCGAGACGGATTCGCGGCTCGCTACGCCATCGCGGTCTTGTGCGCGGCGGCCGCCATAGTGGTGAGAGCCTGGCTGACCCCTCTGTGGGAGTACAGGTTTCCCTACCTGACCGCCTACCCCGCCATCATCGTCGCGGCATGGTTCGGAGGAGTCGGCCCCGGGCTCCTGGCCACTGCGCTCTGCACGATGGCCGCCGCCTACTTCTGGATCCCACCGACCGGTACCCTGCTCATTACGGCGCCGAGCGATCTCGTCGCCCTCGGTGTCTTTGTCTTCATCGGGGTGGCCATCAGCGTCTTGAACGAGGCGATCCGGCGCCGGGAGCGACAGCTCGACCAGCTGCTCGAGAGCATCAGCGATGGGTTCATCGTGCTGGACGGCGACTGGCGTTACCGGTTCGTCAACGAGAGGGCCGCCCAGCTTGCCCGTCGGCCCCGGGAAGCGCTCCTGGGCAAGCGCATCTGGGACGAATTCCCCGAGCTCGTGGGGAGCGCCTTCGAGGCGGAGGCGCGGCGCGCCGTGCAAGAGGACCTCGCGCGCTTCATAGAATTCTTTGATGAGCGCCGGGGGCTGTGGTCGGAAGTTCGGATGTACCCGTCGCGCGCGGGGCTCGCCATTTACCTCCAGGATGTCACGGAGAGAAAGCAGGCGGAGACGGCATTGTTCCATCTCACGGCGATCGTGCGGTCTTCGGCCGACGCGATCGTCAGCAAGGACCTCAAGGGGATCATCAGATCCTGGAACTCGGCGGCCGAGAAGCTGTTCGGGTTCACGGCGGCCGAGGCCGTGGGTCGGCACATCGCGATCATCATCCCGCCCGACCGCCGGCACGAGGAGGACGACGTCCTGGCCCGGATCCGGCAGGGCATCTCCGTCGAGGATCTCGAGACGGTGCGCATGCGTAAGGACGGGACGCTGGTAGACATCTCGCTGACCGTGTCTCCGGTGCGCTCGACGGCGGGCGAGATCATCGGCGCTTCGAAGATCGTGCGGGATATCAGCGATCGGAAGCGGGTGGAAGATGAGCGGAGAAGTCTCCTCGCCCGTGAGCGGGCGGCCCGGGCCGAGGCCGAGGCAGCCAGCCGCGCCAAGGACGAGTTCCTGGCCGTCCTGTCCCACGAGCTGAGGACCCCACTCAATGCCGTGTACGGGTGGGCCAATATCCTGAAGGCGGGCGAGGTCGACGAGGCGACCGCGGCGCGGGGGCTGGACGCGATCGTCCGGAACTCCAATGTCCAGGTGCAGCTCATCGACGATCTCCTCGACGTGTCCCGCATCGTGTCGGGCAAGATGCGACTCGACGTCCAGAACGTCGACCTGGCATCGGTGGTCAGGGCAGCTCTCGACTCCATGAGCCCGGCGGCCGCGGCGAAGGGGATACGACTCCGGAGCGTGCTCGATCCGCGGGCGGGACCGGTCACGGGGGATCCGAACCGGCTGCAGCAGGTGGTCTGGAACCTCCTGAGCAATGCCGTGAAGTTCACCCCCAAGGGCGGCCAGGTGCAGGTGCACCTGCAGCGGGTCAACTCGCATGTCGAGATCGTCGTGAGCGATACGGGGCAGGGCATCGATCCCGAGCTGCTGCCTTTTGTTTTCGAGCGGTTCCGGCAAGGGGACAGCTCGAGCACACGAGAGCACGCGGGGCTCGGGCTCGGGCTCTCCCTCGTCCGGTACCTGACCGAGCTTCACGGGGGGACCGTTTCCGCGGACAGCCTCGGAAGAGGCAAGGGAGCGACGTTCACGGTGAAGCTGCCCATGACCATCGTGCAGGTGCGCCCGGCCACGGGGGAGCGGCAGCATCCCACCACGGCCCCCACGGTGCCCTCGCTGGGAGGGGCACGCCTCGACGGATTGCGTGTGCTCCTTGTGGATGACGACCTGGACTCGCTCGATCTCGCCGGCGCCCTCCTGAGCTCCGCGGGGGCCGTGGTGAAGACGTGTCTGTCGTCGCCGGAGGCCCTCGAGCTGATACCGCAGTGGCGGCCGGACGTGCTGATCTCCGATATCGAGATGC
>WNFB01007031.1_pt1 | contig 10081 bp, 7 predicted proteins | sample 5400501 | NCBI WGS metagenome assembly WNFB01 (sample SAMN13153341, study PRJNA577476) | soil metagenome | isolation source: 200 cm saprolite under Douglas fir tree site 2 hole 1 | place: USA:California | collected 2015-04-18
CAGGCTATGAATCGCGCCGGGAAGTCAGCGATGCAGGTTCAAGGACAAGCTGGTCTGCGAAGACGCAAGAATTGGGATCTCGTGAGCCTGAATTTCGGGATCAAAACCATAAACTACGCGGTCGCCTTCCAAACTAGCAAACGCCACGCGGGCGCGATGCGCCTCTGGGCCCTGAATTTGCCAGGAGCTTTCTTCCCTAATCAGGCGCATTTCATTTCGGCTTCGCCACCAATCATTGAGCTGGCGCGGTAGAGGAATCCACATTTTCGACTGCTCACGGAGGTGCGCAAGGCGAGCCAGAAGGCTGGTGTACACGTCGCGAGCGCGCTCTTCGAGCAGATAGTCGGGATGAACAATGAAGCTAATCAAACCGTTTTGCTGGAGGATTAGTTCAATCTGGTGCTCCCAAAGGTCCATCGAATATTGGCGGAGTATGTGAAATAGGGTGTAATCCTGGGTGGCCACGACGGGGATTTCCAGGATTTTTCCAATGAAATAGGGCTTGGTTGTGCAGCAACCGCCCCGTTGGGGGTCGAGATGGCCGACATTCGGCACCGACATGTCATAGGAGCAATCGAAGAACTCGTACCAATCGAGATTTCGATAGAGAACTCCGGAGCGGTAGCCCGCGGACCGGAACTTCCTGCCGTAATCATTGATGCGGGCAACACGACGAAGGAATTCCTCGCGATCGAGGAAAAGGTCGCCGTCATGGTTGAAATCGTGCACATTAATTTCAAAGCCGCGATCACGAAGGGTACGGAGAAATTCATCGGAAACTTCGTAACGCACTTCGGGGATAACTTGGAAGGAGGCTTTGATGCCGAAGGCGTCATCCAGATCCATAAGTGTGCCGCAGAAATCACGGCCGACGACAGTTTCGACGTCATGAGTCATCGTGGCGCAACTTGAATAACCGTCTGGCCAAAACCAAATAAAAGGGATGCGCCGGCCGGAATTGGCGCGTATAGCACAAGCCATCATGCGATCGAACAAGCGATCGACAGTTTGATCGATCGGCCACGTAGGAAACGGTGCGCGATCCCAACCGCGCAGTGCCATGCGCTGTAAATGTTTGCGTATGCCGGTCGGCAGGAAAGGCCGCATGGCGTAATAGGTTTTTCGGCCAACCGTCTTGGTGAGGGAACTACGTACAACAGGCATGGCGCCGTCGTAGCGCTCGAATCTTAGATTTTCTACAACCTCGTCAAGGTCGAAGGGGAGAACACAAGTATTTCTTTCGACGCGGACAGCCGAAAGGACATCTTTCAAAGGATCGGATGAGTCACGGCTGGTATGGCCATCGGAGACTCTGCCATAGCAGGTTAAATCAGGGCCGACCCGAAAGAATCCGGGATCAGACAGGGGCTCTTCCTGCAGACGAAAATCCACATAGTTTGCGGGGCAACGAAAATACTCCAAAAATTGGTTGTTCATTTACGTAAGTCTTGCGATTAGCCGATGTGACGGTAAAGAAGCTTTCCAGTAGCGGCGAGGAGCGTGTCTGGCATGACCGAGAAAACGCCCTTGGCCACGCGCGAACGCCAACCCGAATGCAGATGGAAGGGTTGCCGATCAGGAAGCCGATAGTAGTCGAGAGGCCTGCTGACGGCGCCCCAATTTTCCTTGAAAGTGATCAGGCCGCGATTGTCTGCTTCGGACCTTCCCAAATCGAATTTCAGCAGACCATTCTGTTTAGCATGCTGTATGGCTCTCCAAAATAGTAGGGAGTTTCCGCCAAGATTATTGAATCGTGAGTCAGAGCATCCATATTTGTAAACGAGGACGTCCTTGTATTGCATGGTGATGATGCTGGCAATGGCCTGACCATTTTTTGACGCGATGCGGATCAGAATGCGGTCACCAAGGCAGGCAATCGCATTGCGGAACCAGGCTAGAGGCTGAGGCGGCAAACCGTGACGGCGGCGCGTAAGCAGCAGGAGGTCATAAAATTTGTTGAGAAGCGTGTCGGAGCGGCCCTCTTCATAGGCGAGGTTCTCGCGCTGAGCGCGCTGAATTTTTCTCTGTATACAACTCTTATGGAAATTGCGGAAGAGCGTGCAAAGATCAGGGCTAAGATCGAGAATCTGCAGACAATAAGATTCGCTCCTGGTGAGATCGGGAGTGTATGCGGCAGCATCCGAGCGCAGTGGACGGAGTTCAATATACTTCCATCGCGTGAGACGGCGCGAAGCCCTGAGGGAATGCATCAATTCGCTCATCTCCTCTGGAGTGGCAAGAGGCTCGCAATGATCGGAAAATGGAAGAGAAACGAGGCGACTACCACTGACCCAACTACGGACACGGCAAAAGACGATGCCGTTTGAGAGTTTGTTCGCCGGAGGCGTAGTTGTGTAAACCACAGGTTCATAGCCGTAGGTGCGACTCAGAGCGTCAAGCCAAGGAGTGCTATGAAACACCGAACCATGCGGATGACGGTCGACAAGATTCTGCCAACGTGGATCTTGTAACGGATTGAGTTTGAAGACGCTCACAGGTTTAGTCTTCAGAAAGTGCCTTCGAGCCCGTGTCAGACTGCTGTGCTAGCGGCGGAATAGCAGCTTGGGTCTGGCGAAGACTGGGGTTGGGCCTTATCAAGAAACTGGCGATGCCAAAGCTCGAGAACGGTTAGATCAAAAATCTCCTTGGAGTAACCGCCGGATGCAACGTCCTCAGAGAGCATTCGTTCTACCGCACTTTTCTGAAAATATCCGCGCGCGGTTGTCTTGGCGTCGAGCAGAAGGTCGCGCACCCAGTTCTTGAGGTCCTGACGAAACCATCTTTCATAAGGCACGGGGAAACCAGTTTTTTTGCGTTGGAGAATTTCACGAGGGACTAGGCCGCTGAGAGTTTTCTTGGCGATGTACTTGGTGGTGAAACCGCGAACTTTGAAATTTTGTGGCAGGGAGGCAGCGAATTCCAAGATTTTGTGATCGAGCAAAGGCACACGGAGCTCGATGGAATTGGCCATGGTCATTTTGTCGGCTTTGATAAGGAGATCGTCCGGAAGCCAGGTCTTGGTATCCGTGTACAGCATTTTGCCTAACGGTCCGGCGTGTTGCGCGTTGCGGAGGTGTTTGGTGGCAACGTGCGAGGAGAACTTCTTATCAACACTTTGCGCGAAATCACTCGAATAGAATTGGTGCCATTGGCGATTGAAGAAGCGCGCGGGATGCGATGTTCGGCCGAAGTACGAGTCTTCGAGACGGGAGGATAAGAATTGCGTAGATTTTGCCGCCGAAGCAGGCCATGCGAAGTGCGTGAGCAAGGAGAAGCTAGAGGTGAATAGCTGGCGTATTGGCGTCGGCAAGCGCTTTAAGCGCTCGATCCATAAGAGGTGGCGATAGTTAGAATAACCGGCAAAGGCTTCGTCGCCGCCTTCCCCGGAAATCAGGACTTTTACAAAGTCCTTGGCGAGCTTCGAGACGTAATATAGGGCCACTGCCGGGGGTTCGCAGACGGGTTCTTCCATGTGCCAAATATAGTTGGGCAGAAATTCCGCGAATTGAGTGGCATTGATGGTCGTCTCATGATGCTCGGAACCATACTGCTGGGCCGCTAGACGCGCATAGGGGCGCTCGTCGGTCACTTGAGCGTCGGAAAAGCCCATCGTATAGCTGCTGAGAGGGAATGAAGTCTTGCCCTTGGCTAGTCCGAGCATCGCGGTGGAGTCAACGCCACCACTCAAAAGAAAGCCAACAGGAACATCGCTGATCATGTGCAGCGAAACGGATTCTTCCAGGAGATGTAACAGTCGAGATTTGGCTTGGCGAAGAGTCGACGGCGACGGCTCGAAGTGCAGATCCCAATACTGGCGTTTGTAAGACTTTCCGGCGCGGAAGGTCAGCGAATGTCCCGGCGCCAGTTTGTAGATGTTCTTGAAAAGGGTTTCCTCGCCTGGAAGGTAGTCGAACGTGAGAAATCTGTCGATCATGGAAGTGCGGACTTCCGTTTTCATTTCCGGATCGGCAAGAATTGCTTTGATCTCAGAAGCGAACACCACGGAGTTCCGCGATTGCGAGTAATACAAGGGCTTAATTCCGACGCGATCGCGCGCGAGAAACAGTGATTCGCTGCGATCGTCCCAAATGGCAAACGCGAACATTCCGCGCAGTTTTTCAACGCAGGCCTCACCGAGCTGTTCATAGAGGTGGACAATAGTTTCGGTGTCGGTTTGGGTCTTGAAAATGTGGCCATGGCCGATCAGGTATCGGCGAAGCTCCTGATAATTGTAAATTTCACCGTTAAAAATGATGTGAACGCTGCCGTCTTCGTTGGATAGCGGCTGGTGGCCGCCTCCAAGGTCAATTATGGAGAGTCGGCGAAAGCCGAGGCCGATCGGCCCAGAGATGAAATAGCCGTCATCGTCCGGGCCACGATGGGCAATGGTGTCCGCCATGCTTTTGATGAGAGCGGGCGAGACACTCGCTTCCCGATCAAAAACCAGTTTTCCGCAGATTCCGCACATTTTAGAGTGGCCTCGAAGACAAAAGCATACAGGCAAAGAAGGGATTTAGTTCGGAGAAGATGCTGAAGCTGCCCGGGAGCGCCGGTCCGATGACTTGGCCACGTCGGCGGGCATAAGGGTCTCCCTAGCACGAATATCCACTCGGTCACCTCGAACACCAAACCCTTGCGAGCCGATGTTGCACACCACTACGTTCTTAAAACCTTGTTCTGAGAACCAAGAGGACACTTCCGCAGGCTCATGACGGTGTTGATAGAGCGGTGAAAAGAAGTCGAAAATCGCCTGCATTTTCTCGCGCCAGGTTAGAGGAGAAGGACGCTTGCCGAGCATCCGTTCGATGGACTGCTTGACGAGGAAGATCGGAAGTGTGGACAGGTAAAGATAGTATTGGACCTGAATGGGCAGACGCGAAGTGATTCGCGTGCGGATCCAATTGTAAATCGCCAGTTTGCGATGCTCGGTGGGATAATACTGCTTACTGATCGGATGGTAGACCCATATGAAGCAGCGACCATCTTTAGCCAGAACGGGAACTATAGATTTGAAACCGGCGTGCGTGTCTGGGCATGCGACCAAGACTCCCGCACAATACAGGCGGTCAAAAGCCTGGGGCTTAAACGGCAGGTTCAGAACAGATCCCTGTAAATAGTAGACGTACGGATTGGTGTTCTTCCTATAAGCGTTCTCGATACCGAAAGCCAGATCGAGTGCCACCACTTCCATACCAAAGCTCTTGGCCATTTCCATGGACAGCAGCCCGCTGCCGCAACCCGCATCGAGAATCAATTTCCCGCGGAGCTCTTCAGGTGAAGCTCCCAGGGCATCGAGGAAGAGACCCTTTCTGTGTTCAATGTCCTGGCCCCAATTGCGCTCGCCAAATCGGAACATCTTCCATTCATAGGAAAACGTCTCTTGTGCTTTCTTGAGGTCGGCAGCAAGGGTGTCAGGCAAGAAGCGAGGAATGCCTCGAACGATTGGATACATCTTGCCACACACGCAGGAGATTGTTCCCGTTTCGACTTCGCGTGTGTAGCACTCATTGCAGTCCGCCGGCGTCACAGCGGTAGCTGAACGCTTGCGGAGAGCGCAAGTTTCTGAGCATTTAACAACACGAAGAGAATCGTTGAAAGGTACGCTCTGTTCCACTGCTCCGATTACAGTCAAACTGGTTCGACCACAGTTGCATTGCAACAGATCCACCAATCTGTACTTCATTGGGAAAATCTCCTTTGCTGGTTTCAAAGGTTCTGAATTGAAGAGTTCCTGAAAGACTAGCGCCAGATGGTCTCGCGCCCCCAAAGGCGGCCAAGTTGTTGACGACGAAGAAAGCCAATCGTTTGGATGTCATTCACCTGCGGAATTTGTTTCAGGTACCCGCTTAGAAAACCGTACAGCAGACCAACGGAACCGATGAAGTAAGGCCGTTTCGGCAAACGTAGGAAGCATTTCACCAGCATGAAGAGCGGGTGATAACCACAGACGTAATTCGCGCGGCCATTTTTCACCATGCCTGCCCATATCCCGTCCGCCGTTCCGGTATAGCGATGATGCTGCAGATGTAGACTCGGAAAGCTTCTGGTGCCCCAATGCAGCATGTTTGCTTTGACTTCATCCATAGTGTCCCATCCGGGAGCCGGCCAAAATCCGCCGATCGCCTCCCAGCAGGCGCGGCGATAGATTTTCGTGGCCCCACGAACGTGGAACTCGGGACAAAACTCGATCCGTTTTGCGCCATTTTCGATATAGCAAATGACGCCGCCGCCGATGCCAAGGTGTGGGTCACGCTGAAAGTTATTGAGGCATTTCTCGAAGTAATCCGGCTCGAAGGTCAGATCGCCATCCAGTTTGACAATAAACTGCCAGTTATCGGTGCTTAGAGCGCGATAGCCGTCGTTGAATGCTTCGACCACACCGCCGCCGGCCTTGCGAAAGCCGCGATTAGGGCGGTGCACAGGACGGATCCAAGAATGTTGAGAGGCATATTCGTCGATGATGGCACCCGTGTTATCGGAGGAGCCGTCGTTGACGATGATCCACTCGATCGGGCGAACGGTCTGCGCGAGCATGCTCTCGATGGTGAAGCGAAGATAAGCTTCTTCATCGCGAACTGGAGAAATGACAACATAATTTTTAGCGAATTGGGTCATGAGCGAAGAGTCTCTAGTTGGATTTGAGGATCAGGTTAGAAAATGTAAATACGGAAAAAAGTTACAGCTTCAGGAGAACCGGGTTTTTAGGTGCGAGCGATCCCTCACGGGCAGGACCTCTTTCGAGTGAAGCCTTGAGAACGAAGAAGCGTACGCCGGCTTGGGATTCCGGAGGGGAGCGCGAGGAAAATGTTTTACGGGTACCTTGACAATGTAGGGCGCGGTGGCGGTTACGATCATAGCCAACAAAGCGAACCAGGACACGCGGGTCTGATCAAAATAACTAATTCCGAAGAACCCGACAATGTGGGAAAAAAGGGTAGCGCCGAGGATCCAGAAATACCATTCTTTGTGGCGATCCCCTTCCACCGATTGTCGAGCGATTCCGATCCTCGAGAAGCAGATGCAGATCAGAATCAGAAAACAGAGTAATGGTGCCAGACCACCTAATTCGCCCTCCGCAACGAATTGATTGCTGAGGTCCCACATATTGAATCCCCATCTAGCATTTTCGGTAGTGCCCATAAGCCACCAATCACGGAAATGCATGATGAAGTCGTTAACCAGCATGGCGCGGTGATAGCCAGAAGAGCCGCCGACAATGTCAACGCGGGCTATCAAGAACCAAACTGGAGCTTTCATTAGGAGATGTAACGAAATCAGGGCTAGGACAAAGGCCCACCGAACCAGCCGCATATGCCTGCGCAGCGGCCAGAGGCAGATGCCCAGGAGACCAGCAGCATAAGCCATTACAGCAGTGCTTGAATGAGAAGTAATGACCATTACAGTAGCGGCAATAACCGCGAGAACTGCAAGAAATCGCGACTTGCCCTGTCGCCAGAGCAGGAAGAAAAGGGGAAGAAGAGTGGCGGCGAAGGTTCCCGCCAAGATTTCATGCTGGAACGGGCCCTCAGCCCGCACGGAACCATTGCGCACCTCCGGTACAGCGCGAACGCCTCCTAAGAGACCAAAGACGTCTAGCCGATACACTTTCTCAAAAAGCATGCAACAAGCGATGATGATGGAGATAGTGGCGAACACACGGAGAGTGCGGTAGATATCCTCGTCATCGCAAATGAGGTATCGGAGCACAAAAAAGCCGCCAATGGCGTCCAGCAAAAAACCGGCCTGATAAACCAGGGCTCCGGAATTAAACGAAAAGAGCAGAGCACCGGCGAGGGCGCGGCAGAACGCCCAGACAAGGAATAAGATGTCCAAGATCCCGAGTCGATCGCCGAATATGCCTTCGGGGGAAGTGAACCTCGAAGCAAGCATGCGGACAACGACGGCAAGGATAATGATTCTGATGACGAAGAAGTGGAGGCCACCGACGAGAATCGACTGTCCGAGTGGGATTAGGAATGCGCTGCATAGAAATGGCCAAATAACGTACTTGCGGGGTAGCAGGAAAATCAGAGCGATGACAATGAGCATCGCTACGAGGACGATTGGGTGCAGAATTGTTTCCGATGCACCCCCGCCAAACCTGAGATTATCTGGTGGCATTAGTGGGTCTCCATCTCGAGCGAAACGGTCAAGCGGGACTTACCTCAACGGCGGAAGTGGAAGAATTCGGCACAGGTTTACGGGTCACCGCTTTGATAACGAAGTCTTCTATGAGATCGGCGCTGCGTTCCCAAGTAAATCGCTTGATGAACTCATTTCCCGAGCGTGCTAACCGGATTCTGAGCTCGTCGTTGCCGAGGAGAAGGCAAAGATTACGAGCCAGAGCCTCCGGATCCTCTGGTGGTGAGAGCAAACCGGTGACGCCGCTTTCCAGGTACTCTCGGTGCCCTCCTATGTCGGTCGCCACGACGGCGCAACCGCAGGCGGCCCCTTCCGCCGGGGGAAGCGGAAAACCTTCGGCCCGACTGGGGCTCAACATGATGCTCGACCCGTTGTAGAGCTTTTCAATAATGTGGTCTTGCGGGGGATCCTGTTGGTAGGTCATCCATTCAGGAACCCAAGATGGCCGGTAACTATTACCGAAGAGAACCACATGAAGGTCTGGAAATTGGCTTTTGGCAAGCTGAAGTGCGGCGATCCCATCCTTGGAACGCTTGAATCCTACGTGCGAGCACATCATCACCACTTGTCGCGGTCGTCCTTCGATCGATTGGGTGAGTCGATACCGGCTGTGATCAATGCCGTTAGGAACATAAGTCATGGAGTGCGCACCGAGGGTCTTTCCGAGATCGAGAAGCCATTGGGCTATAACGATTTTGCGCAACGGCATACGCCATGTCTCGTCGACCAGCGCTTGGGGCCCCATCCAAGTTTCATAATGCTGAACCAAGTAGCACTTCTCGCCCTTAGCTGAAGAACACTTTGAAACAGCACCTGCCGTATTCCAGGCAGTGGCGAAGATGACATCACTATCCGGAATATGCCGGTCATTTAGGCTAGGAACATACAGAAGTCGAACGCGTTTATCGATTGGATGCCAATCAATTATCGGCTTGGAAATTAATTCCCTTAAAGTGAGCTGGCACTTCCGAAGCCGTTGCCGAAATGTAGGCTTGGCCAGTGGGGTGAAGCTTAAGTGGCGCGGATGTACGACTGCGACCCGATGGCCTCTGGCAACGAGTTGATTGGCGTACTCATACACGACTCTGTAACCGCCAGAAGGGCCCCACATGTAACCAGGCATCAGGAACGTGATTTGCATTCGGTCATCCTTTGGAATGGAGTGTCGCTAATACGATAGGAGAATGTGGGGTTAGAGCCCGGAGCTATTCGTTCTTGTCGGTGCAATAAAGAAAAACAATCCTGGCATGAGAATGAACGTTCGCATTGAGCGCTTTCCTTCCGGGTGTCGCATCGAGGCCGGGAGCTTTTTCGCGGTAGACGCTGGGGAATAGGTCAGTTTGCAGCGTCATTTTCGGCAAACGGCATAGCCGGAACAGAACGCCGGCGGGCGAGAAGCGCGAGCACGCGCTCGCGGAGTCCCCGCAGCACGGTGCGGTCGTCAGTGTCCACGGCAAAAATCCAGAACATCAACACATAACCCAGAAAACAGATAATGATCAGCGGCACAGCGAAAAGCAATTTCAGGTGCACGGATTCAACGGCAAAAACAAGCGCAAAGAGTGCCGCGCTGACGGAAGCAGCACGGAACAGGGGGCCGGAAAAGCAGTCGCGCAGAGAAAACGCTCTCAATTTAAGAGCGAACATAAAAAGAATGGCGCAGTCCGCGACGGTGACCACTAATTTGGCGAAAGCCGCTCCATTAATGCCGTCATGCTTTATGAGCCACCATGCGACGACGCAGTAGGTCGGAAGGGCAATTAAGTCCAAGATGGCTTTGAGATCTGGCCTGCCGAGAGCCTGCACTGATGTGTAAGGGACATAGGCAAAGGCACTAACGAAACAGATCAAAGTAGTAAGTTGAAGTACCACGGTACTTGCCTGTGCGAACTGTGGCCCCAGCCAAAGCTGCATGATGTCCCTAGCAAAAAAGATGAAG
>WNFB01007032.1_pt1 | contig 10081 bp, 9 predicted proteins | sample 5400501 | NCBI WGS metagenome assembly WNFB01 (sample SAMN13153341, study PRJNA577476) | soil metagenome | isolation source: 200 cm saprolite under Douglas fir tree site 2 hole 1 | place: USA:California | collected 2015-04-18
AGATTGCCGACCGAAAATCCGAACAGCGCGCAACACCCGATCAGCACCACATCGTTGCGCGAATTGATGATGATCGATAGCGCCACGGCCTGACTGACGAACGAGATCGCCGACGCCAGCCGCTGGTTGAGCCGGTCGATCACCGTTGAGAACAGCACGCGCCCGGCCATCGCCATCGCGGTCAATAGCGCCACCGCGATCGCGGCGCGCTCTCGTCCGATCACGGGATCGAGGAACGAAATCAGGTGGACGATGAAGCCGACCTGCGCAAACAGCACGAGCGCGAACGCAATGGATACGGTCAGGAACGCCGCGTCGCGAAATGCCTTGCTGCGGATCTGCGTGGTGGACGGCGCGTCTGCTTTGACCGCCGCGATCGCACTCGAACCGATCGGCGGCCGTCCGACGAAAATCAGAATGATGGGGATCATCAGCGTAACCATGACAATTGCCGCTGCGATCATGGCGTCGGCAAATCCAAGACTCCCGATCACGGTTGCCAGCAGGGGAACGCCGACGATGCCGCCAAAACTTGCCCCATTCAGCGCAAGACTGATCGCCATGCCGCGCCTCTTGTCGAACCAGAGGCCAAGCGTGTTGGTGATAATCCCGAGACTGGTCCCGGCCCAGCCGAAGGCGAGCACGGCATCGGCGGCGTACAGCTGCCACGGCTCGGTGACCTGACCGATCAGGACGACCGCCGTGGCAAGCGCCAACACGCCCGCCACGAGGCAATTGCGCGGGCCGAAGCCGCGGATCGCTTCGCTGACGGAGGCGACCAGCAACGCGCCGAACAAATAGAAGAACGTCGTGCCGCCTGAGATCAGCGAGGCCGGCCAACCGTGCAGGCGATGCAGCTCGGCGACATAGACGCTCTGGCCATAGAAGCCGAACCCCCAGCCGAACGTCGCCACCAGAAAGCAGACCGCGACGATCCGCCAGCCGTCGTATCGGGCGGAGGTCTCGTCGATGGATTGTTCACTGAGGCTATCCAACATTTATCGCTTTGGCTTTTTTCACCGTCATGGCCGGGCTTGTCCCGGCCATGACGGTTCAATTCCAAAACTTAACAGAGCAGCAACCGCAACGCTTCGATCACCGTCGAAGTGTCAATCAGGCGGGCCGGTCAGGTCTTCGGCCCGGACGGATCATAGAAAAAACGCTCGCGAAAAATCCTGTCGCCGCGCCATTCCTGCAATGCGACCTCGTCTACCCGGCGCACCTTGCCGGATTTATCGGTCAGTTCGAAGATCCAGTGAATGGCGACATGATCGCCCTCGACCACCGAGGACATCGCCTTGGAATAGACGTGCGACATCTGCGCCAGAACGCCGCGCTCGCGGGCCACCAGCGCGTCGCGGCCGACGCGCGGCGGCAAGGTGTTCTCCTGCATGCTGGCATCTTCGGTGTAATAGCGCTCGATCGCGCCGGCATGATCACCGGTCTCAACGACCGCGATAAACTCATCGAGACGCGCGCGCGATGGCATCAAACCTCCAACGTGTCAGGCAATCATTGCAAGCATATCAGATCAAATGCCCGGATCGGGAAATTCCGCAACCTGCTGCGGCGCGGCGCGCCGCCTTGCAAACGACGCCACCGCCAGCACCGCGAGCCCCAACAGCACCGGCGGAAACACCACCATATTGACCGCCGACCAGCCGTAACTCGCCAGCAACTGGCCCGACGAGAACGAGCCCACCGCCATCATCCCGAACACCAGAAAATCGTTGAAGGCCTGCACCTTGTTGCGCTCCTGCGGCCGGTGCGTCTCCAGCACCAGCGCGGAAGCACCGACAAAGCTGAAATTCCACCCCAGCCCGAGCACCATGAGCGTGGCCCAGAAATGCAAGGCGGTGATGCCGGAGAGCCCGATCATCGCGCCTGCGGCCTCGAGCGACAGACCGAGCGCGACAATGACGGGCGCGCCGAAGCGCGCGATCAGCGTGCCGGTAAAGAAGCTCGGCCCGTACATCGCCACGATATGCCACTGAATGCCGAAATTCGAATCGCTCACGCTCAGGCCGCACATTTTCATCGCCAGCGGCGCGGAGGTCATCACCAGATTCATCATGGGATAGGACACGATACCGCAAAACGCGGCCGCGATGAACCGCGGCTGCCGCACGATCTCGAGCAGCGGACGGCCGCCGTGAAGATCCGATGGCGCGGGTCTTGGGGCGTCGACGCCGGCCAGTACGGCCATCGCGATCAGAGCAACCATCGCCTGCATCACGAAGCTGAAGGCGAACAGGTATGGCGGCCAGATATCCATCGTCCACTGCACGAGCTGCGGGCCGAGCACGCCGGCGAACACGCCGCCGGCCATCACCCACGACACCGCCTTCGCACGAAATTCCGCGCTGGCGCCGTCGGCCGCGGCGAAACGATAGGATTGCGAGACCGCGCCATAAAGGCCGCCGAGCAAGGTCGCGCAGCAAAACAGCACAAACGAACCGCGCAGGATCGCGAATGCCCCGAGCAGGCCGGTCAGCATGCCGCAACCGGTGCCGATGATGAAGGCGACGCGGCGACCATAAGCGCGCGAAATGGCGCCGGTCGGCAGCGTGCCGGCGGCGAGTCCAACCACATACATCGACAGCGGTACCGTCGCGAACGAGATCGACGGCGCCAAGGTCGCGCCGACGATCGAGCCGGTGGCGAAAATGACCGCCGAGTTTGCGCCGGTCAGCGCTTGTGCCGCCGCGAGGCGCATCACATTGGACCGCGCCCGGGCGTCGCCGGAAATCTCGTCCGCTGCGGTCATATCGATCATCGGCTATTTCCACCCTGGCGCGGCCAAATGCACCCGGCCTTATTGATATCAGGTACTATGAAGCCAGGTTTGCACCCAATCAACCGATGCAAACGGGTGTGCGCCATGCGGGCGATGCACATTGGACAGGAGACGCGCCGCCGTCTAAATCAGAAGCTGCCGTTTATGTTGCGAGCCGTGCGGAATGCGCGCCCAGCACCCGTGGAATTCGAACCATGCCCATCGACGACAGGCCGACCATTGCCGCCCCCGACGACGATCCCTATCTGTGGCTGGAAGAAATCGAGGGTGAACGTGCACTGGATTTCGTCGAGCAGCAGAGCAAGCGGACGCTGGAGAGATTCGGCAATGCCGGATTTGCTGACGATCGTGACACGCTGGCTGCGATTTACGACCGGCCGGACAATATTCCCTACGTCGGCCGGCGCGGCGGGTTGCTCTACAATTTCTGGAAGGATGCGAATAATCCGCGCGGCATCTGGCGGCGAACGACACTCGAGGAATTTCGCGGGCCAAACCCGAAATGGGACATCCTCCTCGACCTCGACAGACTTGCCGCCGAGGAAGCCGAAGACTGGATCCTGGGCGGGGTGGAGGCACTGCCAGACAGTAATGCTCGAATTCTAAACCTTTCACGCGGTGGCGGCGACGCCACCGTGAAGCGGGAATTCGATATCGGCACCAGAACATTCGTACCCGATGGTTTCACGCTGCCGGAAGCCAAGGGGGGCGCCGTGAAGGGCGCCGAATGGCTCGACGCCGACACCGTCTTGCTGTCGAGCGCGTATGGCGAGGGCATGACGACCACGTCGGGCTACGCCAGGACGGTGAGGCTATGGCGGCGCGGCACGGACGTGAATCGGGCGCCGGTGATCTTCGAGACCGCGACCGATAACATTTCGGCGTTCTCAAGCATCGACCGCACCGGCGCCAGCCTGAGGGTGTGGTTCGTCGAATGGCTTGATTTCTTCAATTATCGTCTTTGGCTCGGCGACGAGTCCGGCGCAAAGACAAGGCTCGATCTGCCAACCGACATCTGGGCGCAAGCCTATCAGGATTGGCAGGTGGTGAAATTGCGGACGGCTTGGTCAGCGGGTGGAAGGAGCTTTGCGCCGGATACGGTGCTCGGCATCTCGCTGTCGGCCTTTCTGGCCGGGGACCGCAATTTCGAAGTTATTTTTGAGCCGGGACCGCGCCGCGCCCTGCAGGGCTTTTTCTGGAATGCGGGCAGGCTGGTGCTGCCCATTCTCGACGAATTGCGACCGGTTTTCGAGGTTTGGACGCCATCGGCAAATGGCTGGACCCATTCCAACTTGCAGGGATTGCCCGAGATCGGCGTCGTCGATGTCTGGCCTCTCGACGCTGACGTATCCGAAAGCAACGGCGACCTGCTTGCGAATGTCCAGGACCCGCTGACGCCACCCTCCTTGATGCTGATAGAAGGGGTCGGAAGCCCGGCGCTGTTGAAGCAGGCCCCGCGGACGTTCTCCGCAGACGGGCTCGTGATCACGCAGCATGAGGCCATCTCGGTCGACGGCGAGCGCATTCCCTATGTGCAGACCGGACCCGCTGACGGGACCGGCGATGCACCGGTGCATCTCAGCGCTTATGGCGGCTTTGGCATTGCGATGCGGCCCTATTACAATTCGGCAATCGGCAAACTTTGGCTTGAACGCGGCGGCACCAGTGTCGTCGCCAACATTCGCGGCGGCGGCGAATTCGGTACACGCTGGCATGACGCCGGCCGATATGCCGGCAAGAGGCTCGCGCATGATGATTTTGCCGCCGTCGCCGCCGACCTCGTCAGGCGCAGCGTGACGTGCGCCAACCGGATCGCCGCGGAAGGCGGATCGAACGGCGGCATTCTGATCTCCAACATGCTGACGCGCTATCCCGAACGTTTTGGAGCGTTGTTCTGCACGATTCCGCTGATCGACATGCGCCGCTACACCAAGCTGCTGGCAGGTGCGAGCTGGATCGCGGAATACGGCGATCCCGACAAACCCGAAGAATGGGCCTGGCTGCAGACCTATTCCGCCTATCATGCCGCAAAACCCGGACAGACATATCCGCCGATCCTGATCGCCACCACGCGGCGCGATGACCGCGTGCACCCGGGACACGCGCGCAAGATGACCGCCAAGCTACAGGCGATGGGATATGAAGCGTATCTTTACGAGCCCGCGGCCGGCGGTCACGGCTATGGCAAGGACAACAGGGAACGCGCCGCATTCACGGCGCTTGGATATGCGTTCCTGAAGAACAAGATCGGCTGGTCAGACCATCAGATGTAAAGCGCGCGTCCTGTTTGGTGGAAGTTGGGTTTCGCGCACGCGCGACTTGCGAACGTTCAATCGGCTCGCTTGCGTTCGAAAACCAGAATCAGATTGTTGGCGGGCATCTCGGCGACGTCCACAAGCGCCAGACCGGCGGTCGCCGCCAGTTCTTGCAGGGCCTCGATATCGCGCACGCCCCATTCGGGATTGCCTTCGCGAAGGCTCGAATCGAACACGGCGTTGCTGACCGCGGTGTGCTTGCCGTCGCGCTTGAACGGCCCGTAGAGGAACAGCCGCCCGTCCGCCCGCAAATAACGTCCGGCGCCTGCGAACAGACCCTCGGCGACGCGCCACGGCGCGATGTGGATCACATTGGCGCAGAACACCGCGAGCAGTTCGCCGGGGCCGCTGCCGTCCTGCATCTGCGGGCACCACATGGGATCGGTGAGGTCGATCCGCAGCGGCGGGCGGATATTCGGCACCCCCGCATGTGCGCGCCAGGCGGCAATGCTCTTCAGATGCTGTTCGTTGAGGTCGCTCGGCCACCAGGTGATCTCAGGCGTATGGCGGGCGAAATCGACCACATGCTGGCCGGTGCCGCTGCCGGCCTCGACCACGTCGCCGGATTTCCCGGAAAGGAATTGCTGCAATACCGTCCAGATCGCCTGATGGTTGCGGTGAAATGCCGGCGCGTCGAGACGGCCGTCAGGCGAGACCGGGCGGCCATCCTTGCCGAATTCCACCACGTACTCAGCCATGACGCTCTCCTGGACTTAATGGGCGGCCCAAGCCTAACCAGTTTAAGCCGCCCCCGCGCGAACCGCGAATCCGACAGGCATGTGGCGGGGATTCCGGAACCTTCAGCTTTTTTCGGGTGCGCGAGAAGACATTAACACTGCTTCCGCGATCCCGCCGTCAACGTTTTCAACCGATGGCGTTTATGCTTGTGACCGCCTATATTCTCAACCGGATTGTCGACATAAACCCGCCGGGAAGCGCCTTTGACCAACACTTTTTCGAGGAAGCCCGCCCTGTTGCAGGCGCTCGCGTTGACGTTGCTGATCGGCGCGGCCGCGCCCGTGAGCTCAGCCAACGCCCAATCCGCCGCGGCCGAAGGACAAAAACTAGCCTTCGATCGCGGCAAGGGCAATTGCCTGACTTGCCACGAGATCAAGGGCGGCGATTTTCCCGGTACCATTGGGCCGGCGCTGAAGGATATCAAAAGCAAATATCCTGATCGTAACGATCTCGTCGCCATCCTCTTCGATGAAACCAAACGCAACCCGCAAACCGTGATGCCTCCGTTCGGACGAAATCGCATTTTGACCGAACAGGAAATCAACGCGGTCGTGGATTTCCTCCAGACATTGTGATGGCGAGCGCGCCCCTCAGGAGACCTTACCAGATGACCACCCCTCACGACGGCTTTCCGGCCACGCGGCGCCTGATCCTGCAAGGCGCGGTTACGGTCGCGCTGGTCGGCCTCGGCAATGTTCCGTTCGGCCTGGCGCCGGCCTTCGCCGCGGCCAACGACAAATATCCGGAAGACGCGTTCAAAGCGAAGAGCGAAGCGGACGCGATCAAGTTGCTCTATGGCAAGACCGCAGAGCCATCCGACAAGGTCAAGCTCGACGCGCCGGAAATCGCCGAGAACGGCGCGGTGGTGCCGATCTCGGTCAGTACGACGCTCACTGAGGTGACCTCGATCTCGTTTCTGGTGAGCGAAAATCCGAACGCATTGGCGGCGTCCTATAAAATTCCGGCCGGGACCATGCCGAGCGTGGCCAATCGCCTGAAGATGGCAAAAACCAGCAATGTGATCGCGATCGTGGAAGCCGGTGGCAAGCTCTACAGCGCGACCAAGGAAGTCAAAGTCACCGTCGGCGGCTGCGGCGGCTGAAGCGCATGATCCGGAAAAGCATGCCCTCGGGCTACGACACGATGGGTGGAACCCGGTTTTCCGACAAGATCATGCGCAAAATGATAGTTTGAAGGAGTATTCTGATGGCATCGACCATTCGCGTGCGCGCGACTTCGAGCGGCGAGACCACCGAAGTCCAGGCCCTGATCCAGCATCCGATGGATTCCGGCTTCGTCAAGGACGCCAAGGGCGAGATCATCCCGCCGCATTTCATCCAGGAGCTGACCTTCGAATATGACGGCAAAAACGTATTCGTCGCGGACTGGGGTGCTGCGGTCTCCAAGGACCCCTACGTCAAGTTCAGTTTCAAGGGCGGCAAGAAGGGCGACGATTTGAAGATCGGCTGGGTCGACAACAAGGGCGCAACCGATACCACCACGGCGAAGATTCAATAACGGCTTGGACTTTTTTGTTTTGACGCGTTTTCTTCACGCGAACCGGTGTCTACCCTGGATCAAGTCCGAGGGCATGCTTCGCTTGAAAACGCTATGGCTGGAGAAATTGACGTGCGACCTGTGATCCAATTTGTCTCGGCCGCTCTTGCGTTGGCAGCGATTGCGTTTGGCGGCGTGCCGTCCGCCGTCGCCGCCGATAAACCCGACCCTGTCGCCGACGCCAAGGCATTCAGGGACTATTTCACCAAAAAATTTCCCCAGGTGAAGCTGGAGGATTTTGTCAACGGCCCCTATTCGATGAATAAGGACATGCACCGGCAATGGGAGGAGAAAGAACAATTCCCGCCGTATGAGTTCTCGCTCGACACGGGCAAGGAGATGTTCACAAAGCCCTTCAAGAACGGCAAGAGCTATGCGGATTGCTTTCCCAACCAGGGCATCGGTGTTCGCCAGAACTACCCCACCTTCGACGAGAAGGAAGGCAAGGTCGTTACGCTCGAGCTGGCGTTGAACCGTTGCCGCGAAGCCAACGGTGAGGCGCCGTTCTCCTATGTGAAGGACGAGATGGCGGCGCTGACCGCCTATATGGCGTTCACCTCGCGCGGCAAGCCGTTCGACATCAAGATCCCCGACGATCCCCGCGCGCTGGAGGCCTATCAGAACGGCAAGCGCTATTTCTATACGCGGCGCGGTCAGCTCAATTTTTCCTGCGCGACCTGCCATGTGCAGGCACCCGGCGAGCGGATCCGCGCCGAGGTGCTGGCGCCGGCGCTCGGGATCTTGAATGCCATGCCGATCTATCGTTCCGAATGGAGCGGCATGGGCACCATCAGCCGGCGCTTCACCACCTGCAACAGCCAGATCCGCGGCGTGCCGCTCGAACCGCAAGCCGACGAATATCGCGATCTCGAATATTATTTGTCCTATGTCAGCAATGGACTGCCGATTTCCGGTCCAGGGGCGCGGCCATGAGCATGATCCGGAAAAGCATGCCCTCGGGCTACGACCCGATGGGTGGGAACCGGTTTTCCCCCGCGACAAACGCGGAACGCGTTTGCGCGGAGATCATGCTCGAAAGAAAAAGCAAAGTCATGCGGGCATTGATCATAGCACTATCGTCATTGGTCCTGGTAGGCGGTGCAACTTCGGCTTTGGCTGCCAGCTCGGAATCTGATTTCAAGACCGCCTACGCCGCGGCGGAGTCCGCCAACAAGGAAGCCGGGAGCTTGCGCAATCAATGGACCGTGACCGCGGCGGCTCTGACGGCCGCGAAAAAGGCGGCCGATGCCGGCGACTTCGACCAGGCAGTGGCGCAGTCGAAGGAAGCCGAAGCGCTGGCCAGGGCTTCGATCTACCAGGCGACCAGCGAACAGGAAGCCTGGAAAGCCCTCGAGATAAAATGAGCCTTTGCGAAAGGCGCGGAGACATCGCATGACCTTCCGCCGCCGGGATTTTCTAAAATTCACGGGTGCTGCCGCGCTCTCGGGCGGATTGCCGCTGATAGCGCGCAGCGCCGACAGCACAAGCGTTTACGATCTCGAACGCTTCGGCAACGCGCGTATCCTGCACATGACCGACTCGCATGCGCAGCTGCTGCCGGCTTATTTTCGCGAACCGAGCGTCAATCTCGGGATCGGCGCGATGCAGGGAAGGCCGCCGCATCTGGTGGGCCGCGCCTTTCTCGACCGGTTCGGAGTAAGGCCTGACAGCGCCGACGCTTACGCCTTCACATCTGTCGATTTCGAGAAATCCGCCGCACGCTTTGGCAAGCTCGGCGGCTTCGCGCATCTGAAGACGCTGATCGACCGCCTGCGCAGCGATGTGGGACCCGAACGCTCGCTGCTGCTCGATGGCGGCGATTTGTGGCAGGGCACAGGACAGGCCAACACCATGCAAGGCGCCGACATGGTCGAGGCCGCAAACCTGCTGGGCATCGAGGCGATGACCGGTCATTGGGAATTCACCTATGGCGAGGCAGCGCTGCGCAGCAACCTCGAGCGCTTCAAGGGCGAATTCCTGGCGCAGAACGTCTATCTCACCGAGGAAGCCGCGTTCAATGACGCCAAGGCATTCGATCCGGCGTCGGGACGCGTGTTCAAGCCGGCCATGATCAAGGAGATCGGCGGGTATCGTGTCGCCGTGATCGGGCAGGCTTTCCCCTATGTGCCGGTCGCCCATCCAAAACGCTTTACGCCGGACTGGACGTTCGGGATCCGCGACGACGAATTGCAGAAATTGGTCAGCGGCTTGCGAACCAACGACAAGGTCGATGCGGTGGTGCTGTTGTCGCATAACGGCATGGACGTCGACCTCAAGCTTGCCGGCCGCGTCACGGGGATCGACGTCATCCTCGGCGGCCATACCCACGATGCCGTTCCGCAGCCGATTGCCGTCACCAATGCCGGTGGCACCACGCTCGTCACCAACGCCGGCTCGAACGGGAAATTTTTGGGCGTGCTCGACCTCGAACTCGCCAAAGGCAAGGTCAGCGACGCGCGCTATCGGCTGCTTCCGGTATTCTCTGAATTGCTGAAACCGGATCCTGCGATGCAGGCGCTGATCCAGAAAATGCGGGAGCCGCATGCGGCGGACTACGCCGAGAAGATCGCCACCGCCGATCGCCTGCTCTATCGCCGCGGCAATTTCTTTGGCACCGTGGATCAATTGATCTGCGACGCGTTGCGAAGCGAACTCAACGCCGAGATCGCGTTAT
>WNFB01007034.1_pt1 | contig 10079 bp, 8 predicted proteins | sample 5400501 | NCBI WGS metagenome assembly WNFB01 (sample SAMN13153341, study PRJNA577476) | soil metagenome | isolation source: 200 cm saprolite under Douglas fir tree site 2 hole 1 | place: USA:California | collected 2015-04-18
ACCGTGCGTTCCGAGGAGCTGGCGAATCCGGACTACGCGAGAAACCCAAGCAATCGCTGCTACTTCTGCAAGACGGAGCTCTACGATATCTGCGAGGAGAAGCGGTCTCAGCTGGGGCTTTCCGTGATCTGCGATGGCTTCAACGCGGACGATCTGAAGGACTATCGGCCGGGGCACCAGGCCGCCAAGGAGCACCAGGTGAAATCGCCGCTCGCCCAGGTGGGATTCACCAAGAGCGAAATTCGCGCGTGGTCGTTCAACCTGGGACTGCCCACATGGGACAAGCCGCAGATGGCGTGCCTTGCCTCCCGCATTCCCTACGGGGTTGGCGTCACTCAGGATCGCTTGGAGCAGATTGGCGGTGCGGAGTCCGACTTGCGCCAACTGGGCTTTCGCAACTTCCGGGTGCGTTACCATGGAGACATCGCTCGCCTCGAAGTTGGGGAGGAGGAGTACCGGCGCTTCGAATCTCCTGAGCTGCGCCGGCAGACTGCCCAGGCGCTCAAAGCGCGCGGGTTCACTTTTGTTGCCTTGGATTTGGAGCCCTTTCGATCCGGACGAATGAATGAAGCCGCGGGCCGTGCACCGCAGCCCAGCGCCCCACCGCGCGATTGAGCGCTCAGGGATCACTGCAGTGCGACGGCTTCTGCTGGCGGTGGCGCTCTGCGCTCCGCACCTGTCGAACGCCGCCGATCGCTTCGATCATCGGGGCGCGGTGGGACTTTTGGTCGGTTACGGGATGGCCTTCAAGGACCGGGTGATCAGCGGGCATCTGATCGAACAATCGAGTCTGGTTGCCGGAATGGTGGGCGGCACCTACGCGATCGGGACCGAGGGCAATGAGCTGAAGCTTTTGGCGCAAGGATTTCGCATCGTCGGCGGCGGATCGGCCTGGGCCGTCTCGGGCGGCTACCGCAGCTACTTTGGGCAGGAGCAGATCAAAACCTTCATTGACTTGGATGCGCGGGCCGATCTCGCGCCCACTTTCGCGCTCGGTCCTCGACTCGGATTCGGGGTGCAGTTCGAAGTGCTGCCCACGCTCGGGCTCTTCGCTGCGGTCGCGGCGCACGCGGGAGGTGGCAACGGTCTGGTCTTCGGGGCGGAAGCTTTCGCCGGAATTCAATTTCGTTCGTACTTGCTCGAGTGATTTTTCTTGCCGTCCCGGCTCGCCGTGGGACCATGTGGGTCAACGTAAGGGAAAGCGGATGCCGCAATCTCGATTGAGCTCGGTGGTGTTTCGGTTGGATCGCGAAAGGCTCGCACAACTCAAGTCGCTCTCTCGCGGCACTCGGGTTCGCCAAAGCGAATACCTGCGAGAGGCGATCTCCGATCTGTTGGCCAAGTACGCGCGCTACCTGCTCGAGTGACTTTTCACCAGCTCTGAAACGGCGGCTCGGCGGGAAGATTGGGCGCACCCCGACGCTCTTGATCGGCGAACGGATCGAGCTGCGGCGGATAGGTAATCTCCCATAGGATCAAGCCGTGCGCCGGCGCTCTCAGCCCAGGGAAAGCGACGCCTTGCTCGAGGCCGGCGAGGTATTGCTCGACCGGAACTGCCCCGGCCGCGGCCGCAATCGCGGAGCCCACCAGATAGCGCGCTTGATAGCGGCCGAACGCGTCGCCGTCGAGGCGGATCTCCAGACGCCCAGGAGAGCACTCGACGAGCTTCGCGTCCCGAAGCGTGCGCGGTCGCTGCGGGCTCGACTTTTCGTGGAATGCGATGAAGTCCCGGGTTCCGGCGGCGAGGGTAAGAAGCTCCGACAGTTTTTCCGGCCGCACCGTCCGATCCAAAAGGCGGGGATGCTCTTGCGGGTTCCAACTAAATCGCTCCCAGCCGGGGCACGATCGTCCCAGGCACAAGCGATATCGGTATTCCTTGCCGGCGCCGCTCCATTGGGGATGGAAGGAGCGCGACGCGGCCCGCGCGGCGCAAACACCCAGGCCGGACGGCAGGTGGGATGTGAGTCTCGCAACCAGATCAACGGGGGACAGGGAAGCTTCGCGAATCCGAACCACCTGCATCCGCGCGTGAACGCCTTTGTCTGTCCTACCCGCGCCGACTGGAGCAGAAATGACCCCAATCCTCAAAAGTGCTTGCCGAAGCGCTCCTTGCACGGTGTGCAGCGTGCCCTGACCCTGGAACCCCCAGAACACATCCCCGCGGTACCAGATCCACAGAGCGATCGGCGGCGATTTCAAGCGCAGCTCACCAGACCCTCCGTTGCGGAGGACTCGACCGCCAGTAGAATATCCCGACGCTCATGACTGCGGGCCAGAACCCTGCGACGGCTGGGAAGAACAGGGCAAGGCAGGGACAGTGGCTGTTCCGGCAGGGTGGCCTCGTTCTTGGCCCGCTGCTCACTGAGCAGATCATCGAGAAGCTGTACTCGGGCACGCTCGACGGAAACACTGAAATCGCTCCGATCGGGCAAACCCACTATCGTCCCTTGGCGCAGCTCGATGTTTTCAAGGTCGACCTTGCAAAAGCACAAGCCAAGCTTCGAGTCGACGCGATTGTCCAGGCCGATCGGGCCAAGCGCGCGCGAAAACGGAATCTCCGCGTCGCGATCGTCGCAACCGCCGCGGCGATTGCCGCAGTCGGCGCTGCAACCGGAGCGAGGTACTTGGCGGTCTACTCGCCTTTCAAGGTTGAGCGGCTCGATGAAATTTCGGTCGAGCCACCCACGATTGGCCTTGCCAAGGCGCGATTGGCGGCCGAAGACTTGCTCGATTACCCGCTTTCGAACGGCGACCCCAACCGTCGGCGGGCGCTTGCGCGGCTGCAGGACAGGTCAAAGCGCGGTCAGTCGCGAGCCGACCCAGGCGCAGGCGAAGCGGACGCGGATGGACTGCGAACCGGGGCGTTCGATCGCACCGCAATCAACGCGGTCGTCGCTTCGCGGCAAAAGATGCTCTACCCATGCGTCGCCGACGAAGCGGGCAAGCACCCCGGCTTGGCAACTAAAATTCCAATCGAATTCGTGATTGGAAACGACGGCCGCGTCAGCAAGGTGTGGGTGGACCATTCGCTGTTCAAGGACACCGCGCTCGGAGACTGTCTGTTGAAGGAGCTTCAAAAATGGCCTTTCAGGGCCTACGAGGGAGAGCGGGCCACGGTGGGGCTGTCATTTCGCGTGGGCCGAGGGAGCTAGCGCTCCGTCCGCCGCAACTTTCTGCGCTTGAAGAAAAGCGCCGATGCAGGCAAGACGGACGCGATGAGCAGGCTGGAAGCGGCAGGGCAACCGCGGAGCGATCAAATTCCAGCGGGCAGCTTGCGGCACAATCTGCTGCTCACGGCCCAGCGCTTCAAATCGATCTGGTTCGAGTTTGGTGCACTGCTGGTGCGGGCGCGCGACGAGGCGAGCTACGAAGAGTGGGGATATCCGACTTTCGAGGATTATTGTCGGAAAGAGCTGCACATTCGGCGGCTGACTGCGCTCAAGTTGACGCGCAGCTATTCATTTCTGTCTCGCCACGAGCCCAAGGCCGCGCTCTCGCAAGAGATGAGCCGTCGTGCGCCGCGCTTCGAAGTGGTGGAGGTTTTGGCGGAAGCGGAGGAGCAGGGCAAGCTATCGCCTGAGGAGTACAAGGCGATCCGAGACTCGATCTGGAGCTCCGAAAAACCGATCTCCGAGCTCAAGCGCGAGTTCTCGGAACGTTTTCCGGGGTTTCCTTCTTCTAACGAGCGGCGTCCCCAGCCGCAGCGCCTTGCCTACGCGAGCCGCAAGTTGGCCGACGGCCTCGCGGCGTGCCGACAAGCTCCGCGCGCAATCGTTGAGCGGGCATCTGCCCTTGCGGAAGACGTGGAGGAATGGGCAAGATCGGCCGAGAAGCGTTAGGTTGATGTGCGGATGGCTGAAGCCTATATTTTTGGCGGATTTGGAGTGGCAGCGTTTGCAAATTTTTGAGCGACGAAGAATGTACTAGACTCGAAGACATGGGCCCGGACAGCACCTGGGAGGCAGCGCAGTGAAGTCGAAGGAACATCACATCAATCTGTCCTGCTCCTTCTGTGGAAAATCGCAGCGCGAAGTGCGAAAGCTGATCGCCGGACCGACCGTCTACATCTGTGATGAGTGCATCAAGCTCTGCAACGACATCATCGCCGAGGAGAATGATCGCGAGGAAGGCAAGCCGCAGATCTCGCTGCCCACTCCCGCTGAGATCAAGGCGTTCCTCGACGACTACGTGATTGGCCAGGACCACGCGAAGAAGGTTTTGGCGGTCGCCGTCTACAACCACTACAAACGGATCTACCAGCGAAAGCCGGTGTCTCGTCCTCGACCAGGGGTCAAGCCCCACACCCAAGACGATGTCGAGCTGTCGAAGAGCAACATCCTCTTGATCGGTCCCACCGGATCCGGAAAAACCTTGCTCGCCCAGTCCTTGGCGCGCTTTCTCAACGTCCCCTTCACGATCGCGGATGCCACCAGCCTTACTGAAGCCGGATATGTCGGAGAGGATGTCGAGAACATCATCCAGAATCTGCTCCACAACGCCGATTACGACGTCGAAAAGGCGGCGCGCGGAATTGTCTACCTGGACGAAATCGACAAGATCGCTCGCAAAGGAGAGACGCCCTCGGTGACTCGCGATGTGGGCGGCGAGGGGGTGCAACAGGCGCTGCTCAAGATCATTGAAGGTACCCGCGCCAACGTCACGCCTCGGGGCGGCAAGAAGTACAATCAGCAGGAATACATCCAGGTCGACACCACCAACATCCTCTTCATTTGCGGCGGCGCCTTTCACGGCATCGATCAGTTGATCAAGCGGCGGGTAGGGGAGAAGGGCCTGGGGTTCGGCGCCAAGCTGTCCCACCGGGACGATCGTTCGGTAGGAGAACTGCTCAAGCTCGCCGAGCCGGAAGATTTGATGAAGTTCGGGATGATCCCCGAATTCGTCGGGCGACTCCCGGTGGTGGCGACCCTCAACGATCTTCGCGAGGAGGATCTGGTCACCATCCTCACCCAGCCGAAGAACGCGCTGATCAAGCAGTACCAGAAGATGTTCGAGATGGAGAAGGTGAAGCTGTCTTTCACCAAGGACTCGCTGCGCGCGATTGCGCGCGAAGCGATGCGCCGCAACTCCGGCGCTCGCGGGCTCCGGGCGATCCTCGAAGACGCGATGCTCGACATCATGTACGACGTGCCCTACCGCGAGGGGATCAAGGAGTGCAAAATCACCGAAAGCGTGGTGACCAAGCACGAGGCTCCCCAGCTGGTGCTCGAGAAGGAGAAGAAGTCCGCCTAGTCTGGACTCACCCTGAGGGTGGTCTTCATCTCTCGGCCGCTCTCGTAGTCCTTGGCTCGCATCGTCAACAGTCCTTCGACGTTCACGTCGAAGGTGACCTCCACCTGGACCTTGCCGGGGATGTCCGGGCGAATCCCCGAGAAGACGAATTCGCCCAGGAGCTCGTTCTGGGCGGCCGCCCGGCGATCTCCCTGAAAAATCCGCATCGCCAGCTCCGTCTGTTGGTCAAAGCTGGTGGTGGCGATCAGTTGCTTGGCATTGGGAATCGGGGCGTTGCGTTCAAAAACCACATGGAAGGCCCCGCCCGCCCTCTCCAGCCCGATCGCCATCGGAATCACATCCAAGAGCTGAAGTCGCAGGTTGCTGTTGTCTTCGAGGGAGTGGGCGTAGAGCGCGGCTCCGACCGCCACCGCTTCATCGGGATGCACGCCCTTGCTCGGCAGCTTGCCGAAGAATTGGGTGAGCCGCTCCTGGATGATCGGCATCCGGGTCTGTCCGCCCACCAGCATCACCTCGTCAATTTGCGCGGGCGAAAGCTTGGAATCCGAGAGCACCAGAGCCACCCGCTCGAGCGTTCGATCCACCAGCTTGACGGTGAGCTCTTCGAGTAGCTTTCGGGTGAAGGTGAGCTCGATGTTGAGCGGCCGCCCTTCGGGGGTCATGGTGATGAACGGGATGTTGAAGGAGGCGGTCTCACGGGTGGAAAGGTCGCACTTGGTGCGCTCGGCCAGGTCGCGGATCCGTTGCATCGCGACCGGGTCCGCCGAGAGGTCGATTCCGTGCTGGGCGCTAAAGCTGTCCAGCACGTACCGAGTCATCGCGTTGTCGAAATCGATTCCTCCGAGGAAGATATCCCCCCCGGTGGCCTTCACTTCGAACACCCGATCCCGGATCTGGATGATCGAGACATCGAAGGTACCGCCCCCGAGATCGTAAACGATCACCGCCTTCTTCAGCTGCCTTGCGGCTCCATAAGCGATCGCCGCGGCGGTCGGCTCGTTGATGATCCGAACGACATCGAGGTCGATCAGCTTACCCGCCTCTTTCACCGCCTGCCGCTGCCGGTCGGTGAAGTAGGCGGGAACCGTCACCACCGCCTTGTTCACCGGCTTCTTCAAGTAGTCGGAGGCGATCCCGCGGATCCTCCGAAGGATCCTCGCGCTGATCTCCGGCAATGAAAGCTTATTCGCTCCGAGCTGAACCAACACCTGGTTTTGGGGGCCGCGTTCGAGCCGGTAACCGACCGTTCGCTGCATCGTCTCCACCAGGGTATTGTCGAACGAATGGCCCATGAGCCGCTTGAAGCCGTACACCGTATTCTTGGGGTTCAGTTGCCACTGGCGTTTGGCCTCGCGGCCGACCAATTCGTTTCCCTTGTCGTCGATCGCGAAGACCGACGGAATAGTGTAGTCGCCTCCGTGGTATGGAATCAGCCTGACCTGATTGTCACTCTCGACGATCGCGGCAGAGGAATTGGTGGTTCCCAGGTCGATGCCAATGATCGGTTCGGCCATCTTTTGAGCGATAATACTCCAAACACGTAGCGCGCGCGGAAGCCGACCCCCGGGTAGGCCTTTCGCGGAGGACTTTGACTTGGAAGCTAGAAAATTCCTGCAGCAGGTGGGATCGGAAGTCTCGAGCGACTTCGTGAAAAACAGGACGATCCTCTCGTTTGAGGAGTACGTGAACCTGTTCGTCCAGGATCCAAGGCATCAGAGTCGAAATGCGGCGCAGTACCTACTGGACGTGATCGATCACTTCGGGACGGAAATGGTGGATCACCCCACCGGGAAGATCCGCCGATTCAAAATCTTTGATCTGGCGGATGACGGAAATTGCCGGGTGGCCGGTCAGGAAGAGGTTCAGAACGCGATTTATCGAGCGATTGGCAACTTCACCCGCGCCGGCCGGATCAACCGACTGATTCTCCTCCATGGTCCCAATGGATCGGCCAAGTCCACGATCATTCACGCGCTCAAACGTGGAATGGAGATCTACTCGCGTCAACCGGTGGGCGCCGTCTACCGGTTGAACTGGATCTTCCCCTCTCAGAAGCTGGTGAAAGGCTCGATCGGATTTGCGGAACGGCTCACCAGCCACGGCGAGTTGGCCACCTATGCCCACCTCGATGCCGAAAACATCGACGTTCGATTGCCATGTGAGCTGCGCGACCACCCGCTCTTTCTGATTCCGCGCGAGGAGCGGCGAAAAGTAATCGAGCAGGGCGTGCGCACCGGCGAAGGGAGCCAGGAAGACTTTGTCCTCTCGGAATATCTGCTTCAGGGGGAGCTCTGTCACAAATGCCGGCGGATCTACAACACCCTGTTGGCGGCCTACTCGGGCGACTACCTTCAGGTTCTGCGCCACATTCAGGTGGAACGCTTTTACATCTCCCGGCGCTACCAGGTGGGCACCGTGAGCGTCGAGCCGCAGATGAGCGTCGATGCCGGATTCCATCAGATGACGGCCGATCGCTCGCAGATGAACCTTCCGGCCGCGCTTCAGAATGTGGTGCTCTACGAGCCTTACGGAGCCTTGGTTTCAGCGAATCGTGGATTGATTGAATACTCGGATCTGCTCAAGCGCCCGCTGGAGGCGTTCAAGTATCTGCTCGGCGCGAGCGAGACTGGAGAGGTTCCCCTCGAGCCTTTCGTGCTTCAGCTCGACGAAGTGCTGATCGCCTCTTCAAACGAGAAGCACTTGGCGGCGTTCAAGGAGCTGCCGGACTTCACTTCGTTTCGCGCTCGGCTGGAGCTGATCCGGGTGCCTTACCTTCGCCGATACAAGGCGGAGCGCGAAATCTACGATGCGCAGATCACCCGAACCACGGTGGGCAAGCACGTCGCGCCGCATGCGACCGAAGTGGCCGCGATCTGGGCGGTGCTGACCCGGCTGAAGAAGCCGATTCCAGACCGATACCCTTCGGACCTTCGCCAGCTGCTCGATCACCTGCAGCCGATCGAAAAGATGCACCTCTATCAGGAGCGGACCGCCCCCGATCGCTTGAATCTGGCGCAGGCAAAGGAGCTACGAAAGATCCTCACCGCCCTCTACGAAGAGTCGGACGCATACCCCAACTACGAAGGCCGCAGCGGCGCCTCGGCGCGGGAGATCAAAACGGCGCTGCTCAACGCCGCTCAGAACCCGAATTACAAATGCCTGCACGCACTGGCGGTCTTCGAGGAGCTGGAGGCGCTCTGCAAGGACAAGAGCGTTTACGAATTCCTGCAGCAGGAGGTGGTGGACGCGTACCACGATCACGCGGAATTCGTGCGGATGACTGAGCACGAGTACCTGGACCGGGTGGATGAAGAGGTCCGGGATTCGATGGGGCTGGTCTCGGAAGCCCAGCATCGCGAGCTGTTCGAGCGATACGTCCAGCACGTCTCGCATTGGCTCAAGGGCGAGAAGATGCGCAACCGGATCACCGGTGAGATGGAGCGCCCGGACGAGAATCGAATGGCCGAAATGGAGGCAATCGTGATGCCCAAGGGTGAAGACCAGGGCGATTTTCGGCGAGGACTGATTTCCCAAATCGGAGCGCACAAGCTCGATCATCCCGACGCGGAAATGGACTACGCCAGGATTTTCCCCGACCTGTTTCGGCACTTGCGGGCGCACTTCTTCGAGGAGCGAAAGCGAATCCTGCGAAAGAACAAAGAGAACGTGCTCAAGTATCTTTCCGAGGATCGGCCGTCGCTGAGCGCCAAGGAAGCCAGCCAGGTCGAGGCGACGCTCAAGACGATGGCGTCTCGTTACGCTTATTGCGAGAATTGCGCCAAGGACGCAATTCTGTTTTTGATGCGAAAGCGGTACGCCGCCTGATTGATGCGGATCCGTCCTGAGGACCGCACGGAGGAGTTAACGATGGGGCAGAGAAGCTCCTGGGATCAATACTTCATGCAGATCGCGCAGCAGGTCGCCACCCGGGCCACCTGCGAACGCAAACACGTTGGAGCGGTGTTGGTCCGCGACCGGACCATCCTCTCCACCGGCTACAACGGATCGATTCGCGGACTGCCCCACTGTGATGACGTCGGTCACATGATGGAAAACGGGCACTGCGTGGCCACCGTTCATGCCGAGGCCAACGCGATCATCCAGGCGGCAAAAAACGGGGTCCGGATCGAAGGGGCGACGATGTACACCAGCGCGAGTCCTTGTTGGTCGTGCTTCAAGTTGATCGCCAACTCCGGATGCGTGCGGATCGTGTTTGGTGAGTTCTACCGCGACCCGCGGATTTTCGAGTTTTCGGCAAAGCTCGGCATCGAGCTGGTTCAACTCTCGGAAGATGGCGGGGTGGTCGCTCCCCAGGGGGTCAGCAAAGCGACCGGGTAAAAGTTTCCCGTTGCAATTGCAACACTCGGCGCCGGTTGGCTGAAGTAATTGCAAGGTTCAGAGCACTGCGAGCGGTTAGGCGGGAAGCCCGGGTTGACTTACTGGGCATCTTCCCTAACGCTTTGACTGATCAGGCTGCCGCTGCCCGCGATCTTCAGAGGGGATAGCAGGGAGGGATTTTGTTCGGTTCACGGTCGACAGCGGAGACCCAGCCCCAGCCCTCAGAAACCGGTGTGGGAATGCCTGCAGAGCTGAGTCAGTTGCGGCTGGTGGACTCGATAATGCACGAAGCGCGCAACCCGCTCAATGCGATTGCCATTCACCTCGAAATCGTCAGCGAGAAACTCCGAAAGTCCGGCGCTTCGGTGAACATCGATTCCAATCTGCAGGCGATGCGCTCTCAGCTAGCGCGGGTAGACGAGCTGTTGAAGAAGTTTGCCTCGTTCATGCTGCCGAAGAAACGGGGGGATGGCGCCTTTCCCCTCTCCAGC
>WNFB01007036.1_pt1 | contig 10078 bp, 7 predicted proteins | sample 5400501 | NCBI WGS metagenome assembly WNFB01 (sample SAMN13153341, study PRJNA577476) | soil metagenome | isolation source: 200 cm saprolite under Douglas fir tree site 2 hole 1 | place: USA:California | collected 2015-04-18
CGGTGTTTTTGAATACCAGAGGAGAGCCATTAAAATCTAGGGGTGTGTCTGATCTATTCATGTTCTTGCAAAAGCGAACGGGGATCGATGGCAAGCGGGTATCTGCTCACAACTGCCGTCGTTACATGGCGACGACTCAATTAGCCAGTGGTCGAAGTCCGTTTGATGTGCAGCAGCAAATGGGGCATACCACGCTGACTATGACAAATCATTATGCCTCGCTCAATGTGAAATAGTTGCAGCAATCGCATGATCTGCACTCGCCACTGTGGGCTAAGGATACAGGAAATGAGAAAGAATCATCTGGAACTGGTTATTGTGATATAGAGTAATTCAGAGCAAGTTTACTCTGGAGGAAGATTACCAAGAGCTTCTTTGACTGCCTCTCTATCGCCTGAGAACCATGCTTCAATGATTCTTTCGCCTTTTTCAGTGAGTTGTACTGTGTAAAGACAGTCAAATCCGCTGACATATGCTAAATGATAACTTACCAAACCTGATGCAATTAAATGTGAGAATTTCAAGACTCCATCACCAGAAATAAGTATCAAATTTAGCTCCGATATTAACCCATCTACCTGCGCTAATTTATGCTGTTGTCCGTTAGTATGTTGTATTCTATTCTGATCACTATTTGACCAATTTTTAGTCTGAGGTAGGACTCTCTCAAAATTGGCATTTATCTCTTCTTTTATTTTGTATAGGAATCGCAGGTTGCTGATAGATTCTCTATCGAAAGCTCCGTTCAGAGATATTAGCATCGTCTTCCAAGCATTGATAGCATCTTTTGTTATTATCCCTCTGGTGTACAATGCATGGCACATTGGACATAAAGCTATTAAGTTAGATAAATCATTGGAGCCGCCTTCATTCACTTCGTGAATATGGTGAATGTCCATTGCTAAAAAATTTCCACATCTTGGTGAAGCGCATCTATAACCAGCTTCAATAAGAACCTCTCTTCTAATATTTGCCGGAATATTGGTTCTTTCCAAACCGGGGCTTTTTGATGTCCGCATTTACTTCCTCGTTTAATGATAATCACTACGCGAAAATCTGTCTTTGCTTCTAGAACGTTCGTTTATGGTCTATATAACTGGTAAGAATAGAGTTAAAGGTCTGAAATAGTACTTTATCGTAACAGATTTCGCAAGTAATCTGTTACTGCAGGTGCTGTGAAATGGCTCTAGAGGCTGATTGAGAGGGGGTCGTTGAGTGACAGATTATACACCTAATTAGAAAGTGGAGCAAATGGTGGAAAACCTTCTCCCAGTGTCTGTGAATTATCGTCGTGAAGGCGAGAAAGGCGACCGCGAGGGTCCCATCCACTCAACACTGCCTCCCCTGCCTCTACTATGAACGCTCTGGCGTTGAACGTCGTCATCATAGTAGAGGCGGGGGAAGAGAGGATGAGGAGTGGGGACCCTTGCGGTCGCCTTTCCAGGACTATATCAGTCCTTGCTCGCCATAATTCACAAACCCTGAATGCCCTCACGCTGCCACTGGCCACGGTCTCATGGCCTCACGCTGCAGGAGCAGCTGCTGTTACTCGACAGGTCTCCATCACGGCTTCACTGCCTGTGGCTATGGAGGTGAGCATGGCCCATTGATTTGCATGGGATGAACCAGTTCTTCACCGCATCTTCATACTGATCGAAGCCACCGAGGTGATCGTGTAGCGTTCGGGATTATCGGGGTCAATCAAAACATCGACCGACTCGCCCAGTTTCACACGCACGGTTAAGGGTACCAGGCTGCGGAATTTGTAGGTCTTGTCTGTCCGGGGGTCTGTCCACTCGGCAACGACAACCTTGCCTGTACCCGATCCCATTCCGAATATAGAATCCGTCACCCTGGCAATGATGCGCGTGCCATGCTGCTTCAGCCAGTGAATCTTGACCAACGCCCGCATAAACAGACCAGTTCCTACGGCGATAATCGCTACGACGACAACCATAATGAGAATACTGCTACCCATAGTGTTTACCTGCTTTTTCTTTCTCCGCTTTCGATTTATGTGCGGTGATGTTCCAGGGCTTAACGATCCAGTTATTCTTACTCTATGCTCAGGTAAATAGCAATGTGCTACTTCTCAGGAAGAGGTTCATTGCGGGGCAGAGCGCAGGATTCCCTCACGACAAGCGAAGTCGAAAGCTCTACATGGTTTGAATCGAGCCGCTGCCCGGCGATAAGACGGAGCAACATATTCGCAGCCATCTTGCCCATTTCAGCAAGCGGCTGGTGAATAGTTGTCAGCGGAGGGGACATCTGGGCAGTATACATGACGTCATCGAAACCGATCACGCTCATCGCGTCAGGGATGCGAATATTACGCTGATAGAGCACCTGGTAAACACCTGCCGCCTGCGCGTCGTTGCCGGCAAAGATTGCGGTGGGCGGATCGGGCTGTTCAAGTAGAGCGTAGGTCTGTTTGACTCCGTCGCCTAACAGGTAGTTCCCCTCACAAATCAATGCGGGGTCTACCGGTATCTCCGCTCGTTCAAGCGCCTCACGGTATCCTGCCAGGCGCGCGCGGGAAGTTGTAAGATGGAGTGGGCCGGTGATAATGCCAATGCGGCGATGGCCCAGGGAGATCAGATATTCGGTAGCTGTGTACCCCCCCAGCCAGATGGTCGACCCGATGGTGGGGAAGGCTGTTGTTGGTTCGTTGCGGTCTCCAATGGCGATAAAAGGAATATTCTGCGCCAATAACGCGTTGGCAATGCCAATCCGTTCATAGGGGAGCAGGAGCAGCACCCCATCGGTGGACTGATCGAGCAGGCGTCGTAACCATAAACGCTCAGTGGCCTCGTTTTCGTTCGTGGCGAAGACCACGAGCCGATGCCCGCTCTCTTCTAGCGCATCCTGAACGCCCTGCATAATGGCAAGATCATAACCGCCCTCCAGGCGCATGATCACCAGATCAAGCAGTCCGCTTTGCCCCTTGCGCAAGTGACGTGCCGCGTGATTCTGTACATAGTCATGTTGCTCGATCACCTGCTGAATGCGAGCTCGCGTCTGCGCTCCCACACCCGGAAGTTGATTGAGCACCTTGGAGACCGTTGTCGTTGAAACTCCTGCCTCCATCGCAATTTGTGCCATCGTTGAACGTTTACTTTGTCGCTGCTCCAAAGTCATTCTTTCCCTCGCTTTAGGTAAACGATAACCTGATTTCGTTGCGTTAATCGTACCTGTTTTTTCCTGAATTGTCAATCTCATCCTTGTGAAACCGCTCAACATATGCCTCTATTTTGCCTATTTATCCCTCTTGACTGGAAGAAGAGGGAAATTTTAGTAAAAATGCTATCCCCTTGACAACGGCAGTTTTCTATGCTACCTTTTCTTTCAAGAAACAAAAGGTAAACGTTACCCTTGATTTATCCTCTACAGTATCTTTAAGGAAGGAGGTTTAGAAGCTACCAGGCTGATTCCTTCGCGGCGTTGCAAAGGAGCAAGGAACGCTTTGGGCCGTATGGTTTCATGCCATCTACACAACTCGCAGGTGATCCTTTAGTTGCTACTTCCACTGGTTCTATCACGCAGGGAAGTTGTAGTTTCCCCTCATCGATTGAGCATGTTTATGTTGTGGCATTTCTTCCTGACATGCTTACAACATGACGTGAGGAAGACATGGACTTTTTCAAGGAGGTCTCTTAATGGGTACGAAACAGAACTTTGGGTCTTCTTTTAACCGGCGAAGCTTTTTACAGCGTTCTGCCGTTGTCGGCATAGGAGCGTTCGGCCTGGATTTGTTGGCGGCCTGTGGCCCGTCTGCAAGCAGTACCTCATCAGTTGTGACTGCCAGCGTGAATACATTGCCTCCCTCCAGTAATGCCGGTGCCGCTTATGTGTTTAATCAGATGGTCAAGCGATTCGAGCAATCCTATCCCAGCGAAAAGATCGTCGGCAAAAATGATCCGTATGATCCTTCGACCTATTTCGCGAAGCTGGCGGCTGGTCAGGCAGAAGACGCGACACAAAGCTATTTTACCGAACCACCACTGTTAATTAGCAAACACGCTGTCGCGGATATCACCACCCTGGCGAGGGGCTGGCAGTACTGGAGCAGCTACAATCCGGGAATTGCCTCGATTGCCACCGATCCAGCCACCGGAAAAATCTATGGCGTTCCCCAGAATGGTTATGCGCTCGGCATCTATTACAACCGCAAGATGTTCCAGGCAGTGGGCCTCGATCCCGATAAGCCCCCTCTCACCTGGGATGATTTCCGCAGCTACGCTAAAGCACTGAAGAGTTCGTCGGTGGCCGGCTATGCCGAGACAAGCACCGGGAATCAGGGCGGCTGGCACTTCACCAACTGGATGTATACCGCGGGCGGGGATATGCAGTCCTCCGACGGAACGAAGGCAACGTTCAACAGCTCTCAGGGCGTGAGTGTGCTGCAACTGCTCAAAGAGATGCGTTTCACAGACAACTCCATGACCAAACAGCAGCTCTTCACCCAGGCCGATACGCTCCAGTTGCTGGCGACCAACAAAGTGGCAATGGTGGTGATGGCACCGGACCAGTTGAATACCTTGCAGTCACAGTACCAGGCGAATCTGGCGGATTTTGGGATCGGGCCGATGCCGCAAAACGGGGGTAACGCGGCGCTGACCGGTGGAAATATTTTCATTTTCAATCCCAAGTCACCTCAGGATGTGATTAAAGCCGCCTTTGACTACGTCATCTATTCCAATTTCAACCTGGATGTGATGGAGAGCAACCTGGCTACCCAGGCTGCTTCCGGCCAGGTGGTAGGTGGCCCAACCAACATACTCTTCACCGGCGCGCTCCAGCAAAAGATCAATGCTCTGACCACCAAGTACGCCAATGTCCCGCTGCAGAACTACGCATCCTTTATCAGCTCGACGGTTACACTGCGCCCCGAGCCCCGTAAACAGACGCAGAAGATGTACGCCGCGCTCGACCCGGTGATGCAGGCAGTTCTGACCAACTCGAGTGCTGACCCGCAAACACTGTTGAACCAGGCCGCTCAGCAGTTTCAGCAGATTCTTGACCAGCCGACCTCCTGAGCCAGGAATGCGAGGGAACAGCTTTCTCAGAAATGGGGAAGCTGTTCCTGTTGATAGACATCTGATGCTGGAAGGAAATATCTATGGGACTTTCACCGCTTTCGCCATCCTCTTTGCCTTTACCAGAACCATCGCCTCAGTCTCTGAGCGATCTGACGCAGCGAAGCGTTCGCTCTATTTCAAAGGGGACACAAACTATTCAGAAGGTAAAGCGAGGCATGCGGCGCAATCTTAGCGGATATCTTTTCTTGCTTCCTGCGCTCCTGATTTTCGTACTCTTTGTCTGGTACCCCATTGTGATGGGTCTCTTGATGAGCTTTCAGAGCGTTGACCTGATCAATCCTACTGCCTGGGTCGGTTGGGCAAATTATCGCGAAGTGCTCGCTGATCCGCTCTTTGGCATTGCCTGGCGCAATACATTCGCCTTTACTGGCTATGCGCTACTCTTTGGCTACGCGATTCCTATCATCCTGGCTCTGCTCATTAACGAGATGCGTCACGGCAAAGGGTTTTTCCGCCTGGCTTTCTACCTTCCAGTAATGTTGCCGCCGATTGTGACGGTCTTTCTCTGGCGCTGGATCTACGATCCCGACTCTGGCCTATTGAATGCGCTTTTGAGCCTGGTTCATCTTCCACAGGGTCTCTGGCTGGAGACGCCAGCTACCGCGCTGCCAGCACTGGTGGTGATTTCGACCTGGAGCTTTGCCGGTTCGACAATGCTGATTTACCTGGCGGCGCTGCAGGGAGTCCCGGCCTCGCTCTACGAAGCGTCGGAGATCGATGGGGCGAATGTCTGGCAACGGCTCTGGCATGTGACGTTACCGACCATTCGCCCCATAATGCTGCTGATGCTGATATTGCAGATCATTGCCACCATGCAGGTATTTACTGAGCCTTTTACGATTACGCGCGGAGGGCCGCAGAATGCGACGATGAGCGTCCTCCTGTTGATCTATAACTATGCGTTCCAGAACGCCGATTTTGGGGGCGCAAGCGCCATAGGCGTGATGCTCTTCCTGGTACTGGCTGTCTTCGCGCTTATCTATATGCGCATGACCAGTCGTTTGATGCAAGGAGACTAAGACATGGCTCTTCTCATGCAGAACTCACAAGATGCGACGCTCCCGGACAAGAAGAGATGGTTTCGCCGGGGAATCTCTGTCCAGGAAGCAAGCGAGCGTACTCTGGTTTCGCCGCTCACTCTGAAGCGCCCTGCCGGACGCATAACTTACTGGCTGGTTTTTACTCTGTTGCTTGCATCTACCCTGCTTACACTAGGACCTGTTTACTGGATGTTCAGCGGGGCCCTCAAGTCCAGCATTGAGATCTTCCAGACGCCACCTACATTCTGGCCCCTGCACCCGGCGTGGAGCAACTACGTCAATACCTGGAACGTTCTGCAAATTCCGCTCTATTTCGGGAATTCACTGATTCTGGCGGGAGGAGCCGTGGTATTGCAGATTCTGGTTTCGGCCACGGCAGCCTACGCGCTCTCGAAGTTACATCTGGCAGGCAAAAACTTTATTCAGTTTAGCTTTTTCTGTACCTTGATGGTACCGCCAGTGGTCTATCTGATTCCGCAATTTGTGAATATTAGCGATTTACCCCTGCTTCATGTGTCGCTGATCAATTCCTGGGGCGGCGTCTGGCTCCCTGAAGCGGCAAGCGCTTTTAATATTCTGATACTCAAAGGCTTTTTCGATACGATTCCAACGGAGCTGACCGATGCCGCGCGCCTGGATGGAGCCAATGCCTGGCAACTCTTTACCCGCATTGTCCTGCCGCTCTCGCGCCCGGCTCTGGCGGTGATTACCATTTTTACGGTGATTGCCTCGTGGAAGGATTTTCTCTGGCCCTTACTCGTGCTGTCCGATAGTCATCTTCAGCCATTGATCGTGGCTCTCTATCACCAGTCGGGCATAAATTCAAACTTTCCTTTGCCTTTTACCTATCTGATTGCGGGTCTTGCGCTCGCCAGTATTCCCCCTATTCTCCTGTTCCTGCTTTTCCAGCGTCAGATTATTCGCGGAATCAATCTGACCGGACTGAAAGGATAGCGGGCATGGAGATGGCACCGCCAGCTAGCACAAGCGCTCACTCGTTCTCCGCACCTCCTCCGGGATATCAAGCTCTTGGGACAGCGACGACGATCGAAATAGATGCCTCGCAGGTTTGCTTGCGCGCTGGTTCAGCAACAGTCGAGGTGACCGCGCTTGCGCCCGACCTGTTTCGTGTTGGCCTGTTTCCTCACGGTCGGTCTGCTTGTTACAGCTCAGAGGCCGTGGTTGCGCGAGAGTGGGAACCGGGACCAGTAAGCATTCAGGAGGAAACCAGCCAGGTCACTATGGCAACCTCTGTTGTAACTGCTCATCTCTCTCTGAATCCTCTGCGCATCGGCTTCACCGACCAAACAGGACGTGCGTTCGCTACAGATGATCCAGAGCTTGGCATGGGCTGGTTCACATTGCCCGCACAGGTCCCATTTCTCGATGTCATAAATCCGCCAGCTACCCTGGGAACTCCCACGCGCGTCTATAAGAAGCATGTGGCAGGAGAACGCTACTTTGGGTGTGGGGAACGCACCGGTGAGCTGGATAAAACGGGGTCTCATCAGCTTTTCTGGAATATTGACCCACCTCGCGGCCATACTGCCCTGCAAAATAACCTTTATGTCTCGATTCCGTTTACGCTGGTACTGGCAGACGGAAAGGCGTGGGGCTTCTTCCTCGATAGCACAACGCGTGTCGAGTTCAACCTGGCCCACGAAGATCCTCAACGGTCGTGGTTCGGAACTAGCAATGGAGACCTCATCTACTATGTGTTTTGTGGGCCGACGCCTCAGGACGTGCTGGCGCGGTATACGGATCTGACGGGTCATACGCCTCTGCCTCCACTCTGGGCGCTGGGCAATGGACAGAGCCGCTTCAGTTATGAGACCGCCGAAGAGGTGAGGCAGATTGCACAGACATTTCGTGAGCGTGATATCCCCTGTGACACGCTTTACCTCGACATTGACAGCCTGGATGGCTACCGGGTCTTTACCTGGGATCGCGCTCGTTTTCCCGATCCACAGGGGCTATGTTCCGAACTTCGAGAGATGGGATTCCACGTGGTAAGCGTTGTCGATGCAGGCGTGAAGGTAGATGAAAACTATGGCGTCTACACCGAAGGCCGGGAGCGAGATCTGTATTGTAAGACGCCACAGGGAGACGACTATCAGAATGCCGTTTGGCCGGGCGTGTGCGTCTTCCCCGATTTTACCAACCCGGAGACACGAGCGTGGTGGGGCGAGCAGCACCGGCCATTACTTGACGCAGGTATAGCAGGGATCTGGTCTGATATGAACGAGCCTGCCCTGTTTATCCCGCTAAACTCAACCATGCCGCCGAATGTAATCCATCCAGGCGGGGCCAGGGCCAGGTTGCATCTTCAGGTGCATAACGCCTATGGATCATTAATGGTTCAGGCTGCGCGGGAAGGTCTTTTACGGCTACGGCCTGGGCGGCGACCTTTCATCATTTCACGCGCTGGCTATGCAGGGGTACAACGTCATGCCTTGCTCTGGACGGGCGATAACTCCTCTACCTGGGAACATCTTTCTATGAGCCTGGCGCAGTTGCAGAATCTTGGTCTTTCAGGTGTTGGGTGGGCAGGAGTCGATATCGGAGGATTCTATGGCGATGCGAGCGGAGAATTGCTGGCTCGCTGGACGGAATTTGGCATCTTTCAGCCGTTTTGTCGCAATCACGCGGAAAAGCAGACGCGCCACCAGGAGCCGTGGGTTTTTGGGGAGCCCTACGAATCGGTCTGCCGCGCCATGCTCAAGCTGCGCCAGCGTCTTCTTCCCTACCTGTATACCCTTTTCGAGGAGTGCCACCGCACAGGAGCGCCCATTCTACGCCCGCTGTTCTGGAACTATCCAGAAGATGCGACCGCCTATACCGCGAGCGATGAGTTTTTATGCGGGAACGCTCTGCTGGTAGCGCCCATTACTCGTCCCGGTGTGGAGTATCGCCACGTCTATATTCCGGCGGGAAGCTGGTTCCACTTCTGGACGGGAGAGCGCGTAGAAGGCCCGGCTCATATTCTGGTTTATGCTCCTCTCGGTCAACCGGCCATCTATGTCCGAGCCAACACAGCAATACCGCTCGGGCCAGCGGTGAATTATGTTGGTCAGAATGATAGCGACCCGTTGACGTTCATACTCTACCCCTCTGAAGGAAATGGAAAAGCGATGCTTTACGAGGATGCAGGAGATGGCTATGAACACCTGAACGGGGTCTATGCGCGGCGCACGATCACATGTGAGGTAGGGGAAGGGTCTATTCGCGTGGTTCTAGGGGAACAGGAAGGGACGTTTGTTCCCACGCGTCGGCGTATTCGACTTGAACTGCGCGAAATTGCTTCTGAGCCAGAGGCCGTTCAGGTTGGAGAGACTTCTGCTACCTGGTGGTATGATCCCGAACGGAGGCGCCTGACATTCGACCTGAGTGAAGCAGCCACTTCGCGATTGATAGACCTGTTAATGAGATAATAAATATACGACGACAACCAGAATGAGAATACTGCCACCTATGGCGTTTACCTGCTTATTCTTTCTCCGCTCTCGATTAAGGAGACTTCTTGCCGTACCTGGTCGAGGTTTCCATCTTCTACAGGCGAGCGTTTGCCTTGGCGGTAGGCACCGGGGGCGATGCCAAATTGTCGCTTGAAGGCTTTGCTAAAGGCAACCTCTGAGTCGTAGCCAACAGATGCAGCCACCTCGACGAGCGTTGCTGAGTTTGCTCGCAGTGAGGCGGCAGCCTTCGTGAGACGCACTCGGGTGATGTACTGCATAGGCGGCTCGCCCACAAGCTGCTTGAATTTGGCGGAAAATGCTGAACGCGATAAACTGACGCGACTTGCCAGGGACTCTACCGTCCACGGGTCATCTGGTTGATGTTGGATCAGTGCCAGAGCCTGGCCGATCTGAGGGTCTTTCAACGCTCCAAACCAGCCTGTCCTCCCGTCACCGACCACGCTCATATAGGAGCGTACCGCCC
>WNFB01007038.1_pt1 | contig 10076 bp, 8 predicted proteins | sample 5400501 | NCBI WGS metagenome assembly WNFB01 (sample SAMN13153341, study PRJNA577476) | soil metagenome | isolation source: 200 cm saprolite under Douglas fir tree site 2 hole 1 | place: USA:California | collected 2015-04-18
TGGGTGTGGGTAATGATCCCGTGCAGTTCCGTCTGTCCGAAGACGATCGAAAACTGGCAGTCAAGTTCTTTCTGAACCCGACGGACCAGAGCGGCAGGGACCATCGAGGCGCCCGATATGATGGCACGCAAAGTCGAAAGGTTACGACGTGCGCGGTCGGGGTGGTCGAGCAACATGGTCAGCATGGTTGGCACGGCGAGCATGAACGTGCCCTGTTCGCTCTCGATCAGCTCGAGGACGAGCGCGGCATCAAATCCTGGAACCAGAATATGCTTTCCGCGCTGGGCCAAGGTACCGACTGCGGCGAGTCCGCAGCCGCCGATATGAAACATCGGCATCGCGTTCACCCACACTCCACCACGTTCCAACCCCGTGCCCTCGGCCATGAAACGGGATGCGTTCACGATGCCGCTGTGGTGAAGAATGGCTCCCTTGGGAAATCCGGTGGTCCCGGATGTGTACTGGATCTGCACCGCATCGTCTGGCCTCACGTCGGGGAGCTGTGCCGATGGGCTTGCCGACTCGACGAAGTCCTGCCAGCCTGCGAAGCCAACCACTTCCCGCAGGTCGGGCAAATCTGCTCTGGCCTGTGCGAGGATGGCCGTCATGTTGTTGCCCCGGTATTCCTCAAGGTAAAAGAGCCCCAGGGCGCGTGACTGCCGCAACACATACGTGAGTTCTTGTGCCTTGAAAGCTGGATTGACCGTGACAAGGACCATACCAGCGAGGCTGGCGCCAAGTTGAAGCAGTTCCCATTCGGGAATGTTAGGTGCCCAGACGGCGATTCGCTCGCCGGGTTGGAACCGGGCGAGCAGGGCAGAAGCGACACGCTCAGCCTCAGCAAGCAACTGCGCATAGGTCCACCTTCGACGAGATGAAGCGTCGGGGTACCCCTCGACAAGTGCAACGCGATCTGGAACCTCTGCAGCGACCTCGCGCAGCAATTGCCCGAGCGTCACATCAAGCACGGACTCACTCTTGTCGGCTGGCCAGTAGGATTCTGTCAAATGGGCAGAGTGACTCGTGTTTCCTTGTTTCATGGTGTTCATCCTCCTGTGAACCTCCTCCGGTCCACGGTTCGTCTTTGGGTCCGATAATCACGCACGTTCCCAGCACCGATGTCCCAAACCCGGAAGCCGCTGGAAAACCCTCTACTACATCAATCGATGATGTTGCCGCCTCCTCGCCCTATCCATTCGTTCGCGATTTCGCGCCGCAGGACCTTGCCGGCCGGATTTGTCGGGAGCGGTGTCCGGCGCATCCACCACCGCGTCGGGACCTCGAAACGAGCCAGGCTCCGCGCGGCATGAAAGCGTAGCTCTGCTATGCCGGTGCCCACACCAGGACGGAGGAGGATCGCGGCCCCAACCTCCTCTCCCAGGTCGGGATGCGGAAGGGTCACCACCGCAGCCTCGGCGACGTCCGGGTGGGTCAGAAGGGCTCGCTCGACATGCACGCCTGCGATGTTCTCTCCGCCACGAATGATGATGTCCTTCGACCTCCCCACGACGTAGAGGTACCCTTCCTCGTCCAGGCGACCAAGATCTCCAGTGGACACCCAGCCTTCCGCATCGACGGTGGCAGCTGTCTCGCCCCAGTAGCCGCTCATAGCTGTAGGCGTCCGAGCCAGGATCTCTCCGACGCCATTGGAATCCGAATCCTTGATTTGCACTTCGACGACCGGCAGTGGTCGCCCGACGCATCCCGGCCGCCGCTCCATCTCTGAGCCAGCGCCCGCGGCAAGCACGCCCCCCGCCTCCGTCAGGCCGTACAGCGTCCCAGCACCGCCACGAACGCCCGGAAAGGCAGCGCGCACCCTCTCCCTTAGTTCACGCGAAACAACAGCACCCCCCATCGGCACAGAGACGAGGCTCGACGTGTCATAGCGGGTGAAGTCTTCGTGATTGATGACACGCGATACCATGGTCGGGACGGTCCCCCACACTCGAACCCGCTCTTTCTCGATCAGGCGGAGCACTTCAGCCGCATCGAACCGGCCCTGGAGAAAGACGAGAGAGCCGCCCGTGAGAAGGGTGCTGCATGTCACTTGAAGGCCGGCGAGATGAAAGAGGGGGACGGAAAGGAGGCTGACCGTGCCAGGGTGCGAGTCAGGCAGTTCGCTCGGTAGGCGACCGGTCAGCACAAGGAGGTTGTGTAGATTAGCAACCACCGAGCGATGCGAGAGGAGCACTCCCCTGGCAGTCCCCGTCGTCCCCGAGCTGAAGATGATGAGCGAGGGATCGTCCTCGTCGATACGAGCGAGTTCGAGCTCTGAACTCTCCTGGTCATCGTCGACCAGTGCGCGAAGATCACCGAAGGAGAGGTGTGGAATGTCGAATGATAGCCCACCCGGTCGCGGCGCGTTGGTCAGCGCCAGCTTCGGGTAAATGACATCGACCACCTCGCGAAGCTCCTTCTCACTCCACCAGGCGTTGCCCAGAACAGCGACACCGCCGAGGCATTGGATGGCCCAGAACGCGACGACCCACTCGACCTGGTTCGCCCCGAACAGCAGCACCCGGTCTCGCGCACCGATCCCCGCTCGCTGCAGTCTGCGCGTGACTCGCATCACTGCTCGCTCGTGGGCATCGAACGTGATGCGGCGGTCGCCCTGTACAAAATGCGTTCTGCCGTGCCATCGCCGTGCATCGAGCAGCAGCGCCGGCACCGATGGTGGTCGCTCCGCGTAGACAAGGCACGAATGGCCGGACACCTCGGTGCGTACCACGTTGCGCGACCATCGAACTGCTCCCACAGGCGGGAAAATATGAGTGACGCTGGGGTTGATATCAGTCATTCTCAGTTACACCTCCAATGTACCTGCTTGTCTCGCTTCTCCAGCTAATCGACCCCCGAGATCAGCGGACGAAGCGCGGTCGACGTTTTTCAAGAAAAGCCGCCACTCCCTCGGCATAGTCAGGACGGGCCATCAACTCACCAATAAGAACCTTGCTCCGCTCGATAGCCTCCCTCGCGTTGGTGTGCAAAAGATCACCGTAGAGCTGCCGCTTGGCCGTGCTGACGGAATCTGGTGAGAGTTCGGCGAGCATGTGGGCATACTTCTCGACACGCTGCTCAAATTCCGGCTGCGGGAAGACATCGTTGAAGAAGCTCATTGCCTTCAATTCCTCGGCTAGCAGGACGCGCCCACTCAGCAGGATGTCGGCCGCGTGGCTCAGACCGACGATGCGCGGCAGAATCCAGGATAGGCCATACTCGGCCGGCAACCCCAGCCTGGGCGCCGCCGTGGTGACTTTGGCACCCTCTACCGCGAAGCGGATATCGCAGAAAGCGACGAGCGCGACGGCGATGCCTGCACAGGCCCCGTTCACCGCCGCAATGATCGGGGGTCGCATGCCAAACTGCCACGCCATGTCGGCATCGAATTCTGACCGCACCCCATAGCCGGGCTGTTCCGCGTCAGCGGGCAGTGCGGGGTCATAGGCGTCAGCCTCCACGTACTTGGCGAGGGCCTGACTGTCAGCGCCGACGCAGAAGCTGCTCCCCGAACCCGTCAGCACGATGACTCGAACCTTGGGATCACTGTCCAGTTGCTTCATAATCCAACGATATTCAGCGTGCATCCGGCCCGTCCACGAATTGCGCCGCTCGGGTCGGTGGAGCCACACCGTCGCAACCCCCGCCGGATCGATCGAGTAGCGGGTCACCTTCAGTTCCATGCTCAACTCCAGTCTGCTCGGTTTATACGCCCGATCGCGTCTACCAGGATCAGGTACCCACTGGCAATCAGTTGAGAGCGCGGTGGAAGATATCCTCGTCGGCCTCAAGGCACCGAGCGCAGCCCATTTTGCGCTTGGACGCGTCGAACTGTCAGGTAAAATTGGTCCTATTTGATCCTTGTCAAAGATGCGCCTTGTCGTGTAAAATAGTATACATATTATGTGAGTAAGTGTCAAGTCCTGTAGAATATTGGAGGTTTCTATCATGTCGGAGGTTTCTACTGTGACCCGAGCAGCAGTACTTGAGCGTCCGCACCAGCCTCTTCGGTTGGTGGACGTGGAACTTGACGGACCATACTTCGGGGAGGTTATGGTCGAAATGGGGGCAACCGGAGTGTGTCACTCGGACATCTCCGTCTACAACGCCACCCTGCCCAATCCTTTCCCCGTTGTTCTGGGTCATGAGGGTGCGGGAACGGTGGTCGAGGTCGGGGAGGGTGTCACCAACGTCCGTCCCGGCGACCGGGTCGTACTGGCCTGGCTGGCCCAATGCGGCGAGTGCTTCTACTGCCTGCGCGGACAACCTTCGCTGTGCGAGGTAGCGGGCAGTGCGATGACGAGGGGCACGCTGCTTGATGGTACGACTCGCTTCCGCTGGCAGCAGAGCCCGGTCTATCACATGGCAGGTCTGGGCACGTTCACGCGGCGCTGCGTCGTACCAGCCAACGCTGCTGTGAAAGTGGCAGACCGGATCGACATCGCCGTTGCCGCTCTCATTGGCTGCGGGGTGCTGACGGGGTTTGGCGCCGCCGTGAACACTGCCCAGATCTCAGTTGGAGACACGGTGGCGGTTCTGGGGTGCGGCGGCGTTGGGCTCAACGTCATCCAGGGTGCGCGGATCAGCGGCGCGGCCCAGATCATCGCCGTTGATATGCATCCCGAGCGGCTCCGCCTCGCGGAGCAATTAGGGGCGACTCACCTGATCGCCGCCGGGGACGAGGTCGTGGCAAAGGTCCGGGAGTTGACGGCCAGACGCGGGGCCGATGTCGCCTTCGAGGTCGTTGGGCGCCAGGAAACCATCCGTGATGCCATCCGTATGACAAGGCGAGGCGGCCAGACGATCCTCGTTGGCGCTGCTGGCGATGGAATCAGCGTTTCCGTCCCTGCCTTTACCGGTCTCGTGCTGACGGAGAAGGTGATCCGTGGTTCTCTCTACGGCTCGTCACACATCCGGCGCGACGTCGATCGCATCGTTCGGCTCTATGAATCAGGACAGCTCAAGCTTGATGAGCTGGTCTCAGCCAGGTTTGCGTTTGAAGAGGTCAACGACGCTGTCACCTACTGCGCCTCTGAGCGTGGCGCGAGAGCAGTTGTGGTGTTCTAACACACTCTTCCTGGACAGAACTTCCTCTGCTGGTGCATAATGGTAAGAGCATACATCACAGAAAGGTGTTCGATGCAGAGAGACAAAGGGTCCTCCTCACCACTGCAGGTCAGCTCCGGTAGTGCCCGTTCGATCCTGCTCACGGTCCTCGGCGAGTTCGTGTACCCGGAGGGAGAGCCAGTCTGGACATCCACGTTGCTCCACGTCCTCACCGGGGTGGGAGTTGAGGAAAAGACTGCCCGCCAGGCTATCGCTCGCGGCGCGGCTGCTGGCTGGATTACGCCTGGACGGAGCGGGCGAGAAGTGTGTTGGAACCTGACACCGGCGGGGAGGCAACTGATTAGGGAAGGCGAGGAAAGGGTGACCTCATTAAATGCTGACTCCACGGCCTGGGACGGGAGATGGTTGATCCTGATCATCACGGTCCCGGAGAGTAGCCGTATCGTCCGCAGGAGGCTCTACAGCAGCTTGAACTGGGTCGGTTTCGGAAACCCAACACCTGGCATATGGGTCAGCCCTCATCCAGAGCGTGAGGGGGAAGCCAGGCGCATCATCGATGACCTGAAGCTGTCCGCCTCCACCCTCTCATTTGTCGGATCGTGCGCCAGTATCGGACTCAGCGACCGTGACCTGGTTGAACGCGCCTGGAACCTGGGCGCGGTCGAAGCCTATTACGAAGAGATCCTCGACCGGTTCAAGGGACTCCAGCCTCAAGAGGGGGACTCCATCCTCTTTACGCACGTCCAGTTGGTGAACCAATGGCAGCGTTTCCCGTTTATCGATCCGCAGCTGCCCAACGCGTTACTTCCGCCTGATTGGATCGGACGGCGAGCAGCCGCGCTGTTTCGAGAGCAGCGCGCCACCTGGCATGATGCCGCGCACAAACGCTGGCACGAGTTCACGGTCGCCGCGACGACTGCTGACCGAGCCGGGCGATAAATTCGGCCTGTCGTGCGGGCATCGCGGCACCGACGGTGATACCTGTCGCAGTTCATCAATGAGACGACAAGGAACCAGATCCTGGAACAGCGCGCTAGGGCTCAAAGTGCTCTTCCCGTTCGTGGAACGTGTCGCGTGTGCCTCTTCGACTTCGCTCCCGGAGGAAGTTAAAATCCTCAGGTTCGAATTTGATGTTGGTACTGAGCGAATGGCCGACGTAACCGCGCCAGAACTGCTGCGAGTAGCCGAGGCTGTCGAGCGCCATCTGGTGGACGGCCTTACCCATCACAAGCGCGTCTTTAGGATGCTTCGCAATCCGTTGCGCCCATAATTCGACCGTGGCTTCGAGTTCATCCTCGGGAACCGAACGGTTGACCAGCCCAAGTTGGGCTGCAGCCCTTCCATCGAACTCCTCGGCGAGCAGCAGCAACTCACGGGCCTTTTTCGGTCCATACATGAGGATCTGCGCGTTCAACTGCCAGGTGTTGCCGGCCAGACCCAGTCTCTGTTCAGCATGGCTGAACTTCGCTGAATCCGCAGCGATGGCCAGATCCACCAGCTCGACCAAATACATCCCAGCGCCGATGCAATGACCCTGCACCTGGGCGATGACCGGCTTGATCGAGTATTGGAATGCCATATAGTTCGTGGCCAGTTTTCGATCGCGCTGTAGCCGAATTCGTTGGCTTGGACGCTTTGGTTTCTCCTCGGATGGTTCCTTCGCGAGGCCGTATGCCCGTACAGCATCATCGTAATCGTGGCCCGAGCAGAAGGATGGCCCCTGGCCCTTTAGAATGATCACCTTGATGGTGTCATCATCTTCGGCCTCGTGGAGCATCTCAACCAGCTGATCCAGGCCAGCGAAGCTCAGCGCGTTGTGTTTTTCCGGTCGGTTAAGGATCAGTCTCGCGACCGGTCCTTCCTTTTCAATAATCACTTCATTGGTCACGTTGCACCTCCATGAGTTGTGTTCACTGGTGCCGCCCGCTTCAGCGAATCGGCGAAAATATTCTACATGACTTGACATTCACTTCTATTTAGTGTAGCATATTATTACCATAGTGTAGCATAGTATTCATTCCTTGACAATTGCCTGGCAATAACTTGAGGAAATCGTCTGGAGGACGATATGACTGAGTTGCATGATACGAGTGGAGTGATGTCGCCCAGGTGCGAGTGGGCGGATGACTACGATCTTTTCTCTCCGGAGTTCTGCGCCGATCCATTCTCTCAGTGGGATGCCATGCGCCAGGGCTGTCCGGTCGCACATAGTGACCGCTGGGGGGGATCATGGATGCCGGTCCACTACAACGACATCCGCACGATTGCGCGAGACGCGCAACGGTTTTCATCGCGCGCGGTTGAGGTTGCCGGCCCGATTCCCGAACAGGATGGCGGTCTTTTCGCGCCGCCGCTCACGTCGGATCCCCCTGCTCACTTTAGCCACCGAAGCTTGTTGCAGCCTTTTTTTTCCCCCCAAAAGCTTGCCGAACTGGAGCCGTTCATCCGTGCGGAGGCCCGGTCCCTGGTCAACAGGCTCGCCGAACGGGGTGAAGGCGACGTGGTGGAAGACTTTGCTGAGCACCTGACGATCGCGGTCCTGGCGAAAATACTCGATGTGCCCAGGGACAATGAGCAGCGCTTCACGGATTGGGTAGTCAGGCTAGTGCGGATCGGCCCCCGTGATCAGGCGGTTCGCGCTGCCGCCGTCCGCGAGATCCTCGACTATTGCGACGCCCTTCTCGTGGAGCGCCGAGCATCGCCCGGTGACGATCTCGTCAGTTATCTGGCTACAGCTCATATCGACGGCCAGCCGCTGAGTAGGAAGCATCAGCTGGGAAGCTGTTTTTTGATTCTGCTCGCTGGAGCGGACACGACGTGGAGCGCAATCGGTGCCAGTCTCTGGCATCTGGCCACACACCCAGAGGATCGAGCTCGGCTGATTGCCGAGCCGGAACTGCTCAATAGAGCGGTCGAGGAGTTGTTGCGGGTGTATGCACCGGTGACCGTCGCCCGCATCGCCAAAGAGGGAGTGGAACTTCACGGTCGTTCCATTGAGGCCGGTGAGCGCATCATTCTGCCTCTCGCCGCGGCGAATCGAGATCCGAAGCAGTTCGTGGAGCCCGACGTCGTGAAGATCGACCGCACACCGAACCTCCATCTGACGTTCGGCTCAGGTAGGCATCGTTGCCTCGGAGCGGGCCTTGCCACGCTTGAGCTGCAAGTTGGACTTGAAGAATGGTTGCGCGTGATACCCGACTTCTCCCTGATCGATCCGGAGAACATTCGATGGAGCGGGGGTCAGGTTCGCGGTCCAGAGCGAGTTGTGTTTCAGGTGAGCAAATGAGTAGCACAGCATTCCAATCTGCCGAAGACGGCGGGACAGCTCCTGCTCCTCTCCACGGCATAAGAGTGATCGAGCTTGCCCACTGGATGGCTGGCCCCGCGGCTGGTGGCGTACTCGCCGACTGGGGAGCGGAGGTCATCAAAATCGAGCCTCTGGGTGGTGACCCGATGCGCAAGCTGTTCAGCACGTTCGGGCTCAACCCGGATGCGCCCAACGGTGCTTTCCTCGCTGCGAACCGCGGGAAGCGTTCGATCGAGATCGAGGTGAAAACCGAGGCTGGTCAGGAAGTTCTCGACCGCCTGCTCCAACGGGCGGATGTGCTCTTGACCAATCTGCGGCCCAGTGCCTTGGAGCGACTCGCCCTCACGCCTGCGGCGGTGATGGCTCGGCACCCTCGACTCATCTACTGCTCCGTGATGGCCTACGGCTGGGGCGGACCGGACCAGGAGCGCGCCGGGTACGATCTGGCGGCATTCTTCGGGCGGGCTGGCATTTCGCACCAGGTGACAACACAGGGCATGGCCCCGGCTGCATTGATGCAGGGTCTGGGTGACACGTTCACGGCATTAGCTGCCGTCTCCGGCATCCTCGCCGCCCTGGTCGAGCGCCAGAGCACGGGCACGGGCCGGTTTGTCGAGGCGTCACTCCTGCGCACTGGCATGTGGGCACTGAGTGGTGAACTCGGCGTCCAGGCCATGGGAGGACATCCGCGTCCACCTGCCCCACGTGACATGTGCCCGACGCCGCTGTTCAACTCCTACCGTGCGGGCGATGGCCGTTGGTTCTTCCTGGTCGGCGTCGAGGCGTCACGACACCTCCCGAAGGTCTTGCGGGCCATTGAGCGTCCCGACCTCCTCACCGACGAGCGGTTTCAAGGCGGTCGCCAGATCTCGAAGAACCGCCGGGAGTTCATCGCGCTGCTCGACGAGGCCTTTGCGTCGAAACCACTGGCGGAGTGGATCGAAACTTTCAACGAGTATGACGTGTGGTGGGCACCGGTACAATCCCCTGCGGACGTCGTTCATGACCCGCAAGCAAGAGCCAGCGGCGCATGGGTCACAGTCGACCAGGGTGCTGTGGGAGGCGGAGCCGAATCGGTCGATGCTCCCATTCGTTACGATGGCCAGTCACGAGCCCACGTTCAGGGTGCGCCGAAGACAGGCGAGCAGACGCGTGAGGTACTGCGCGAACTGGGCTACAGCGACGACACCATCGAGGAAATCGTGGCGAGTACCATCGCTCAACACGGGCAGAGATCCCGATAACCGAGCGCGATGCTCATCATCCTGCTATGCGTGTGCGCTCTTTTGAGAAATGCGCGTACACGATCTGACCAACAAAAGGGAGGCGACAATGCACGAGACAACTATGACCATCGGGGGCGAGCCGATCCGGGCGACACGCACGTTTGGAGTCATTAATCCAGCAACGGGCAACGTGTTCACTGAGGCCCCCAATTGCTCGAAGTCCGAACTGGACGCGGCGATCTGTTCAAACAGTCTTTTGCCTCGTTGATGAAGGAGCAACACCTATGACCACTCCCACTCTGCAGAGCGAAGAGACGCTGGACCAGCGTCTCCGTAAACAGCATCTCGTCGAGTCGGTCGAGCAGATGAGTCCGATGTACCTGGAAGGGATCAAGCGCATTCTGACGGTCTCAGCAGATACCGAACTGATCAGTGCTCCTGCCTATTACCACGCTGCTGTGCACGCGCCGACCCTCAAT
>WNFB01013573.1_pt1 | contig 10076 bp, 9 predicted proteins | sample 5400501 | NCBI WGS metagenome assembly WNFB01 (sample SAMN13153341, study PRJNA577476) | soil metagenome | isolation source: 200 cm saprolite under Douglas fir tree site 2 hole 1 | place: USA:California | collected 2015-04-18
CCAAGGTTTCGATGTGGCCAGGCATCCATCAAAGGTCAAAGCGACCCATAGGAAGATGCGACCCAAGGACCGGCCGTTGGCCAATGACTATGTGACAGAAGAGGCCTTCGATCAGATGCTGGCAGCGGTGAAGGCAAACAGGCCCCAAAAATAGTTCAGCCTCCGTCTGCGTTCCCGTCAAGGCTTACAGCACTTCAAGCTCCGGCGGCAGCTTGGCTCTTCTTGGCTTAGTGTAACCGGTAAAACGACCAGCGTGGCTCGCCGTTAACTCAAAGAGAGAGTGCGAGAGACTTTTCGCCTGTTTTAGGCGAACGAGCGGAAAGCTCCGGAACTGGATTGGGTTACTTGCAATTCAGAGACTTGAGTTGTAATGCGAATAACGCGAGTTTTCCCGCGAAAAACGCGAACTCCTCGAATCAAACTCTCGGGATCGAGTGTTAACTGAAAATGGCCGAATTTCGCAACCGAAAACCAGCTCGCTGAACGGGACTCAAGTCTGGACTCTCTCCTCCGCTGATTACTGGACACAAAAGTAGGACGCAATTAGGACGCAAACAGGACGCATTCGAACGGAATCTGGTAGAGAACTAAAACAAGTCATGAAGGCAACTATCTGAACATACGACCACATCACGGCCTATCCGCGGCGAGCCTTTTGCTTCTACAATATATAGGGATATACGGTGGCCCCTGTCGTGCAGGAGGTGCCTGCCAACCTTCCTTTCAGAGGAAAGTGGAGTGAAAGATCAGCACCGGCGATCATTTCAAGTGATCGGGTGATCCGAGGTTCCATGCACTAGGGCATGTCGAAGGCTACTAAGACCAATCCTTAGATCACCATGACCCGGCTCCGTTTCGCCATTTCGTAAACGTGCTTATTCGGAGGCGGTTCTTTCTGCTGGGCGCCCCACTCCTCCCCATTGACTTTGAAGATCGTCTGCGAGCGCTCCATCCGGAGAACGTCGCAGATCGCATAAGCCAGGGAAATGGCTCGGCGGTCCCCGTCGTCTTGCAGGACGAAGACTTCCGGCGCCCAACCGCGCCGGCGCGTCAGGCAAGACCAAAGCTTCTTTCCCATATCCGGCGTCATGATCAGTTGATCGGCAGTGCGGTTGTAAGGGGGAATAGGCTCGCCCCAGGTGTCCTGGACTTCCGCCGGGTCCAGGTCGGCAAATGGCAACACGACAGCTTCCCGGACTTGGTTCGACGCGGCCGGCGGGAGATCCGCATCGCCGAAGGGGAGAGGATCGATGACGGATACCAACAGATGCGGCTGTTCAATGACAGTGTTGGCAACCTGGTTCCGCGAGCCGACCACAATTTGTAAGGTTTTGGCCTTGCGATAACCGCCCGCTGACAAGATCCGAAATTGTCCCACCCCCTGGTGGCTCTTGACGAGCTTGGCAAAGGCGCCGGAGGCCGAGTCGACCCGGTCTTTCAACTTGCCCAGAGGAAAGAGGCAATGCTCGGCGATCCATCCCGGAATGTCCCAGGTGCCGTCCTCGACCAAGAAGACATTCTTGGCGGCGCACTGCGACGCCCACGGTTCGGCCCGGACTTCCTTGGTCCCCGTGGGATGGTCGGAGCGAACGACGAATCCGGCCAGCTTGCGGGCCGTGTACTTGTAGGCATCGACCCCCGACGAACCCGGTTCGTGCTCGATATAGATCACCGGCTCGTGTTTCGGGCCATAGCGGTTTCGATCGCGCCGGGCCGCGGCCAGGATATGCTCGTCGCGGGTATCCGGCTCCCACTGGCCGTGGACGACGTTTTCGACATACCAGTTGCCTTCCGGGCTCCGAGCCAGCAGGGTTCCGGCGGTATAGCAGCCCCCGTCTTGGGTGGCTGCCCGGTCCCAGTAGCGGACCCGCCGGGCCTGGTAAGGAGCGGCTTTGACCCGTTGGTTGAAGTAGGTTTCCTTGAACATGCCTCCCTCGCGCGGCACGGGCCGTTGCTGGAGCTGACCGGCGGCGCCGTAGGACCCCAGCGACTTCTCCATGCGCGCAATGGAAGCTTCACTGAATTGGCGGGGACAGAGTAACGTCCCTTCTTCGGTGCGGGGGTCGCTCCAGCCCAGAGGAGTCAGCGCCATCCGTTCCCGTTCGTAGCGCATGGGCAGACAGATATGGACCCAATCGCCTTCGCGAAGAACATGGCCGGACAAGTCGTCTTCGTGTAGGCGTTGCATAATAATCACACGGCGGGCCCTGCGCGACACGCCGCGCGTGCTCATGGTCAAGTCCCACCAATCCAGAACCGCCTGCCGCTCAACCACACTTTCCACTTGCTCGACGTTGTGGGGGTCGTCGCAGACGATGCGGTCCGGGTGTTCGCCGCCGGCATGACCCCCGACTGAAGTCGCCAGCCGGTAGCCGCCCTGGTCGGTCTCGTAATAAGTCTTTTGGTTTTGGTCTCCCGATAGGCTGAACTGGTGCAGGCAGCGTGACAGATACCAAGCCCGGCTGATCAAGGCCCGGCAGCGGACCGAGTCGCGGGTGCTGAGCCGCTGGTCGTAGGAGGCGAACAGCCACCGGACCGTGGGATCCAGCGCCCATTCCCAAGCCGGCCAGAAGACGCTGGTCAGCAGGCTCTTTCCCATGCCCGGGGGAACGTTGATAAGAAGCTTTTGAATCTGCCCTGTGGTTACAGCTTGCAGGTGCTCGCAGATGGCGCCCACGTGCCAGTTATCGACAAACGTTGCCGCCTCCACCTCCGCCCAGCCCTGGCGGACGAACTCATAAAAGCTCTTCCGGGCGATCCTTCGGTGCTGGAGCTCCTCGGCCGCTTGGAGGTAGTAGGCTTGGTCGGCTGGCAAAGCGTCTCGCGGGGTTTCAACTCTTCGGGCCTTAGCAGGCGCAATCTCTCGACTGCTTTGTTTTGCAGCATCAAGGCTTCGCGGGCATGACGCTCACCCATCTCCTTGACGGCGGCCACCTGTTCCGTTCTTTTGACTCGTTCCAGCTCCTGGTCCCAGGCCAGGGCGCGCGCACTCCAGTTCCAGCGCTCCGCCCAACGGCGGATGGTTCCCGAAGCTCTCGGCGGGCGTCTCGGTGGGGTTCCAGCGGTTTCCGTGCGCTGCCGTTGATGATAATTGCGGCTGGCTTGATCGAGACACCGGCTGGGCCCCAAGTCGCGGTAGAGGCTGAAGGCCTGGAAAGCCTTAGACGATTCCCCAGGCATTTGATCCCAAAGTGCTGCCATCGTTATGTCTTTCCAATTAGTTCAGGCGGTTTGCCCCATTGCGGTGCCGATCCCTTTCTAGGAATTGGACCTCCCCTCGAGCTCTGGCTTCTTGCCTGTAAAATTCGACCAGCGCTGCATGATCACGTCGCAGTAAGGCGGGTCCAGTTCCATCAGGAAGGCGTGGCGGCCGGTCTGCTCGGCGGCGATCAGAGTGGAGCCGCTGCCGCCGAAGAGGTCCAAGATGTTTTCGCCGGATTGTGAAGAATACTGCATGGCCCGGCTGGCCAGCTCCACCGGTTTCTCCGTCAGATGGACCATGTTTTGGGGATTGACCTTTTTCACCGACCAGACGTCGACGGCGTTGGCGGGCCCGAAGAACTGGTGCGCGGCCCCCTCGCGCCAGCCATAAAAACACCATTCGTGGTTACCCATGAAATCCTTTCGGGTCAGCACGGGATGCTCTTTGACCCAAATGATCGCCTGCGAGAAATACAGCCCGCAGTCCTTCAAGGCGACCGGATAGTTGCCCACGTTCGAAAAACCGCCCCAAAGATAGAAGCCGCGACCCGGCAGGAGGACCCGCGCGATATTTCCAAGCCAGGCGTGGAGCAAGCGGTTGTATTCCTCCTCGGGGACGAAGTCGTTGGTCAGCGGACGATCTTTGGCTCGAAGCTTGTTGCTGGTTGGCTTGGCTTTTTCCGGATGCCGGCACAGATCTCGGCCGGTGTCGAGCCGCTGGTACTGAGGAAAGGAGGAAAGGCCGGCGGCGATGGCGTTGTTGCTTCTGGGCTCGACCTTCACGTTGTAGGGCGGATCGGTGTTCACGAGGTGGACTTGGGCGCCGGCCAGCAACCGATCCACGTCTTCCGACTTGCCGCTGTCACCGCAGAGCAAGCGGTGCTTACCCAAAAGCCAGACATCTCCCGGCTGGGTCATCGGCTTGTCCGGCGGGTCGGGTATCTCGTCCGGGTCGGTCAAGCCCGCGCCCACCCCGGAATCGAGAAACCGCGTAAGCTCGCCTGCAGCCAAGTTCGCCAACAATTCCCGAACCGCCTCGCTGTCCGTGTCGACGGACGCCAGGAGCGAAGTAAGGGCTTCCCGGTTGGCCTCGGCCAGGCTTGCTAGGGGGTCCAGGGTCGCCAGTAGCTTGTCGGCCTCGCCCTCGGTAACGTCCAACACCAAGACGGGCACTTCCAGGTCGGGCGTGGTATCGCAGCGAAGGTGGCCGTCGATGAGCTGAAGGGTGCCGTCGGGAAGTTCCCGGGCGATCAGGGCGTCGCAATAACCGAGTTCCGCTAGAAGCCCCTTCAGAGCGTCCTGCTGGGCCACCGGGTGGGTTCTCCAGTTCTTGGGATTCGGTCGCAGCTCCCGGGCGGGGACGCGGCGAAGCTCTTTGATGCGGTCGCGGATTTTCATTTGAAATTTCTCCCATTTTTTACGTGGACTCAGGGGAAACTGGGCACACGACCCTACACGATCCCCACTGAGGCGTTTCTAGAAGAAGCCGAAAGGTCACAAGCGGGTGCCAGAGTTACGAGATTTCCCTGGAAATGTTGAAGGAAGAATGGTCATGACCACTTGGAGGTGGTCATGACCAGGAGAGGAATCAAGGCGTCTGATTGATTGTTGTCGCCCGATCATCCTTTTGCTGGTCTTGGTAAAGTTCGATCACTTGGCGGGCCTTATCATCGTCCATCCGGCCAGCTTCGACCGTTTGAATGAGACTTTCCGCCAAGGCCCTCGGAAGATGCTCCCGGGCGAGAGCTACTGTCTCATTTTGGATCACCTCGGCAATGACGGTATTGCCCCGGCCTTGAGCTTTCCGTTCACAGGCGATCTCGGTGCCGATTCTTTTCTGTTTATCAATTCCACGTGCTCCTAGGTTTTTGCGGGGCAACTGCAGTTCTTCAGCAATCTCCAGCCATGGTTCAGACTTCGACACCATGGCCCGGGCTCTAACGCCCAAGGCTCGGGAAATGGCGTTGCGGCCAAATATTTTCTGGGCACACTTGATCGCCCCTTTTCGGCCACTCTGAACGGCTTCGACAAGCTCACGATACCTCGGCACTCTTCTGGCCTTATACTCGCGAATCGCCGCATCCAGGTCCGCCTGCGTATAAGAGCGAAGCGGCGTCTGCGAGCGCGCTCGATTGGGGTGGCCAGTCGCGCATCCCCAGGCCCCGGCTCTCGCCCTAAGACTCCGGACAAACCCGGACGCTTCAGGCCGAGCACTTAAAGAATGGCCGCCATCGTTGGCTGGCAAACCAAGCTTTTCAGGCTTGGGAGCGAATACCCGACACCAAAGGGGCGCATCTCTCCTATCTGAGTCAGCCTGTTTCCGGATAAAGTCGGATATGAAACCCATGATTGCCTCTATCTAATTCCGGGAGCCTCAAAACCATCCGAACACCACCAAGGAGTGTACCAGAGGAGATTATTTCCGGGATAGGACAGATAGCTTCCATATTTGCCATCGCCTGGTTCTCGCCTGAAGTGACGAGCCATTTACTTTCGAGTAACGTCCCGCAATTGCACCGGTATTGGTGCGGTACCGATCCAATCGAGTGAGAGCTAGCCATCCCCCGCGTTTGTTCCGCCCTGACTTCGACCGAAATCCTCCCTTCGTGGTGCTGCTTGCAGTCCACAATCCAAGGCAGCCACATCCGTCAGCTCCTCCGCAATGGCCGTCAGCTCCTGAAACCTCCGCGCGCTGGGAAGGACTCGAGCCTGCAGCGACCCAACCGACTTGTTGTACGCTTCCACGGCGGCGCCCAGCTTTTGCCCCATTATCTGATAATGATCCAACCAATTGTTGATCCGCTTGTAGAGTTCCCAGCCTTGCTCCAGTATTCTGTGGGCGTTCTGGCTGATGGTGAATTGCTGCCAACCGTGGGCCAGCGCTTTTAAGAAGCCCATCAAAGTCACGGGGCTGGCCAGGATGACTTTGCGGGCCAGCGCGTACTCGACGATCTCCGGGTCGGCCTCGCAAGCGGCTAGCAAGCACGACTCCATGGGAACGAATAGGATGACCAACTCCGGGGACGGCTGGAATTGGCTCCAATACTCGCGCTCCGACAGCTCCTTGATCTGGTAGCGAATCGCTCGGACGTGCTCCTGGAGCTTGCGGGCGCGCGCGGCCGGATCGGTGGCCGTCATGGCCTCGAGGAAAGCATTGAGGGGAAACTTGGCGTCGATGGTGATTTGCCCCTGGTTGGGCAAGTAGACGACCACGTCGGGCTTGCCGTCCTCTCCGCTGACTTGTTCGTCAAAGGAGACGTGAGGCGTCATGCCCGCCAGCTCGATGACCTTGCGGAGCTGGATCTCGCCCCAGCGGCCCCGCACTGGTCCCGCGCGCAGGACAAGCAGCAATTGGTCGTTGGTGTGACGAAGCTCGCCGTAAGCCTGCTGCAGCTGATGGACTTGCTCCGCCAAGAGGCTATAGGCCCCTTCGCGCTTTTGTTCCAAGAGGCGAACGTATTGGTCCAGGCGGCTGAGATTCCCTTCGAGCGCTCCCTTGATGAGGCCGATCTGGGAGGCGTGGGAGGAGAGCTGCTCGTTTACTCTCCCTGCGAAGTGGTCGGCGTTGGCACGCAGGGATTGCGAGGCCAGGGCTTCGAAGGTTTCGCGGAGGTGCTGCTGGGCTTGGTTCAACCAGCCGATCTTGTCGGCATCAGCCTGGTGCTGGGTCTCGAGTTCCTTGATCCGCGCCAAGGAGTGAAGGTGCAGCAGCCAGCCGCCGAGGACTCCTCCGCAGAGGGCACCGGCAACAAAGGTCAGCAGATAAGCAAAGTCCATGGTCTCCCCCTAGCAGTTGAGACATCCGTTGAGAGCGGAGCAGCGTATCTCGACGTTACGCTTCGCACGACGTTTGCTCTCGTCCTAGCAGGAGGAGTTACCTCACGAGGCCGAGGAAATCCAGGCACTTGTGGCAGGAACTTTCCGGTCCTTGGCCGAGACGTGGATGTCCGGCGAGTCGCGTGGCATCGAGTTTTGGACCAGCGTGTCCCAGAGACGCCTTTGTCGAGTCCAATCGAGACTCAAGGCGATCGGTTGCAACTGCGCTAGGTGGAACGGATCGCGGCCCTGCCGCGTGGGGGGCAAGAACAGAATCTGCTCCTGGATGTCGGGGGCCAAAAGGAGGAGGTTCATGATCTGAGTAATGCGCGCCCGGCTGACGTGGCCGAGTCGAGCCAGGGCGCTATAGTCGGCGATGCCGCCGCCGCGGATGAGGCCTTCCATGCGGATGGCCAAGGCCATGAGGCGGGAGAGCCGTGGTACCCGGCTGGTATCCGGCGGGATAGGAAAAACCCTTGGGCGACTCCTGTCGGGCAGAGGCAGTTTGCATTCCACGGTCGTCGAGGTTTTCATCGGTGTTTGTCCTTTCGATGGGCTCGTTCTCCATTTGAATTCTGGTTGTCCAAAGGGTGGAAAGTGATGGCGACCATGCCTTGACGCCCGTCGTATTCGACGCGCTGAACCAGGCGCCGTACGAGTCGAGCCTGCTCGGCGGCGGGCAGTGCTTCCCAGGTTGAAAGCTCCTGGAACGGGCTTAGCGCTTCTTTGGCTCCGGAAGAGTTGTGCATGCTCCTGGCCCGTTCTCTGATTTGCTCGATCACCAGCTTCTCGATCGCCGGAGCGGGGACATACCGGCGCGGGCAGACCTGGCGGCCTCGCTTGAGGGCGTTCACGCAAGCATAGAGCCGATAGCGCCGGCCGCGCTTCTTGCAGGCAAAAGAAGGCGTCATGGCAAAGCCGCAGGGCTTGCAGCGCAGGATGCCCTTGAGCAAAGCGTGAGACTCGGTGCGGACCGTCGTGCCGGGACCTTGTTGGCCGAGCAGGTCCTGGACCTGCTGCCATACTTCTGCGGGCATAAGGGCCGGGTGTTCGCCAGGGAAGACTTCCTCCTTGTACCGGACCTTGCCCCGGTAGACGGGGTTGGTGAGCAGGTAGTGCAGGCTGCTCTTGGTGAACCTCCGCCCCCCGCAAAAGTGCCCCTTGCGCGTTTGCCAGCGCTTGTTCAACCAACTCCGCTTCTCCAACTCCTGGACTACCGGGATTAGACCCTGGTGCTTGAGGTACAAGTCAAAAATGGCCCGCACCCGAACCGCCTCCTCATCGTTGACCACCAGCTTGGAGTCTCGGACGTCATAGCCCAAGAGGGGATGGCCTCCGACCCATTTGCCTTTCCGGCGGGCGGCGGCGATCTTGTCGCGCGTCCGCTCGGAAATGATTTCTCTTTCGAATTGGGCGAAGGAAAGTAAGACGTTCAGCACCAGCCGGCCCATGGAGGTGGCGGTATTGAACTGCTGGGTCACCGACACGAACGCCACTTGGCGTTTTTCAAAGGTCTCCATGATCTTGGCGAAGTCCAGCAGCGAGCGGCTGAGCCGATCGACTTTGTAGGTGATCACGGCATCGATCAAGCCCTTATCGACGTCGGCCAGGAGGCGCTGGAGGGCGGGACGGTCCAGGTTGCCGCCCGTGAAGCCGCCGTCGTCGTAATGCTCGGGCAAGCAGACCCAGCCCGTCTGCTTCTGGCTCTTGATGTAGGCTTCGGCCGATTCCCGTTGGGCGTGGAGGGAATTGAATTCTTGCTCCAGCCCTTCTTCTGTGGACTTGCGCGTGTAGACGGCGCAGCGGACCACAAGCGGCGCCGGCGCTTTTGGAGACTTGCTCATGGGTCGTCTCCTTGGCCGAGAAGTCTGAAGAACAGAAAGCCGTTGGTGTGGGAGCCGGTGATGGCCTTGGCCACGGCGGAAAGAGATTGGTACACCGCTCCGTCGAAATCGAAGCCCTTAGGAAGAATTCGGACCTGCACCATCCGGCCCTTGTAGAGCCGCCTGAGGGTCTGACCCGCGGGCGGCAAACGGTTGTCTTTTCGTTCGGTCTGTGGGGTCGACGTCTGGTCCCCCGGAACGATCTGGGCGGGCATCGGCGGATACAACCGTAAGTCGGCATCGTTGGCTAGTTCCGCCGCCCTCTTCCGGGCGCGTTCAGAGAGGTCTCCCTCGGCCAATGCTTGCAGACGCCAAATGACCCGCTTGATCAACCAGGCCTTGTGGCCCACCCGCGTCTCCTCCCCGAACACCTGGGCGTACCGGACCCGCAGCTCGGCCACGCTCATAGCATTTAACGCTGCCACCTCCTTGGCGACGTTCACGTGCATACGCTTCTCCTTTCTCGTAGGAATCGAAGGCGCCAACCCACACTGTCACTGAGCATCAAGAAAGCGCCCACCTCAAGGCCAGCTTGGGAGGATTTCGGGAGATTCTTGAGCCGCCAAAGAACTTGTCGAAATCTGAGAAATCCCAGCCGGAATTGCCTGGATTTCAGGGCGAACCCGAGTACTCATCCTGCCCTGATGGGCAGCGCGATGTCCGCGCTGCCGCTTATTTGCAAACCCAAGAAAAGGGAGACGTGTTATGGCAACATCGAAGAGTCCCAAGAAAGGCAAGTCCAAGAAGACCAAGGAGGTCGGCGCCGAAACCAAGAACCTGAGCGCGCTGGACGCTGCCGCCAAGGTCCTGGCCGAGACCGGCCAACCCATGTCCTGCAAAGAGATGATCGAGGCGATGGCGCAAAAGGGCTACTGGTCCTCTCCCGGCGGCAAGACACCCGCTTCCACACTTTACTCCGGAATCACCAAAGAGATCGCCACCAAGGGCAAGGAATCCCGTTTCCAGAAAACCGACCGGGGGCGCTTCGCCCGAAGCTAACGCCGTCCCAGGGGGGCTGCCGCATTCCGGGGATCGCGTCTTCCCGGCGGCAGCCTCCTTCCATTCCCAGGAAGTATCCCGCAGGGAAGCGACAAGGAGTTTTATCCCATGGCCACACGTTCCAGTTGGAAAGGCTACCTGCAGCTTTCCCTCGTCTGCGTTCCCGTCAAGGCCTAC
>WNFB01007042.1_pt1 | contig 10073 bp, 8 predicted proteins | sample 5400501 | NCBI WGS metagenome assembly WNFB01 (sample SAMN13153341, study PRJNA577476) | soil metagenome | isolation source: 200 cm saprolite under Douglas fir tree site 2 hole 1 | place: USA:California | collected 2015-04-18
GCGATTCTGAACTGTGTGGAGGCAGCCGGAACTACCGTGCAGGATGTGGATTTCCTCGCAGTATGCAGCTGCACCGGCTACGTGTGTCCGGATGTAGGCAGTCGTCTCATCGCTCACATGGGCTTCAGAAACAACGTGCAAAGAACCTCGGTCGTCGGCTTGGGATGTGCGGGCGCGCTTCCCGCGTTGCAGCGGGCGGTCGATTTCGTTCGCGCAAATCCGGGCCGCCAGGCATTAATGCTCGCCGTCGAGATTTGCTCAGCCTGCTATTACTTCGATAACACGCTCGAAACCGTTATCGGCAATGCGATTTGTGCTGATGGCGCCGCAGCCTTCCTGCTTGCTGGCGGCCAGCAAGCGAATCGCAGCTATCCACAAATTATCGACTTCGAGACTTTCATCGATACCGAGCAGATCGAGGAGGTTGGACTTCAACATCGCGATGGGAAGCTGCGAATCGTGCTGGGAGCCTCGGTTCAACAGCTGGCTGGTCCCATGATCGAAACCGCACTCCAGCAGTTGCTGCAGCGACATGGACTCTCCAGATCTCGCATTGGCTTTTGGGTTGTTCATCCAGGTGGACGCAAGGTGATCGACAACGTTCAAAAGCATTTCGGGATGACGGATGTCCAGTTGCGTTTCTCCAGAACTGTATTGCGGAATTACGGAAATATGTCCTCCCCCACAGTCATGTTTGTTTTGGACGAAGTCGTGCGTAGTGGTGATCCGCGGCCAGGAGACTGGGGAGTGATGATCGCATTAGGACCAGGAATGGCTGCGGAGGTCGCACTACTCAGATGGTAGCTCGCCGATTACCTTTCTGGCCGCCCCTCCAGGTTCTCCATCGGGCAAGAAGGATGAACTTGTGGGCGGAGATTAAGCCGCTTCTGAGAGATCGATTATTTCCCGTGAGAATTGCACCAACGAAAGAAGGGAACCCGTCGCCTCCCGTTCTGTTCCAGATGGCAACCGGATATTGGGTTTCCCAGGCAATCTACGTCGCCGCGAAGCTAGGCATTGCCGACTTACTCAAAGACGGGCCCCAGTCGTGTGTCGCATTAGCCGCTTCGACCGGCTCAGACGCCCCGTCGCTTTTTCGTCTGATGCGCGCTCTGTCAAGCGTGGGGATCTTTTCGCAACTCGGTAGAGAGCGCTTTGCTCTCTCCCGGCTTGCTGAGAGCCTTCAGACCGAGGTGCGTGGATCACTTAGGGCGATGGTGATCACGATCGGTGAAATTCACTACCAAGCGTGCGGGAACCTTCTTCATAGCGTTCAAACCGGATCCCCGGCCTTTAACAATGTGTTCGGAGCAAGCTTATTCGACTACCTACGACAAAACGTCGACGCCGCGGATGCGTTTAATCAGGGTATGGCGAACGTGTCGTCAATGTTGGCCTACGCAGTTCTGATGGCCTACGACTTTGCGGGAATCTCTTCCATCGTCGACATCGGAGGAGGCCAAGGTAACCTCCTGGGGAGGATTCTGCAGTTCAATCCGGAGATGAGAGGTACGGTTTTCGACACACCTTCGACAATCGAAAGGACAAAGCAACAACTCGGCGACAACGCATGGGGCGGGCGGTCATCATACGTAACCGGGGATTTCTTCACCTCCGTTCCAGAAGGAGCAGACGCTTACCTTCTGTGCGGCGTAATCCATGATTGGGACGATGATCGTGCCATTACAATCCTTAGGAACTGCCGTAGCGCGATGACTAAGAATAGTAGAGTGTTGCTAGTCGACATGATCGTGCCGGACGCGGTTTCGGCGTCCTTCAGTAAGTTTCTCGACTTAAACATGTTAGTGATGAATGGAGGGCGGGAACGCACCAAAGCGGAGTTTTGCGCTCTGCTCGAGGCCGCCGATTACAAGGTCACGAGAATTGTTCCAACCATGGCTCCGCATAGCGTCATTGAAGCCGTGCCAAAAGCATGTCGACCCGCCTAATCCCCAGCGTCGCATGACCGCACTGGCCATGATCACCAGGCCGATCAGAGCGGTTATGCTCCGAAAAAAGGGCGCTTTCAGCGAGATAAGACCACGCTCGCATCTATGAAACAACAGGCATGAAGCGGAAGTTTGGTAATTCACAGCCTTGTCGGGAATATTTCGCCTCGCGCCCAGTTCTAGAGGGTATCAGTGCCAGACCGCAGCGACTCATGTCGAACCTGGTCGGTCACCAAATCCGAACAAAAGGAACAGGGATATGCCTAAGATCTTAGTTACTCTTGCTCTCCTGTGCGCCAGTCTTCAGGCCCAAGTCGCAGGAGCTTCGATTGCCGCAACTGCCGAGCCATCCGCAGTAAACAGCGCACACGCTGTCAATCCAGTCATCGAATGGAATAGAACTCTCCTGGTGATCCTACGGACTGCCGGCGCCCAGCCTCCCACCATTCATTCGACTCGCAGCTTCGCCATCCTGCATTCTTCCATCTTTGACGCGGTCAACAACATCGACGGAACCTACAGTCCGTACCTGGTCCGTCTCTCGAACGTCTCGCGGCTGGCTTCACAACCGGCTGCGGCAGACCAAGCGGCGCATGACGTCCTGGGCGCACTCTATCCAACGTTTCAGACAACGCTCGACGCTGAACTTCAGCAGGACCTGGCGCAGATTCCAGAAGGACAGGACAAGACGGACGGCGTCAGCGTCGGACAAACCGTTGCCGCCCAGATTCTGGCGTCGCGCAGCAGCGACGGAGCGAACGTCACTCCGCCTCCTTTTATCCCGGGAAACCAGCCGGGAGATTACCAATTCACGCCTCCCAATTTCGCACCAGCGGACTTCACACAATGGCCTCAGGTCACTCCGTTTGCCCTGGCGCACGCTGATGAATTTCGTCCCGGACCGCCACCGCAGCTGACGAGCGACGAGTACACAAGGGTTTTCGACGAAGTCAAGAGTCTGGGTTTCATCACCAGCACAACCCGCACCCCGGAGCAGACACAGATTGGAACTTTCTGGAATGGCAACATTCAGGACCTCTGGAACGAAATCGCGCAGACCGCGGCGTTGGGACATCACCTCGGTCTGGCCCATAGCGCACGGCTGTTTGCCCTACTGAACATCAGCCTCGCCGATAGTACGATTGCCTTGTTCGAGGCTAAGTACAACTACCGGTTCTGGCGGCCAGTGACCGCAATTGAACTGGCCGGCGATGATGGTAATCCCAACACGAACCCCAATCCAAATTGGCTGCCGTTGACGACCAAGACCGCTCCAGACCCTTCGTACCCGGGCGCCCACAGTACCATCAGCTTTGCCGGAGCCGAAGTGCTGAAGTTCTATTTTGGCGATCGGTTCACATTTGATGTCAGCTCTGAGTCGTTGCAGGGAGTGAAGCGTCACTTTACCAGCTTCTCGGCGGCTGCGCAGGAGGCGGGACTGAGCCGAATTTATGCCGGCCAGCACTTCCGGACCGACCACATCGCTGGTAAAGGTCTCGGCGAGAAAGTAGCAGAGTCGATCGTGGACACGAGTCTGCTCACCAGGTGAAGGACGATTCTGCAATCGAGCACTCTCAATCGTCCGGATCGCATTCACACCTTCCCGCTTGTATGAAAGATGTTATACATATATCATATAAGTAATGACTGTAACTGATTCATCGACCACCCCGTGGCTGCTACTCGTTTTTAGCCTTCCCGCAAAGAACGCCAGCCAGAGAGTGGAAATATGGCGAAAGTTGCAGCGATACGGGATGCTTGCCCTCCGCAGTTCCGGATACGTCCTCCCCAATACACCTGGGACTCAGGAGCGAATGGAGTGGCTCGCCACGGCGATTCGCGCCTACAGAGGGCAGGCCTCGGTCGTTCAAGTGCAAGGCTTCGATGATCTGCCTACTGAGGAGTTAAAGCAGCTATTCGTAGAGGCACGATCGCAGGACTACCAGAAGCTACTTCACGAAGCGAAGAAGCTTCTCGCGCTGTCGCCTTCGCGGAGACCTGGGGGGCGCCTTAACCGGATTCGCCGGCGGTACCTGGAGCTCCAGGATATTGACTTTTTCGGGAACCCGTTACGTGCCAGGCTGGAGAACCTCCTGGCTCAAGCTGATGAATCTAAGACCGCAAAGTCTGGTCACAAAAACAAAAAGAAATCCGGGGAGTACGGCAACCGTTTGTGGATGACTCGGCCTCGTCCTGGCATTGATCGGGTCTCGTCAGCATGGCTGATTCGAAGGTTCATTGACCCCAAAGCACGCTTCGTCTACGGCACTGAACCCAGCGTCCATCCCGATGCCATACCCTTCGATATGTTTTGTCCGAACGGTTTTGGGCATCGCGGAGAGGACTGCACGTTCGAGACGTTATACAAAGAGTTCTCGATCCGAGACGGCAGCGTGAAACGCATCGCACAGATCATTCACGACGCCGACCTCGGCGATGAGAAGTTCGGCCGCGCTGAGGGACAGGGATTGGACAAGGTGCTGAATGGCTGGGCGAAGCAAGATTTGACCGATGACGAACTGCTGCAGCGAGGGATGGATCTGATCGAAGGCCTGTACGAGTCGCTCGCGTGAGGACTGGGAGGCAAGATTGCGAGGATTGAAGATGCTAAACGGTTGTTGCTGATCAGCAACTCTACCTTGCACGGCAGCGGTTATCTGGACCATGCCGAGGACGAAATCCGAGATTTTGTCGCGGGCAGGACTAGCGTTATATTCGTTCCCTACGCAGTCCATGACCGCCGGGCGTACGCGGCGAAGGCACAAGAACGCTTTCGCGAAATGGGCCTCTCACTCACATCAATCCATGATGTTTCCAACGTGCCGCGAGCTGTCGACGAAGCGGATGTGATTTTCGTCGGCGGTGGGAATACGTTTCGACTGAAGGGGCTCCACGATCACGACCTACTCGACCCGATCCGGCGGAGAGTGGCGGCGGGTGTGCCGTACATCGGGTCAAGCGCTGGCTCCATCGTAGCGTGTCCGACTCTGAAAACGACCAAGGACATGCCCGTCGTGCAGCCTCCCTCATTCGAGGCTTTGGGATTGGTCCCATTCCAGATTAGTCCGCACTACCTAGATCCCGATCCCTCCTCCACGCACATGGGGGAAACGCAGGAAGAACGGATCATGCAGTTCCTCGAAGAGAACGAAGAGACTGTGGTCGGCTTGCGGGAAGGCTCGATTCTGCTGGTGCGGGAAGGCGCGGTGCTGTTGAAAGGACCGAATACTGCACGCATATTCCGGCGCGGGGAGAACGCTGTCGAAGCTCCTTCGGGTTCCAATCTCTGCCCGGTGTTAGAGAAAGCGGTCGCTCCCGCAGGAAGGATCGCATGAAGTCGGGCGAAATACTGTTGCTGACCTCACGAGAGATTCAAAGCTTGCTCACCCTCGACGAGTGTATCGGGGCGGTAGAGCATGCTTTTCGTGCATACGGAGAGGGCAGGGTTGTCCCGCCAGCAGTCTTGAGCATGCACACAGAGGGTGGTGGGTTTCATGTCAAAGCCGGGTTGCTGGAACTTGATCGATCGTATTTCGCGGCGAAGGTAAACGGGAACTTCCCGGAGAATAGTTCGCGATTCGGGTTGCCCACCATTCAGGGAGTCATCGTTCTTTGTGATGCTGGAAATGGGACTCCACTGGCGGTGATGGACTCCCGTGACATCACTTCGCTTCGCACCGCTGCGGCAACCGCCGTGGCAGCGAAATTTCTGGCGCGCCAAGATTCGCGGACCATCACCATTTGTGGTTGCGGAAATCAGGGACGTATTCAGCTCAAGGCGCTGTCACGTGTCCGCCGCCTCGAAACTGCTTTCGCTTACGACAGGGACGGCGGGCAAGCGTTGCGGTTTTCGCAGGACCTCACATCGGACCTAAGGATCTCTGTAAAGCCTGTGTCCGATCTCCCTGCTGCAGTTCGACAGAGTGATATTTGTGTGACGTGCACCACGTCAACGCAGCCGTTGCTGGGCTCCGACGACGTCTCACCCGGAACGTTCATCGCCGCCGTCGGCGCGGACAACCCTCAGAAACAAGAACTCCACCCAAGCTTGATGGCAAGAGGCAAGATCGTATGCGACATCCTCGAACAATGTGCGGTGATGGGAGACTTGCATCATGCTTTGGACGCGGGTGTCGTCACTCTAGCGAGTGTGTACGCAGAACTGGGTGAGGTCGTAGCTGGAAATAAGCCAGGCCGCGAATCAAAAGAAGAAATCACCATCTTCGACAGTACGGGCACGGCGCTGCAAGACGTTGCTGCTGCGGCCTTCCTGTACGAAAAGGCCCAGCGGGACGGGTGCGGTGTACGATTAGATTTCGCAGCCTAAAGAAAAGGGAGAAAGTGATCATGCATGGCATCGTTCGTCAAAATCTATCAGTCCGAATCTCAACAATTCTTGTGATGGCTTGCCTGTTTTGCGGACCTTTGGCTTCGGCGCAAGCAGCCAGTTCCACTTCTGCAAGTGCTCTTGCCAGTAACTGGAAGCAGGTCGAGGAAGCTATGGGCCGTCCCGGCCAAATGCAGCCTGGTGACGTGATCAAGTTTGGAATGCCGCGAAAAGACCTTCATGTCGTGCTCGAAAGCGTCGATATCAAGCCGGGACTCGCGTTAGGTTCGTGGGCAGCATTCAAGCGAGACGGCGGCGGAGCGATGGTCATGGGCGACTTGGTTCTCACTGAGGACGAGGTCGAACCCGTTATGATGAAGCTTCAGGAGGGCGGCATACACGAATCAGCTGTCCATAACCACTTGATCGGTGAATCGCCACATGTGATGTACATGCACATCGCCAGCCACGGCGATGCCATACAGATGGCGAAGGCAATTCACGATGCACTGGCATTGACTAAGACTCCCGGCCCGGACGCTGCTTCCGCAGCCCAACCCGCAGCCGACTTGGGATTTGACCAAAAGCAGGTAGAGCAGATTCTCGGCCACTCTGGAAAGATCAATGGTGGGGTTCTTCAGATCGGAGTGCCGAGAGCCGAAGCAATTACCGACTCGGGTATGGCCGTTCCCTCGTCGATGGGCGTGGCGACAGCCTTGAATTTCCAACCGACAGGCAACGGAAAAGCTGCGATCACAGGAGATTTTGTGCTCCTTGGAACCGAAGTCAATCCAGTCATCAAAGCGCTGCGACAAAACGGGATTGCAGTGACAGCGCTGCACAGCCACATGCTGATGGAAGAGCCGCGCCTCTTCTTCATGCACTTCTGGGCAAATGATGATGCAGTCAAACTAGCGAAGGGACTGCGAGCAGCTCTCGACAATACAAACTCCGCAAAATGAACCCAGAAACCAACTCGACAGTGGCCGAGCCAACGAGAGTGTCACTCCCTCAATTCGTTGGATATTTCCTGCGACTGGGAACGGTCGGCTTCGGCGGGCCGATTGCGCTAGCAGGACATATGCAGCAGGACCTCGTGGACGACCGCGGCTGGGTCCGCAAAGAAGACTACCTGGAGGGGCTGGCACTGGCGCAGCTCGCGCCCGGCCCTCTGGCTGCCCAACTCGCAATTTATCTCGGCTACCTTCGCGCAGGGGTGCTCGGAGCTACAGCCGTTGGGGTGGCGTTCGTCTTGCCATCGTTCCTGATGGTGCTGGGGCTCTCGGCAGCCTACGTTCGCTTCGGTGGGCTGCCCTGGATGCAGGGAATGTTCTACGGCATCGGTGCCGCCGTGATCGGCATTATTGCCCGTTCCGCGTTCAAACTCACGAAGCTCACGCTCGGCAAAGACAAGCTGCTGTGGGGAACATTCGCGGTTCTGGCACTCTCAACTGCATGGACGTCACAGGAGATCATTTGGCTCTTTCTGCTGGGCGGAGTTGTGAACTTGTTTGCCAAGGCCTTTCCCAGCCGTTTGCCGGCCAGAAGCTCGGTGTCGTTGCTTTTCGCACCAGGAACATTCGCGACACTTGGCGCAAGTGGCCCTTTGGTGCGGATCTTTGTGTACTTTGCCAAGGCTGGGATGTTCGTGTTCGGAAGCGGGCTCGCTGTTGTGCCCTTTCTCTATGGTGGTGTGGTGCAAGGACATCATTGGCTCACTGACCACCAGTTCGTGGACGCGGTCGCAGTGGCAATGATCACGCCGGGACCTGTGGTCATCACAGTCGCCTTTATCGGCTATCTGGTCGCGGGTGTCGCAGGAGCGACGGCGGCGGCCCTGGGCATCTTCCTTCCTGTCTACCTGGTTGTGGTTTTGCTCGCGCCATCCTACAAACGATGGGCGAAGAACCGGCAGTTGAATGCTTTTGTGCGAGGCGTCACCGCAGCGGCCACGGGTGCAATTGCGGGCGCGGTGGTGGTTCTCGCCCGACGTTCTGTCTACGATCTGCCCACGATTCTGATCTGTGCTGTGAGCCTAGCTGTGCTATTTCGCTGGAAAGTACCCGAGCCGGTTGTTATAGGGTGTGCCGCCGTTGTGGGTTTACTTTTACGCCATAGGTGACCACTCACAGCGTCAATGGATTTCGCTTGGCTCCATGATCCGCAAAAGAGGATGGCCATCGATATTTTGCAGGGGGAAATAGACTAAATGGGTTTCCGGATCAACGCAAACCGTGTGCGCGTGAGGCATGGAAAATGCTCCCTCCAGAACCAGGGTCTTTCCATTCTCGCGAAAAACGGTCACATTCCCGGATTCTGCCGAGACATACAGCCGATGGAGTCCCGGGTCGAACGCGAGTACGTCCGGGTCTTTTCCTACTGGGTACGTGGCCAGTACCTGCATGTTGGTGAGATCGACCACTGCAAGCTTGTTGTTATCCTCTCCCGCTACAAAGGCCAGTCTAGCGGTCATGTCGAGGGCAATCCCGTGCGGGCTCTCTATTCCAGTCACTGCATAGCGCCCGATAATCTTGGCGGTTGCCGGGTCAATCGCCACAAGTTCGTTCTTTTCGTGGACGGCAACGAGGATGTGGCCGGAGCCAGGATCATAGACGGTGTTGCCCGCACCGCCGCCGAGCGGGATTGTGGTGACAAGAGAGTTGGTCGTCGCATCGATCACCGCATCCGCGTCTCCGTGCTCGTCGGACACGAAGACTCGCTTCGCGCCGGGAGCGTAGGCGATTCCGTCCGGATATTTGACTGGTCCGGTCTTAGCGATAGTCTTGAGGGTTTGCATATCGACAACGGCAACTTTGTGTTCCCCAGTGGCCGACGCGTACACTCTGCCCAAGTCCGGAACCGCCCAAACACCATGAACGTTGGGGAAGCCGTCGAGATTTGCTACAACCTCCCGTTTCTTCGTGTCGAAAACCACGAGTTGATCAGCGTTCATGTGGGCGATGTAGAGACGACCGTGAGAGGTGTCGAGACTCTGATAGTCGAAGCGAACCGCTGGGCCTGGCAGCGGCACGTCCGCGACCTTCTTCAATGGTGTCGATTCTGGGTTCTCGGAGGGAACCGCGCCTGTTGTGCAGCCGAGTATCAAAAGCAATATTGCTAACGCCCCAAAATGACCCAAACCGCACCGTCGTTTTCGCATGGGAAGCCTCTGAGTGGATCCACATTCACCTGGTCTTCAGGCAGACCTCAGTATATTGCCTCCATGCAGCGCCGAATGAGAGCTCGTGCCCGACTCGGGTGGATTCTCCCGTTCCTCTGTGTTTTGAATCAAGTGACGTTCGGGCAAAAGTCAGAACCTGTCGGCACCGTCAACGCGGACCTTGCGGAACGTATTGCCGAAGCCGTCCGGGTCGAACGTTCGCCTCGACTCGACGGCACGCTTGGCGATCCTGTCTGGATACAAGCGTCACCGATCACCGACTTCAGGCAGAGAGAACCGTACGAAGGACAGCCCGCGACGGAACGAACGGAAGTAAGAGTGCTGTATACGCGGAATGAAATTTACTTTGGAATTGCGTGCCACGATTCTGCTGTCAACGGTCCGGTCGCCACCCAACTGCGCCGGGATGTGACTCAGGAATTGGACGACTATTTTGAGATCGTGATCGACTCCCGGCGTGACCGGCGGAATGCCTATGTCTTCCAGATCAACCCGCTGGGCACGCAGAGAGACGCTCTAATCACCGACGAGCAGGCTGGGGATACACAGGACGGTGATCCCGGCTGGGACGGAATCTGGACTTCGGAGGCGCGGATTACCTCCGATGGCTGGACGG
>WNFB01007049.1_pt1 | contig 10067 bp, 8 predicted proteins | sample 5400501 | NCBI WGS metagenome assembly WNFB01 (sample SAMN13153341, study PRJNA577476) | soil metagenome | isolation source: 200 cm saprolite under Douglas fir tree site 2 hole 1 | place: USA:California | collected 2015-04-18
CGTCCCGCCCAAGCCAGCTATCTCGGCGCCCAGGAACAGGCTGCTGCCGCTCTTCGGCGAATACGCGCTGTTAACGCTATTGACCGAGAAGCTGGGGAGAATCTTGCTGGTGATAATCCCGGCGAGCGAATTAGGGCCTGAAATCCCGCGAAATGCTAGGTTCGTGAACAGATTCTGCGAGGCTTGGCTGACCGCGGTAACGGACGACCGGTCTGCCGAATAGGTGATGCCCACACGCTTGAACGAGCGGTGCAGCGGGTAGCTGAGCGAAAGCGAGAAGCCGGTGCTCGCTGTCGTGTAGTTCTGCAGGTTCTGCAGGACAGCCGAGGGCAGGTTCAATTGCTGGCCGGTGAGGATTGCCTGGTTTCGCGCCGCGTTGTAATTGAATTTGTTGGTGTAAATCGTGAAACCGGCCTGCAGCGGGCGATCGAACAGGTAAGGCTCCGTGAAGCCGAACATCAAGTTGCGCTGGGCGTTGCCGATGCTGGCCTGTACGGTCAGGGTCTCGCCCAGCCCCAGAAAGTTATTCGTGCTGTAGCTGATCCCAACAAAGGCTCCGGCCAGGCCGCTGACCCCGCCGTTCAGGCCGATGCTGTTCTTGCCCTTTTCCCTCACCTTGAGCGTCAGGTCCACCGTGCCCTCTTTCTCGTTCAAGTGGGTTACGGTGATGTTGGGGTCGTCCGGCTTTAATTGGTCGAAGTAACCCAGCTGGTTGAGACGCAGTAAGCTGAGTTTCCAAAGGCGCTCGTTGTACACCTGGCCTTCCTCCAGGGCGATTTCGCGGCGGATGACTTTGTCGCGCGTGGTGGTGTTGCCGGAGAACTCAATCCGCCGAACGTAGAACTGCTTACCTTCGTCCAAATCCAGATCGAGGAGGACCAGCTTCTTGTCCTCGTCAAAACTAGTGTTGGGAATCGAAGTGAAGTTGATATAGCCCAACTCACGGTATGCGTTGCGCAGGTTCTCCAGGCCCTTGGCGATCTTGGAGCGGTCGAAAATGTCGCCATCCTTGATGGGAAACAGCGAGCGCAAAGCCTTGATATTACTAACCGCCTTGTTGTTCTTGAAAGAGATTGATCCCAGGCGGTAACGGTCGCCTTCTTCAATAGGCATGGTGATGTCCACAGCCTTGCCTGGCCCCTTCATGAGCAGCGGGACGTGAAAGCCCGTGTGGCCAGTATCGTGGATCTCCGTCTTGGGATCGCGCACCAGCACCTTGAAATAGCCCCGGTTCTGGAATTCCGCGCGGACTCGCTCCGTGTCCTCGTCAAGCTTGGTGGCATCGTAGGTCTTGGAGAGGAGATTCTCCAGGAAGATGGAGTGCGGAATTCCAATCGGCCGCAGGTTCTTCATGGCGCGGCGGAGAGTGCGGCTGTTGACGTGCTTGTTGCCTTCGAAGCGGATCTTGCCCACTTTGACCTTCGGGCCTTCCTTCACCACAAACGTAACGCTCACTGCCGCCGGCGGGATGGGCCGGACCTCAGTGCGAACTGTGGCAAACTGCCTTCCGTGCTCGGAAAGCAGCTCCTTGATGGTGACCTCCGCCTTCTTCACTTTGGTGGGATCGTACTGACTCTCCGGCGACAGTCCCACTTTGCGCTCCTTGAATCGGTCCAACACATCGCTCTTCGACACCGAATTCAGCCCGACGTATTCGATTTCCCGGATCGTCGGCCGTTCCTTGACGTAAATGTGGATGCGCCAGCCCTTGGGCGTCTGCTCGCGTTCAAAGCGGATGTCTTCGAAATACCCGGTGTTCCACAGCGAATTGAAGTCGCGCTCCATGGCCGCCTGCTCGTATACGTCGCCGGGACGCGTGAAAATGCGGGAGCGAATGGTTTCCGCCGGGATGCGTCGGTTGCCGGTAATGACAATCTCGGTTATCACATCCTGCTGGGCGAGGCCCATGGAGCCCAGCAAGAAACAGCTCAGCAGCAAACAGACGAGCCACCGCCTGGCCCTGCAAGACGCTGTAAATGAATGAGATGGATTTGACGCGGAAGCCGGAGCGGAGCGCACGCGCCCGTGCCCGCTCTTCGTTACTGCAGGGCTATCCTGATGAGAACGAAGAATCGCTCCTACCTCAGCTTCCTGGAGTATGGAAAACCGCAATTATACGGTAGAGCAGTGGAGACCGTCCAAACGGCGCGTTCCGGTTGCCCTCTAGGATGCCGGTTTCGCGAGCTCCACTTCAACCAAGACGGAATAAAACGTAGCCGAGTTGCCCAAGTCCGTAAGTTTTTCCGAGGTAAGGACGTTAATGTTTCGACTCCCGGGAGTGAGCTTGGCCCAGTAAAGCCGCGCCGAGACCACACCGGCCTGCACCTTGCCGTCCACTCGCGCCTTCAGCAGAATGTCTCCGCGTCGATTGAACACGCGCACGGTGTCGCCCTCGGCGATCCCGCGTGAGCGCGCATCGGACGAGCTGATTTCCAGCAGTCCCACTTCCTCCATCTGCTGCACTACTGGCAAATTGGAAAAAGTCGAATTGAGGAAATTGTCGGCTTTGCGTGCCAACAGCTCCAGCGGGAAGCTCTTGGCCTGGGGGCTGTGCCGCGATTCGCTGGGTGGCGTGAACTCCACCACCGGCTCCAGGCCCTCAGCTTTGAGCGCCTCGCTGTAGAGTTCTGCCTTGCCGCTGGGCGTAGGGAAATTACCCTCCGCAAAGGGGAGGAAGACATCTGACGCCTGAAGCTTGACGCCCGACACCTGGCCTTCTCCCGTCATCTGAGACGTGCCACTTGAGACCTGACGACTGACGACCGATGACTGACCGCGGAAATTCAGCCGCACATGCCCTTCCCGCTCCAGCCGTTCCCGATCGATTCCCTTGAGCCAGGGATTGTTCGAGGCCAGCGCCACGTCCATCATCTCGTCCACGGATTCGCGGAAACACTCCTCCTCGAACCCCATGCGCTCGGCCAGCGCGCGGAAGACCTCGACGTTCGGGCGGCACTCACCCAGAGGTTCGATCGCCTGCTGCGACATCTGCAGATAGTAGTGCCCGTATCCCGTCTGCAGGTCCTTGTGCTCAAAGAACGTGGTCGCCGGCAAAATGAGGTCCGCGTAGTCGCTGGTGTCGGTGAAGAACTGCTCGTGCACCACCGTGAACAGGTCCTGGCGCCGCAACCCGCGGATCACTTCGTTATGGTTAGGACAGACCGCGGCGGGATTCGAGTTGTAAACCAACAGCGCCTTGATGGGTGGATTCTCGAGGCTATTCAGGGCCTTACCCAATTCCACCATGTTGACCGTGCGCGCCGGCCGCCCCAGTGCCTTCTGCATTAGGTCGGCTCGTTCCACTGCCTCTTTGTTCAAGCCGTAGGCGCCGCTGGTGGAAAGCTGCAGCCCGCCGCCAACCTCTTTCCATGAGCCGGTGATGCAAGGCAGCATGGTGATGGCGCGGGTCGCCATGCCGCCGCCTTCCGAGCGCTGTACGCCGTAGTTCACACGGATGACTGCGGGCCGCACGGTCGCGTATTCGCGTGCCAGTTTCACAATGTGAGCCGCCGCGATTCCGGTCCACTTCTCGACTCGTTGCGGCGGGTACTCCTGTACTTTTTCGCGGAGTTGCTCGAACCCAACCGTGCCGCGCGCTACGTAATCGGCGTCGTAGAGCCGTTCGTTAATGATGACGTGCATCATCCCCAGCGCAAGTGCCGCGTCGGTGCCCGGATTGATCGGCAAATACCAGTCTGCGCAGGCTGCTGTACGTGTGCGGTAAGGATCAATTACGACCAGCTTGGCGCCCTGGCGGCGAGCCTCTTCGATGAAAGGCCACAAATGGACATTATTGCCATGGATGTTCGCAGCCCAGGCGATGATGTAGCGCGAATGGCGGAACTGCTCCGGCTCGGTCCCCAGCTTCACTCCAATCACGGACTTCAAACCCGTTTCTCCCGCGACCGAGCAGATGTTACGAGCCAGTTGCGAAGCCCCGAGCCGGTGAAAGAAGCGGCGATCCATGGAGGCGCCGTTCAGCGCGCCCAGCGTGCCGCCATAGGAATACGGGAGAATCGCTTCGGAGCCGAAGTCCGTGATGATTTTGTTGAAACGATCGCTGATCTCGTCGAGGGCTTGGTCCCAAGTGATGCGCTGCCATGCTTGTGTGGGGACGGGGCTCTGCCCCGTCCGGGCGGAGCGAAGCTCCGCTGGTTCACAGGAAGGTCCCTTTGGCTTCACCCGCCTCATCGGATATAGCACTCTGTCGGGCGAATACACCCGGTCGAGATATTTGGCGACTTTCGCGCACAGAAACCCGCGCGTCACCGGATGCGCCGGATCGCCCTGAATCCTGACCGCGCGCCCGTCTTCCACTGTGATCAGAACGCCGCACGCGTCGGGACAATCATGCGGACAAGCGGCATGGACGACCTTCTTCATGACTCTGCAATTATACGGTCACTTCGCTCTGGAGAGATCAAAACACGGGGAACAACACGACTTCGTGCTGAGAAGGAATTCCACAGGGAAGGGTTTTGTTAATTTGGGTGCCACTCGACCAGCCACCCCAAGAGCCCCAGCATGACAAACCCCAGCCCGTTGAGCAGGCCGTGTGTGCTGGCCATGCACGGAATCAGTAGCCAGTCTTTCCCCTGAAATATCCCCAAACGGACTGCCCGAGAAACAGACTGAGCAGCAAACAAAAAGCCGTGCACGCGGCACGGCTTTCCCTGACGACTGACGACCGAAGTGAGCCCTTGACTTCGCTCGGAGCCTGCCCTGAGCGCGGTCATTTAATCTCCAGCACTTCTTTCTCTTTGGCCTTGCTCATGTCTTCCATTTTCTTGATTTCGTCGTCGGTGAGCTTCTGGATTTCTTCCATGGCCCGCTTCTCGTCGTCTTCGGTGATTTTCTTGTCCTTCATCGCCTTCTTGATGGCGTCGTTGCCGTCGCGGCGGATGTTGCGTACCGCGGTCCGGTGTTCCTCGAGCACGCGATGCAGGTGCTTGACCATATCCTTGCGGCGCTCTTCGGTGAGCGGCGGCACGGGCACACGGATGATCTTGCCGTCGTTCATGGGGTTCAGGCCGAGGTCTGCGGTGCGGATGGCCTTCTCGATCGCCGTCAGCGACGTGGGATCAAACGGCTGCACCGTAATGAGCTGCGCTTCCGGGGCGTGCACCTGGGCGATCTGGTTGAGCGGCATCTGCGCGTCGTAGTACTCAACATTAACGTTGTCCAGCATGTGCACCGACGCGCGCCCGGTGCGGGTGGCGGCCATGGCCTTGCGGAAATCTTCCACAGCCTTGTCCATCCGCGTCTTCAATTGAATGTAGATGTCTTTAAGGCCAGGCATTGCGGCCATCGTAGCTTGAGCCATGGTCAGCTCCGAGAAAAATAGTGATCAAAACGCTGAATTATAAACCCTTGAACGCAAAAGCAAGCCACGGATCGGGAGTGAGTAGTGTGCTAATTTCATGAACCACAAAGGACACGAAGTTACACGAAGGACGAATCCCTAGTAGTTTCCTTCGTGCTCCTTGGTGCCCTTCGTGGTTAATTTGGGACAACCGGGTAGTGATGCAGTTTGAGTCGTCAACATTCAAACTCCAAAGTCTCCACATTAAGCCGTAACGAGGCCCGATGATTTTAGAAACGGACTTCGAAGCAATTATGCGGAGATCCGTGAGAATCCGTGGCCAAGTCTCTACGCGCTCACCAGCGAGCCAATCTTCTCCCCGGTGACCACTTTGCGGATATTTCCGCGCTGGTTCAGATTGAAAATGATGATGGGAAGGTTATTGTCTTTGCATAGGGAAATGGCGGTCGAGTCCATTACCTTGAGACCCTTCTTAAGCACGTCCATGTAGCTGATCTCGGTGAACTTTTTGGCGTCTTTGACCAGCATGGGATCCGCGTCGTAGATGCCGTCCACCTTTGTGGCTTTCAGGATGGCATCAGCTTTGATCTCCATGGCGCGCAGGGATGCGGCCGTATCGGTCGAGAAGTACGGGTTCCCCGTACCTCCGGCGAAGATCACAATGCGGTCTTTTTCTAGATGGCGAATGGCGCGGCGGCGGATGAAAGGCTCAGCCACCTGATTCATCTCGATCGCCGACTGCACGCGCGTGTAGACACCCTGTTTTTCCAGCGCGTCCTGCAGGGCGAGCGCGTTGATCACAGTTGCCAGCATGCCCATGTGATCGGCGGAAACGCGGTCCATCTCGCGCTCGGCCACGCCCCGGAAAAAGTTCCCCCCGCCCACCACGATGGCGATCTGCACCCCCAGGGTTCTGACGTCGGCCAGTTCCGCAGCGATTTCGTGAATGCGTAAGGGATCCACGCCGAAACCCTGGGCCGCGGCCAGAGCTTCGCCGGACAGCTTGAGCAGGATGCGCTTGAATACGGGAGTGGTCATGAATTAGTCGTCACTGTTTCGTAGCGCCGGCGTCCCGCCGGCTGTCGCGAGGGCATCTTGCCCTCGCAAGCATTAAAAAGGGCGCCACAGGCGCCCCTTAATTTACTCCAATTTCTGCTCAGGTTTCGTGATCGCGATCGTTTCTCCCGCCTCGCCCACTTTGAACCTAGCGAAGCGGCGCACCGCGATGTTCTCACCCAGCTTGCCGATCTTGGAGGCGATGAGTTGCGAGACGGAGATGGTCTGGTCCTTGATGAAAGGCTGTTCGTACAGGCACACCTCCTCGTAGAACTTGCTCATCTTGCCTTCCACGATCTTTTCCACCACCTGCGGAGGCTTGCCGGTCGCAGCCGCCTGTGCACGATAGATGTCCTTCTCGCGCTCGTAGGCCTCAGGCGTAACGTCCTCCTTGCGGACGAACTTCGGGTCGCTGGCCGCGATGTGCATGGCGATGTCGTGCACCAACTCCTTGAAGTCTTCAGTGCGGGCCACAAAATCGCTCTCGCAGTTCACTTCCAGGAGCACGCCGATCTTCCCGCCGGCATGAATGTAGCTGGCCACCGATCCTTCGCTGGTCACCCGTGCCGCCTTCTTGGCCGCCACCGAAACGCCCCGCTTGCGCAGCAGGATCACTGCCTGATCCAGGTCCCCCTTGGCTTCGGTGAGGGCCTGTTTGCACTCCATCATGGGCGCCCCGGTCTTCTCCCGAAGCTCTTTCACTTGCGCAGCAGAAATATTCACGGTAGATGTGCTCATAAAACTAAATCGTTAGTCGTTGGCCCCAACAAGAACCAGCCGAGGATCGCCTGTTTAAGGCACTGTGCGTCGTTCGTATGCGGCAGTCGTCGCGTTTCGCTAACGACCAAGCGCCGACGACCAACCACTGGTCTTACAAACTTTGACCCGCGCCGGACGACGCGCGCGGGTCACATTCCCTCAGGGGCTAAGGCCCGGATCTTGCAAGCTATTTACAGCACCCTTCGACTTCGACCAACGGCTGCTTCAGTACGTCTGTGTTTCGACCTCCGGAACGTCTTCGCCCGCGGTTTCTTTCGCCGCGTCCGGCTGCTTACGCGTTCCGCGGCCGAGCACGTCTTCCATGCTGATGTCCTCGGATCCAGCTTCGGCCGTGCCATCGGAGGCGGAGATCACGGCGGCAGCAGCTTCTCCCGCGGGAGCGCTCTCGGCTGGCGCGCTATACACAGCAGCGGCCAAGTCGGCAGCCTGCTTGTCACTCATCAACTGCGCGCCTTCGACCACTGAATCAGCCACCTTCGAGGCGAACAGGCGGATCGCCCGCAGCGCATCGTCGTTGCCCGGAATCACGTAATCCACTTCGCTGGGGTCGCAGTTCGTATCCACCACCGCGACCACGGGGATGCCTAATTTTCGCGCCTCGCGCACCGCGATCTGTTCTTTATTCGAATCGATGACAAAAATCGCGTCGGGCAGACGGTTCATGTTCTTGATGCCCGCCAGGTTGGCCTGCAGATGCTTGCGCTCGCGCTCCAGTTTGATGACTTCTTTCTTGGGCAGCAGCTCATAGCGGCCATCGGTGGCCATCTCGTCGAGTTCCTTGAGCCGCTTCACGGATTTCTGGACCGTCACCCAGTTGGTGAGCAATCCGCCCAGCCAGCGTTGATTCACGTAGAAGCCCCCGCAACGCTGCGCTTCTTCCGCGATCGCGTCCTGTGCCTGGCGCTTGGTGCCCACGAAGAGCACGATCTTGCCCTGGGCCGCCAGCTCCTGCACGAACTTCGACGCCTCTTTGAACATCTTCAGCGTCTTCTGCAAATCGATGATGTAAATCCCGTTGCGCTCTCCGAAGATGAATTCCTTCATCTTGGGATTCCAGCGCTTGGTCTGATGCCCGAAGTGGACGCCCGCTTCGAGCAGCTCCTTCATGGTGATGGTAGCCAATCAACCTCCTCATTTGATCTGCATCCCTTGCGTGCCTTGCGGCCGCTCCGGATTGCTATTCCCGTCCCCGCACCGCGAGGCACGAGAAGAATTGAACACCTAAAATCAGTCGTCGGTCGTCAGTCTTCAGTCAATCGCTTGTCATTCCGAGCCGCTTGGAGCCGCGCCCAGCGCGGCGAAGGCGAGCGAGGAATCTGCATTTCGAAAACTAGCGCTTGCTGTACTGGAACCGCTTCCGCGCGCCCTTCTGCCCGTACTTTTTGCGTTCCTTGGAGCGAGAGTCGCGGCTGACCATGCCGGCGGCTTTGAGCTGCTTGCGGAACTCCGCATTGAACAGCATGAGCGCGCGAGCGATGCCCAGCTTGACGGCGTCCGCCTGCCCGTTCACGCCGCCGCCGGAAACATTGGCGACCACATTGAACGCGGCCGCCGTCTCGGTCGAGAGCAACGGCTGCCGCGCGCTTGAGCGCTGCGACTCGGTCACAAAATACTGCTCAAAAGGACGCCCGTTCACTTTGAAATCGCCGCTGCCCGGACGCAAATAGACGCGCGCCACCGCCGACTTGCGGCGTCCCGTACCGTAATACTGAATCAGCTCAGCCATTCTTAGCTCTTAAGCACTTAGCAGTTGGCTCAGCCAAACCGCGTGCATGCAAACCTTTCGAAGAATTTACTAAATTTGCCGACGTCATCCCGAACCGGCTTTCGTCGCTGAGGGGGATCGCGTGCAACAAAAAAATCCCAACCTTACGCCCGCACTTCCAGCGCCCGCGCTTCCGGCTTTTGTGCCTGGTGCGGGTGCTTGTCACCGCGATAAATCTTGAGCTTGCTGGCCATGTGCCGGCCCAGCTTGGTTTTTGGCAGCATGCGCACGATGGCGTCTTCCACCACCAGTTCCGGTTTCCGCGCAAAACGCTTGCGGAATTCTTCCGAGCGCAGCCCGCCCGGATACCCCGTGTAATGCTGATACAGCTTTTGATCCGCCTTCATCCCCGTCACCTTCAACTTATCGGCGTTGATGACGATCACATGATCGCCGGTGTCGAGAAACGGCGTGTACTTGGGGTTTTCCTTGCCCATCAGGATACGGGCCACCTGCGACGCCAGCCGGCCCAGGGTCTGCCCCGAGGCATCCACGACGTACCATTTGCGCGCAATTTCCCCCTCTTTGGGGAAATAGGTTGACATTCCAGATCTCCCAGAAAATAAAAACCTAAGAAGACCGCTGAGTACCCACGTTAGCACCGAAGGCGCGGGGCGATCAGGCGGGCAACTGCAGGACTTCCAAAGGTTTAAGATAACGTAGGCCAGAGCTTATTGTCAACGAAAGCTCGCAGTGGGTAGCACTCAGCACTGCGCGTTTAGCCCTTCCGGGACCGTGCTCAGATCCCAGCAAACTGCCACCAACCCGGCTTGGCCAAATGCTAAGGTGCCAAGTGCTAGATGCGTGGTACTACTCATACGCCAATGCGTCAATCGGATCCTTCTGCGCCGCTTTGTAGGCCGGGTACAGGGCTCCCAAGATGGCGCCGACGATGGCAATCACAGTCGCCCTCAGAATCCAGCCGCCGCTGACCACCACCGGTAACGTCGGCAGCCGCTGCCGCAGGCCCATGCGCGCCACCAGACTGACTAGAACGCCCACGATGATACCGGCGAATGCCAGCAGTACGGTTTCTCGCAGGATCACGTTCACGATATAAAACCTCGACGCGCCCATCGATTTCAGGATGCCAATCTCACGGGTACGCTCCATTACCGCCGTGTACATGGCCTGGAAGATCAC
>WNFB01007055.1_pt1 | contig 10059 bp, 2 predicted proteins | sample 5400501 | NCBI WGS metagenome assembly WNFB01 (sample SAMN13153341, study PRJNA577476) | soil metagenome | isolation source: 200 cm saprolite under Douglas fir tree site 2 hole 1 | place: USA:California | collected 2015-04-18
GAGCAGCTCACAGGTTCCACCACCCGGCCTCCCAGCGCTGAACCGGTCACCATGAAACCCATTTCTCAAGTCCTCTCGTCGTCGTTTCTCTCCGGGGGAGCAGGCAACCAACCTCTCGACCTGCTGGGCAGTGACCAGCGCCTGGAAGTCCAGGTTCAGCCTGGTTCTTTTGATCTCTCGCACGCTCTCAGCCACAACGGCACGCCCTTCCACGGCACCCCGACCCTCAGCCTCTCTGAAGTACATGGACACTTCGTCGGGCAAGTCAACCTGTTGGGACTCTATACCCTGCAAGTCGTGGATGCCAGCGGGCAACCCCTCTCTGGCGTGCAACTGCGCACCCCCATCACTTATCTCTATCACTACCAGCCAGATGTCCTCACCTCCATGAACCTGGACCCGGGTAGCCTGCTGCTCACCTTTCCCGCCCTCATCGCTGCCGCACGCCAGGCTCACCTTCCCACCACTGCTTTCACCACCCTCCTGCACAACGATCCTCGCACTCACATCCTTAGTGGGCAGAGCCATGGGCTAGGCCCTTTCGACGTGGGCGGCGGCAATCCCGACAACCAGAGTCCGCCCTCTCCGCACCTGGCCTCGGTGCAGGGCAACTCCGGCCAACTGTCTTATAGCTACCCCTTGACCCTGGCTCCTGGCCCCTCCAAGGCGGTGCCCTCTCTGGCTCTCTCCTACTCCAGTGGCAGCACCAACGAGCACCACAGCGTCACCTCTCCTTCCAGCAGCGTTGGCGAAGGCTGGACGCTCTCCATGGGCTCCATCACCGCCCAGGAATACCCGGCGGGCAGCGCGGGACAGGGCACCTGGTACTTCATTAGCGGCGTGGCCAATGTCAGTGATCGCCTCGTCCCTAATCCCCATCCCGTCAACCCCAACGAACCCGATTATCTCACCGAACATATCTCCCAACTGCGTATCCGCCTGGAGCCGAGCGGTGGGCCAGGAGGCCAGCCGTGCTGGCATGTGTGGGACACCTCCGACACCTACTATACCTTTGGCTGTACCTCTGACTCCCTGCAGTACAACACCGACAGCAGTGGCGTGCGCCACAACTACCGCTGGGACCTCAATTTTGTGGGGATGAACGCGGTGCCTCATGGCCCCAATAAAGCCATCACCATCTCTTACCTGCAGGACATCATCTCCCCCAGTGGACATACCACCGTGCGGGATGCCGTCCTCAAACAAATCGTCTATGGCGGCGCCTCCACCTCTGGCATGGTCGACTTCTATTACCGTGCGCCGTTCACCTCCTCCCCCTGGAGCACCGCCTATGGCAACAACTACAACTGTCACAGCGCTCCCCCGCAGACGACCTCCTTGCGCTGTGATGACCCACTCGATCACCCCCAGGGACCTGGGCAGAATGCGCCCACCGTGATGAGCACCTTCTCCTTGCAGAGCCTGACGAGCTATGTCGGTGACGACAGCAGCATGAGCCACGCCGACTACACCTACGTCTTCAGCTACGAGGATGATCCCTTTCTCCAGTGTTGGGACGACTACACCCAGGTCCAACGCTACTGCACGGGCCTGCACCGACTCGCCAGCATCACCCCCACCGTCTACCAGAATGGAGTCGGCAACATCCTCAAAGGCCTGAGCCTGAGCTATAGCGGCGCGCTCACCGATGATTACATTGATCTCTCCCATCACATTATCGGGGGAGATACCTCGCAATACTACCACAATACCACCTATTGGCCTTACCTGACCAGCTACATGAACCTCGACACCGGAGTGGGAGCCAGCATCAGCTATCTGACGGCGTTCAACAACACGCATGGCACACCCAACTACCCCAACGATCAGAACATCACCGATGATCGCTATGATCCCTTGTACTGTGGGACCATTGGAGGCTGTATAAACACCTACGCCTGGCCGCAGGATCAAGCCTGGAGCACCCAGGTGGTCACCTCCATTACCACCTCTGGCCACGATAGCAGCGGGGTAAGCGCCGCCACCACCCACTACGCCTATCGCCTGATCAAAGGCACCGGGACCTGTCCGGCTGCCGGCTCGGATACGGACTGCGTCACCGATATGTGGCTGCCGCATTCAGCCTCCAACAAAACGGACACCGACTTCCTGGACTACTACCATGAGGAATACCGTGGCTTCAACTGGGTCTACATCACCAGCCCGGCAGGCGACCTGACCGCCGACAACTACGCCTCCACCGACGGCTTGAACACGCTGGAAGGCAACGTCGGCAACTACACGGCAGGCAGCCTCTACGAAGAGGATGTCTACCGGGGCAACAGCACAAGCGGGCCGCTCTTGCGCAAGGCGGTCACGCAGTATGCCGGGCAATATTTCGCCACCTCCTGCAATGGCAACTACAGCGACCTCTACACCCCCTGTGAGGTGGTGCCGCTCAACACCATCAGCACCACCTACGAGGGCACCACCAACGCCAACGCCCCCTGGGTGCGGCAGGACTACACCTTCGACGACTACAACAATGGCCTGGGTGGAGGCTACCATAACCTGACCAAAGAGGTCATCACCAGTTCGACGGCTCCCACCCTCACCAACAAGTGGGGCTACACCACCAATGACCAGACCGATCAGAGTGGCTGGGTCTACTACAACGTGCATACCGCCACCCACAGCGAGCTGGATGATGCCAGCGGCCACGTCTGGCAGTGCCAGGATCGCAGCTACGACGAGGGACTGCCCTCAGGCACGCCCACCCCCGTACTGGGGCTGCTGACCACCGTCAAGAGCTACAGCAATTGTGCTAACCAGGCCAACACCACCCTCACCAGCGACGCAGGCTACGATGCCTACGGCAACCCGGTAGCCAGCGTTGACGCGCTGGGCGCCGCCAATCCCAGCTTCTACGGCAGCAGTGGCACGCCCAACTACAACGGCTGCACCCTCTCCACCAATCCGGCGCTCATCTCGCCGAATTGGAGCAAGACCAACTACACCACCTGCACTGTTTATGACACCGCCAGGACCTTCCTGCCCACCAGCAGCACCAATGCCTTGAGCCAGAGCAGCAGCGTCGCCTACGATCTCACGCAAGGAGCCTTGCCCAGCAGCGCCACCGATGCCAACAGCCAGGTCACCACCACGGCCTACAGCTACGACAATAGTGGCAACCGCACCGTGCAGATCAGCCAGCCGTTGGAGACCAACGGCTATACCAACCAGTCCAACACGAAATCAAGCTGTACCAGCAGCAGTACGTATCCTTGCTTTGAAATCGACAGTAACACCTCGCTCTACAACACTGCCATCAGCCGCACCTTCTACGATAGCCTGGGGCGTGCCACCGAGACGCGCACGCCTGCACCAGGCGGGACGTTCGACCTGATCGCTTTCACCGTCTACAACGATAGCGCCAACAGCAGCTTCCAGAGCGTGCCGTTTGAAGTCACCAGCGGCAGCGCATGGCTGGACCCCAACGGGGCCAGAGACAAGGATGGCAACACGCCGACAGGTACGGCCACCTACCTTGATGCGCTGGGGCGCACCATTGCGGTGCGCGACCCCATCTTCGGTGCTCCAGGCGTCCCTGGCATCCCCTGTTCGGCCACGCTGAGCGGCAACTACACCGCCTGTACCAACTACGGGTTGGGCAGCGCCAATGGAGACAGCGCCACCTATGCCAGCATCACCGGCATCGATCCCAACAATCATGTGGCCGCCAGCTTTAGCGATGCCCTGGGACGAACCCTCTATGTGGAGCAGTACAGCGGCCTGTCTGGGGGCACCCTTACCCTCACCCAACAGAAGAGCATCCTCTACAACGCGCTCAACCTGCCTACCAGCATCACCGCGACCGATAAGGCTCCCCAGCCCAACCAGGGCATCACCAGTGTCACCACCACTGCCACCTACGATGATCTGGGGCGCGTGACCAGCCTTGCTGATCCCGACCGGGGCACGCACAGCTACACCTACGATGCCGATGGGCAGGTGCTCACCGACGTCTCCGGCGCGCGTACCCTGGGGTACAACTATGACCTGTTGGGTCGTGCTGGCTGTATCCAGGATGGCGCTGTGGTCATCAATGCGGTGGGAACCTGCACCACTGGCCCCAATCCCTTGCTCCAGTACACCTACGATGTCACCAAACTGGGCACGCAGGGCGTCAGCGACTTCCCCATCGGGCGGCTCACCAGGACCGATGCCACCACCTATTTTCCCGAGGGCGGCAATGCCGACGCTATCCAGAAGATGCAGTATGATCAACGGGGACGGCTGGTGCAGCAGCAGCAACTGCTCAAACTGCCCACTAGCTGGAATGTCAGTCCTGCTCTGCCCACTGACCAGGTGGTACTTTCCTACAACGACGCCAATCAACTGACGACCGCGGTCACCAATATCCTCAATCCCAGCGGACCAGGCTACACCACCACCCAGGTCTACGATAGCACGGGAGCGCTTTCTGGATTGAGCAACAACGGCACCCCGACGGCGAATCTGGCGACGCTGGCCTACAACACCAACGGGCTGGTCAGCGCCATCAACTTCCAGACCAGCACGGGCACCGCCCTGGCCACCGAGCAGTTGACCTACGATGGTGACCTGCGCGTAAGCCTCGCCACGGCCATCTGGCAGAGCGGCAGTGGCGCCACGGGACAAATCTTCAGCCAGAGTCGCAGCTACGACCCGGCCAGCAACGTGATCAGCCTGACGACCGTGCAAGCCGTGGTCACTGGGCAAAGTCTGTCGGGAGGCAGCGAAACCTCCAACTTCTGCTATGACGAACAGAGCCGGCTGGTGTGGGCAGGCAACAGTGGCACGCAGCCAGGAGCAGGCAACGGCACCTGTGGCACTGGAACCCTCAGCAGTGGCTTGAATGGAGCCAGCTATCACCACAGCTACAGCTACACCCACCTGGGCCAACTGTGGCAAGGACCGGTGAGCGGCCTGGGGCCACACCAGTATCTCTATTGCGACAGCACCCACCCCCACCAGCTCAGCGGCCTCTACGCGGTGGGCATGACCTGCGCCAACAAGAGCGGCACGGACTACAGCAGCAGCTACGACGCCTGGGGCAACGTCACAGGTCGCACGGTCAGTGGCAGCAGCGCCGTACTCTCCTACGACAAGCTGGATCGCATGGTGGAATACAGCAACAGCAGCGCCAACACGCAAGAATGGTATATCTACGATGCGGCAGGCAACCGTGTGCTGCGCCGCTCGACCAGTGGAGGCAGTACCAGCATCACCACCTACGCCTTTGGCGGCGAAGAGCATCTCTATTCTGGCACTGGCGCCAGCCAGGGCAGCACCTACTACTACCGCCTGGGCGGAATGCTCATTGGAGAACTGCTCAGTGCGACGGGCAGCACCAACTTCTTCATGACCGATGGGTTGGGCAGTGTGATGGCCACCTTCAGCAACCTCGCCAATAGCGCGGTCGTGCAGGGCAACCAGGTCTATGATCCCTACGGCACCCAACGTTACAACAAGGGATCAATGGGCACCAACAAGGGCTTTACGGGGCAGTACAATGATGTGGTCACGGGGTTGGATTATTACAATGCAAGGTACTATGACCCGGTGGTGGGGGTGTTCCTTTCGGCGGACAAAACGCAGGGGGATCTGCAAGGGGTGAACCCGTATGCCTATGTAGGTGGGAATCCCGAGACGAAGAATGACCCGACGGGAAAGCGCATTGTGGATATGAGCGGGGATTGGGCGCAACGTACTTCGGATGGTGGGGTAAGCTTTTACACCGTGGGCTATGCAGGCGGGAAGTACGATTCTTATACCCATGCAGAGCTGCTGGGACCTACCTATGATCCCATGACCGACCCCAACAACCATTCATTTTTCACTATGTTCCAGCAGGTTTTCGATGGGGTGAGTGCCGCTTGGAATCATGCTTACGCAGTCCTGTCTTTACCCAGTGACACTCCCACTCTCTGTGGCGCTTTAAGCTTTACTCCTGCCACGAAGGTTGCAACCTCTCAAGGGGCGAAAGCGATTGGCTCATTACATCCAGGCCAGAGCGTGTGGGCCTATAACTCAAAGACGCATAACATGGAACTCCAACCGATTGTGCATGTCTGGATCAATCACGATCGTGACCTGGTCGATGTGACCATTACCTCTTCAACTTTAGCTCATCATGGCGCTGCTGCCCGGCAGACCAGCGAAGTCGTACATACCAATCAGAAGCACCCCTTCCTGACGGTAGAAAAAGGCTTCATTCCTGTCTCCCAACTGCATGTCGGAATGCATGTCATCAATGCCAATGGCGGCGTAGGGATGATCACCAGGTTGAAGGTCGTTGCTGGCGCCATGATTATGTATAACCTCGAAATTGCCCAGGATCACACCTTTACAGTTGGTGATGGGAAATGGATCGTCCATAATTGCGGTGGGGTGCCCGACGATACATTTGATAATAGTTTTAAGGGCCTTGATGGGGCATCCTATCAGCAGATTATGGCTCGTATCCCTCAAAACGCAACAGTGAAACCTTGGAGTCCTAATCCGAAAGGTGCATTTTTTGGGTCGCAATGGACATGGAAAGATGGCCCTTACATGTACACCTTGAGGATGCACAGTATAGATAGGAATGCTGTTGATAACTATCCTGGTTCAAATGCTGCTCAGGGATGGGTTTTTCGCCTCATAAGAAGTGGAAACTCTGAAGGCACCTATCTGATGGACAGAAATGGGAAGTGGCATCCACAGCAAGAAACGAACAAGGACAATGTGCCTGGTAGTGGCCGCATGGTGAGTCCGAAAGGAGAGTACGACCCGAATGTGGCGAATGATACCCATATCCCTATGGAGGATCCTTGGGATACGTATTTTAATGACCTTCTCGGTTTACCATAACATGTTTGCATTGAGGTGATCTCAACGGCGATCAGAAGAGGGGAAGAGTGGAGAGGAGGCTTCAGGTGAGGTGATGGATGATCTCAGAACTGCGTCTATGCACCTATTCGTACTGAGGAGATATCCCCTTGAAGCCTCAGCTCCCCAAGGGCAGTTCGCTTGTCCTATTTCCAGCAAGAGGCTGCTCGTACCATGCTTTCGGGATGTACAAAGAGAGACAAGAACGTGTATACTGGGTCTGTCTGGGCAGATGAATAAACGTAAGGGAGGGTTCATTTGAGTGAAGAGGAGTATGAACGCCATAAAAACCAGGAAATCTTCTGATATTGCGGATATCAATACAGCCAGGACGTACGATTTTCATATGAGGTGGATAGAAACTGATCCGGTCTACCCCTATCCCACGCTGCTTATTAGTGGGCATAGGGAATATTGTGATTACCATGTGGATATTCGGTTCTTAGAAACTGTCTATATTGCCTGCGCCCCGTCTTTCGACAATGATTTTATCTGGCGGATGGCAACTGAAAAAGAGGCGGCGATGATGTATGTGTGTGCAGACGAAGATCGTGCAAAGGTCTATTGTATTGAGGAGGATTTTTCTGTGTATGTCCCTCCCCTCTACTCTCCCCCCCAAAGAGAGGCCCGCAAATTTTTTATTGTGGCCTGGGGTCTGGAGATCACGCTTTCGTATGATGAGACACTGGAAGATCAGGTATCTAACTGGGGACAGCTGATTTGACACTGAAGGGTAAAGAGAGGGGTCCTCAAGCTCTCCTCATACCAGTTCGTGATGTGATTTGGATAAAGGCTGGTGAGGCCCCGTTTGATAGCAAGCGATGGGTATTGTGCCCGATGTGTTCCTGCTTTTTGCGATGGATGCTTGAGCAGTGCGATACAGACTACTTGTAATGATGCCTAGCCCTGTTCATCTTTAGCGACAGTACTACTCTCACACCTACGCCTTTGGCAGCGAAGAGCACCTCTATTCTGGCACTGGCGCCAGCCAGGGCAGCACCTACTACTACCGCCTGGGCGGGATGCTCATCGGAGAACTGCTCAGTGCGACAGGCAGCACCAACTTCTTTATGACCGATGGGCTGGGCAGCGTGATGGCCACCTTCAGCAACCTCGCCAACAGCGCCGTCGTGCAGGGCAACCAGGTCTACGACCCCTACGGCACCCAGCGCTACAACAAGGGATCAATGGGCACCAACAAGGGCTTCACCGGGCAGTACAATGACTCGGTCTCGGGCCTGGACTACTACAACAGCCGCTATTATGACCCGTTAGCCAGTGTCTTCCTCTCGGCGGATGTAGCGCAAGGCAACATCCTGGGCATGAACCCCTATGATTATGTAGGCGCCAACCCGGAGACCAGCAGTGACCCAACGGGACAGATGGTTGCACCTCCAGGCGGCGGTGGTGGGGGTGGTGTTGGGGGGCCTGTAGGAGGTGGTGGTGGGTACGGAAGCGGCAATGGGAATCAAACCAACTATATCGGAGCACCACCAACAACACCGCCAACCGTTGATCCTAATCCATTAACGTGGCCAAAATTAATTCCTGAGGGCACAACCCCGGAGGGAGTAGGTGGAGTGGTAGGTGCAGTGACAGCTTGTGTTGCCAGCTTTTGGTGTATGCTAGCAGTTGCAGTGACAGGAGCACTTGTTCTGACTTTTACCGCGCCAACAACACTCGCATCTGCTACCCTGGCTGTGGGACTGGTGGTGAATCCTCTGGGGAAAAGTCCTGATACCAGTGATGTCAATACAGGGGTCGTCAGTATTGTGGCACACACTAATCCTCCTCAAACGCAGCCTGGAGGGGGAGGTCAGGGTAATAGGCCACCACCAGGAGTCTCAAGCCCTGGGGGATTCTGTAGCTTCACCCCCGATACTCAGGTGACTACCGATCATGGCAAACAAGCGATAGGCACGTTACAGGTCGGAGAGAAGGTCGAAGCCTACAATCCCAAGACACACAAGATGGAACTGCAACCCATTCAGCATGTCTGGACGCATACTGACAGCGACCTGGTTGATCTGACCATCACCACCACCGAGAAATCGCAGCACGGGAAACCCGTCACCCTCAAGAGTGAGGTTGTCCATACCACCAGTGAGCATCCCTTCTTCACCACAGAGAGCGGATTTGTGCCAGCAGGGGAAGTCAAGACGGGTATGCACATCTTACGAGCCGATGGCAGTGTTGGGGTGATTACCAGGGAGAGGGCTGTACACGGGACGAAAGTGATGTATAATCTGGAGATAGCCCAGGATCACACGTTCACCGTGGGTGATGGGCAATGGGTGGTGCATAATAAATGCCGCTCTCAAGATTATCGTGACTTAAGGAATAACCTTGCTAACGATGGAAGACCAGTTCAAAATGGACAAAATCCCCATCATCTTATTCCATGCTCATTGAGAGACCATGACTTGATCACAGCAACAAACGGGGGATTTGACATTAATGCAGCATATAACGGTAGGCCAATGTGGAATTATAGGTATAAACCAGATGCATTGGGAGCATTGGAACCATATCATGCTAATTCGCCGAGTTACGCTAGCAGGGTGAGAGGCATGATGAACAGTGAATTTCAGCGTTTGCAAAGCTCTGGTACACTCACTCCAGATACAGCTTTTGACTCACTGATAAGCATTACAGACCAACTAAATGCTGTGATTGCTGTGATTGGTTGGTTTGGTGCTCTACAAGGTGTGGCATGTCCTCTGTTTTAAAGAAAACATTGAGGTCAAAAGAAGAAAAGATGATCCTGATGATGATAGTAAAGAGCCTAAAATGCCCTCAGTGGTTTCATCGTTTTCTTTGCATGCTTGAGAAATCAGGTGATTAAAGATGTGACAAACAGAGAAATTCCTGTTAAGAAGTGATCGTTAGAAGTGATGTCTAGAGGGAAAAAGTCGTAGCTACTTGCGCTTCTAAGTGAGTTTAAGAAGGAAAGTCTAAAATGGATATGTTGCATGTGGATCTGCTCAAACAAGGAGAGGTGGCCTGGAATCAATGGAGAGAGCAGCATCCCGATATCCAGCCGGATTTACAAGGGGCCGATTTGAGCAATAGCAATCTCAGTGGGACAAACCTGAGAGGGGCAAACCTCCATCAAGCCAATCTGAACCAGGCTCAATGTGTCGTTATCGATTTACGAGAAGCTGATTTGAGAGGAGCCGATTTGAGAGGAGCCGATTTAGGCAGTGC
>WNFB01007056.1_pt1 | contig 10058 bp, 8 predicted proteins | sample 5400501 | NCBI WGS metagenome assembly WNFB01 (sample SAMN13153341, study PRJNA577476) | soil metagenome | isolation source: 200 cm saprolite under Douglas fir tree site 2 hole 1 | place: USA:California | collected 2015-04-18
AGCGTATAGATGAAAGGCGCAACAGCCGAACCCTGTGCCAGCACGATGAGCACGCCCAACAGGGCCATCATCACGAAGATCGGCCACAGCCAGTATTTCTTACGTGTGCGCATGAACGCCCACAGTTCCTTGAGCATTTCCATTGCGATTTCCTAAAACTGATTGGTCATAGAGTCGGGTGGAGGACCGGGCGGCTTGCGCGGTATCCAATACGAGTCCGCGCTGGAATCGAGCTTAAGTCGCAGCGCATCTTTTCCGGCGAGCCGCATCACTGCCCCGATCGGCGTGATTACGCCGTAGAACAGGATGCCCAACGCGATAGGGCTGACCACCTTGCCGAGCAGAACGCCGAGCTTGGTCCACAGCCTATTCGGTACAGCAAGGAGCGCTGGCTTCCAGATGGCGATGATGGCGAAGACCACTGCTATACCTAACGCCCACCATCGCGGCAATTCCTGGTGGAACAGCGGCCAACAAGCGACGACCAGAAACATGCTGGCAAAAACCAGTCCGAAAGAGCGATCCGACGACCCCTCTACCTGCTGCTCCCGAGACAAATCTTCGTGTGCCATGTGCGGTGTGACGTTTGCGGTGCTCGATATAGGCAGAATCTTACCGTAAAACTTAGCCAATAAGCGATGGATGGTATGTTAACGTGTTTTTGCGACGCTTGGACGAAGAAGCCCAGCGCGCGCCCGCAATCGATTTTGGAGCGCGGCCTGTGCCGGGCGGGTATTCAATGCCGTAGGCATAAACCAAGGCTCATGTTTTTCCAATGCCTCGCCTGACAATTGCAGCTATTCTTCTTATCGCTGAACTGACTTGCTTCTTCTCCACAGGAGTTAGACACAACAACATCGCACTTGCCACAACTAAAGGCAGCGTCGAAATCACCTGCATAAAGAAGACGGCCAGGTTCTTCGCCGGAAGAAAATATTCTAGCAAGATGTTTGCCAGCACGAAGGGGACGCACGCAACCATCGGTAGCAGCCAACCGTTGCGATAGAAGAGACTCGCAGGAACTCCATTCGTCCCAGAGAGACAGAGCGGAAAGTACCCCAAGCTCACAATCACGCTAGGAATCAGCGTACCTAGTGCTACCCCTACCAGTCCGAGCGGCCCGACAAGTGCTACACTCAGTACCAGATTGCATGCAGCCTCAATCGCCAAAGCAGGAATAAGAGTACGATGCCTGTTCACCCCAATAATCGACGCTGTTGCGATAGATCTTGCCCCCCAAAGCAAAACCACAAACGCTAGGGTCCGGAGAACTTCTCCCGAGGCCGGTCCGTACTCGTCTCCCATCCAAAGATTGATAAAAGACTCGCCACGAAACCAGAAGGTGGCGGCTATCGGCGTCGTGACAAGGGTCGCAAATCTGGCGGCACCCAGAATCTCCTCCCCTAAAGTCTTGCTACCAATAGAAGCCAAGGCACTAACACGGGGCGTCATCACCACTGACACCGCGGATGCCAGTTGTTTTGCGTACTCACACAAACTGCCAGCTATCGCAAAAAACGTCACCGAACTTATTGGAAGGAACATCGCGATAATCAGGGCGTCGCTGTAGTAGATCACTGCGCCGAATATCTGCATCGCACTCAGCAACATGCTAAACGACAAAATCGCTCGCATGTGCGGTAGCAAGGGGATCCGAAATCGGAGTCGCAATTCCGGATACAACTTGTGGGCGACGGTCCACGTTGCAAAACCGTTAAGAACCGAAGCTGCCAAATTGATAAAGGCTAGCGGAACGAGACCATATCCTTCTAGAAGCGCGAGCACGATCGCAACTGTCCGAATTGCAGTAACAAGGATCTCAATCCCACTGCTAACGTCAAATCGTTGGAGCCCCGTGATGACGCCCCCAAAGACCGCCCCAACCAAAGTTATTGCTATGGTCAGCCCGCCGACAACACAGATAATCCGGGTATCTTTGACGAGCGACTCAGGGATGTTGAAGACGATGGGCGAAAGAAATGCAAAAACTACCGATAAGAGTATTGCTACGATGCCCAGCATTCCAAACATCACCATCCCTGCGGAAACGATTGACGAGCATCCCTCGTTATCGCCTGCCGGATGATGGTGCGCAACATAGCGGGTCACCGCTCCACGAACCCCAAAGTCCAGGAGCCCGAGATAACCGACCAAGGCCGCAAGCAGCGTCCAAACACCATACGCTGTATTGCCAAGATGGTGAACGACGAAGGGCGACAGGAAAAAACTGACGCCTGCAACAAACAGGAATGTAAGCCAGTTCGCGGCCACATTTCGAGCAATACCTGAAGGACGAGCCGTATTGGTCACGAAGTCGAAATCGTTCTGGTTCGCTACGTTCCCGCGCCGCGGGAGTAGTCTTGTGCTACCGTCCTGTCCTCGTGACACCCTCGAGGAAATGACGCAATGCCCGACCTAGTCACCTGGCGCGAAGGGATGGCTCGATGTGGCTCTCGCGAGACAGCATTCTCGTTCTCGTGGTCCCCGCGCCTTCAGCCATAAAGCCATTGGGTACTGGACGCAATTGCCACTCAAGGTCTTCGAGCAGCGCGCGTAGGCGTATCGTGCTGCGCGCACTCGGGCCGTCCAGCGCGCCCTCCCAACCTCCTGGGTCAAACAGCCAAAGCGACTTGTTACCCTCTAGTTGGCCACAGCCGCCGGACAGCATTCGTGATATGCCTGGGCACGCATCACTGCGTCGCCCGCACCTTCTCCCTCCACAGTGGGGAGCCCAGGGCAATCCAGCCCCAGGAGACTCCTGAGATGTCATTTAATTGCCAGAGCACTGTAGTTCGCGGTGAATCGGTCGTTACTGTTGCTGAGCCTGTCGCATGCCAGCCCGCAGAGATTGATCAGGGGGATCACAATTCGCTCGACAGGCTTCCGCAACCAGGATCTCCCAAATAGCAACCAGAGCCCGATATTGATCGTCCGGCATATCCCGGTGATTGAATAGCCCTCCGCCGCAACCTCGACCCGCGAGAAACCCGCCAGCAGGAGGCGCAGCCCCTCGGGCAGGAATCGCCACCGTTCGTCGTGGTGTCGCGGGAAAAAGGCCGGTGCACTCAGCAGCATGGCGCCACCGGCCTTCAGCACTCGGTGAATCTCCCCGATCACTTGCACCGGGTTCCAGACGTAGCTCAAGACCTGCGCGCAGATCACGAGGTCGAACGTGCCCTCGGCCAATGGGAGATGCTCACCGACTGCTACCACATCGACCATGCCTTCGAGTTGAGGATCCACGGCGATGTAGTATCGAATTCGCCCTTCAAGCAGCGGCCGGTAAGGCTGGAGACGGCCTCCGACATCCAACACCTGAAGGTCGCTACCCGCGATCGCGTGCAACCACTCGGTGAAAATCCGGCGACGTTGCCTAAGAATTAAGTAATCCGGATCGCGAAGCCTTGGGTTCCACCGGTCACGACTCAGGTCCAGCGCCTCTTGGATCGCGCGCGCGCGGTCGTATCCGCTGTCGTCATTGCCGGAGTAGTACCGATAGCCGGGATCGGCAGCAGGACGTTCAATCATCGTGATAGCGCTCCGGATGTGTCGCCGCGCACCTCGTCGCTCCTCTCCCGTCCTCGCAGTTCGTGTACCAATCTGCCTGGTAGCATGCGCAGACCTTAGTGCCCGACTGCCGGCAGGAGCTGACGAAGCACGTGTGCATATTGATGGTCGAGCGCCTCGCGGTACGCGACAATCTTCATGCGGATCTTCTCCTGCTCGACGATGCGGTTGCGCTCAAGCGTCTTGAACCTTCGCCACCCGTCCTCGACATCGAAGTCCTCCAACTTGACTGCATACTCGGCTTGGCCCATCTCGCCCATTAGGTCCTGAGCCTTACGATAGTAGCAGAGCGCCAGAACCGGTCGTTCCGCCAGGAGCGCCAGTACCGTCCCATGAAATCGCGTGGCCACGACTAGGTCGGCGCTGGCGAGCGTGGCCATGAGTTCCGAGACGCTATGGCTCCGGCGGAACAACTGCTCCCGAGGGGCGCTCTCACCGAACTCCGCTCGCAACCGTCTCCACACATCGTGGAACGCCTCGTCATCATCTCTTACTTGAGTGTTGAAAAAGAAGAACGGATATCCCTCTCGGATCAACCTAGCGGAAAACGTGGCCAAGTTCGCAACATACCGCTGGTACGTCAGCTCATCCGAGTAGCACAAGTAGCGACCGTCGTACCTGGCCATCGCGTTGATGCCGACCGTAGGCCGGCGACCGGTCGCCCTTTGTGTCGTCGCGTTGCCGAGCCCGTCTTCCAACGACAGGCTGTAGGCAAGATCGGGGTACACGGCGCCCCCGCGGCGGAATCCCAGTGTCTCGATGAGCCGTTTGGAGGCTTCGTCGCGGTACGAGGTGTAGTCGGATAAGAAGAGGGCTGTCCGGATCATCATCTTGCTGGGCGCCCGATCGATCGGGCCTGCACCGACGCTCACGAAGGCAAGCTTTGCGCCGGCAAGCTTCGCTAGGATCGACCACTTCAGCAGGGTGTATGGATAACCCCACGTCCCGCCCCAGTTGTCCAGAAACTGATTCGACCCAGCGACGATCAGAAGATCGATTCCCCGCAGGGAGCGAAAGGCCTTTGGCAGGAACTTCAACTCCTCCCAGGCGATCCCTGGCAGGGAAACCAGCGCGCGGCTTTCTAGCAGGAGCCGTCCCAACACGGGAACCTCTCGGAGCCACCCCTTAAACCTTCTCCAAACAGCCTGGTCGTCGCCCGAGCGCGTTCTTGCCGGGGCCGCGACATTGTCGCTTACCCCGGGTACGAACGTCTTCCTCTTGATGGGAAATGCAACAACCTGGTGTCGGTCCAGTGTGTCTTCCGGGTTGTCCGAGAACGCGCAGATCTCGGCGTCTGGCCGCCGGCGGCGTATGCTCTGCAGCAGGGCAGCGATGATGGCCTCGTCCCCGAGGTTCAAGTGGCCGTAGTGGCCAAACACGCCAATTCTGACCCTCTTCCCCATTCGAGTCACTCGATGACCTGACGGAGCAGGTTGTGCGTCAGCAGGGCATCCGCGGCCTTCCGGACTGACTCGAAGCTCAGGCCCGAGCGCTCGGCAATGTCAAGCAAGCTGTGCTCCCCATCAGATAGATTGAGCATCCACAACAATGCGAATTCCTCGGTGGGAAGCTGATTGTTGGCCAACCGGGGGCCAATAGAGGCCGCGACGGCCGAGTTGCGGCTCGCACTTCGCATTCTGATTTACGTACCCCTTTTGTTTCCGACTTCTGGCAGTACGCTTCATATTGGCGGTTCGTCTGTCCAAGGTTTCATGGATGGCAAACCCGATTCTCTCGGATTCAATAGGAAAATCGCGTCCGGTCAACCTTTAACTGAGATCGGGACACCGTCTCACGTGTCGGTGCGTTTCGTCACGTGTGTTCCCGCGCCCAATCCATTTACATGGCGCGCGGGTCGCCCGAAGGATCTCCGGAGGAGCAGTGCGTCGACAAAGAACTTCGTAGGCCAATTCAGCACCTCAAATCTCCCGTACTCGCCGTCAAACGGATGAGACCCTTTGATCCCGCCGCGAAGGCCTGGATCGTCGGCCACACAGTTTTGGGTTCGCTTGATGAAGGTCAGCAATCGGTCCGCGACGTCGGCGTATACGTGCTCGTCGCGCTCCTGTGCAAGTGCTAGCAGAATGTTGGCGAGCTGTGCGTTGCCCGTGAGGCAACTCCAGTCAGCTTTGGCGTTCCAGCTCGCGTCCAGTCGGCCCGGTACCGCGCCATCGGGCCCCACGCACCTAACCAGCGATTGGATAGCGCGCTCCACGGCCTGCAGATACTCGGCTACCCCGGTAATCCGATACGCCCCGAGCAGCCCTTCTAGGGCGTAGCAGATCGTGTGAAGCAGGGGTGCCGACGGATCGGTCAGACAGTTGTTCGCAAACCAGCCATTCGGCTGCTGCTGCGAAAGCGTGTATGCCATGTTGCGCGTTCCAGCGTCCACGTATCGCTGCTCGCCAGTGGCCAGCCCGTGGAGCATCAACGCCCATCCCACGCGCGAATTGTAGGTCGTACTCGAGTCGGAGGCGAAGCGCGAGTTGCCTCGTTGCCACGCGCCGTTCTCCGACTGCATCTGCAGCAGGAATCTGGCGGCGCGCTCCGACGCTTCGAGGTAGCGACCATCCTTCGTTTCTTCGTTGACCCGTAGCCATCCCAGAATTACCTGGCCGGTATTGAAGATCGCTGGGCTCGGCCTCTGATCGACCGTGCCACCCATCACTGCCCCACATTCCATCTGCACCGTCACCTCCCAGTCGGCCATCTGGATGGCCCGTGTTCGCAGGTCGTCGTTACCGAGTACTCGGGCGGCTTCTAATACAGTGGGAATAATGTACCCCGTGGTTTCGGGGTAGGAGGGCTGCCAACCGCGCAGGTCGAAGTACGGTGACCATCCAACGCTGTACCCTCGCGACACACCCCCGTCGGGCGTGGCGTCCTGCGCTCGCTTCAGCCACTCGAGCGCTTCACGCATGTGGAAGGCGTCGTCCGACGCCACCACATCCCGGCGGGCGCGTTCCCGCTGGACTTCCCGAACTGCCGCGGCATTGTAAGCTCGCGAGCGCTTCCACCATTGGCTGAAGCGGCGCCCCGCCCGCTTCCAGAGCGAGGCTCGTACGCCGCCACGTCTGGCCTTGATCACGAACTTCTCCATACCGTACCGGAGTGGGATGAGTCCCCCAATGGCGCGTTCGATGGCAAAACATGCGTTGTAGTAGCGAGGAAGGAAATTCGGGACATGTGCGTTCAGGACTGCGTCAATGTAGAACGGCTGAAACAAGTATTTGTGATACCCAAAGCCGACACCACGCCCCTGAAAACCGGTCAGCCCAGCTCGCGCCATGAATCGCTTCACCTCGAACCACCCGGAATAGCGGTCGTACACTAAGCCCCATGGCGCGAAGGGGGACATCGAGCGAAACACCACCCGGAATGGCGCGTTGAAAATGCGACTCCAAGTCGGCGACATCCGGATGTTCTTGTAGATCGTCTTGAGATTCCACCTGTTGTACAACTCGAGGATGACGTCCCCACCTTCGCGCACCACGCGTGCCATCTCTCGGACCGCGGCTTCCTGGGCCCGGAGGTGCTGTAGGACCCGGCAGCTAATGACCGTGCCGAACAAGCCATTCTTGAACGGGATGTGCTCGAGCTCGCCGCAGACAAGCAGGTCCGTGCGCAGTTTCTGCTTCGTGATTCGCAGCAGGTTGAGGGAGGCGTCGAGACCGATTCGCACGCTGCCCTCCGGGAAGGTCTGCATGAACCGGCCATTGCCGCACCCGGCGTCCAGGATCATATCCAGGTTCTCGGGATCGTAGTACCGCACGATCCCGAATATCTCGGCCTCATGGTTGTACGTGCCGAATATCTCTTGCGCACCTTCTACATTGGCATCGTACAGTTGCGCCTTCTCAGGGGCGTCCCAATACCGTCCGAAGAGCTCGTCCATCCGTGATTTAGTATCGCACGGGAAAAGGACAGGGATGCCGTCCACGATCGGAAACGTGAAGCGGCAGCGGCCACAATAGAACTCCTGCGCCTCGCGGCGGTATTCCAAACCACCTCGGCAAGCTGGGCAGCATAGCAGGTGATACAACTGACTATCGTCCATCATGCTCTTCCTCGCTCAACCTAAGAGATCCCCGAAAGAGTGGCCGCCTCAAAGGGCGCACCGACGAACACGCTGCAAAACCTCAGGCCCGCGGCGCGGTGACATCGTGGCGTGCCGCGTGAACGTGCGCCATCACCTCCGGATCACGATCAAGGAAAACCCTCGACCACATTTCAATCGCGATCACCGACCAGAGCTCCCAAGGACCAAGCTCGTCGCCTCGCAGCACGTCGGGGTTGAAGAACCCGCGTTCGAGACACGCCGGTGCCAGGGTGATATCCCGGACGAAGGGAGCCAGGTTGCCAGTAAACCACGCTTCGATGGGCACGGGGAATGGGATCTTGTCCTTTCGAGCGCGCACGGCCGGAGGGAGCCAGGGCGCGGCGGCTTCCCGCAGGAGTCCCTTTGGAATCATGTCAGGGACCTTGTGCAGGGGTGGAACAGTGGCGAGGAACTCAATGATTCTATGGTCGAGCAACGGCACGCGTGACTCGAGGGACACCGCCATGCTCATCCGATCTTCTTGGTGCAACAGCCCCGGCAGGTAGCACCGCATGTCGTGGTACAAGCATCGGTCGAGCGTTTCGCGTGTTGTTGCGCTCTTTAGGGGCTGGAGGTATTCCTCGCGGGGAGAGTAGCCCCCGAGTTGGCGTACTAATCCTGGATGAAACAGGCGGTCGTCTCCGGGATGTAATCCGCAATGCAAGCGTACCCAAACGTCCTCGAGTGTTGGCCGGCGCGGGCGAACGCGCGCCGCGGCGCGTTGCATAAGGCCCTTGACACCGTGACGGCGAAACACGTCCCGTACACGTGCGGCCACAGAGGCGCGATCGGGAGCGGATGGCACATTGCCGAACATCTGCGAGTGCCCGAACGTAGCTTCGAACTGCGCGGGGTATCCGGCGAAGATCTCGTCTCCTCCGTGACCGGTGAGCGAGACCTTCACGTGTTCGCTAGCGAGCCGGGACACAGCGTAGTAGGAAAAACCGCCCGTTCCCGGTAGCATTGGGGTGTCGAGGTGCCAAATCAACGACGCCAGAAGGCCGGCGAAATGCTCTGGTCCCACCTCTTGCTCGAAGTGATTTGCGCCCGTGGCCTGTGCGACCAATCTGGCATAATGGGATTCATCGTACCTCGCATCCCGAAACCGGATGGAGAATGTCTTCAGCTCGTCCCGGTACCGCCCCGCCAGCCCAACGACGGTGCTCGAATCCAGTCCCCCACTCAGATGGCAGCCCAATGGCGCATCGCTGCGGCAATGCACGCGAACAGCGTCGTCTAGTAGTACTGACAACTCGGCGACTGTCTGCTCGTGATTTCGGCGAGTGTCGTAATTAAACTCCACATCCCAGTACTTCTTAACGGATACACCACCGTCGCGCACCCGCATCGAGTGTCCGGGCGCCAACTGTGTGATGCCGACGAACGGGGTCTTCGTTCCCAGGACGGTTCCTGCGAAGAAGTAGTCAGCTAGTGCGGTGACATCCGGCCGGGGCTGAATCGTCTGGTCCTCGAGAATCGCCTTGATCTCAGATGCGCAGATGAAACGGCGATTATCGCAATAGTAGTAGAAGGGCTTGATTCCCAGCCGGTCACGTGCCCCGAACAGTGAGCGATTCCCCGCATCCCATATGACAAACGCGAACATGCCATTGAGGCGATCGACGCAGCGCTCGCCCATTTCCTCATAAAGGTGGATGATCACCTCACTGTCAGTCATGGAGCGGAATCGATGGCCCCGCTGCACCAGCTCCGCACGTAGCTCAAGGTAGTTGTAGATCTCACCGTTAAAGATGAGCCACAACGTGTGGTCCTCATTGGGCATTGGTTGGTGACCGTCGGGAGAGAGGTCAATAATTGACAAACGACGATGCCCCAAGCCGAGGGACCCATCGAGGTGCAGACCGGCATCGTCTGGCCCCCGGTGCACCATCACATCCCGCATGCGCCGTAGAGACTCTTCGGCCACCGGTTGACCGTCGAACGACATGACTGCCACGATTCCGCACATAGTCTGTCCCAGTATCGGCGTATTCATCTCCAGGCCGGAGGTCCACCCGTCCCGGAAGCATCCCTCAGGCCAGGACGGAGGCGGCGCCAGCGGTTTCGGCCCCGGGGTCCTGCGTTGCGGGGCAGGTCAGGGGGTGCGGCCCAGATAGCTTAGGGCCCGCGCGATGACGGTTCTGACGGCTGCGGGGCTTGGGCCGAAGCCGTTGGTTTGTTCTTGATCGTGCGTGCCCTGTGAGCACATCTGGGTTTCCCTATGCAGACTGAGAACGGTGTTATTGTATGATATGATACTATGCAAATTCACGTTACAGCCCATTAGGCCACTGAGCGCATATCGGCTCCAACGATGTGACACTACGATCGTTGCTCGCATTCTCGCGGCGGCTCGCACCGGTGGCGTCAAATTGCCGCACAAAATCTGGTT
>WNFB01007058.1_pt1 | contig 10058 bp, 7 predicted proteins | sample 5400501 | NCBI WGS metagenome assembly WNFB01 (sample SAMN13153341, study PRJNA577476) | soil metagenome | isolation source: 200 cm saprolite under Douglas fir tree site 2 hole 1 | place: USA:California | collected 2015-04-18
GCGCTTGCAGGTCCTCGGTTTGTGCCACAGGCCCCGGCAGACCACGTCGCGCATCTGGTGCAGACAAATTTTCCTGTTTCGATGAGCTACCCGGCCGACTGGATGCAATCTCACACGTCCGAACTCGACGAGCTGGAGCAGATTAGTATCAGCGCGGCGCAGAAAATTCCCGGCGTCGTGGTCTGGCCGGAGGTTCCGGCGCCATTTTCTTTGCAGGATGGTCGTTTCCTGACTCACGCCACGCGCATCGCGCGCGGCGCGGGAGGCGGCTTCCTGGTGGGTGTAATCGATTGGAAGCCGCTGGCCAACGGCAAGATTGGCGCAAACAACAGCGCCGCGCTGCTCGATTCCGCAGGTGCGTTGGATTTTCTCTACGACAAAATTCATCTGGTGCCGTTCAGCGAGTACGTGCCGTGGAGGAATTGGCTCACATTTGCGCGGGGCTTGACAGGCATAATTGGCGATTTCGAGCACGGATCGCAATACAAGGTCGGGCGCATTCCGGGCGGGCCGTTCAGCGTTTACATCTGCTATGAGGCGATTTTTCCGAACGAAGTTCGCCGCTTCACCCTTGCCGGAGCCGCGCTGTTCGTGAATATATCGGACGACGGCTGGTTTGGCGGATCGTCCGCCCCGCCGCAGCACTTGGCGATGGCGCGCGTGCGGGCGGCGGAAAATCGCCGCTGGCTGCTGCGCGACACCAACGACGGAATCACTGTTTCGGTGGACCCCTACGGGCGAATCGTGGCGCGCTTGGCGGCCGATATTCGCGGGGAACTCGATGCTCCCTACGGGTTTCGCACGGACATAACGCCCTACGTCCGCTGGGGCGACTGGCTTGCGTGGCTGTGCGTGATCGCAGCAGTCGTGTTACTGTTGTTAGGCGCGCGCGACGCGTTCGCGCGGCACGCTTCGTAATTCCAAGTGACACACATGGTCATTGAAGATTTACAGCGACGGCAAGACGAACTTCAAAAGCGAATCGAGCTCGTGCGGAGCTATCTTTGACGTCGCGCGCAGCCGCGAAGTCATCTCTTCGTTAGAAGCAAAAACCTCGCATCCGGATTTCTGGCAGGACCAGGAACAAGCGCAGAAAATTCTCCAGCGGCGAAAAGTCGCGGAAGGGGTTATCGCGTCCGATACGAAGCTCGCGCGCACGCTGAGCGACATCGAGACGTATTTTCATCTGGCCGAGGAAGAAACCGTCGTGGCCCAGCGCGATTCGCTGCTCCGCGAAATCGAGAGCGAAATGGCCGTCGCCGACGCGTACGTCTCCGAGCTCGAGACGCTCACGCTGCTCTCCGGCGAGAACGACGGCTTGAACGCCATCATGACCATCAAATCCGGCGCCGGCGGCATGGAGTCGCAGGACTGGGCCGAGATGCTGATGCGCATGTATCTCCGCTGGGCGGAACGCAAGGGATTTCGCGCCACCGTATTGGACCTGACGCCCGGCGAAGGCGCGGGTCTGAAATCCGCAACGCTGCGGATCGAGGGCGAGAACGCTTTCGGATTTCTTTCAACGGAGAGCGGCGTGCACCGCCTGATTCGTATTTCTCCATTCGATCAGGCCGCGCGCCGCCACACGTCGTTCGCGTCGATCTTCGTCATTCCGGAAATTGACGATCGAATCGATATCGTCGTCAAACCCGAGGAGGTGCGCATCGACACGTTCCGCGCCGGGGGCGCCGGCGGCCAGAATGTGAACAAGGTGGAAACCGCCGTGCGCATCACCCACCTGCCGAGCGGCATCGTCGTGCAATGCCAGAATGAACGCAGCCAGCACAAGAACCGCGAGCTGGCCATGAAGGTCCTGCGTTCGCGCCTATACGAATTAGAAATAGAGAAACGCCAAGCGGAGACCCGCAAGCTGGATGAAACCAAGCGCGACATCAGTTTTGGCAGCCAGATCCGGACGTACACGCTCCAGCCGTACCGATTAATAAAGGATCATCGAACGAAGTTCGAGATGGGCGACGTGGATCGCGTGCTGGACGGCGATCTCGATCCTTTCATCCGCAATTATCTGCTGTCGCGGCGTAAAGGGACTCTGGGTGGCGGAGATGACGCACTTGTCGAGGCGTAGGTTATAGTGGGCTCGCGGGGCCTCTTGCCATGCATCACAACCCCGAAATTGCGCCGTTTAGACCTGCTATAACACGTCCAGGTCCTATTCGTTGACAGCGTTTTGCCCGCATGTTAGCGTCGATTTGGATTAGGGGGATGGCCTCTCAAAATTTTGATCGACTGGGTGCGGGCTCCACGCGCCGTCGTCGTGGCGTCAGCTTCCCGCTCGCCGCGCTGCTTGGGCGGGCGAGTGGCGTGTCAGCGGCTTGGAGCCCGCCGGATTGTATTACCACGATTCCCGCAGAAGGGGTGCTGGCTTGAGCGATAACAAGCGGAAATTTCTGTTTACTTCGGAATCCGTCACCGAGGGGCATCCGGACAAGATTGCCGACCAAGTTTCGGATGGGATACTTGACGCGGTTCTGAAAGAGGACCCTACGGGCCGCGTGGCGTGTGAGACGCTCGTGACGACCGGCCTGGTGATGGTTGCCGGTGAGATCACAACCAAAGCTGTGCTCGACTATCCCGACATCGCACGCGAAGTCATCCGCGACGTCGGCTACACCCGCGCCGAATATGGCTTCGACGCGGACACCTGCGCTGTCGTCTCCTCGATCAAGCGGCAGTCCCCGGACATCGCTATGGGCGTGGATACCGGAGGAGCGGGTGACCAGGGCTTGATGTTCGGCTTTGCGTGCGACGAAACCGAAGAATTGATGCCCCTGCCGATCATGCTCGCGCACAAACTCGTGCAACGCCTGTCGCAAGTCCGCCGCCAGGGAATCGTTGATTTTCTCCGGCCCGATGGGAAATCTCAGGTAACGGTTGAATATCATGGCGATCGCCCTGTGCGTGTGGACACCGTCGTCATCTCCACGCAACACGGCGAATCTGTTTCGAACGCCGACTTGCAGAAGATGGTCATTGATGAGGTCATCCGTAAAGTGGTTCCCGCCTCTCTGATGGACAAGAACACGAAATTCCACATCAATCCGACCGGCCGCTTCGTCGTGGGCGGGCCGATGGGGGACGCGGGCCTGACCGGCCGCAAGATCATTGTGGACACCTACGGCGGCTACAGCCGGCATGGCGGCGGCGCGTTTTCGGGCAAAGATCCTTCGAAAGTGGACCGTTCGGCTTGCTACATGGCGCGGCACGTGGCGAAAAATCTGGTTGCCGCGGGCGTGGCGCGCAAGGTGGAAGTCCAACTTGCGTACGCCATTGGCGTGGCCGATCCGGTTTCCGTCATGGCGGAAACGTTTGGCACGGGCGCGATTCCCGATGGGGAGATCACCGACCTGATTCGCAGCACGTTCAAACTCACGCCGCGTGGAATCATCGAATCGCTCGACCTTCGGCGGCCCATTTACAGGCAGACGGCTTCGTTCGGCCATTTCGGGCGCACCGGCCCCGGGTTCACTTGGGAGCGGACCGATAAGGCCGGCGCGATTCGCAGCCAGGCCGGGTTGGGCGCAAAAGAAGTGGCCGTTCGCCGCTGAAGTGCAAACGATTCCAGCCGATTGGAACTGGGTGCGGGTTCTAGCTGAAGCTCGCCATAATAAAGAACAGGAGAATTTCGCGTGACAAAGACTGCGCAGAGCATAGCGGGCGATGTTAAGGACTTGGGCTTGGCAGAGCAGGGCAAGCGGAAAATCGAGTGGTCGAACCAGCAAATGCCCGTGCTGCAGCTCATACGCAAGCGGTTCATCAAGGAGCAGCCGCTCAAAGGGATCCGCCTGGCGGCGTGTCTGCACGTGACCAGCGAGACGGCGAATCTGGCGATCACGTTGCGCGACGGCGGAGCCGACATGGTTCTCTGCGCCTCGAATCCGCTTTCGACGCAGGATGAAGTTGCCGCGTCACTCGTAAAGGACTATTCGATTCCGACATTCGCGATCAAGGGCGAGGACAACGCGACGTATTACGCGCACCTGAATGCCGCGGTGGATCATAAGCCGCAGATGACGATGGACGATGGCGCGGACCTGGTGACGCTGCTTCTCACCAAACACGCCCACCTCGTTCCCGGGGTGATCGGCGGCACGGAAGAGACGACGACCGGCGTGATCCGTCTGCGCGCGATGGCGAAGGACGGAACGCTCAAGTATCCGGTGATCGCCGTGAACGACGCGGAGACCAAGCATTTCTTCGACAACCGCTATGGCACGGGGCAATCCACGATTGACGGAATCATCCGCGCGACGAACCTGCTGATCGCCGGCCTGCGAGTGGTTGTGGCCGGCTACGGCTGGTGCGGCAAGGGCGTTGCGATGCGCGCGAAAGGCCTGGGCGCCGACGTGATCGTCACCGAGATCAATGCGGTGCGCGCGATCGAAGCCGTCATGGATGGCTTTCGTGTAATGCCCATGGCCGAAGCCGCGAAAATCGGCGACATTTTCGTCACCGTCACGGGCAACAAGTCTGTCCTCACCGGCGAACACTTCGAGAAAATGAAGGATGGTGCAGTGATCTGCAATTCCGGCCACTTCAACGTGGAAATCGATATTCCCGCGCTCGAGAAAATGTCCAACGGAAACCGCATCGCGCGCCCATTCGTGGAGGAATATTCGATGAAGGACGGCCGCAGAGTCTATCTGCTGGGTGAAGGCCGCCTGATCAATCTCGCCGCCGCTGAAGGACACCCCGCCGCCGTGATGGATATGAGCTTCGCCAACCAGGCGCTCTCGGCCGAGTACATGCTAAAGCACGCCGCCGAACTCAAGCCTCAGGTCTACGTTGTGCCCGAGGCGATTGACCGCCAAATCGCGAAGCTGAAACTCGAATCGATGGCCGTGCAAATGGATAAACTCACTCCCGAGCAGGAGTTGTACCTCGCCTCCTGGTCCGAAGGCACGTAGTTTTTCTCCGGGAGCTCTGTACAATTAGCCGCCAAAATTTTGCATGGCGCGCACTTTGTTGGTCGCGCTTTTCGGAATTTAATACAGAGAACACCGAGAAAAGCCACAGAGAACACTGAGGACCCAATGGAGAGGAAGTGGAATCGACAACGGGAAGAGAACGGTCGATTTCTCCGTGGTTCTCTGTGACTTCTGTGCACTCTGTGTTGAAATCTTTTCTTTACTGTCGTCCATAAATCCATGATGCGAGATTTCGCCAATTGGGCGCTGGAAACCGCGAAGCTGCGTGGCGCAACCTACGCCGATGCGCGCGTCATGGACATTCGCCACCGCGATCTCTCCACAAAAAACGGCCAAGTGGGCACGCTCTCCGAATCGGAATCGATCGGGATTGGGATTCGCGTGATCGCGCAAGGGTCGTGGGGATTCGCCTCGACCGATCGCCTGACGCGAGAGGGAATTGCAGGCTGTGCCGCCGAAGCCGTCGCCATCGCCAAGGCGTCAGCGCTCGCCAAGCGCCACGATGTCGAGATGGTGCCTGTCGAGGCGTATCAGGACACCTGGCAGAATCCGTACATCAAGGATCCGTTCCGCATTCCGCTCGAACGCCAGTTGGATTTGCTGCTGGCGGCCGACCGCGAGATGTCGCGCGTCAAGGGCGTGACGCTCACGGAAACTTCCATGGCGTTTCGCCGCATCGAACAGTTGTTTGCGTCTTCGATCGGGTCGGTTGTCCATCAGGTCAAGATGCAGTCCGGCGCGGGAATCGTGGCGACCACGTTTTCCGGGAACGAGATTCAGAAACGTTCTTATCCGAACAGCTTTGGCGGGCAGCACCAGCTCGCGGGCTACGAGTTGGTGGAATCGCTCGACCTGGTTGGGAACGCCCCTCGCGTCGCCGAAGAAGCGGTCGCGCTGCATTCGGCGCCGCAATCGCCCGAGGGCACGAAGACAATCATTCTCGACAGCTCGCAGCTCGGCCTGCAGATTCACGAATCCATCGGCCACCCCATCGAGCTCGATCGAGTGCTCGGCATGGAGGCAAATTTCGCGGGCATGAGTTTTCTCACACTCGAAAAACTGGACAACCTGCGCTACGGCTCGGACATCGTAAACGTGGTGGCCGACGCGCGCCTGGAGCACGGGCCGGGCCTCGGCACGTTTGGCTACGACGATGAAGGCGTTCCGGCGCAATGCACGCCGATCATCACCGACGGACTTTTCACCGGCTACCTGTCGAACCGCGAAACCGCCGTGTCCATTGGCCTGAAGCGCTCGGGCGGCACGATGCGCACGGAATCCTGGAATCGCTTGCCGATTATTCGGATGACGAACATCAGCATTCTGCCTGGCACGTGGCGCTACGAAGACCTGCTCGCCGATACCGATGATGCCATCCTGATGGAGACGAATCGGTCATGGTCGATCGACGATCGCCGTTATCATTTTCAGTTTTCCACCGAAATTGCATGGGAAATTAAAGGCGGCAAGAAGGGGCGGATGCTGAAACATCCCAGCTACAGCGGCATCACGACCGAATTCTGGAATAGTTGCGACGCCATCTGTTCGCGCGAGTATTGGACTCTCTGGGGCACGCCCAACTGCGGCAAAGGCCAGCCCATGCAGACCATGGGCACTGGACACGGAGCTGCACCCGCGCGTTTCCGGAACGTCAAATTGGGCGCCGCTTTCGCCAAGTCATGAGTTCCACCTGGTTTTGGTCTACGTAGCGCCCGCCTTCAGGCGGGCATGTGCTTGCATCCACAATGTCGGCCTGAAGGCCGACGCTACAAAAACGGAATCTGACATTCGTTGAAGGATTTATGATCCAGAACGCAACAAAATCCGCGAAGAAAACCCGTGCTGCCGCACGCCGAAAATCCGGCCCTGCCGTCGCTGCACTGCATTTGCTCTCCGACGCGGAGATGCGCCGCATTGCGGAGAGCGTCTTCAACCTGAGCGATGCCGATGAAACCGAGGTGGAAATCGGCGTCGTTACCGATGCGCTGACGCGCTTCGCCAACAACACGATTCACCAGAACGTCGCCGAGCAGGTGCTGAACGTGTCGGTTCGGACGGTGCTCGATGGCCGCACGGCGCGCGCGACGACGAACAAGACGGACGAGGATTCGCTCGGCCGCGTGGTCGCTGCCTCAAAAGCTCTGGCGCGCAGCCGGCCGCGCAACCCGGATTTGCTGCCGATACCGGGGCCGCAAAAATACGCGAAGGTCTCGCGCTACTTCGAAAACACGGCCCACGCCACGCCTGCGGACCGCGCCCGCGCCGTGGCTCGAGTCGCGGACATGGCCGAAAAAAACGAACAGACCGCGGCGGGAATTTTCACAACGGGCGTGACGCAATCGGCGATCGCTAATACAAAGGGCCTGTTCGCATCGCATCGCCAGACGCGCGCCGAATTTTCCATCACCATTCTGGAATCCGACTCCTCCGGCTGGGCCAAGGCCAATGCGCCCGATCTCAGCCACATCGATCCAACGGCGCTGGCGAAGAGCGCCAGCGAAAAATCCGCCGCGTCGCGCAAGCCAAGCGAGGGCGCGCCCGGTAAGTGGACTGTGATTCTGGAGCCCGCCGCCGTGCTCGACCTCGTCGGATTCCTCTTTTACGATTTTGCGGGAACGTCTGTGGCGGACCAGCGCTCGTGTTTCAACAAGCGTATGGGCAAGCGCGTAATGGGCGGGAACATCACTCTTCATGACGATGTGTTTCACCCGCTGCAATCGGGGATCCCCTTCGACGGCGAAGGAATTCCCCGGCAGAAAGTGTTGCTAGTCGATCAGGGAGTGCCGAGCAACCTGGTGTATGCGCGCGCCACTGCAAAAAAAATGAAAGCGAAGCCCACGGGCCACGGCTTTTCCCTGCCCAACGATTATGGCGAAGCGCCGATGAACCTGGTTTTTTCTGGAGGCAATTCTTCGGTGGACGAGATGGTGCGCTCCACCGAGCGCGGCGTTCTCGTCACGCGGCTCTGGTACATCCGCGAAGTCGATCCCTACGAAAAGGTGCTCACCGGCATGACGCGCGATGGCACGTTCCTCGTGCAGAATGGCCGCGTCGCCGGCGGCATCCGAAATTTTCGCTTCAACCAGAGCATTCTCGAAATGCTTTCGAACGTCGAGCTGCTGGGCCCCGCCGTGCGCGCCGCCGGGGAAGAGTCATTCGAAATGGTCGTCCCGCCAATGAAGGTCCGCGATTTTCACTTCTCCGAAGTCACCAAGTTTTAGCGTGAATTTCTCACACGTATGTTCTTACAGCGGTTGGCCCATTCCATTGGGTGCAGCCAGAGCGCAGGATCGGTACGGTCGAGTAGCACAGGTTTCAGCCTGTGTGGTTTTGGTTTTCGCAGGGATGGGAATGCACACAGACTGAAGTCTGTGCTACGAAAACCCACTTCGCGTCAAAACGCGATATGACGCATGAACCTAACAACTGAGAAGGCATATCCCTGGCGCAATTGCAAGAAGCACGCGTTAGCAGTCCGCGGGAAAATTTATGTCGCGTGTCATTCCGAGGAGTGAAGCGACATGCTCTAAGACGGCTATTGGACGTGCCCCTTCACGGCCTTCTGCTCCAGCGATTCTCCGCCGTGCAACAAACGATCTTCGCACGAGATAAATTCTTCGAGAATCCAGTCAGGCTTGTATCTGTAAATCGTTCGTCCCGTCCATGGTTTTGTGAACGCTTTGGGGTCGTCGAACGTCCAATCGATCTGCAACCTGTCGTGAGTCACGCGCCGGATGCGCCCGTTAACATGCAGCGCGTCACTATGGGGATGGCCTGCCCGGTCGAGCCAGGTGATGTCTTTCAGCCCGATTGTGTCGACAACGAGCGTGTCTCCGTCCCACCTGCCAATCGATTGCCCCATGTAGGAGGGATCTGGATCCTCGGGAAGTTTTCGCCCGTCCGTCCAGATGTGGCCCACGGCGTAATCTTTCTCGAAAAGGATGAGCACGCGGTCGCGGACCTGAAGGATCTCGAAGGGAAAAACTTCCGTCATGAGGCGCGGCATGCCCGTCGGAAAACAAGTCGCCACGGTCGGGTCCAGGTCCACTCGTCCGTTGGTGATCAGTGGCTGCCCTGGGTCATCGTTCTTGTTTGTCTTCCACTTCGCCTCTGCCCAAGGCTGGAAGGAAGGGGCCTCCTTCGGATTGAAGGTCGCTCCCGACTCCGTGATATTTGCCCAAACTCCGGTCAGGTCCGGTGGGTGAACAGAAGTCTGAGTCTTTTTTGCTCCCGATGGCGCAGCGGTCTGAGCGAACATGACGGGCGAGAAAGCTAGCACCGTCAGCATCGCAAAGATCGGATTCATCCAGCGATTTCGCATGTGCCGACACTCCCTTCTCTTGCGGTTGGAGTCATGACGGCATGGCCGGCGGGGCGCTCCAACCGCTTACTGGATTACTGGAGCCACTCTTCAGTTTGCGATGGCCGGGCTGAGCTCTTTGCCGTCGGCGAATATGATCTTGCTAAAATTAATGTAGGGACTGTCGCCTTTGACGCGATGGCCGATCAGAGTGATCTGATCCCCAGTCTTAACGGTATTCTTGCTCCAGCCCTGCCGGGACAATGTATTCGGACTATTCGTTTCACCAACCCACTTTTCGACCTTCCCACTCTCGTCCGTGACATCGAAATGGATGAGCGCGTGGGGATTGATCCACTCGAATTCCGTCACGATTCCCTTCAGGGTGACGGTGTGCGTCACGTCGTAATTCGACCTGCCGTGGTGCGCGATCACCGGCCCAGCAACCAGGAGAAGACCCGCGGCCCCGATCAACACAGCCAATAGCTTATTTTTCATTTGAGTATCCTCTGCGATTTTAAGCCTGTCCTTGCGCAAAACAATATGCCAGCCGCCCTTTGGTGTCAATCTCAGATCGCCCTGGCTGCGGTTGGATGGCAAGCGCGGCACAGGTGGCAAAATCTCAATCTACCCGGCATGGCGCGCGACGGCACGTCCCTCGTGCAGGATGCAGCCTAGCACTTAATGAACCGGATCATCGAGATAAGGAAAATCTTTGGGTGTTTTCATAATCCACTTGCTTGTGCCGTTTCGAGACAAATCTATGCCTATATTCCAATGTCCATTGTTCCAGGTCACGACCAAAAACTCTG
>WNFB01007062.1_pt1 | contig 10055 bp, 10 predicted proteins | sample 5400501 | NCBI WGS metagenome assembly WNFB01 (sample SAMN13153341, study PRJNA577476) | soil metagenome | isolation source: 200 cm saprolite under Douglas fir tree site 2 hole 1 | place: USA:California | collected 2015-04-18
TGGCGCTTTACATCTTTCTGCTGCAGAGGTTACTTGAATCGCTGGTGGCGCTGCCTTTCCCGAGCAAGCTGCTGTTGAGCGGCGCGCTGCTGGCGCCGCTGGGGCTCCTGATGGGGATGCCGTTTCCCACGGGCCTGCGGGCGATCGTGACTAAAGGGAGGAGTGCGCTGCAGACAGCTACGCTGGGGCAATTCTCCGACCCCCCCGCCGCTAACAGTGCCATCGAGTGGGCGTGGGCGATGAATGCTGCCTCCAGCGTGCTGGGTTCGGCGCTGGCTATGGTGGTGGCCGTCCATTCCGGACTTAATGCCGCATTGGCATGCGCGGCGGGAGCCTACTTGTCGGCCGCGGCCTTGACAGCCCTTTGGCAAAGGTCTTGAATCAATCACGCCCCTTCAGCTGCAAACTGCCAATGCTACGCTGCTGCCGAGAGCTGGCGACCAGGAGTTATTTCAGCGATTCGTCGAATTCGCGCATCCAGTCTTTCTTCTTCAGTACCTCGCGGGGCTTCGTCCCGTCGGGGGGACCGACAATACCGTCTTTCTCCATGAGGTCGATCAGGCGAGCGGCGCGGCCGTAGCCGATGCGCAGGCGGCGCTGGAGCGTGGAAGTGGAGGCCCGGCCCATCTCACAGACCACGCGAACGGCTTCCTGGTAGAGGTCATCGTCTTCTTGCTGGGGTGCGACTTCGGGGGTTTGGGCTGCGACCGCCTCTTCCTCCTGGGGTGCTTCGAGGAGCTGCTGGTTGTACTTGGCTTTGGCCTGAGCCCGCCAGAAGTCGCACACAGCCACGATCTCGTCTTCGGTGACGAGCGGCCCGTGGATGCGGTGCAGGCGCGACGACCCAGCTGGCAGATAAAGCATGTCGCCGCGGCCCAGGAGAGATTCCGCGCCGTTGGCGTCGAGGATGGTGCGCGAGTCCACTTTGCTGGCCACGCGGAAGGACACGCGCGCCGGGAAGTTGGCCTTGATCAGGCCGGTGATCACGTCCACCGAAGGCCGCTGCGTCGCCAAGATCAGGTGGATGCCGACGGCGCGCGCCATCTGCGCCAGGCGGGTGATGGATTGCTCGACGTTATTGGTGTCCACCATCATCAGGTCCGCCAGTTCGTCAATGACGATGACGACGTAGGGCAGCGGGCGATGCTCCTCTTGGTCCAAGTTGTTGAACAGCGACATCGTCTGGCCCTTGGCGAACGTGCGGTTGTATTGGTCGATGTTGCGCACGCCACGCTGGGCCAGCAGCTTGAGCCGCTGCTCCATCTCGCGGGTGGCGTTGCGGAGCGCGTTTGAGGCGATCTTGGGATCGGTCACCACCGGCGTCAGAAGGTGCGGAATGTCTTCGTACAGGCCTAGTTCGAGCCGCTTGGGGTCCACCATCACCAGCTTTAGCTCGTCCGGCGAGGCTTTGTACATCATGGAGATGATCATCGAGTTGATGAAGACGCTCTTGCCCGTGCCGGTGGCGCCCGCGATCAGCAGGTGCGGCATTTGCGCCAAGTCGGTGATCCGGATGCGCCCGATCAGGTCTTTACCCATCGTCAGGGACAGCTTCGAGGATGAGTTAACGAACTCCGGCGATTCGATCGCTTCGCGCAATGCAATCGTCTGCCGGTGGTGATTGGGCACTTCAATGCCCACGGTGGATTTGCCGGGGATGCGCTCGATCAAGATGGACTCGGCGCGCAGCGCCAGGCACAAGTCTTCCGCCAGGCTGGTGATGCGGCTGTATTTGATCCCGGCCTCGGGCTTGAACTCGAACGTGGTGACTACCGGCCCGGGATTGATTTGCGTGACGTGGCCCTTGACGTCAAACTCCTCGCACTTCCGCTCAATGCTGCGGGCGCAATCCTTCAGGTCGTCTTCGTCCAGCTTCTCGCCACGCTCCGCCATGCGGAGAAGGCTGGGCGAAGGTAAGCGGTAGCTGGTCACGCCGCGAGCGATGCGCGGCTCCAGCCCCAACTTGGCTTGCACCGCGGGCGGGTTTTCATGGCGCACCAGCACCGGGCCTGACTTCTCCGCTTCGGTTCCAGCTTCCTTTTCGTCCTGTTCGCTCGATTTCTTCAACGCCTCTTTGGCGCCCATCGTCTGCGGCGGCACGGGCGGTCGCCCGGCAATCTTGATCTCCTCGAGGCGCTTTCGCAGGCGTTCCTGCTCGCGGGCCTCGCGCCAGGCCTGATAGCGTTCGCGGAGGCGCTCGAAGATGCCCAGTCTGCTGAGGGCTCCCATGGGACCGCGCAGCCATTGATGAGCGCCAATGAAGGAGAAGGAAGTGGTCAGGAACAGCCCGGCAAGGAAGGAGGCCACCGCCACCAGATGCGCTCCCATAGGATTGAGCAGCCCCGTGAGCCCCGATGAGACCACCGCGCCAAGCAGGCCGCCCGCGGGCAAAGCGCCGCGGACTTCGGGAAAGTGCCACAGAGCCAGCAGCGCGGGAAGCATGAGCAACAGCAGCGCATAGCCGATGACCTTGGCCACCGGCGAGGGAACCTCCTGGCTGCGGAACCATCGCAGGCCCAGGAGGCACAGTCCAACCGGAAACAGAAACGCCGCGTAGCCAAATCCCTGGAACAGGATGTCTGCGCCGTGCGCGCCAACCGGACCGATCCAGTTTCGCGCCGGACGCGCCTCGGGCGGCGGGGCAGAGACGTTCAACGAAGCGTCGCGCGGGCTATAGGAGAGCAGGCTCAACGCCGCCAGCAACGCTAGGGTAATGCCCAGGAACCCGATCAGCTCGTTCAGGCGGCGATTTTCAGTTGGGGTGAGGAAGCGCACACAAATCTCCTTGCAAGCGGGGAAAGCAAGGCCGAAACGCGGGGACGCGCGGGCGCTAGCGCGCGGTGCCCATCTGGAGGAACACCAGCAACAAAACGACTATACCAAACAGGATGCGGTAAGCAATAAAGATCTTCAACGTGCGTCTTTGTAAGTACCGCAAGAAGAAGGCGATTACCAGGTAGCCGACTATCGCAGAGAGCGCAATGCTGAGGCCGAGCGTGGAGGTCGGTAAGTCCAGCCCACCGGCGCGATGAAGCTTGATAAGGCTCGGCAATTCCTTGGCGGCCGCGCCGGCGATAATCGGGGTGGAGAGTAAGAACGAGAAGCGCGCCGCGCTTTCGCGCGTCATCCCTCGCCACAGCCCGGCAATAATCGTAATGCCGGAGCGGGAGACGCCGGGAAATAGCGCGATGGCCTGGGCGGCGCCGATGGAGATGGCGTCGCCCGTGTTGGTTTCCTCGAGCTCGCGCCGGAGCCGCGCGCTGTGCTCAGCCCACCACATCAGCAGCCCCACCGCGATCATTGCCACTCCGATCAAAACGGGTTTGCGCAGGTTTTCCTCGATTGCATGGTGGAAGAAAAAGCCCGCCAGCCCGGCGGGAATCGTGCCCACAACCATATACCAGAACAGGCGCCGGCGCTGATGCACCTGTTCCGTGCTTGCGCTCGATGGATAGTGCATGCCCAAGCCGCAGAGGATCAGTTCAACCCAAGTCCGCAAGAAGTACAGGCCCACGGCTAACAGGGTCCCGGCGTGCAAGGCGACGTCAAAGGCAAGGCCGGGCTCCTGCCACCTCGCGAGCCAGGGAAACAGGATCAGATGCGCGGTGCTGCTGACGGGAAGGAATTCAGTGAGCCCTTGCACGACGGCGAGAACGACGGCCTCGTAGATAGGCATGCAGTCTCAAGTCTCCTTCGGAGCCGGGAGCGATTTGTGCATGGAATAGGCGTCCAGGCGACCCAAATAGTAACGCGTGAGAACTCCTACTGTACGATAGCCGTGCTTGTGCCAGAAGGCAATGGCGGCGTGATTGTCGGTTGCTGTTTCTAGCTCTACCTGCCGAGCTCCGCAAGAGGCGAGGCTGTGCTCCAGTATATCGAGCAGGGCCGTGCCGATGCCGCGCCGGCGGGCGTGCGCCAGCACGTCAATGGTGATCAGGTGCGCGTTCGGGCCCTCGTGCTGGGCCAGAATGAACCCGGCGATCTTGTCTTCGAGCTCCGCCACCACGCACTCCGCGCCAGGCAGGCGCAGGAACCAGCGCAGCGTCTGTTTCGAATAGGCGATGCCGGAAGGGTAGCAGGCCTGATCGATGGCGTGCAGTGTGTCGAAATCGTCAGGTGTGTACGCGCGCAGGGTCAGGCTCATCGTTTAGCGCAATCCGTTCCTTGCGGGCATGCCGGTCTTACACTTCGAGGATGACCGGCAAGATGAGTGGCCGTTTCGAGGTTTGCTTATTGAGGTAGCGCTTCAGGTCCACGCGGATCTTCTCTTTGATAACACTCCAGTCCATTTTCTCCTCGGGGTTGGACTGCTCGACGGTGCGGAGGACGACGTCGCGCGCGCCATTGATCACCTCGTGGCCGTTCTCCGATGGCAGGAACCCTCGGGTGACGATCTCGGGCAGCGACTCCAGCCGGCCGGTGTGCTTGTCGATGGCGATGATGGGCACGACCACTCCGTCCTCGGAAAGATGCTTGCGGTCGCGAATCACCACCTCTTCAATTTCCTCGAGCGAGCCGGAATCGACGCACACCCGCCCGGCCGGGACCGGCTCGCGGCGATAAGCGCCCTCGGCCGTGAACTCCACCGGCTGGCCGTCTTCCAGCAGCAGAACCTCACCGGAGACAGCGCCGACCTGATGCGCCAGCGCGGCGTGGCGGAACAGTTGGCGGTACTCGCCGTGAATGGGAATGAAGTAGCGCGGGCGGACCAAATTCAGCAGCAGTTTCTGTTCTTCTTGGCTGGCGTGGCCGGAGACATGAATGACGCCGTTGCTGTTGTCGTAGTAGACCAGCGCGCGCCGGCGGAACATGTGGTCGAGCATGCGAAAGATAGCTTTCTCGTTGCCGGGAATAATCCGCGCGGAGAGGATGACCGTGTCCGTCTCCTCGACGCTGAGCAGGCGGTGACTATCCACCGCGACTCGCGAGAGCGAAGACATCGGCTCGGCCTGGCTGCCGCTCACCAGCACGGCCAACTTTTTCGGGTCGAAAGACTTGAGGTCCTGCGCGCGCACCACCATGCCGTCGGGAATGCGCAGGTAGCCCAAAGAGTGGGCGATCTCGACGTTGTCCACCATGCTGCGGCCGACGAAGCCGATCTTCCGGCCCACCGTGGCGGCGATGTCCACCACCTGCTGGATGCGGTGAATCGAGGAGGCAAAGCAGGAGACGAGCACCTTGCGGGGCGCCGCGCGACACAGTTCCTCGATGCGCGGCCAAACGGCGCGCTCCGAGGGCGTGTAGCCTGGACGCTCGATGTTGGTGCTGTCACTGAACAGCGCCAGCACCCCCTCCTGGCCGTAGCGGGCAAAGGCGTGCAGATCGAACGGCTGCTGGTCGCTGGGCGTGGGGTCCATCTTAAAGTCGCCGCTGTGAATCACCACGCCCAGCGGGGTGCGCACGGCCAGCGCGACGCAGTCAATCGTGCTGTGCGTCACATAGATAAACTCGATCTCGAACGGCCCGACCTCCACCGTCCGCCCGGGCAGCACTTCGCGCAGGTCTGCCTGCTCGAGCAAGGCATGCTCCTCAAGCCGTTTGTGCACTAGCGCCAGGGTGAACCGCGTACCGTAGATGGGCACGTTCAAGTCGCGCAGGATGTAGGGAAGCGCGCCGATGTGGTCTTCGTGGCCGTGCGTCAGAATGATGGCGCGCACGGCGTCGCGGTTCTCCTTCAAGTAGGTGATGTCGGGGATGACGATGTCCACGCCGAGCAGCTCGGCTTCGGGAAACATCATCCCGGCATCAATCACGATCAAGTCGTCGCCGTAGCGCAGGGCCAGCATGTTCATGCCGAACTCGCCCAGGCCGCCCAGCGGAATGGCCCACAGGGAAGATTGACTCACTGCGTGGAAAGGCCTCCAGCTAACTGCTAATCGTACCACAACGCCGCAGCGGGCCAAGAGCAAACGGCAAACCGTGAAAGGTAAAGGGAAACCTCGGTGGCCATTTCTCCATGCTCTCTGGGTGCTTTGTGTTACGGCTCCTTGAGGGGAGAAACGTGCCAACGAGTTGCCCCCTACCTGTGGAAGCATCTAATCAGAAGTAGGGCCAGGAGGTAGGCCGTGGCGACAAGCGCAAGAATCCCAGGCGCGATACTAGCCTTGGGGCTGCTCACCGCGCAGGTTTCGGCAGCGTATGAGAATCCTCTGGATCCTATCTCCGTTCGGGAGGCCTACTTTCTAGGCCAGCGCAATGATGACAAGCTAGCTGAGTTTCTGGCGCAATATGTGAAGCGCCTTCCCTTGCCGAAGCAAGGCCCGCACATCGCGGAAATCGAACTCCGCACGCCCTACGAGCAGGTCGTGGTCCGCTCCCACCAGCATTCCATGGGATATAGTGCTCAGCAAGCCGAGAAGGATTACCGTGCCCAGTCCGACCTTATTGTGCTCCGCGTACAGATCAACAGCACACCCACCTATCCAGGTTACCCGGCCCAAACCACGCCAGGGAGCGCTCAGCCGCGCCCGGAAGGTTCTTGGCACGATTTCTCGATCCGGCTGATTCAGGATAAACCGATAACGCCCAAGAAGATCACGGGCAGACCTCTCTACAGAGGTCGTTTCCGGCCGTATTCCGGAGTCGATGTAGAGTTGGAATTCGAGACTGTGCAAGTATCCTCGGGTCCCGTTCGCGTCGAAGTGCTCACGCCGGAGGGGCAAAGTCTCGAGGTGGAGTTTGACCTTGAAAAACTCCGGTAGTCGCCCAATTGCATGCAAGCCGTCATGGCGGTCAAATTCAGAGGCCCCCTCGGAAGCGAAGTGATGTTATAATGCATCACATGAGAAAAGCTACGGTGCGGGACCTTCGCTATCGTTTTTCAGAGGTCGAGGACCTTCTGCGCGAAGGCGAAGAGATTCAAATCACTAAACGCAAGCGGATCATTGCCCGGCTCGTACCCACCAAGCCCGGGGTTCCGGCCCAGCGCCCAGACTTCCTGGCGCGCCTGAAGAAGATCTACCGCGGCAAGCCTCTGAAAGTGACCGGCGCAGAACTTGTCTCACGCGAGCGAGACCGTTGAGCGCCTATGCCGATACGAGCTTTCTCGTCTCGCTCTACATCCTCGACACTAATTCGGCCCTGGCCGCAACACAAATGAAACAGGCCAAACTGCCCATTCTCTTGACTCCTTTCGGCGAACTCGAACTCACCAACGCGATATTGCTGCGTCTGTTTCGGCGAGAGCTTCTCCCCTCCAAAGTCAAAGCGGCTCGCGCTCTGGTTGGAAGGGATATCGAGGATGGCGTCCTCCTGTTAAAACCATTGGCCGCCGCTGTATATGAGAGGGCCAAACAGATCGCCCGCAGGCGGACGCCTCGACTGGGTGCTCGTACCCTCGATGTTCTGCATGTGGCCTCGGCCTTGGTGTTGCAAGCGGACACGTTTTACACATTCGATCGCAGCCAAGGAAAGCTGGCCATGGCCGAAGGACTAACCGTCCCATAGTAGCCCGCGCATTTAAGGGAAACACATGCCGCAGTCGAGGTGACGCTACATTTGGACTTGATCAGCGAGCGGCTTCGAGGGATTTCCGATGCCCGGTGCACCTTGATTGACAAAGTTGAATGAACATGCCCGTTATCTGCTGCTGCCAAAGAGGAAGCGCGCCGCGGAGACCAGAACGACAGCCCCGACGGTTGCCGCGGCCAGGCTGTAAATGAAGCCGCCACCCCACAGGCCCAGCGCAGAGAAAATCCAGCCACCAAGCAGCGCTCCGATCAAGCCCAGAATCACGTTGGCGATGCATCCGAAGCCAGCTCCGCGCGTAATCTTGCCCGTCAGCCATCCGGCAATCAAACCAATGAGAATCCAGCCGATCAGAGAATGCGTCATCGTGGATCGTGTCAACGTGAATGGCATGATCTCCCCCGGGGGTCTCCTGGCGCCAATGGATAAACGCGGCGCCGAAGCCCGCAGAGTCTCTCATATTCCAGCCTTGTCCGGCAGCCTTCCGCCACCTCCGAACCCCAATTCCGCGTGTCGTATCTTCTCGTTCCGTTTAGCGGCGACGTTCGGGTCGGCGCACTGCGAATCCTTGCCATCACCCGGGGACGCGAAGACTGCGAGCGCAAGAACGTAAAGCACGCGTTTCCACGCCGGTTGCCCGCGGAGCAGAAGAGCGCCGGTGAAGTAAATCAACAGGAGGGAAAAGCAGTACGGAAACAGATGCAGCGATTTATAAACTACTCCCAAGGAGAAGGGGTTCAGCGGAAGCATCCACCTCCACAACCACTGGTAGAGGGGCCCATAGCTGAGAACAACTTCGCGCCCCAGCCAGACGTGTTGCCTCGCCTTAAAGGCCATATCCGATGCCCAGGAGTCATCGAGGAAGTTTATCGAGCCTAAACGGATAGGCGCTTGAGAATCGGCGGAACACACAGCGACAGTCGATGCAATCAACCCGAGTACCACCAGCAAGTCAATTTTGGAGTACAGCATTCGCAGCATCGGGGCAGTATGCCACAAGTAAACACGGGGACACGCTCAGTGCCGCGGAGTCGAGTGCTACAGGAGCAACCGGCCCGACGAAATCGTCAGGCGCTTTCAGCACGGGCCGTAAGGGATCAAATCCGGTATTCGTGAAGGAGTGAAATCAATGCATCTCTCGTTCTAAGATTTGCATCGGATATTCAAATGGTTTCGGCTACGCCCAATCCTAGTCTCATCCCACGGGACTTGTTTGCCGCCTGGTGGAGGATCTTGAGCGGTAGGGTCCCCATGCTGTCGATTGAGATCACTCGCGAGTGCCCGCTCACCTGCCCCGGGTGCTATGCCTACGGTGAGATGCACCTAGGGGGCGAAGTCACCCTCCGTGAACTTCATGACTTGCGCGGAGACGCGCTGGTCGAGGGTGTTTTGGAACTCGTGCGAAAGCACCGACCCATCCACGTTTCCCTGGTGGGCGGCGAGCCTTTAATCCGGCATCGCGAGCTAAGCCGGATTCTCCCCGCTCTCGGTGAATCGGGGGTATTCACACTCGTCGTCACTAGCGCCGTGATCCCCATCCCGGTGGAGTGGATGAACATCCCTCGTTTGCGGGTGGCGGTGTCGGTGGACGGCTTGCCGGAGGATCACGATATCCGGCGCAAGCCGGCAACATACGAGCGCATTCTCAAGAATATAGAAGGCCGCCAGGTCAACATCCACTGGGTCATTACGCGCCCGATGCTAGCGCGGCCCGGCTACATGGAAGAGTATGTGTCCTTCTGGAGCGCACGCCCCGAGGTAAACCGCATCTGGGTGAGCGTTTACACTCCTCAGGTTGGCGAGCAAAGTGCGGAAATGCTAACTTCTGATGAGCGCCAAACCATAGCGCGGGAGTTGCCTTCCCTGCACAAGCAATATCCGAAGCTCCTGATCACGGAAGGCATGGCCCGGGCTTTCGTTCATCCCCCAAGCAATCCTGGTGATTGCCTTTTCTCAAAGATGTCTGCCAATTATTCGGCCGATCTGCAAAGTCGTGTCGAGCCTTGCGTTTTTGGCGGCTCGCCCGACTGCTCTCAGTGCGGTTGTGCAATCAGCAGCGCCTTACACTGGATTAGAACGATCAAGCTGGCGGGTCCGGTGAAGATCGATCACTTCATTGGAGGTTCGATCGGCGTCGGCTTGTTGGTGAACCGTCTCCGGCACTCGATTCGACCTTCACGGTGGTATTCCGGCGCGGCAAAGCCAAAGCCCAAGACCAACCTCGTGCAAATCCGGCCCTAGCTATATCCGCCCTCTTCAGAAAAGGTTCTGACTGAGCCGAAAGGCAACGCTCTCCACACAGGTTCAACGAGAGGAGCGGGTGGTCTATAATTCCTTCCCTGAGTCCCTGTTGAAGAGGAGGATCCATGAGATCACAAGTTCTGGCATCCGTGGTTTCGTTATGGCGGTATCCCGTCAAGTCGATGATGGGAGAAGAGCTCAACGCGGCGGATTTCACGAACCATGGCCTGCTGGCGGACCGTGCGTATGCGCTGGTTGACATTGAGACTGGTAAAGTGGCCAGCGCCAAGAATCCCAAGAAATGGCCGGATCTCTTTCACTTTCGCGCCAGCTACGTCGAGCCCCCG
>WNFB01007064.1_pt1 | contig 10055 bp, 9 predicted proteins | sample 5400501 | NCBI WGS metagenome assembly WNFB01 (sample SAMN13153341, study PRJNA577476) | soil metagenome | isolation source: 200 cm saprolite under Douglas fir tree site 2 hole 1 | place: USA:California | collected 2015-04-18
GCGATGAACAGCCCCGCCTCGTTCACGCGGAAGATCATGACCAGCCCGTGGAAGAGCTGGGGCGTGCCGAGCCAGATGTAGCGGTTCTGGCGGATGTCCACCGCGGGCTGGAAGAACTCCGTGTAGGTGCGCCGGACGAGGCTGTTGGCGCCGTCGGCTCCCAGGCGCAAGTCGCAGTCGGCGAGCTGGCTGATGTCCTCGACCGGCGTATTGAAGCGGATCTCCGCGCCCAGCTCTTGCGCCCGGCGGTGCAGGAGGTGGAGGAACGCCAGCCGCCCGATGCCCGAGAAGCCGTTGCCGTTGACGGAGATCTTCTCGCCCTTGTGGATCACGTCCACGTTGTCCCACGTCTGGGAGGCCGCCGTAATGGCCGCGTAGGTAGGGGCGTCGTGCTCTTTGAGGAAGCCGAGCGTGCGCTCCGAGAACACGATGCCCCAGCCGAAGGTGTCGTTGGGCCCGTCGCGCTCGACGATCGTGATGCGGTGGGAGGGGTCGCGCTTCTTGAGCAGGATCGCGAAGTAGAGTCCCGCCGGGCCGCCGCCGAGGATGTTGATCTTCATCAGCCGAGCACCAGCGTCTCACCGGTGCGTCCCGCGGCACCGTCGCCGGCCAGCTCGAGGGCGGCGGCCGCGACGTCGTCGGGGTCGATGAGCTTCCCCGAGGCATTGAAGTCGGCCATGGCCTGGACCGCCGCCTCGAACGGCTTGCCCGTCTTCTCGCTGATCCGCCGCGCGCCGCCCCAGACCATGTCGGTGGCGACATAGCCCGGACAGATCGCGTTGACCGTGACGCCGGTGCCCGCGGTCTCGGCGGCGAGCGCGCGGGTCAGGCCGACCAGGGCGTGCTTCGAGGCCGCATAGGCGGTGATATAGGGCGCCCCACCCAGGCCGGCCAGGGAGGCCATATTGATGATGCGCCCCCAGCGCCGCTCGACCATGCCGGGCAGCAGCGCGCGGCTCAGCAGGAATGGCGCGGTAGCGTTCACCGCGAGGTGACGCTCCCAGAGCGTGGGATCGGTGCGCGCGAGGGAGGCCGACTCGGCGATCCCGGCATTGTTGACGAGGATGTCGATGCGGGGGAGGGCGGCGCGGATCCGCTCGAGCCCGGCCGCGAGAGCGCCGGGATCGGCCACGTCCATCTCGCAGATGACGATCCCCGCGGCGCCCGCGTCCTTCAGCTCGGCGGCGACGGCGTCGAGCTGAGCGCGAGTGCGCGCGGTGAGGGCCACGGCGGCGCCGGCCCGCCCGAGGGCCAGCGCCACGGCCCGCCCGATGCCGCGCCCGCCGCCCGTGACGAGCGCCACTTTGCCCGACAGCGTTGTCTGCGCCATTCGCGCGCGATTATACTACCCGGACTCCATGGCGCGCCGATTCGAGAAGGCGACGGCGGCGGACGCGATCGGCCGTCTCCGCCCCGGGACGAAGGTGCTGCTGCCTCCGGGCTGCGCCGACCCGAGGGCGCTCGTGCGTGAGATCATGCGCCAGGCGGAGCGCGTGGCGCCGCTGACGCTCATGGGCGGGCTGCGCCTCGACGACTATCCATTCGGCGCGGCGGCCTACGCTGGCAAGCTGCGGTTCGTCACATGGCACATGTCGGCGCGGCTCGGCGCGGCCGAGGCGCGCGGCGACGCGGAGTACGTCCCGGCGCGGTACTTCGACACGGTGAGCCTCTTCGCCGCGGGCGGGTCGTGGGCGCCGGACGCCGTGATCGTGCATACCGCGCCGCCAGACCGCGCGGGCTACCTCTCGCTCGGCGTGTCGGTGAGCTACTCGCTGCCGGCGGCGCGCCGCGCGCCGCTCGTCATCGCCCAGGTCAACCCGCGCATGCCGCGCACGCTGGGCAATGCCTTTCTCCACCGCTCCCAGGTGGACGTCTGGGTCGAGGTGGACGAGCCGCTCGTCGAGTATCCGCCCACCGCCGTGGGCGAGGTGGAGCGTCGGATCGCGGCGCATGTGGCCGGGCTGATCCCCGACGGCGCCACGATCCAGATCGGCATCGGCGCCATCCCGCAGGCCGTGATGGAGGCGCTCGGCGGCAAGAGGGATCTGGGCGTGCACTCGCTCCTGGTGGACCACATGCTGCCGCTGATCGAAACGGGGGTCATCACCAATGCGCGCAAGCGCCTGCATCCGGGGCGGATGGACGTCGGCGAGATCATGGGCACCGCGCGGCTCTTCGCCTGGAGCCACGAGAACCCGCTGATCAACATGGAGCCGTCCGACCTCGTCCACGATCCGCAGGTCGTCGGCACGCTCGGCGACTTCGTCTCGGTGAACTCGGCCCTCGAGGTGGATCTGCTGGGGCAGGTCAATGCCGAGAGCGTGGAGGGCCGCCAGCTGGCGGGCATCGGCGGGCAGTTCGACTTTGTGCTGGGCGTCAGCCGGGCGGCCGGCGGCCGGTCCATCATCGCGCTGCCCGCGAGCGGCAAGGGCGGCGCGCTCTCCCGGATCGTGAGGCGGCTGCCCGCCGGCGCGCGGGTGACGACGCCGCGGTTCCTCGCCGACTACGTGGTGACGGAGTACGGGGTGGCGGCGCTGAGGGGGAAGAGCGATGCCGGCAGGCGGCGGGAGCTGCTCCGCATCGCCCACCCGGCGTTCCGGGAGTCGCTGGAACGGGAGGCTGCTACGTCTTGAGCTTGTCGATCTCGGCGAAGATCTCTTCGTGCTCGGGGAAGCGGAACGTCACCTGGTTGTCGTAGACCTTCTTGCCGTCGATGTCGACGGTGAAGATCCCGCCGGCGCCTTCCGTGAGGTCGGCGGTGATGCCGTACTTGCTCTTGATGGCGGCCTGCAAACTGGAGGCCTGGGGAAGATAGTTTCACTCGCCGCAGTACGTGATCCGGATCTTCACCCGATCCTCCTTTCAACGTCGTTCCCGCGTATGATACGGGGGGCCTCAAGGCCTGTCAAACACGCATGGCGCCGCATCTGCTCATCGACACCGATCCCGGCATCGACGACGCGCTGGCGATCCTGCTCGCGCTCTCCTCGCCCGACGTGTCGGTCGAGGCCATTACCACGGTGGCCGGCAATGTCGGCGTGGATCGCGCCACCGCCAATCTCGCCCGCATCCTCGAGGTCGCCCGTCCCCCGGTCATGCCGCGTCTTGGCCGGGGCGCCCAGGCTCCGCTCAAGCGTGCCCTCCTCACGGCCGGGCACGTGCACGGCGAAGACGGCCTCGGCAACCTAGACCGATTCGTGGAGCCCGACGGCCGGCTGCGTTATCCAGAGCCGTCACTGCCTCTTGAGATGCGCGAGGGCGCCGATTTGATTCTGGAGACGGTGGACCGGTTCGGCCCCGACCTGACCGTGGTGGCCCTGGGCCCGCTGACGAACCTGGCCCTGGCCATCGAGCGGGACGTCCGGCGGCTCGGGCGCGCCGGGCGCATCGTGGTCATGGGCGGCGCGGTGGCGGCGCCGGGCAATGTCACGCCGGCCGCCGAGTTCAACTTTTACGTGGACCCGGAGGCCGCGGCGGCCGTCTTCGAGGCCGGGCTGTCGCTCGAGCTGGTGCCGCTCGACGTCACCCGGCAGGTAGTTCTTCCGCAGCACACGCTCGGCGAGCGAGTCGGTCGATGCCCGGGCCGCGTTGCACGCTTCCTTGCCGACTTCACGCTCCACGGCTTCGCCTTTGGCTCCGAGCGAGGCGATGGGGGGATCGTGATGCACGATCCGCTGGCGGTAGGGGTCGCCCTCGATCCGTCGCTGGTGGGCTTCGAAGATCTGCGCGTGGAGATCGAATGCGAGGGCCGGGTGGCGCGCGGGCTGTCGCTGGCCGATCGCCGTCCTATCCCCGGCCGTCTCAAGCGCGCGCCGAACTGCCGGGTCGCCATGGCCGTGGACGCGCCGCGGTTCCTCGATCTCTTCCTGGAGCGATTGTGCCCCGCGTCTGCGTGATCGGCTCGGCCAATATCGACTACACCGTGGCCCTGCCGCGGCTGCCGGGCGCCGGCGAGACGGTGTCAGGCGGCATGCTGATGATCAACCATGGGGGCAAGGGCGCCAACCAGGCCGTCGCCGCGCGCCGGCTGGGGGCCGACGTGCGGATGATCGGATGCGTGGGCGAGGATCGGCCCGGCACCCAGATCCGGGAAGCTCTCTTCGCGCGCGGGATCGATGTCGAGGGCGTGCAGCGGACTGCCGACGCGCCCACCGGGACGGCGCTAATCCTGGTGGATGCCGAGGGCCGCAACCAGATCGGCGTCGCGCCCGGGGCCAATCACAAGCTCACCGTCGAGCTGGCGAAGCAACACGAGGCCGCCATCCAGTGGGCCGACGTGGTGCTTTGCCAGCTGGAGGTGCCCCTCGCCGTGGTGCTCTGGGCGCTCGTGGCCGCCCGGCGGCACGGGGTGCCGACGATCCTCAACCCGGCGCCCTACCGGCCCCTGCCGGAGGACGTATGGCGCTACATCTCCTACCTCACGCCCAATGCGAGCGAGCTCGGCGCGCTGACCGGGATCGAGGTGCGGGACCTGGCGTCCGCCCGAGAGGCGGCGGGACGCATGACGGCCCGCGGTTCCGCCGCCGTGATCGTCACGCTCGGCAAGGAGGGGGCATTGGTCTGCGACGGCGACACCATCAGTCACTTTCCCGCCTTTCCGGTCACCGCGGTGGATACGACGGCGGCCGGCGATGCCTTCAGTGGGGCGCTCGCGGTGGGATTGGCGGCAGGGGGCAGCTTGGAGCAGGCCATCCCGCTGGCCAGCGCCGCCGGCGCGCTGACTTGCACCCGGCGTGGCGCCCAGGATTCGCTGCCCGACCGCGCCGACGTCGAGCGATTCCTTAAGAATCTCCGCGGCGCCTAGTTGGGGTCAGGTCTTGAATTGCAACATTGAAGGTCGTTTTTCGTCAGTGCTCACTGTGCGCCCCTGACCATTTGCGGCACAAAATGTCGTATTTCAAGACCTGACCCCAATTCTTCGCCGTAGAGCATCGACGTGGGCGAGGGCGTCCGCCACGCGCGCCGGAGAGAGCTTGCCCCCGGCCATCGCGCGCTGGACGGCCATCACCACGCGCTGGGCCGCCTGATCCTCAATCCGCCCCGTATTGTGGGAGACCAGCAGCACGTCCACGCCGCCTGCGAGCGCCAGCACCGCCGCCTCCTCGAGGCCGTAGTTCTGGATGATGGCGCCCATGAGCAGGTCGTCGGAGACGACGACGCCGCGATACCCGAGCCAGCCGCGCAGGATCCGGTTTACCGTGAAGCGCGACAGCGTGGCGGGGTCCCACGGATCCAGTCGGCGGTTGAAGACATGAGCCGTCATCACGCTGTCTGCCAGGCCTTCGGCGATGAGCGCGCGATACGGGGCGAGCTCGACCGCAGGGTCGGCCGTATCCGTGACATCGGTGAATCCGGCGTGCGAGTCGCCGCGGCTCGAGCCATGCCCCGGGAAGTGCTTGAGCGCGGTGAGGATGCCGGCCGCGTGCATGCCCGTGATGAAGGCGCGCGCCTGGGCCGTGACGCGGTCGGCGTCGGCGGAATAGGCGCGGCCGGGCGCGACAATGACTGGGTTGGCGGGGTTCACGGCGACGTCCACCACGGGCGCCAGGTTCCAGTTGATCCCGGCCTCGCGCAGGGTGCCGCCCATGCGCCGCGCCTCGAGCTCGGTCAGCGCGAGGTCCCCCACCGCGCCCAGCTCCCGCGCCGAGGGCGAGGGGAGATAGCCGAGCCGAGCGGACAGCCGCATCACCGCGCCGCCTTCATTGTCGACGGCGATCAACAGCGGCCGGCCCGCGCACTGGAGCGCGAGCGCCTGCAGATCGCTCGTCAGCCGGGCCACCTGCTCGGGGCTCACGATATTGCGCGGCGCCCCCGTGGCGGCGTCGCGCTCGAAGAGGATCACGCCGCCCACCTTGACGTCGCATACGAGGGAGCGGATCTCGTCATTGCCCTCGACCTGGGTCCCGCGGAAGCCGACCAGGAGGAGATCGGCGACGGCCAAGGTCGACGGCGTCGGCGGTGGCGTCGGCGCCGCCGCGGACTCGGGCATCGTCGCGCAGCCGGCTGAGAGAAGGAGAAGGGCGAGGAGGACGGGGGCGAGCGGCTCGCGCATCAGCCGCGCGCCACGCGCGCAGCCTGGACAAGACGTCGAACGCGCTCCGGATCCACCGGATTCGCCAGGCGACCGTCGCGCTTGACGGCGGTGCCGACGATGACGCCGTCCGCCACCGACAGCAGCTCGGCCACCGTCTCGGCGGTGACGCCGCTTCCCACCAGCAGCGGCACGTCGGCCACGGCGCCGCGCACGCGCTTGACGTCGCCCATCGGCGTGGGCTCACCCGTCGCCGCGCCCGAGACCACGAGCCCGTCGGCCAGGCCGCGGGAGACGCAGTCGCGGGCCTCCTGCTCGATGGGTACCGGAGCGAGCGGCACGCCGTGCTTGGCCTGCACATCGGCGAGAATCTTGACGTCGGCGCCGAGCAGGCGACGGTAGCGGAGCGTGTCGTGGGCGTTCGACTGGAGCAGCCCCTGGTCGGCCACGACGGCGCCCACGTGCACGTTGACGCGGATGAAGCGCGCGCCCGTCGCCGCGGCCACGGCCAGCGCTGAGAGCGCGTCGGTCTTGAGCACGTTCACGCCGATCGGCAGCGGCACGGCCTTTCGGAGCTCGGCGATCACGACGGCCATGCCGGCGACGGTGGCGGCGTCCACGCGGCCCGCGGCGAAGGGCACGTCGCCGTAGTTTTCGACCAGCAGCGCGTCGGCGCCGCCGTCGGCCAGCGCGCGCGCGTCGTCGAGCGCCGCCCGCGTGACCTCGTCCATGCTGCCGGCCCACCGCGGGCTGCCGGGCAGCGCGCGAAGATGCACCATGCCGATGACGGCCTTGGGAATACCGAGAATTGGCGCGAGACTCATGTGGCGGAATGATAACACGCTGGAGTATAGTGACTGCGTGATGGTCCCACGCTCCCAGGCCGCGCCGGCGCGGATCTTCTACGGCTGGTGGGTGGCGCTGGCCTTCGCTCTCATCGTCTTCCTGTCCACGGGGATTCGCTTCACCGTCGGCCCGTTTCTCAAGCCCGTGGTCTCCGACCTCGGACTCGACCGCGGCAGCTTCTCCCTCGTGATCTCGCTCTCGCTCTTCCTCTACGGCGCCTTCATGCCGCTGGTCGGGCGCCTGGTGGACCGCATGGGTCCGCGTCCCGTCTGCTCCGCCGGCGCCATCGTTCTGGCCGGGGCCATGGTGCTCACCGGCACGATGCACTCGCTTTGGGAGTTCTTCCTCTATTACGGCGTGCTGGTGGCGCTCGGGCTCGCGGCCACGGGCCACGTCGTCGCGGCGGCGACGCTGACGCGCTGGTTCGTCAAGCGCCGGGGGACGGCGATCAGCCTCCTGTCGGCGGCGTCCATGGCGGGCATGGCGATCCTCGTGCCGATCGTGATGTGGTGCATCCTCACCTTCGGCTGGCGCGCGAGCTACATGATCCTCGGCGTGGCCTCGCTGCTCGTGACGTTGCCGCTGACATTCTGGGTGCTCAGGCCCGGCCCCGAGAGCCTGGGCCTCGAGCCCGACGGCATTGCCGCGGACCCGGCGGCCGCTCGCATCGCGCCGGCGCTCGAGCGCACCGCGGTAGGCGAGGCGATGCGCGTGCCGTCCTTCTGGCTCCTGGCGGGCGGACTGTTCAACTGCGGCTTCTCCATGAGCCTGCTCTCGACCCACGGTGTGCCCATGCTCACCGATCATGGCTTTCACGCCATGACGGCGTCCTCGGCCATCGGCTTCCTCGGCATGACGAGCATCGCGGGCGGGATGGCCCTCGGCTTCATCTCCGACCGGTGGGGCCGCAAGCCCGTTCTGGCATCGGTGTACCTGCTCCGTGCCTTCGCGTTCGCCGCGCTGTTCGCGGTCCACGAACCGATGGCGCTGCTCGTGGTGGCAGCCATCAGCGGGCTCGGCATGTCGGGCAGCCTGGCCATGACGTCCGCGCTCACGGGCGACATCTTCGGCCGCTTCTCCGTGGGCTCCATCTTCGGGCTGATCTTCCTGTCTCACCAGTCCGGCGCCGCGCTCGGGTCCTGGCTCGCCGGGTACCTTTTCGATCTGACCGGCGGTTACGGCGCGGCCTTCGCCGCCGCCTGCACCTTGCTGCTGGTCGCAACGGGGCTGGCCCTGACGATCAATGAGGCGGGGCGACCCGCGCGCCGCAGCGAGATGCAGCCGGCTCGCTCGCTGGCGGGAGGTAAATAGATGGGTTACGAGACCATCCTGGTGGACCGGGCCGACGGCGTCGCCACCGTGACGTTGAACCGCCCCGAGGCGCGGAACGCGATCGACGTGCGGATGCGCGAGGAGCTGGTGGGCGCCTTCGACGAGCTGGAGGCCGATGAGACGGCGCGCGCCATCATCCTCACCGGCGCAGGCGGCCACTTCTGCGCGGGCGGGGACGTCAAGACCATGGTCACGCGGCATACGGCGGCGGATGGGCGCGCGCGGGTGGAGTTGCTGAACCGCTTCGTGCTGCGCCTCTTCAATTTCCCCAAGCCGACGCTCGCGATGGTGGACGGCTTCGCCGTCGGCGCCGGCTGCAATATCGCGCTCGGCTGCGACATCGTGATCGCCTCGGACCGCGCCCGCTTCGGCGAGGTCTTCGCCAAGATCGGGCTGGTCCCCGACGGCGGCGGCACCTGGCTCCTGCCGCGGCTCGTGGGGCTCGCCAAGGCCAAGGAGCTGGTGTTCACGGCCGACATCATCGATGCCGCCGAAGCGCTCCGGATCGGGCTCGTCAACCGCGTGGTGCCGGCCGGTGAGCTCGTGTCCACCACACGGACCCTGGCCGCCAGGATAGCCGCGGGCCCGCCCGGCACGCTGGCGCTGGCCAAGTCCCTGCTCAACGGCGGTACCACCACCGGGCTGGCCGGGGCTCTCGAGCTCGAGGCCTTCGCCCAGGGGCAAGCCATCTCATCGGAAGACCATGCCGAGGGGGTTCGCGCGTTCCTTGAGAAACGGCCGCCTAAGTTCATGGGAAAATAGATGATAATCGCGCGCATCATCGGGACGGGGATGGCCGTGCCCGACTGCGTGGTGGACAACCACCTCCTCTCTCGCTGCATGAGCACCAGCGACGAGTGGATCGTGCAGCGCACCGGGATTCGCGAGCGTCGGGTCTCCCCCGACACCTACCGGATGCTGCTCCGCCTGGCCGAGGCTCCCGACAAGGCCGCCTTCATGCGGGAGGTGCGCGACCAGGGCCTCGACGGCAATATCGACTCGACGCTGATGTGCGCCGATCTCGCGCTCGAGGCTTCGCGCGCGGCGCTCAAGAACGCGGGGCTCGAGGCCGAACAGCTGGACTGCATCATCGACTCCTCGACCTTGCCCGACTTCGCGTATCCCCACACGGGCTGCGTGCTCCAGGGGAAGTTCGGGCTGACCTCGACGCCCGTCTTCAATCTCCAGCAGGGCTGTGCCGGCTTCGTCTACGGCCTGGCCCTGGCCGACCAGCTCATCCGGGGCGGCATGTACCGCCGGATCCTCGTCGTCGGCGCCGAGCTGCTCTCCTCGGCCTTCGACTACACCGACGCGGGCCGGGACATGGCCGTGCTCTTCGCCGACGGCGCGGGCGCCGCGGTGCTGCAGGCCGAGGAAGCCGATCCGGCGCGGCCGCGCGGGCTGATCTCGCATCATCTGCACTCCGACGGCACCGTGCTCGACGCGCTGTCGGGCGAGCTGTGGGGCTCCTCGACCTTCCCGCCGATCTCCAAGAAGAAGATCGACGACGGCCGGACGCGGCCGCGGATGAACGGCCGCGCGGTCTTCGTCCAGGCCGTTCGTCGCGTCCGCGAGGTGGTACAGGAATCGCTGGACGCCAATGGCCTCGAGCCCTCGGAGGTGGACCTCTACCTCTTCCACCAGGCCAATCTCCGGATCATCGAGGCCGTCGCCGAGCAGTACAAGATTCCCGCCGCGCGCATGTTCAACAATATCGAGCGCTACGGCAATACGGCGGCCGCCTCGGTGCCGATCTGCCTCCACGAGGCGCTCATGGACGGGCGCATCAAGGACGGCGACCTCCTCATGCTGGTGGCCTTCGGGACCGGTTTTTCCTGGGGGGCGA
>WNFB01013500.1_pt1 | contig 10053 bp, 12 predicted proteins | sample 5400501 | NCBI WGS metagenome assembly WNFB01 (sample SAMN13153341, study PRJNA577476) | soil metagenome | isolation source: 200 cm saprolite under Douglas fir tree site 2 hole 1 | place: USA:California | collected 2015-04-18
GCCTTTGGCATCACAGTCGCGGCCCACCTGGTGGCCAACGTGTCGGTGCTGTCGACCATGACGGCCGTGCAGGCCAACGTGTCCTTTCTGGACATCTGCTGGGTCGTCGCGGCTATCTCGGCGCTGGTCACGATCCCGATTACCGTGTCCGGCTTTGGGGTGCGCGAGGGCGCCAACGTGATCATCCTGGGCCAGCTTGGCGTACCGCCGGATCGCGCGCTGGCGGTGTCGCTGCTGGCGTTTGCGATCGGCTTCATATGGAGCTTGCCGGGGGCGGTGCTGCAGTTCGGAATTAGAGCAAAGGCGCGGGCGTATCCAGGGGCAGCGCCGGTGGGGCCGGCCGACGCCGTGGCCGCGGGCGAAAATGCCGCCAGCTATACCAGCCGATAGCCACCGCCACCAAGGTGACCGCCAGCCCGGTCACGAACTTCACGTCGCGGGTAATGACGATCGCCTGGCGAAGCTGCTGCGCCGTGGCGCCGATATACAGGAAGAAGGCCAGCCGGATGGCCGTTGCCAGCAGGGCGAACGGCAGGTAGAACTTGAACGGGATGCGGAAGATGCCAGCCGCCACGTCGGTGGGCACGCGGATGCCCGGCGTGAGCCGGCCCAGCAGCACGGCCACCGGGCCGATGCGGGCCGCCTTGGCCTCCATCTTGTTCAGGCTCTTCTCGCTGAAATGGATGCGCGGCCCGATCTTGCGCACCAGCGCGCGGCCCCCAGTACGGGCCAGGAAGTACAGGATCGTGCAGCCGATAGCCGATGCGGGCATGACCGCGCTGTAGACTCGCCAGATCGACATCTGGCCGCGGATGATGCGCGAGCCGGCGAAGATGATCAGCGATTCGCCTGGCAGCGGCAGCGGACAGCCCGCCTCCTCGATCAGAATCAGGATGAACAGCGCCAGGTAGTTGTGGCTGCCGATGAAGCCGATCAGCTCGCGCGAGCTGTGCATCAACCAATCCATCGCCGTTATGCTTTAGTGGGCGGGAGCCACATAGTTCACGCGAATGTAACTTAGCGCGAAGCGCCCTGTCAATTCTTCCATGAAGGTCCTGGCCGGCGTGCTTTCCTCCGAAATCAGCGAGCGGCCGCTGTTGCGCACGCTCCATGAGGTGTTTGCCGCTTCTAGCGAGCAGCTGTACCTGGTCGGCGGCTCGGTACGGGACCTGCTGATCCAGCGCCCTATCAACGATTACGACCTCGCCACCAGCGCTCAGCCGGAGCTCACCGAAAAGCTCCTTCGCAAGGCCAAACCCGACGCTCTGTACACCGTTGGCAAGCGCTTCGGCACGATCAGTGCCAACTTCGGCGACGAGACGGTCGAAGTCACCACCTTTCGTACCGAGCACTACGAGCCGGGCGATCGCCACCCCGAGGTGGCCTTTGCGCCTTCTATCGAGGAAGACCTCGTGCGGCGTGACCTGACCATCAATTCCATGGCGCTGGACTTGGCCACCGGCGATTTGCTCGACCCGGCCGGCGGCGTGGCCGACCTGCGCGCAGGCATCATCCGGGTCACGGGCGAGCCGCGGCAGCGCTTCGAGGAGGACCCGCTGCGGCTGATGCGGGTGGTCCGCTTCACTGTCCAGTTTGGGTTCGAGCTGGCGCCGGGGTTGGCTGAAGAGGTGAAGGCCAGCGCCTCAATGCTGCAGCACATCTCACGCGAGCGCATCCGCGACGAGCTCAACAAGATCCTGCTCTCGCCGCAGCCCGGCCGTGGCGTGCGGCTGCTGGTCGACCTGGAGCTGGCTCGCTACTTCTGCCCCGAGATGCTGGATTTCAAGAAGGTCAACACGCCCGACGAGGCCAGCACCAACGAGTCGGGCAGCGTGATGGTGCAGCCTGGCGTGCGCATGAAGAACCTGTTCGAGCACGTCATTGGCGTGGTGGATAACTCGCCGCCCGACCTGAAGCTGCGCCTGGCGGCGCTGTTCCACGACATCGCCAAGCCGCGCACATTCAGCTTCAGCAATGGCCAGGTCCATTTCTTCGGCCATGACAGCGTCGGCGCTCGCATGACAAGGCGCATCCTGGCCGATCTGCGCTACGACCAGGACACGATCGAGACCGTTGCCCGGCTGGTGGATCTCCACATGCGCCAAGCTGCCAACACCGACGAGTGGAGCGAGCGCGCCATCCGGCGCTACGTCCACACCGTTGGCATCGAGACGCTGCCGCCGCTGTGGGAGCTCGCCAAAGCGGACATCACGAGCTCCAACCCGCGCCGCGTGAAAGCCCACCTGTCGCGCTTGGACCGGCTGACCGAGCGCTGCGAGCAGCTCCTGGAGGAGGAGGGCCGGGAGAAGATCGTCAGCCCCCTTGACGGCAACGAGCTGATGGCGCTTACCGGCCGTGGGCCGGGCCGCTGGATCAAGGACGTGAAGGACCACCTGCTCGAGCTCGTCCTCGACGGCGAGCTCGGCCGCGACGACAAGGAGGCCGCCACCAAGGAAGCCCTGCGGTTCCTGGAAGAGCACCGCTAATGGGCGACGGGACCGTTCACGTCTTCGGCGATCCGGTGCCTGCGCCCACGCAGGCGCAGCTGCTTGCGGATCGCATGATGCCCTACCTGCGGCAGGGCATGTCCAACGGCCTCACGGCCGTAGCCAAGCTGCGTGGCGGACGAAGCCTGGATCTCGAGCCGGTGGCTCGCATGCTGGGCTTGCGGTGGTTCGCCCGCCGCTTCTACGGCGCGCTGATCGACGCCAATGGCGCGAGCTACGCCGACGTGGAGGAAACCATGTCGCGGATTCGCAGCTTCAAGCCGGACGCCTGGATGCGGGAGTGGCGCCGCACCGCCGAGCGCTTCGATCACGCCGGCCGCGAAGGTGCCATCAAGGGTCGGAGCACCACCGCCGTGGAGCTGCTGGTCAAAGCGTCCAGCTACTACCGCTTCGCGGAGATGGCGCTGCTCGAGGATTCGGACGAGCGCCACAAGCTGCATCAGGCGTCCATCGACGCCTACGTCCTGGCCGGCAAGTTCATGGATCCCCCTGTCGAGCGAGTTTGCTTACGGGTCAACGGGCTGGAGTCGCCGGCCTATTTTCGTGTGCCCCGCCAGGTGGATCGGCCGCCCGTGGTGCTGGTCATCCCTGGCTTGGGCATGGTCAAAGAGCACGGTGATTTTCCCGACGGGGTGCTGATCGCTCGCGGTATGGCGGCCATGACCATTGATCTGCCGGGCCAGGGCGAGAACCGTCAGCATTTCGCGATGGACCAAACGAATGCCCTGAGCATCGTCACGGCCGCCATCGATTACCTGGCAGGGCGCGCCGACGTCGACGGCGAGCGCATGGGCCTGATCGGCACCAGCATGGGAGCCGCCGCGGCTCTGCTCGCGGCGGCGCACGACCGCCGCATCAAGGCGCTGGTCGAGATCGCCGGCTTTTACTATCCCACCGCCTGGTGGGACCGCTTCCCTTACGACATTAAGGAGTTCCTGCGCTACGTGATGGGTGCTAAGGACCAGCAGGAGCTGCTGGACTTGATTAGGCCGGTGAATCTCCAGGGGCACGTCAGGGAGATTCGCTGCCCCCTGCTGGTCGTGCATGGCCAGCAGGACGTCATCGTGCCGTTTGAGGAATCTGACCTCATTTGGGCCGAGGCAACAGCTCCGAAGGAGCGTTTCATTTTCGCCAGCGGCGACCACGGGTGTGTGAACGTGGGCGAGGCGCGGCCGCTCATCGGGGACTGGATCGCCGAGAAATTAGGCGTTTGACGGCCCGAAAAGCTCATTTTCCTCGTGAAACGCTCGCTAGTCGAGCGTGAGACGGCTATAATGCCGCCGAGTGCTCCCTCAGAGCACTTGCATTTTTGACCGAAAGGGGTAGGACAGCGTGGAAGGATATTGCGTCAAATGCAAGAGCAAACGCGAGATGAGGAATGCCAAGTCGGTCACCATGAAGAATGGCAAGCCGGCGACAGAAGGTGTGTGCCCAACCTGCGGCACCAAGATGTTCAAGATCGGCAAGTAGGTTGCAGGGGGGGCCGGATCCTGGCCCCCTTCCTCATTTCCTGAGGTAACAGGTCGCCACGGCGCCGGGGCCACAGTGCGTGCCCACGACGGCGCCGGTGGTGATTACGTCTATGCCGGCCGGGGCGACGCTCGCCAGGCGTTCGGCCAGTTGGCGGGCCATTGGCTCGTTGTTGGCGTGCGGTACCGCCAGGCGGGCTAGGGGCATGTCTTGCTCGGTCAGCTCGGCCAGGCGCTCCAGGCCTTTGCGCATGGTGCGTGGCCGGTCCACTGGCTGAACCGTTCCGTCGCGGATGGTCAAAATGGGCTTGATCTGGAGCATGCTGCCCAGCAGCGCCTGGGCAAAGCCGATCCGGCCGCTGCGCTGCGCGTGCTGCAGCGTATCAAGCACAGCGTAGAAGCCGGTCTTGTCGATACTGCCCTGCACCGCATCGCACACCTCATCCAGCCCAGCTCCGGCCCTGGCCGCTTCAGCCCCCAGCTCCGTCAGGTAACCGAGACTCAGCGAAACGGTCCGCGAGTCGATCACGCGGACGCGCTTGCCGGTGAGCTCAGCAGCGGCTGCCTGCGCGCTGTTGAGCGTGCCGCTCAGCCGGCCCGAGATGTGGATCGACACGATCTCGTCGCCCTCGATGCTTTCGTATACGGCCTTGAACCGCCCGGCTGATGGCTGGGAGGTGGTCGGCAGCCGCTTTGCTGCGCGCAGCTTATCGTAATAAGCCTCCGGAGGCAGCTCCGAGCCATCCTCATACGACTGCTCGTCGATCCGCACCACCAACGGCACCACATGGATGCCGAGGGCTTTGGCGCGCTCGGGCGGCAGATCGGCAGTACTGTCGGTGACGATGGCGACCACGGCCCGCCAATTCTATGTGCCTACAATCGAGCTATGAATGCCCTCGCCCGTTTCGAGGGGTTCATGCAAGGGCTTATGGACCGGCGCGTCGTGCGCCTGTTGGGCGGCAGTTTGCAGCCGGTGGAGCTGGCTCAGGGCATCGCTCGCTGCATGGAGCAGCAGCAGTCGCCCTCGCCCGCCGGGCCCACGGTGCCAAATCGCTTTCGGCTGCTCCTGCACCCCGGAGACTATGCCGATCTGCGGGCGCTCGACCCCGGTCTCGAGCGCAAGCTGGTGCAGTACACCGTGGAGCTCGCTCGCGAGCGCGGCTTCAACTTTCCCGCGGCGCCGGAAGTGAGCCTAGCGGCCGACGCCGAAGTCGAGCCCGGGGCCGTGCGTGTGGAGGCCGCTGTCACCGAACGCGAGAAGGTCCACGGCATGCCCGGCAGCCGTCGCTCCCCCTGGCAGCGCCCGGCCGGCGGCAGCGCTCCCCTGTACTTCGACGTCCCCGCTGCGCCCGGCGCGACCAGCCTGCCGCTGGACCACTTCCCGTTCGTCATCGGCCGCCGGGAAGGCCACGATCTGGTGCTGCCCGACGCGCGCGTGTCACGTGACCACGCCGTCGTCGAGCTGCTCGACGGCCGCTACCGCCTGCGCGACCTAGGCAGCCGTAACGGCACCTTCGTTAACGATGAGGCGGTTTCGGAAGTCGACCTTCGCGACGGCGACCGGCTGGCTATCGGCGGCTTCGAGGTCACCGTTCGGATTCCAGCCAGCGCCGCGTGAGCTTCGACGTCCTGCTGTTCATCCTGCGGCTGGCCTTCCTTATCGTGCTGTATATTTTCCTGTTCGCCCTGGTCAAGGTCGCCTGGGGCAGCATCCGCAAGACTGCTGACGCGCGCGAAGCTGTCGTCGCGCCCGCCAGCCTGGTCCGGCTGCGCATCGTATCCGGCGGACGCAACGGACTGGCCAATCAGGCCTTCGACTTGTGGTCGAGCGCCACCCTTGGCCGCGCTCCGGACAACACCATCGTGCTGCCCGACGCATCCGTCTCGGCGCACCACGCGGCCATCCGCAGGCAGCAGGGCCAGTGGTGGGTGGAGGACTTGCGCAGCACGAACGGCACGGCCGTGAACGACAGCTGGGTGCAGGGCGCGTCGCCTCTCCAGCCCGGCGACCTGCTGCGACTGGGCGAGGTGGTGCTGCGGCTCGAAGTGGACGAGCTACGAGCCTGAGCGCTCAGTCGCAGCGCATTGGCGTCATCCTCGCCGGCGGCCAGGGCGTTCGCATGGGCGCCGGCCGCAACAAGGCGCTGCTGGAGCTGGCTGGGCAGCCGCTGTTGGTCTACTCCGCCGCGACGTTCGCGGCCTGCTGCGACCGCCTCGTAGTCGTATCTGCTGAGGCGGACATGCCTGACGTGCGGCGCCTGCTGCCTGATGCCCTGGTCGTGCTCGGGGGTGCCACGCGCCATGGATCCGAGTGGAGCGCGCTCCAGGCCTTGCGCTCTGAGGTCAGCCCGGAGGACGTGGTCGCTCTGCACGATGCCGCCCGCCCTCTGGTAGCCGCCGCGGACGTGCGAGCGGTGTTGGATGCCGCCGAGGCCCACGGAGCGGCGATGCTCGCGCAGCCGGCCATGATGCCGGCTCTGGAGCTCTCCGGAGACCAGGTGGCCCACGCCTACCCGGCTGAGGAGGTGTGGCGCGCGCAGACACCGCAGGCCGCGCGCGCCGGCTGGCTGCTGGACGCCTACCAGCGAGCTGCCGCGGAAGGCTTCGATGGCAGCGACACCGCCGCCGTGCTGGAGCGCGCCGGCTACCCGGTCCGAATCGCGCCCGCCAGCGCTGCGAACCCCAAGATCACCGTCCAGGGCGATTTGGCTATCGCCGAGCACCTTCTGGCCGGGGGTGGCACGCCGCATGCTTGACCGAAGCTGTCGAGCGGCGTCGAAGCCGCCATCTCGCCAGAGGAGGCAACATCATGGTCCTCGATCCGGGAGGCGTTATCGCCTGGGTCATCGTCGGTCTTATCGCAGGCTGGCTCGCTAGCGTGCTCGTGAGGGGCAGCGGCATGGGTCTCATCGGCGACATCGTCGTCGGCATCATCGGCGCCATCATTGGCGGCTGGGTGCTCACGGCCTTCGGCATACGGGGCATGGAAGGGTTCTGGGGCAGCATCCTGGTGGCCCTGCTGGGCGCCGTCATCCTGCTGGCGCTGATCCGGCTGCTCATCCCGCGCCCCAGACGCCTGTGACAAGGCTCGGCGGACTTCACCGTTCAAGGATCCTCGTCCTCCGAGCTTGACCGCGCGAGGGTGCTACGCGAAGCCAGCGAGCGCAATAGTACCGATAGCTGGAACAGGCGGGGCTGTCAAGACTGGTTACAAGAGAGTCACGATTCCTTGCGTCGGCTAGCTACTTATTATAAAGAACACTGGCCAGGACACCCTTAGATGCCCCATTAGTGACAGCAAACCGCCGCTTTGCGCGCTGTTTTTGTCTTCTAACCGTAGTTAGGCGAAGAACTGCCGATGATCCGTGGGGGGCGCACGAGTCGTTAGGAGCGGTCGTCCCCCGGCAGCGTCTTCCGGGCCTGGTCGTACAGTTCGACGTACTGCTCGCACACCGTGTCCATGCCGCAGAAGCCGCGTAATGGTTCATGGTCCTTCAGCACCGTGACCGCGGCGTCCAGCGCGGGCCGGAGGACCTCCTCCCGAAGCTGATGCAGGCCGCCGAACTCATTCAGCCGTCCCAGTCCGGCCACGTCCCCAAGTGAGATGTAGTGCGGGATGTGATCACGCACAAAGACCTTGAAGACTGGGTACTCCAGGACCGCGACCGGGCGCCTGGCCCACACGGCCTCGATCGCCTGATTGCCGAAGCCCTCATGTTCGGGCGGATAGCAGACCAGATCGATCGTCTGGTAGGTGCTGTAAAAGGGGTAGTGCTCGCGGTCGCCCGGCGTAAACGTCCGGTCCGCCACCACGATGTTCCCGCCGTAGGCCAGCGTGACGCCGATGTCATCCGCGTAAGCCACCAGCCTCTCGAAGTAGTCGCGGTTCTCCTCGAGATCCTCGCCCTGGGGAAGCAGGAGGATGATTTTGCCGGCCGCCGTCAGCTGGCGTCCGCGGGCTCCTAGCCCGCACGGAGCGTCCTCCAGCTCCGCCCGCCTCCCTTCAAGGCCAGAGACGAACTGGATCGCGAGCTCGATGGCCTTGTTGATGGCCACCCTGGCGGGCATGGCGACCACCAGATCATCAGGCGCGATGGGTGTCTTGTTCCCGGTGAGGAGCTCGAGCCTGCTCCTGAAGACAGCCTCGTCGATGAGGGTGACCTCACGATCGAAGTCGAACCCGTCTGGGATCACGACACCCTCGATGCCTCTCCGCTCGCGCAGCGCCTGCGCTGCAATAGGATTGATCAGGACGTGCGTTGTGTTGGCTCTGTCAGGGCACGTAATCCTGGCGATCAGGTCGGCGATCTCCGGATAGGGCGTGTGAAAGCTGCTTGCGTTCGGTCCCTCCCAGTACAGATCGTGGTGCTGGAGGAGGAAGTGGATATCCGGTCTCTCCCCTATCAGCTGGTGGAAGGCAAGCATCGCCGCGAGGTTGTATGGGAGCGACATGATATTGCGGACATGCAGCAGCCGAATGCGCTGGTCATCGACGTACTCCTCGACCCGCGCCCGTATAGTCCTTGCGCGCTCCTCGATCTCCTCTAGGAGACGCTTGCCGGCAGTCGGGCCAGTCGCGCTAGCGTCGGGTTGGAAAATGCTCCGCCGCAGCGCAAGCGCGTCGTCCGACTGATAGGACAGCTCTGGCAGGCGCAGGCCCTCAGCGCCGTCCGGGACGTCGGAGGCGCAGGAGTGGATTCGCCATCCACGCTTCCGCAGCGCCTTCGTCAGCTCCTGCGACTGAAGCGAGACTCCATCGGTGCCGAAGAGCTTGAAATGCACCTCCATGATGGCGCCCGAGTTGCCCGCCATGCGTGGACGAGATTGTAGCTACCTGACTCGCGACTACTCAGATGGTGTCGCAGGCGGTGCCTAGAGGCCAGCTATGCGTACGAGCTTCGCCGAGCAAGGTCTGGGCACCGACCTGAGAGCGACCGGTAAGCCCACCCGCAACGACTCGAGCTTCATCCCGAGAGGAAACCTAGGTCAACCTGCAGCGGGAGTACGTAAGCCCGATCAATACGGCCCATCGTTCCCTCCGGTCGCCGAACAAGAGTTAGGCGAAGAACCCCACACGGAGGTCACCGCGCTGCCCAGTTGTTACTTTCGGGAGAAGGCTGCTGAGCCTGCCACGGAAGCTATCGGCTTCGCCATGGAGCGCATGGAGCGCTGGGTCGGCGAATGCCGAGGAGGACATAGCGCCTGAGCTGGTGGCAGTCAACATGTGGGGCGGTGTCTTCAGCGCGGCCGCGTCCTTGCCCTCGCCTCGCGCCCCACCTAGTGGGTATGCTGCCCGGCGCTCCTCAGAGCCGCCGGCCGGCGAAGGCGAGTAACTTCTCCATCGCTGGTGCGCCAGGGTCGATGGACTGCTCGGCGTCAAACACGCCGGGCTTTCGAAGGTCGGGGCCGACCATCTGGCGGCCGACAGCCAGGGCGGTCTGCAGCAACTCTTCGTCATCGATGCGCTGGCTGGTGGCCCGGGCCAGGTCCGCTGCGTGGGTGAGCAAATCGAAGACGGCGATGTTGAGCGCGACACCGGCAGGCATCTCACCGAACGGCAGCTTGACTGGCTTGTCCGCGGCGCCGGGCGCATCGAATGCGGCCAATGCCTTGGCCGCCGCGGCCTTGAATGCACCCCGGTAGTTGTCGCCCAGGTTGTCGCCCGTCACCAGCGCACCGATGGCCTCATCGGACATGGCCCCCTGCTCGACACAGGTGGCGAACATCAGGCCGCCCCCAGTGATGTGGTTGATGACATCCCGGACCGACCACTCCGTACAAAGGGTGGGAAGCGAAAGCTGCTCAGGGGTAATGCCATCGACGATCTTGCCCGTTTGCTCGACGACGCGGCTCATCGCGGTGATCGAATCCATTAGCGTCCTCCATTCGCGGCTCTCAAGTTCAACCGCCCGCGTCGATCTAGCGGGCAGGGTAGCGTGGTGGAAGTATACGCCCACCCCGACCGGGCCATCGCTGGTAATGGCGCTCGGGGGACTGGCTCCTGCAGGATTCGAAACAGAGCGGCGATTTTGGCCTATCGTAAAGTCTTATAACTGTTCTGATAACCGGGGCCG
>WNFB01009294.1_pt1 | contig 10052 bp, 9 predicted proteins | sample 5400501 | NCBI WGS metagenome assembly WNFB01 (sample SAMN13153341, study PRJNA577476) | soil metagenome | isolation source: 200 cm saprolite under Douglas fir tree site 2 hole 1 | place: USA:California | collected 2015-04-18
CCGCGACTTGAACCGCGACGCGCATCAGATCGACTAAACGGGCAACAAGTGACCGCACGCGCGGTCGCGCGGCTATGGGGAATCAGCATGCGGCTTCCATCCGTCGTTCTGTCCGGCGGCCGCGCCGGCGTCCTCGCCGGACTGCTCGCGCTGGCGGCGGCGCTGCCGGCGGCCGCGCAGGCGGACCAGAGCTGGCAGACCTGCGTGGGGCCTGCCAGCTCGCCCGAGGAGCGCCATGCCGGCTGCTCGGCCGTGATCGCGGCGGGAAGCGAAGGCGGACGCCGCCTCGCCGCCGCGTTCTGCAACCGCGGCCACGCGCTCACCGAAAAGCAGGACTACGACGGCGCCATCGCCGATCTCGACCAGGCGATCCGCCTCGATCCCGCCTATGCATGCTCCTACAACAATCGCGCCCGCGCGTTCGCATTCAAGGGCGAGCTCGACCGGGCGCTGGCGGACTACGACGAGGCGATCCGTCTCGACCCGAAATTCGCCCTCGCGTACAACAATCGCGGCGATGCCTGGCGGCGCAAGGGCGATCTCGATCGCGCCATCGCCGATTTCGGCACGGCGATCCGCGTCGATGCGAAGTTCGCGCTCGCCTATGACAACCGCGGCTTTGCCTTTCACGCCAGGCGCGACCTCGCCCGCGCCGCGGCAGATTACGACCGGGCGGTCGCGCTCGCCCCCAAGGACCCGATGATCTATCTGCGGCGCGGCAACGTCTTTCGCGACATGAAGAAGTTCGACCGCGCGATCGTCGATTACAGCGAGGTGATCCGGCTGATGCCCGGCGACGCGCGCGGCTGGCGCAACCGCGCGCTCATCTGGCTGATGAAATACGACGACGACCAGGGGATCGCCGACTACGACCAGGCGATCCGCCTCGATCCCACCGACGCCCTCTCCTACAACAATCGCGGGCACGCGCACCTGGCCAAGGGCCATCGCGACAAGGCGATCGCCGATTTCCGCAAGGCGCTCGAATTGCGGCCCGGACTCGCGGACGCGGTCAACGGGCTCAAGCGCCTCGGCGCGGCACCGTGAGAAGCGGGCGCTGCCTTCGGCTCGCCACGATAAGGTCCAAGATCCGCGCGGTTTCGTGGACGACATTGTCCGGCCTGGAGGAATCGTTCGTTAATTGTTGGTTAATCCCAAGTGTTCGATGCGAACAGCGTCGAGTATTCACCGCTTGGTCTTCTGCGCTCTAGCCTCGATCGGCCATTGAAATATTGCATGGGCGCCGGCGAAACGCTGCGCCAAGCCTCATTGATGACATACTCAGATTCCATGGTGCATTGGTTCCCGACAGGCGGCTCTTTTCATTTCGAGGTGAATCCAGTCCGACGAGGACGAAGGCAGGTGAGCCGGTTTCGCAGTGTGTGTGTAGCGGCGTAACGACCGGCGCGTGAGGGGGAGTGATGGTTGGAAGTCGGCGGCGACTTGCCCGCCAGGGCAGGCGTTCGAATATCGTTGCTGCGACTTTCATGACAAGTGCTTCTATTCCGCCGCGCGTGACCGCGGACGGAACGGCACATTCCAGCAAACGTACGATCAGCAAAACAGCGGATGGCGGTCGACGCGTGCACGCACGCGCCGGGCGCGGCCGGCTGCCGGCATTTCGCAAAGAGGCGCGGGGCGACCTTGCGCAGAAGCTGCGAGCAGCAAAGTCAATCGAGTCATGTCACCCGCAGGAGACGATCCATGAGTAGCCCGACGGATCGAACCTATGATCCCAGCGATCCCTCGCCGTACGCGCCGCGCTGGGTGCGCGATGCCGCCCACGGGCCGCGCCGCATCTCCGCGGCCGGAGCGGGCCGGCACCGGCTCGGCGAGGACGATGACACGGCGCCGGCGACGCGCGGACGCGAGCACGCCGCTCCGCCGCTCGCGGCAGGCGAACCTAGCCCGGACGAGCAGGAGCTCGTCATCGACAACTTCCGCGTCCCGCGCTCGCTCGATCCGGGCACCGTCCCGGATCCGTGGCCGGCGCTGCGGCCGCGCCCGCGGTCGGGCGCGCTCGGCATGTTCGGCCGTCTCGCCTTCGCGGTGGCGATCGCGGCGGTAGGCGCGCTCGTCGCGGTCGGCAAGCTGTCATTGCCGGGCGCCGGGGCGAGCGGAGACCCCGATCCCGTGCCGCCGTTCGGCGCGCGCTTCGCTGCGCCGGCACCGAAGGCCCAGGACCGGCCCGCGGTGACCGAGCGCAGCGAGCCGCAGCAGGTGGCGATGGCGCAGCCGGCGGCGTCAGCGCCGGCGGCCATGCCCGGTATCACCGTGGTCAGTGCCGCACCCGCGGCGGCGCTGCCCCCTGCGGCACCGGCAGCTCCGGCGCCCCCGGCCATCGTCGCGCCGGCCGCCGACCCGCGGCCCGCCGCCTCGGCGCTCGATCCGGAGTCCGAGGAGGTGGCGAGCCTGATCAAGCGCGGCGAGCAGCTCGCTTCGGCCGGCGACATCGCCGCCGCGCGCCTCATGCTGCGGCGCGCCGCGGAGGCGCGCAATGCGCGCGCGGCGCTCGCGCTCGCCGCCACCTACGATCCGATCGTGCTGGAGAAGATCGGCATCTACGGCATCAGCCCGGACGTCGCCACCGCGCGCCTGTGGTACGAGAAGGCGCGCGAGTTCGGCTCGGCCGAGGCGCCGCGGCGGCTCGAGCTGTTGGCCAGCCGCAGTCGATGAGGCTCGAGAGGGATCACTGGCGGATGTGCCGGACGACCGCGCCCAGCAGGTTGGAATAATCGTCGGTCCACACGCCCTGGCCGGGCGTCGCCTGCTCGATCGGCCAGCCCCACTCATCGGGCTCGGCGAGCACGCCGAAATCCGCATCGGCGCGCGCCACGATGACGACGGTCGAGGTGAACTTGTAGTCGGCCTCGTTCTCGTGCTCGTCGTTGCTGGTGCCCGGGTTGGTGCGGGTCTTGAGCCCGTTCGCCGCAGCGATGCCGGCGACCACCGACACCAGTTCCAGATGGCGGTTCGACACGTGCATCGCCACCATGCCGTGCGGCGCGAGTTTTGCCAGATAGACCTGCATCGCCTCGCGGGTGAGCAGGTGCACCGGGATGGTGTCGGAGGAGAAAGCATCGACGGCAATGAAGTCGTAGGCGCCGTCGGGCGCCTCGGCGAGCTTGAGCCGCGCGTCGCCGAGGATGATCGGCGCCTCCGGCGTGCAGCGTGACACGAAGGTGAAGCGGTTCTCCTTGCGCGAGATCTGCAGCACCGCCGGATCGATCTCGTAGAAGCTCCACGCGTCGTTCGGCTCCGCGTAGCAGGCGAGACTGCCGGTGCCGAGCCCGACGACGGCGACCCGCATGGGCTCGCCCTTGCGCGAGCGGGCGGCATCGAGCGCGCGCACCAGCGCCGAGTTGGCGTGATAATAGGTCAGCGGCTCGGGCTTGCGCTCCGGGGAATCGTTTTCGATGTCGGCGGTGCGCTCGGCGCCGTGGATGGTGGTGCCGTGCAGCAGGACGCGGAAATCGCCGCCGGCGGCCTCCATGATTTTCAGCACGCCGAAGAAGCTGCGCACCGTCTCGCGCCGGCCGGCATCGGGCTCGTAAAGCCGAAACAGCATGAAGCTGATGGCGATCAGCCCGGCGAAGGCGATCGGCGCGTTCCAGGAGAACAGCTCGACGGCAAGCGCGAGCAGCAGCAGGCCGCCGATCACGATCTGGAACGTGCGCTCGTCGACGTGGAAATCGAACCAGATCGCCGGCGCGGCGAGATAGAGCGCGAGCGCGACCGCGCAGGCGAGGACGACCTGCTCGCGCCGGCCGAGCGGCACGCTCAGCCCCGGCCGGCACAGGACCGCCAGCACGATCAGCAGCGGGTATTCGGCGATCCACGAGAACAGCAGCGGCGCGAGCAGCGCGGCGCACAATCCGCCGATCATGCCGCCCGCCGACATCCACAGAAAGAACGCGGTCAGATGCTCGGCCGGCGGCCGGCGGGCGGCAAGCTCGCCGTGGCACACCAGGGCGGTGACGAAAAACGCCGCCAGGTTGAGCGCGATCATCAGCAGGATGTACTGCGTGAACTGGAAGATCAGCACCGCGGCGAGCGCGACGATGAAGAACGGCTGCAGGGCGAGCGCGAGCTGGTGCGGCACGACCGGGCGCGCCTGAAAGACGATGACGAAGGTCAGGAGATAAAGGGCGAGCGGCACGACCCACAGCAGCGGCACCGCCCCGATATCGGTCGAGATGTGGGCGGTCACGGCGACGAGCAGGCCGGCCGGCACCGCCGCAAGTCCCATCCAAATCAGCGCGTCGCGCAAGGTCGGCGGCGCGGTCGCGGGCCGCGCCGCGTCGGCGGCCTGACGTCGGCCGGGCGCCCGCAGCATGACGGCGCCGCAGACGGCGATGAGGGCGATGAGAATGCAGAAGAAGACCGACCACGCCCGGGTCTGGTCGCCCAGGCGCGTAAGCGGCTCGACCGCGAACGGATAGGCGATCAGCGCGAGGAAGCTGCCGACGTTGCTCGCCGCGTAGAGAAAATACGGGTTCGCGGCGTGCGGATGATCGGTACGCGCGAACCACGCCTGCAGCAGCGGCCCGTTGGCGGAGAGCGCGAAGAACGGCAGGCCGATCGAGGCCGCGAACAGGCCGAGCAGCCAAACGGCCTCGCCCCATTGCGGCGCCCCGCTCCATCCGCGCGCGATGGCAAGCGGCAGGGTGAAGGCGGCGGCGATCATCAGCGCGAGGTGGATGCCGACCGCGACCGGCGGGCGGATCAGCCGCACCAGGGCGTGCGCGTAGGCATAGCCGCCGAGCAGCGCCGTCTGGAAGAACACCATGGCGACCGACCAGACGGCCGGCGCGCCGCCGAGCCGCGGCAGCACCATCTTGGTGAACATGGGCTGCACCGCGAACAGCAGCCCGGCGCTCAGGAACACGGTCGCGACATAGAGCCAGCGCACCCGAGCGTGACGAGCATCCCGCCGCATGGTTTTTCGTTCTCGCACGACAGGAGCGCGTGCGCCGATATCAATGGCCCATCTTCATCTTGCCGTGAGCGTCGGCGGGGCCGCGGGCGGACGTGCCGGCGCCCAGCGCTTCGACCGTGTAGTCGACCTCGACCGGGCCGGCCTTCGCGAAATTGAGCGTGACCTTGACGCGCTCGCCCTGGGTCAGCGGTTGCTTGAGCTCGACGAACATCAGGTGGTAGCCGCCGGGCTTGAACTCGAAGGTCTCGCCCGGCTTGATCTCGAGCCCGCCCTTGACCTCGCGCATCTTCATTACGCCCTGCTCCATGGTCATCAAGTGGACCTCGATACGCTTGGCGAAGGCGACCGAGCCGCCCACGAGCCGATCGGCATCGCTTCCCTTGTTGGTGATCTTCATGTAGCCGCCGCCGACCGAGGCGCCCTTGGGCGTGGCGCGGGCCCACGGGTGCTCGATCTCGATCGCGCCCACCTTGTAGTCCTGGGCAAGCGCCGCGCCCGCGGCCAGCACGAGCGAAGCGGCGAGAAGCGTTGCCGTTAGTTTCATCGGTCTGTCTCCATGCGCAAGCGCCTGCGCGCCGCGCAACAATCCAACCCCTCGCCGTCGCGGCCCAGAGCCTATACGGCCCTCGCGCGTCCCGTCCACATCGCGCACGCGAGCCGCGGTCATCCGCCTCCCCGCAGCAAAGCGCCGCACCGCGGGCCCCCGTCGAACGGGTGCGCCGACAGTGATATGCTGCGCACCGATGGGCGACCCGCTGCGACACGAGCTGCCGAACAGGCCCGCGATCTCCGACCGGCCGGAGGGCGATGCGGAAGGGCGCGTCGTGCAGCTGTGGCGACATCGCCCGCGGCCCGGCGCGGGCGAGGATCGCCGCGTTCCGTCCGAGCAGACGGGCGCGCCGAACCGACCGCCGATCGAGGACATCGGAAAATACGAGCGCGGGCGCGGCGATGATGATTATCGCCACCGCATGCTGATGAACGTGCTGGGCTTCGTCACCTTGCTGGTGCTGGCGCTCGCCGGCATCTGGCTCGCCAGCACCATCGCGGAACTGCGCAAGAACCAGGATTGCGTGCTGTCCGGCCGGCGCGACTGCGCGCGTGTCGAAGAGCCGATCCGGTTGCGGTTTTAGGCCTGGGGGAATGCCGATGCCGGGAATGGCGAGCCTGACGCGCCGGGCGCTGCTGCAACGCACGGCCGGCGCGGTCGCGCTTGCGGCCGGCGGCGCGAGCGCGCGGGGGCAGGACATGACAAAGCCGAACATCGTCTTCATTCTCGCCGACGATCTCGGCTATGCCGACGTCTCGTGCTACGGCCGCCCCGACCTGAGCACGCCCAATATCGACCGCATCGCGCGCAACGGGGTGCGCTTCCTGCAGGCGTACGCCAACTCCGCCGTGTGCACCGCCACGCGCGTGGCGCTGATCACGGGGCGCTACCAGTATCGCCTGCGCGTGGGGCTCGAGGAGCCGCTCGCCGGCGGGCGCGACCCCGACATCGGCTTGCCGCCCGAGCACCCCACCCTGCCCTCGCTGCTCAGGAAGGCCGGCTATTCCACCAGCCTGGTCGGCAAGTGGCATCTCGGCGTGCTGCCGAAATTCGGCCCGCTCACGAGCGGCTACGACCATTTCTATGGGTTCCGCGGCGGCGCGGTGGACTATTTCTCCCACGTCGGCACCAACCAGAAGGACGATTTGTGGGACGAAGACGTGCCGGTCAAGCAGGTCGGCTACCTCACCCATCTGCTCGGCAATCGCGCCGTCGAGGCGGTCAACGCTTATGCGAAGGCGGGACGGCCGTTCCTCGTCAGCCTGCATTTCAGCGCGCCGCATTGGCCCTGGGAGGCGCCGGGCGACGAAGCGGAGGCCGAGCGAATTCGCGGAACGAATTTGCGCCATTACGACGGCGGCACGCAAAAGACCTATCAGCGCATGATCGAGGAAATGGACGTGCAGATCGGCCGGGTGGTCCAGGCGATCGAGTCGAACGGGATCGCGCCGAACACCATCGTCATCTTCACCAGCGACAACGGCGGCGAACGCTTCGCCGACACCTGGCCGTTCACCGGCCGCAAGACCGAATTGCTGGAAGGGGGCTTGCGCGTTCCCGCGATCATCGCCTGGCCCGCGCGCCTGCCGGCCGGCCGCACCACGGACCAGGTCGCGATCAGCATGGATTGGCTCCCGACCCTGATCGCCGCCGCCGGCGCGCTGCCCGATCCCGACTATCCATCGGACGGGATCGACCTCCTGCCGATGCTGGCCGGGCAACGGGCGGCGGTGCCGCGCAAACTGTTCTGGCGCTACAAGGCGAACGCGCAGCGCGCCGCCCGCGATGGCGATTTCAAGTTCCTGAAGATTCTCGACAACACGTTCTTGTTCGACGTGGTCGTGGATCCGATGGAGCGCGCGAACCTGAAGGAGCGGCGCAAGGACGTGTACGAGCGCATCGTCGGCGAATGGCTCGCCTGGAACGCGAGCATGCTGCCGGAAGTCGCGGAAAGCTTTACGGAAGGTTTTACCGGGGCGCAGTTGCCCGACCATATCGGCGCCCAGAAGGCGACGACCGCGCCCGACAATCCCGGCCCGCTCCCGGCCGCACAAGCGCGGTGAGGGTGAAACTCCCAAACGACCGGTAAGGAAAGACGAGGGCGGCCCGTCCGCCCTCGCCTTGCGTCGCGTCAACCGCGACGATTGATCCGTCCGGCGGTCAGATGTGCCTGACCACTGCGAGCGACACCGGCGCAAGCCCGTTGAAGCCGATGGCGCGGGCCGCCGCCGGGGTGAGGTCGATGACCCGGCCGCGCACGAACGGGCCGCGGTCGTTGATGCGCACCACCACCGAGCGGCCGGTGTGGCGGTTGGTGACCCGCACCATGGTACCGAACGGCAGAGACCGATGGGCGGCGGTCAGGCCGCCCGAGCGAGCGTGCTCGCCGTTGGCCGTGCGGCCTCCCGAGTATACTGAAGCAATACCGGACAAGGCCTGATGAAGACCTGTGGCATTGGCGGCACCGGCCAAGCCGACCGTAAGAAGAGCCGCTGCAGCAAAGTTGAGATATGAGCTTTTCTTCATGTCTATCCCCTGTGATTGACCTACAGAGGGGCGCGAAATGCTGGGCAAAGCGTGCGGTTTCCCGGCCGGAATGCGGCGGCAAGGGGGAATATTCGTTAAGTTCCATATCATAGTACCTTTAGCGACGCGCAAGATGCCGCACCGCGTCATTTTTGGGTGCACTGCGATATTTTCAGCGTGTGCCGTCGGCGGAGGTGCCGGGCGGAGAATCCGGTTCGATGACAATTTTCTCCCCGAGGAAAACCGCCCGTGAACCATCCCCTGACCGTTTGCGGACCCAGGACGACGGCACGGCATTGACAGACGAATCGACCGCGCAAATGTCCGAGCCATGATCTTTTTCATCGATGTCGTCGGCGCGCCGCGACCGCAGGACGAACCGGAAATCCTCACCCGGATCATCGACCATGAGCCCGGCCCCGGGGCGGCGAAGAAGAAGGCAAGAGCCATTCTGACCGGCGTCGACTTCATCGGCGCGCGGGCCGTGCGGGTTCTCGATCACACCGGCCGGGAAATTTTTTCGCGCCCGCTCGACCGGCGGTAGCTGCATCGGAGCGCACTGTGCGGCGCGCGTCTTTACCTCTCCCCGCGTGCGGGGAGAGGTCGACGGCCGAAGGCCGTCGGGTGAGGGGGCATTGAGGCGACGCAATTCCTCAGAGGCCCCCTCACCCCGACCCTCTCCCCGCAAGCGGGGAGAGGGAGCAAAGCGCTGACCCACCTCGGACGTCTCGTCTACAATGCCCGCTTCGCAGGGGCGGCGCGGCATGGCGTGGCGGATCGGGGTCGATATCGGCGGGACGTTCACCGACGTGGCGCTGGTCGACGCCGGCGGACGCATCGGCGTCGCCAAGGTGCCGACCACGGGCGCTGGTCGACGCCGGCGGACGCATCGGCGTCGCCAAGGTGCCGACCACGCCGCGCGATCTTGCCGACGGGGTGGTCGCGGCGCTCACGGTGGCGATGCGCCGCTATCAGGTGGCGGCGGCGGACGTGGAGCTGCTGTCGCACGCGACCACCGTCGTCACCAACGCCCTCCTCGAGGAGAAAGGCGCCCGCGCCGCGCTTGTCACCACGCGCGGCTTCCGCGACGTGCTGGAGCTGCGACGCTCGGCGCGCGCCGAGCTTTACGACCTGTTCCAGGACGGACCCGCGACGCTCATCCCGCGCCGGCGGCGGTTCGAGATCACCGAGCGCGTCGGCGCCGACGGGGCCGTGGTCATGCCGCTCGCCGACGCGGAGATCGACAACCTGATCGCCGCGCTCGCGGCGGCGCGGGTCGACGCGGTCGCAGTGTCGCTGCTGTTCAGCTTCCTCAACCCGGAGCACGAGCGGCGGCTCGGCGCGCGCCTGCGCGCGGGACTGCCCGGCGTGCCGGTCTATCTGTCGTGCGAGGTGCTGCCGGAGATCAAGGAATTCGAGCGCGCCAGCACGACGGCGGTGTGCGCCTATGTCGGGCCGCTGCTCGCCGCCTATCTCAAGCGACTGGACGAGAGCACGCGGGGCCTGGGGCTGCCGCCGCTCTATCTGATGGGATCGAGCGGCGGCGTGCTCGAGGCGGCCGAGGCGATCGCCATGCCGGCAATGGCGGTGGAATCGGGCCCCGCCGCGGGCGTGGTCGCCGCCGCGCTGGTGGCGCGGCAGACCGGGCGCCGCGACCTCATCTCCTTCGACATGGGCGGCACCACCGCCAAGGCGAGCCTGATCCGCGCCGGCGAATACGAGACGACGCCGGACTACGAGGTCGGCGGCGGCTCGAGCCGCACCCGCTGGATGAACGGCACCGGCCATCCGATCCGCGTGCCGGTGATCGATCTCGCCGAGGTGTCGGCCGGGGGCGGATCGATCGCCTGGGTGGATCGCGCCGGCGCGCTGCGCGTCGGCCCGAGGAGCGCGGGCGCCGACCCCGGCCCGGTCTGCTACGGCCGCGGCGGCGCGGAACCGACGGTGACCGACTGCAACCTGCTGCTCGGCTATTTGGACGAACGGTCGCTGCTGGCGGGCGAACTGCCGATCGATCGCGCGGCGGCGGAAGCGGCC
>WNFB01007069.1_pt1 | contig 10051 bp, 6 predicted proteins | sample 5400501 | NCBI WGS metagenome assembly WNFB01 (sample SAMN13153341, study PRJNA577476) | soil metagenome | isolation source: 200 cm saprolite under Douglas fir tree site 2 hole 1 | place: USA:California | collected 2015-04-18
CGCTCGCGCCAGCGGCCCTGTGCCAGAAGGTGCGGGAGGTGCGCGCCGACGTGGGCATTGCGCTCGACGGCGACGCCGACCGCGTGGTCCTGGTCGACGAGAAGGGTCACCTCGTCGACGGCGACCAGCTCCTGGCGGTGGTCGCCGAGAGCTGGAAGGAGGACGGCCGGCTCGCGCGCCCCGGCATCGTCGCGACCGTCATGTCGAACCTCGGGCTCGAGCGCCGCCTCGCCGGCATGGGCCTGTCCCTCGCGCGCACCGCGGTCGGCGATCGCTACGTGCTCGAGCACATGCGCGAGCATGGCTTCAACGTCGGCGGCGAGCCGTCCGGACATCTCATCTTGTCGGACTACACCACGACCGGCGACGGCCTCGTCACCGCGCTGCAGGTGCTCGCGGTGGTCAAGAAGCTGGGCAAGCCGGTGTCGCAGGTCTGCCATCGCTTCGATCCGCTGCCCCAGATCATGAAGAACGTCCGCTACAAGACCGGCAAGCCGTTGGAGAACGCCCGCGTGCAGGCCGTGATTGCCGCCGCGCAGAAGCGGCTCGACGGACAGGGACGCCTGGTCGTGCGGCCGTCCGGCACCGAGCCGGTGATCCGCGTCATGGGCGAAGGCGACGACAAGGTGCTGGTCGAGGAAATCGTCGACGACATCGTCGAGGCGCTGGCGCAAGCCGCCGCGTGAGATCGCCGGCGCTGCCGGCCGCAATCCGTCAACGTTCCGTTAATCATTCGTGGCTTTCCGGCCACAGCGCGCCGCTGTTGCGCGTGGCCGGACGTTAATCGTCACGGTTAAGAAGTAAGGTTAAGTCCCATTTAAGGATTTCCTGGCATCGTCCGCAGCGTCGGTTCATCCACGTGGGGTTTCCCGCCCGTCGGGCCCTGCCGGACAAGAGGACGTGTCATGGGTAGCTTGAGGAAATTCGCGCTCGCGGGCGCTGCCATCATCGTCAGCATTCCGGCGGCGAGCGCCGCCGATCTTCCGCCGATCATCCAGAGGGCCCCGCCGGTGCCGGTCGAGGAATACGGCGGCTGGTACCTGCGCGGCGACATCGGCATCAGCAGCGAGCAGCTGCGCACATTCCGCGAGGACGGGCTCAACCCGGCGCCTGATTCGGTGCAGAACGCCAGCAGCGGCTTCGACGGCGCCGGGATCTTCCGCGTCGGCATCGGCTACGCCTTCAATTCATGGCTGCGCGCCGACGTGACCGCCGAGTGGCGCTCCCCGGCGAACTTCCGTTCGTTCGACATCGTCTCGTCGGGCGGCACCCTGATCCCCGAGCACGTCACGGTGAGCAAGTCCGAGTGGGTGTTCCTCGGCAACGTCTATGCCGATCTCGGCACCTGGTGGTGCCTGACGCCGTTCGTCGGCGCCGGCGCCGGTTTCGCCGCCAACAAGCTGAGCAATTTCAGCGAGACGGCGATTGCGTCGGCCAACCCGTTCGTCGGGACCAACATCATCAATGCCAACAATTTCGCGAGCGACGCGACCACCTGGAACTTCGCCTGGGCGCTGCACGCGGGCCTTGCCTACAAGGCGACGCCCGGGCTGACCGTCGAGCTTGCCTATCGTTATCTCAACCTCGGCAACGCTCAGTCCGGCCCCATCATGGGCTTCCTCAACAATCCGCAGGGCACCATCTTCCGCATCAACGACATGACGTCGCATGACGTGACGCTCGGCGTGCGCTGGATGCTGCAGCCGGAGCAGCCGGCGCCGATGTATCCGCTGGTGCGCAAGGGCTGACGCCGCCGCACACGGCGCGAATCGCGACGGCGCGGGACTTTCCCGCGCCGTTTTCTTTTGGAGCATTTTCCGGAAAAGTGGGCACCGGTTTTCCGTCGAAAATGCGACCAGCAATAAATGTGCAGCCACGGCGGTTAACGCGCGGGGACGATCGTGGTGAAGAATTAGGGTTAATCGCCCCTTAGCTCGAAAAGTGGCTACCGGTTTTCGGAAAAAGATCATGCTCCAGCGCTGCGGCGCGCGCGGCAGCGGCGAGGGGACTTTCCCATGCGCGTACGGATGAGCATCGCGGCCCTGGCGGCATCGATCGCGCTGATCGGCGCGGCACACGCGGCCGACATGCCGGAGATCATTCAGCAGCCGTCCCTGTCGGTTAGCGCGGCATCGCCGCCAACGAGATCCGCCTCGGCTTCCGCTATACGGTCGATTGATCGCGTCCGGGCGCCAACTCCGTTCTTGACGGCGCGTCCTCCCTTCCTTATGCCCGCCCGCGGGACACCCCTCCCCAACGAGGGGCGCCTATCTGGAAGGGTAGATCATGACGAGCCAGAAGCCCGGTGTGCGGCCGGTCGTCCCGCATTTCTCCTCCGGCCCCTGCGCCAAGCGCCCCGGCTGGAACCTCCAAGCCCTCACCGACGCGCTCACCGGACGCTCGCACCGATCGAAGGTCGGCCGCGCCAAGCTCAAGCGCGCCATCGAGTTGACCCGCGAGCTGCTCGGCATCCCGGCCGGCTACCGCATCGGCATCGTGCCGGCCTCGGATACCGGCGCAATCGAGATGGCCATGTGGTCGATGCTCGGCGCCCGGCCGGTGACGTTGCTCACCTGGGAATCGTTCGGCGAGGGCTGGGTGACGGACGTCGTCAAGCATCTCAAGCTCAAGGACGCGACCGTCATCCGGGCTGACTACGGCGAATTGCCCGACCTCGCGCGGGTCGATCCGGCGACCGACATCGTCTTCACCTGGAACGGCACCACCTCGGGCGTGCGCGTTCCGGACGCGCGCTGGCTCGCCGCGGATCGCGCCGGCCTGACCTTCTGCGACGCCACCTCGGCCGCCTTCGCCCAGCCGCTCGACTGGACGAAGCTCGATGTGGCGACGTTCTCCTGGCAGAAGGCGCTCGGCGGCGAGGCCGCGCACGGCATGCTGGTGCTCTCGCCGCGCGCCGTGGAGCGACTGGAAACCTACACGCCGCCGTGGCCGCTGCCGAAGGTCTTCCGCATGATAAAGGGCGGAAAGCTCAACGAGGCGATCTTCGAGGGCGAGACCATCAACACGCCGTCGATGCTGTGCGTCGAGGATTGGCTCGACGCGCTCGCCTGGGCGAAATCGGTCGGCGGCGTTCCGGCGCTTATGGCGCGCGCCGACGCCAATGCCAGGGCGGTCGCCGAATGGGTGGCGCGGACGCCGTGGGTCGACTTCCTCGCGCGCGAACCGCGTACGCGCTCCAACACGTCGGTCTGCCTCAAGGTCGTCGATCCGCTCGTCGTGTCGCTGCCGCTCGACGCCCAGGCGGCCTTTGCCAGGGGCATGGCGGCAGCGCTCGAGAAGGAAGGCATCGCCTATGACATCGCCTTCTATCGCGATGCGCCGCCCGGCCTGCGCCTCTGGTGCGGTTCGACCATCGAGGCGTCCGACATCGAGGCGCTGACGCCGTGGCTGGACTGGGCGTTTGCCCGGGGCAAGGAAGCGCTGCGCAAGGCAGCGTGAATCGCCATGGCCCCGAAGGTACTCATCTCCGACAAGCTGTCGGCTGCCGCCGTGCAGATCTTCACCGACCGCGGCGTCGAGGTCGACGTCAAGCCCGGCCTCGACAAGGATCGGCTCGCCGAGATCGTCGGCGGCTATGACGGCCTGGCGATCCGCTCGGCCACCAAGGTGACGGCCAAGCTGCTCGACCGCGCCAAGCGACTCAAGGTGGTGGGCCGCGCCGGCATCGGCGTCGACAACGTCGACATCGCGGCGGCGACCGCCAAGGGCGTGATCGTGATGAACACGCCGTTCGGCAACTCGATCACCACGGCGGAGCACGCCATCAGCCTGATGCTCGCGCTCGCGCGCCAGATCCCGGCGGCGGACGTGTCGACCCAATTGGGAAAATGGGAAAAGAACAAATTCATGGGGGTCGAGATCACCGGCAAGACGCTCGGGGTGATCGGCTGCGGCAACATCGGCTCGATCGTCGTCGACCGCGCCCACGGCCTGAAGATGCGGGTCGTCGCCTACGATCCCTATCTGTCGCCGGAACGCGCGGTCGACATCGGCGTCCACAAGGTCGAGCTCGACGATCTGCTGCGGCGCGCGGATTTCATCACCCTGCACACGCCGCTGACCGAGCGCACGCGCAACATCATCGACGCGCGGGCGCTGGGGCTGACCAAGCGCGGCGTGCGCATCGTCAATTGCGCGCGCGGCGGCCTGGTCGACGAACAGGCGCTGCGCGCGGCGCTCGATTCCGGCCACGTGGCCGGCGCCGCGTTCGATGTTTTCACCGAGGAGCCGGCCACCGACAATCCGCTGTTCGGCCATCCCAACGTGGTGTGCACGCCGCATCTCGGCGCCGCCACCACCGAGGCGCAGGAAAACGTCGCGCTGCAGATCGCCGAACAGATGTCCGACTATCTGCTCAGCGGCGCCATCTCCAATGCGGTCAATTTCCCCTCGATCACCGCCGAGGAAGCGCCGCGCCTGCGGCCCTTCATCAAGCTCGCCGAGCAGCTCGGCTCGTTCGCCGGCCAGGCCACCGAGACCGGGCTCAAAGCCGTCAAGCTGGTGTACGAAGGCCACCTCGCGGCGATGAACACCAAGGCGCTGACCGCCGCGGCGATCGCCGGCCTGCTCAAGCCGCTGCTGCACGATGTCAACATGGTGTCGGCGCCGATCGTCGCCCGCGAGCGCGGCATTGATCTGGAGGAGACCAAGCGCGACGCCCAGAGCGACTACGACAACCTGATGACCCTGACGGTCGTGACCGAGCGGCAGGAGCGCTCGATCCAGGGCACCGTGTTCGCCGACGGGCGGCCGCGCTGCGTCTCCATCAAGGGCATCCGGGTCGAGGCCGAGTTCGGGCCGTCCATGCTCTACGTCACCAACGAGGACAAGCCGGGGTTCATCGGCCGCTTCGCCACCATCCTGGGCGACGCCGGCATCAACATCGCCACCTTCCACGTGGGCCGCGAATCGCCGGGCGGCAACGCCATCGCGCTGGTCGAGGTGGACGGGGCGGTGCCGGCGGAGGTGATCGAGCAGGTGAAGCGCATCCCGCACGTCCAGCGCGTCCAGCCGCTGCGATTTTGACACCGCGCCGGCGGCTTGCGGCCGTCGTGTGGCCGCAGGCTCGCCCAACCGGAAATCCATACCTCCCGCGGGGACGACTCGCGAGAGGGAATGGTCATGCGACAATTGCCGCTCCTGTTCGTTGCCTTGCTCGCCGCGGCCCCGGCCGCCGCCGGTGAGGTCGAGGTGCGTTCCACGATCGATGCCGTCACCGTCTATCCGGACGGCGCGACGGTCACCCGGGTGATCCGGGTCGACCTGCAAAGGGGCGACACCACGCTGATCGCCCGCGATTTCCCGCCCGGACTTGATCCTGCCTCGCTGCGCATCGAGGGCGAGACTTCGGCGCGCATCGTCATCGGGGCGATCGACGCCCGGCCGCCGCGGGCGGAGCGGCCGCCGACCGCCCCCGAACTCGAGAAGCGGATGGAGTCACTGCGCGACGAGCGCACCACCATCGACGACCGCATCGCCGCCGAGGCGAGCCGCAAGGCGTTTGCCCAACGTTTCGCCGACCAGGCGCCGGTCGGCCTGGGCGAGAAGGGCGAGGCGCGTCCGCTCGCCGAATGGCGCGCCGCGTTCGCGGCGGTCTCCGAGGAAATCTCCGCCGCCGATGCGGTCATCCGCGACAGCCGGCTGAAGCAGCGAGAGATCGATCGCGAGCTCGCGCGCCTTGCGGCCGAGCTTCAGGCCAACCCGGCGCGCAAGATGGAAGTGCGCGTCGATCTTGCGGCGGACGCCGATGCGGCGGCCACGTTGCGGGTCAACTACGCGGTGCGCGGCGCGCGCTGGGTGCCGCATTACGACGCCCGGCTCGACAGCGGGTCGAGCGAACGCAAGCCCGCCCTCGAGCTGGTGCGCCGCGCCGAGATCGTGCAGCAGACCGGCGAGGATTGGACCGACGTGGCACTTTCCGTTTCGACGGTGCGCACCGGCAAGGGCGGCAACGCCCCGGACCTGCAGCCGATCGTGGTGCGCTATGACGAGCCGCGGCCGGTGGTCGGGTCGCGCACAAAAACGGATCGCTTGTCACAGCCGGTGGCGCCGGCACCGTCGGGCGCGCGCCTTTCCTATTCGCCGGCCGCGGCATTGCAGGAGAACGTCGCCGCGGTCGAGCGCGAGGCCGCGATCGACACCGGCGGCTTCCAGGCGATGTTCCGCGTCCCGGGCCGCATCAGCGTCGCGGCCAACGAGGGCGCGAAAAGCTTCCGCATCACCGCCGCCGCGCTCGCGCCCGACCTGCTGGTGCGGGCGGTGCCGGGGTTGGACGAGGCCGCCTATCTGCAGGCCGCGTTCAAGCACGGCGAGGACGCGCCCTTGCTGCCCGGCCGCATCGCGCTCTATCGCGACGGCATCTATGTGGGGCGCGGCGACATGCCGGCCGCCGCCAGGGAGGAGACCGTGCGCCTCGGCTTCGGGCCGGACGACAAGGTCAAGGTCGCGCGCGCCACCATCCGCCGCAGCGAGGGCTCGGCCGGCCTCATCTCGTCGACCAAGACCGACGAGCGCGAATTCAAGATCATCGTGCGCAACGGTCACGGGGTTCCGATCCGCGTGTGCATCGAGGATCAGGTGCCGGTGAGCGAGACCGCCGACGTCGCGGTCGAACTGCTGCCGGTGACCACGCGGCCGACCGAGCGTGACGCGCGGGATCGGCGTGGGGTTCTGGCCTGGACCTTCGATGCGCCGGCCGGAGAAATGCGCGAGATCAAGCTCGCGTGGCGGGTGCGCTGGCCGGCCGACAAGGCGATCGTGTTCGAGCCGGGACGGCTGTGAGGCTTCGTCCAGGCGGAGCGCGTCGCCTTGCCTCACCACGCCGCATCCGTTAGGCGGGGCGGCCGGTTTGGGGCTTGCGCCCGGACGGTGCTATAAACCCTTCAGTTTTCGGCGGTTTCGCTGATCGGGAGTCGTGCGGACGGCTCCCGATCTCGCGATGGCGGCGGGCATCGCCCTTTGCCGGGGCGATCAGGGATGTTTCATGGCGAACGTGGTGGTGGTCGGGTCCCAGTGGGGCGACGAAGGCAAGGGCAAGATCGTCGACTGGCTGTCCGAGCAGGCCGACATCGTCGTGCGCTTCCAGGGCGGCCACAATGCCGGCCACACGCTGGTGGTCGACGGCACGATCTTCCGGCTGTCGCTGCTGCCGTCCGGCATCATCCGCCCCGGCAAGCTGTCGGTGATCGGCAACGGCGTCGTGCTCGATCCCATGGCGCTGATCGAGGAGATCGATCGGGTGGCCGCGCAGGGCGTCGAGGTCACGCCGGACAACCTGCGCATCGCCGACAACGCGACCCTGATCCTGTCGCTTCACCGCGACCTCGACGCGTTGCGCGAGACGTCGAACGCGCTCACGCGCATCGGCACCACCAAGCGCGGCATCGGCCCGGCCTACGAGGACAAGGTCGGCCGGCGCGCCATCCGCCTGATGGATCTCGCCGATCTCGATGCGCTCGGCCACAAGATCGATCGTCTGCTGGTGCACCACAATGCCCTTCGCCGCGGCCTCGGCATCGATGAAATCGACCCGAAGGCGGTCTACGCCGAGCTTGCCGCGGTGGCGCCGAAGGTGCTGCCCTACATGGACCGCGTGTGGGCGCTGCTCGACGACAAGCGGCGCGAGGGCAAGCGCATCCTGTTCGAGGGCGCGCAGGCGGTCCTGCTCGACATCGACCACGGCACCTATCCGTTCGTCACCTCCTCGAACACGGTCGCCGGCCAGGCGGCGACCGGCTGCGGGCTCGGCCCGCGCGCGATCGGCTACGTGCTCGGCATCTGCAAGGCGTACACGACCCGGGTCGGCCAGGGGCCGTTCCCGACCGAGCAGGACAACGACATCGGGCTCGCGCTCGGCAAGCGCGGTCGCGAGTTCGGCACGGTGACCGGGCGGGCGCGGCGCTGCGGCTGGTTCGACTCGGTGCTGGTGCGCCAGACCGTGCGCACCAGCGGCATCGACGGCCTCGCCCTGACCAAGCTCGACATCCTCGACGGCTTCGAGCGCATCGATGTCTGCGTCGGCTACCGCCTCGGCGGCCGGGAGATCGACTATCTTCCGGCCGGCGAGCGCGCGCAGGCGGCGGTCGAGCCGATTTACGAAACGATCGAAGGCTGGCAGGACTCGACCGCCGGCGCCCGTTCGTGGGCCGAGCTGCCCGCGCAGGCGATCAAATATGTGCGCCGGATCGAGGAGCTGGTCGGCTGCCCGGTGGCGCTCCTGTCGACGAGCCCCGAACGCGAGGACACGATACTTGTGCAGAATCCGTTCGAGACCTAGAGCATGCCCCGTTCCTTTGGAACCGGGCCATGCTCCAGGTATCGTTGAGTGGCGCGTGTTCTTATCGGCGAACCGGTATCCACTTCGCCGGAACATGCGCTAGAGGATTTTCCGGCGAAGTGTGCCGCGGGGCCGCCTGAACCCGATGACCGATTATTACCCGCTGATCGCCCGTGCCGTCGCCGGCCTCGACAAGAACACCGGCGAGTCGCGGCGTGCGCTCTACGAGCGCGCGCGGGCGGCGCTGGTCGCGCAGCTGCGCGGCCTCGACCCGCCCTTGACCGAGTCGGAGATCACGCGCGAGCGGCTCGCGCTCGAGGAATCCATCCGCAAGGTCGAGGCTGAGGCGGCGCGCAAGGCGCGGCTCGAAGTGCCGCGGGTCGACAAGGTGCCGCCGCCACCGGCCGCCACGCCCACGCGCCGCGCGGAGCCCGCGTCCCAACCGGCGGCTGCCGAGCCGATGCCGCAACCCGAGCCGGCGCCGCTCGCGCCGGCCAAGCGGCGCGAGTCGATCACCCCTGCGGGCGCCGCCGAGACGCGCCGCGGCGAGCCTGCCGCATCCGCCGGAGATCCTTCGCCGCGTCCGTCCACGCGTAACCGTGGGCGCGAGCGGCCGCCGCCGCTCACCGAGGAGGGCCTGAAGGGCTTTCGCGATGTGGTGGCCGAGGCGGAGACGCTGGGCGAGGCGACCGCCCAGGCCGCACGGTCGGCCCGCGAGGCCTACGCGGCCGTTCCCGGCAACGATCCGGAGCTCGACCGGATGGAGCCGCGGCTCGAGCCGGTCGGTTTGCGCACGCCCGTGCGCGAGGGACCGCCGCGTGCGTTCGAGGCGCCCCCGCGCGCCTTCGACGAGCGCCAGCCCGGGCGGCAGTCCGATCCGCGCGGCGGGGACGGACGGGCGGGCCCGGCGCGGTCCGTGTCGGCCCGGCACGTTTCAGCCGCACTCTCCGACCGGCCGCCGCGCTCGGCCGCCGCGTTGTTCGCCGCCATCATGGTGGTCCTGGTGATCGTCGGGCTTGCCGGGGCCGCCTATTGGTGGCGCGAGCCGATCAAGGGCTGGTTCGGCGCGGTGCGTCCGCCCTCTCCGACGCAGCCGGACGCCACGGCCACGCGGCCGAAGATTCCCGATCGTGTCGGCCAGCCGGCGCAGCCGGATTCGCGCGCGCCCGCCAAGGATGCGCAGGTCGCGGCGGTCGCCCAGCGCGTCGTGCTCTACGAGGAGGACCCGAACGACCCGCAGGGCAAGCGCTATCTCGGCTCGGCGATCTGGCGCACTGAGACGGTCTCGCCCGGGCCCGGCCAGGCACCGGAGCTCGCCATCCGGGCGGATTTCGAGATTCCGGATCGGCGCATCACCATGACCATGTCGATCCGCCGCAACACCGATCAAGCGCTGCCGGCGAGCCACACGATCGAGCTGATGTTCAATCTGCCGGCGGACTTTCCGTTCGGCGGCATCAGCAACGTTCCCAGCATCCTGATGAAGCAGGCCGAGCAGGCGCGCGGCGCGCCGCTCGCCGGGCTCGTCGTCAGGGTCACGCCGACCTTCTTCCTGGTCGGCCTGTCGTCCGGCGAAGACGAGGTCAAGCGCAACATCGCGCTGCTCAAGGAGCGCGCCTGGTTCGACATCCCGGTCGTCTACACCAACAACCGCCGCGCCATCCTGGCGGTGGAAAAGGGCAATCCGGGCGAGCGCGCCTTCGCCGAGGCCTTCGCCGCCTGGGGGCAATGACGGATGTCGGATGTCAGATATCG
>WNFB01011034.1_pt1 | contig 10051 bp, 10 predicted proteins | sample 5400501 | NCBI WGS metagenome assembly WNFB01 (sample SAMN13153341, study PRJNA577476) | soil metagenome | isolation source: 200 cm saprolite under Douglas fir tree site 2 hole 1 | place: USA:California | collected 2015-04-18
CGAGCGGCCAGCTCATCAGCGCCACGAGGACGGCATGACCGGCGAGCGAGCGGCCGAACTCACGCCGCGTGACCGGCGAGGGCGCCGGCAGCGCGCGGGGCCGCTCCCACGGCGCGATGAACACGATCGCGCCGGCGAGCGCAGCGACCGCGAGCGCGAGCAGGTCGGTGAGGCGCCAGCCGATCCTCGACGCTCGCGCGCCGAGACGCCTCGGTGGGATCAGCTCGTCGCTCCCGCCGTGTGACCAGCCGAGGCGCAGCCGCGGCCCGGGCCCCGTCCTCTCGAGGACCACCTCGAGCGGATGCTCCCCCGCCGAGAGGCCGATCTCCGCCCCGGCCTTCAGGGGATCGCCCTCGCCCACGAGCGCGGGCCGTCCGTCGAGGCTCACCTGCACTCGCCCGCGGCCCGCCACCCACAGGCGATACCTTCCCGATTCGTCCACGCGCAGCGGCCCCGCCCACCGGAACGTCCAGCGCCGCACGGGTGGCAGGTCCCGCAACAGCGGTCCGCTCACCTCGACGGGTCCCGGAGGAAGCCGGCCGACGACCGTCGAGGAATCGGACACCTCTGCCGGCAGGCCCGCCACGGGCCGCCGCGCGACGAGGAGGAATAGCGCGGCCGCGCACGCCAGCAGCGCGATGATGAAAGGCCGCAGCGGCCGCGATGGCCGCTCACGCGCCGTGAGCGCGACGAGCACGGCGAGGACGACCGCCGGCCCCGCCAGCGGCAGCGCGCGTACCGGAAACGGCGGCTCGGCGTAGACGGGTGCCCAGCGCAGGGCGGCGAGGACGAGCAGGGCCACGACGAGGGCGAGCGCGGCGCGGAGAAGGACGGAGAGCCGGGAGCCTCGCACTACGGCGCCGTGCGGATCCGGGGCATCGGCGTATGCAACAACCGAGGACGGCGGAGTGTCAAGTGCCGAGCGCCGTCCCATGAAGGCTTGACGATCGCGCGCCCGACCGTGATACTAGCCACCGCTCGGTAGGTCATACATCCACGTCGGAAAACCAGGGGACAGGCTTGGACAAGGCACAGCTGTCTACGCGGCGGCCGGGACGCGAGGCGCGGAAGAGCTCGGACGACGCGAAGGACCGCCACCGCGCGATCCTCGAGACGGCCGCCCGCGTCATCTGCGAGAGGGGCTACGAGGGCGCCTCGATCCAGGACATCGCCGAGGCGTGCGGGCTGACGAAGGCAGGCCTCTACCACCACATCCGCAGCAAGGAGCACCTGCTGCTCGAGATCCAGAACTACGGGATGGACGTGTTCGAGGAGCAGGTCCTGAACCAGGTCCTGCCCATCGCCGATCCCCTCGAGCGGCTGAAGGCGTGCATGGAGAAGAACATCCTGCTCGTGACCCACGGCTGGAGCAAGGAGGTCACGATCATCCTCCACGAGCACGCCACCCTCACCGGCGACGCCCGCGCCCAGATCAACGCGCGCAAGAAGCGATACGTGAAGTTCCTCGAGACGTCGTTCGCGGAGGCGATGCGCGACGGCCAAATCCGCCCCCTGAACCCGACCGTGGCCGCGTTCGCCTTCCTCGGCATGGTGCTCTGGATATACAAGTGGTTCCGCCCCGATCGGGCCATCGACGCCCCGACCCTCGTGCGCGAGATGCAGGACCTGCTCCTCGGCTCCCTCCAGGCGGCGCCTCCCCCGCCCCCGCGGAAGCCGGCGCATGCCGGAGGCAAGCGGAAGCGTGGGTGAGGTCGTCGCCGGGCGACGGGTGCTATCTCCCTCGCACTGACGGCAGCTCCACCTCGAAGCAGGTCCCGCCGCCCTCGCGCGGGACGTAGCGCGCCTCGCCGCCGTGCCGACGCGCGATCTGGCGTACGAGGGCGAGGCCGAGGCCGGAACCGGCCTGCCCAGGCGGGCGCGAGGACGGCCGGTAGAAGGGCGCGAAGATGCGCTCGCGCTCGGGCTCCGGTACGCCCGGGCCGCGGTCGCACACGCGCAGCCGCGCCCGGCCATCGGCGGCCTCCACGAAGGCCTCCACGGGCGCGGCGCCGTGCCGGACCGCGTTCTCGAGCAGGTTGCGCACGAGCCGGCGCAACAGCCTGGCGTCGCCCCAAACGGCCACCGCCTGGCCCGACACCGCCGCCTCCGAGCGCGCCGCCTCCTCGGCCACCAGGCCGAGCAGGTCCACTTCCTCGCTGTGCTCGAGCTGCTCCACCGTCTCCAGGCGGCTGGCGAGCAGCAGCTCGCCGATCAGGTCGTCGAGCTCCGCGATGTCGCGCGCGACCGGGTCGCGGAGGTCAGGCCTCTCCGCACCCATGAGCTCGAGCGCCACCCGGATGCGGGCCAGCGGCGAGCGCAGCTCGTGCGACGCGCTCGCCAGCAGGGTACGCTGCGCGCCTACGAGGGCCTCGATCCGGTCGGCCGCGCGATTGAAGCTCTGGGCCAGGACCGCCACCTCGTCGCGGCCTTCCACGGGCACGCGGGCGTGGAAGTCGCCGGCACCCAGGCCCTCCACCCCCGCCCGCAGCCGCTCCAGGCGGCGCGTCAGCCGGCGGGCGACGGGGTAGGCGCCGATGGCCACCGCCACCGCCAGGACCGCGAGAAAGGCCAGCAGCCCGACGTGCTCCACACGCCGATGCCTCTGGCGCGCGACGAGCCAGCGGCCGTCGGGCAGGCGCAGAAACCCGACGGGGCCGCCGCGGGCGGACATCCACCCGCCCTCTTCCCGGTTGCGGCCGGGAAAGGGAAGCGGCTCGCCGGCAGAGGCCAGGGGCTGCCCGTCGGCGCTCCACAGCGAGAGGTTCAGCCGCAGCGGAGCGGCCAGCGCGCGCAGCGACGCCTCCTGCTCGGTGCGGGAGCCGGACGGCAGCCGTTCCGCGACGACGGCGGCCGTCCCCTCGAGCATCTGCTGGTCCTGGGGGCTGGGTCCCCGCAGGTGCCAGAGGGCGGCGGCCAAGGCCGCGAACACCGCGAGGATGGCCACGAAGGCGAAGTAGACCTGGAGATAGAGGCGCCGCATCAGCGTCTCGCCACGCTACTCGTCCGGCGCGCGGGCGAATACGTACCCCGCGCCGCGCACGGTGACGATTCGCCGCGGGTGGCGCGCGTCGTCCTCGATGGCCGCCCGGATCCGCGAGATGTGGACGTCGATGCTCCGGTCGTAGGCTTCGAGGGCGTCGCCCCGCACGCGCTCCATGAGCGAATCGCGGGAGAGGACGCGGCCCGCGCTCTCCGCCAGCGCGACGAGGAGGTCGAACTGGTGCTGGTCAGCGGGCGGTCGCGCCCGTCGAGGCGGACCGTGCGCGCTTCACGGTCGATCTCCAGGCGCCCGAAGCGAAGGAGGGCCCGGCGCTCGGGACCGGCGGCCCGCCGCCGCAGGATCGCCCGCAGGCGCGCGAGAAGCTCGCGCGGGTTGAAGGGCTTGGGCAGATAGTCGTCGGCGCCCAGCTCCAGGCCCACGATGCGGTCCGTGTCGTCGCCGCGCGCGGTGAGCATGAGCACGGGCACGTCGGAGCCGGCCCGGATGCGGCGGCAGACCTCGAAGCCGTCGGCGTCGGGCAACATCACGTCGAGGAGCACGGCCTGGAAGCCGCCCCGGGCGAGGAGCGAGAGGCCGCGATCGCCCCGCGGCGCCACCGTCACCTGGAGACCGCTCGTCGCGAGGTACTCCGACACCATCGCGGCCAGCCGCTCGTCGTCTTCGATCATCAGGATCCGCGGCGCCACCCTCAGGATGGTACTGCGCCCGGCGGAGAAATCCTCCGCCGGGCCTCCACCTCGGCGCGCGGGATCAGTGTCCGTGCCGGTGCACGTGGTCGAGGAGCGCCTGGCGCTGCTCAGGCGTGAGGACCTCGGCCACGTCGGCCATCGCCTGCACGAAGCGCCGCGAGGCCTCGTCGGCCAGGGCCATCTCCGACTTGCGGATCTCCTCCAGCGCGGCGCGGTCGATTGAAGTCCCTCCCAGCTGGGCCGCGAACGCCTCCCGGTTGGCCTGATGCTGCTCCTTGAGGCGGAACAGGTCGTCGATGGCGCCGCCCACGACCTTGTTCACCTTCTCCTGCTGCACCTCGTTCGCGTCGATCCCGCGCAGCGCCCACTTCACGGCGATCTGCGCGTGCTCCTTGGCCGCCTCCGGCGTCATGCGGTGATGGCCCCAGCCGCCCCGCCACGGGCGGTGGAAGCCTCCCCCTTCCTGGAGGGCGGCCCGGAGCGGCTGGGCGCCCACGGCGACGGCCGCGGCCAGCGCGCCCGATCCCAGCAGCGCGTACAGGACTCGTCGCCGCCGCGCGGACCTCTGGCCCTCGCTGGCTTCCTTCTGGTCTTCCATCTCGTCCTCCACTCCGGCCGTGGCCCCGGCACGGCCTCGCCGAAGAGAAGATAGGCTGGGCCCGTTTCCAGCCTGTGTCCGACCGGTGAAGTTTTGTGAAGCTATTCGTCGCGCAGGGCGATGGCGGGGTCGATGCGCGCGGCGCGGAGGGCCGGCACCGCGCACGCCAGCGCGGCCGCGGCCACGAGGAGAACGACGATCGCCGCGAGCACGGAGACGTCGTTGGGGCTGACGTCGAACAGCAGGGACCGCAGCGCGCCGGTGGCCACGAGCGCCGCCGGCAGGCCGACCCCCATCCCGGCCCCGACGAGCCGCATTCCCTGCCCGAGCACCATGCGGACGACATCACGGCGCTCGGCGCCGAGCGCGACGCGCAGGCCGATCTCGCGCCGCCTCTGCGCGACGTGGTACGCCGTCACTCCGTAGATGCCGACGGCGGCGACCGCGAGCGCCAGCGCCGCGAACGCGCCGATGAGCCACGTGTCGCGCCGCCGCGCGGCCATGGAGGCGCCGACGACCTCGTCCATGGCGCGCATGTCGGCGGCGGGCACCTCGGGGTCGACGCGCCGCACGGCCGCGCGCATGGCGCCCGCGAGCGCGAGCGGAGGGCCCGACGCCTTTACGACGACGCTCATGTCGCGGGCCTGCGGCCCGGCCAGGAAGTGCTGGAACTGCGGCAGGGGGATGAACATCTCCGCACGCGGCGGCCTTTCGAGCCCGCGCTGCCGCACGTCGGCGACGACGCCCGCGATCGTACGCCACGGCTGCTCGGCGCCGGTCGTGCGCGACAGGCGCACGCGCCGCCCGACGGGGTCCTCGCCGGGGAAGACCGCGCGCGCCGCCGATTCGTTGAAGAACAGCACCGGCACGCCGAGCTCGCTGTCTTCCTCCGCGGGCAGGCGTCCCTGGACCAGACGCACGCCCAGCGCCTCGAAGTAGCCCGGCGTGACCACGAACCAGTCGGCGGCGCGCCGCGGGCGGACGACGACGCGACCCTCGACGTCGAATCCCCAGTCCCCCGAGTGCACGGACAGGGGCAGCCCGCTGCCGGCGCCGGCCACGCGCACTCCGGGGACGCCGCGGACCTCGTCGAGCACGCGCGCGTAGAAGGCCGTCACTTCCGGACGCTCGTGGTAACGGACGGGGGGGGCGGTGGTGCGGAAGGTGAGGACCCCGCCGGGCTCGAAGCCGGTGGGCACGCTCTGGAGCCGCGCGAGGCTCTTGGCCAGGAGGCCGGCGCCCACGAGCAGCACGACCGCGATCGCCACCTGCACGGCCACGAGGGCGCGCCGCAGCCGTCCGCGGCCGCTGACGGACGAGCGTCCGGCCTCGCGCAACACGTCGTCGAGGGCGCCCCGCGAGATCTGGGCCGCCGGCAGCAGACCGAACACGATGCCGGTGGCGAGCGAGACGGCACCGGTGAAGAGCACGACGGGCAGGCTGAGCGTCGCCTGGTGCGCCCGCGGAAGGGTGCCGGGATCGAGGGCGAGGAGGGCCTTCATGCCCACGCCGGCGACCGTGAGCCCGGCCGCGCCCCCGGCCACGCCGAGCACGCACGTCTCGGTGAGGAGCTGGCGGACGAGCCGGAACCGGTCCGCGCCCAGGGAGGCCCGTACCGCCAGCTCGCGGCGCCGCGACTCGCCGCGCGCGAGGAGCAGGCTGGCGAGGTTCGCGCAGGCAAGCAGGAGGACGAGGGCGACGGCGCTCAGAAGGAGGATCAGGACGGGCCGCGCCGGGCCGAGCAGGTCCGTCCTCAGAGGGGTGAGGGTGACCCCGAAGTGCCCCTGCCGGTGCTGATCGGGATACCGGTGGATGAGCTCGCCGACGATCGTTCCCATCTCCCCGCGCGCGGCCTCGAGCGAGACGCCGGACGCGAGACGCGCTACGGCCTGGAGGTAGTGCCCGCCCCGGCGATCACGGGCGGCCGCCCGGTTCGGCCTCAGCGGCAGCAGGATGTCGGCGGGACGATCATCGCGGAAGTCGAGCGGCAGCAGGAATCCCGCCGGCGTCACGCCCACCACCTCGGCGGGCTCCCCGTTGACGTGGATCGTGCGGCCGACCACCGACTCGTCGGCCTGGAACTTGCGCACCCAGAGACCGTGGGTGAGGATCGCCACGCGCCCCTGCCCCTCGCCTTCTTCGGCCGCGAGAAAGCCGCGTCCCCGGGCCGGCGCCACGCCGAGAACGGGCAACAGGTCGGCGGTGACGTAAGCGGCGCGGATGCGCTCGGGATCGCCGGCCACGCCGAGGTTCACCGGCCCTGAAGCCAGGGCGGCCACGCGCAAGGCGCGGCTCCGCTCCTCGTAGTCCATGAACTCGGGATCGGACAGCGTCGCCGCCGCGGCGCCGTCCCACCGGTTCCAGACCGCTACCAACCGGTCGGGCTCCGCGTACGGCAGCGGCCGCAGCAGGACCGCATGCACCAGGCTGAAGATCGCGCTGTTGAGCCCGATGCCGAGGGCGAGGGTGAGCACGGCCACGAGCGTGAAGCCCGGGCTCCTCCCCATCATGCGCAGCGCGAAGCCGGCGTCCTGCGCGATCTGGGCCGCGTGCTCGCGCGGCGCGGTGCGCGCGACGTCGGCCGCCGCCCGCCACCAGACACCCATCACCTGCGCGCGGCCGTGGGTGCGCGCCTCCCGGTGCTGCTCCTGGAATACCTGCTCCATCTCGCGGCCGTGGTCGGTGCGCAGATCGAATGGAAGCAAGCGCAGAAGCAAGCGCAGGCCCCGTTCGGGGCTCATGCGCGTCGCGGCCGGCGCAGGAGGTTCTTCGCGCGGGCGGCGGCCAGGACGGACTCCATCCGCTGCACCTCCGTCCTCGCCACCGCGCGCCCGGCATCGGTGAGGCGGTAGTAGCGCCGCCGCTCGTCGTCGAGGGACGGATCAGGCCGGTGAGCGCTCTCCGCGATGAGGCCGCTCGTCAGGAAGCGGCGGACGATCGTGTAGAGCGTGGCCGGGCCCAGCGCGATCCCATCGCGGCCGCGGGCGACGGCCTTGAGGATTGCGTAGCCGTGCTTGTCGCCGTCGGCCAGGGACAGGAGCACCTGGAACTCGGCCGGCGTGAGCGGCCGCTGATCGCGTCTCACGGCCCACTATATCAACAATAGATATAGTCTATCAAGCATGAAAAGCGGGGAGCCGTCACTCGCGCGTCAGCACGATCGGCTGCGGCGGGCCGTCGGGATGCGTGTAGGTCCCGGGGATGGAGCGGAGGTCGCCGGCCGCCGTCCCGTCGATGACGACGACGTTGTCGTCGCAGGCCTGGAAGTCGAACCTCAGCGTGCGGGGACTGGTCACCTTACCGTGAAGGTCGCCCAGGCATCCCTTGTCGGGGACGCTGAAGGGCCGCCCGCTCAGTTCGGCGGCCGTCTGGGCGATGTCGAACCCGCGCTCGTAGAACCTCGCGCCGCCTTCGGAGAGCAGCCACCGGCCGGTCAGGCTTCCGACCGCCACCGAGGTGCCCACGGTGGTGACTCCCCCGCGGTTGTCGCTGACGGTCACCGCTACCGGGAATACGCCCGCGCTGGCATACACGTGGGCGACCGACGCGCCCGAGGCTTTCTGGCCATCGCCCAGGTCCCAGGTCACGGTGAGGGCGTCGCCGGCAGTGGCGCTGGCGGCGGCGGTGAAGACCACCGCGGTGGCGCCGGCGATCGCCGTCCCGTCCGGGGTTCGCGAGATGCTGACCGTGGGCGAGGCGTGCGCCGGGCTTCCCTCGCGACACGCCGGCAGGACGAGCGCGATCACGCCAGCGACCGCTCCCCAGCGGCTCAATGCGCCGCGCATTCTTTCACACCGTAGGCCTCCGGTCACATGGCTCGAGGGCTGAAGATCCGCTCGGCCCAGCGTTTGGCGGGCGGCGGCGGCCGGGATTAGAGTGAAGGCATGAGGCCGTGGGCGCCGGCGCGACCCCCGTCCCCGCCGTGCCCGAGGGCCAGCTCAAGCTCGGGCCGTACGCCGGCTTCAGCCTGCCCCGCAACGAGTTCGTCGTCCCCGCGCTGCCCCACTTCGAGGCCCACGTCGAGGTCCACGGCCGCGATCCCAACGTCGCGATGTTCGATTGGTGGGAACACTTCCACTTCGAGCAGTCGATCTACGGCCGCGGGATCAACGTCCAGAACCCGATGCCGGGCGGGGGCTACAACATCCTCCCCATCATCGACTGGCTCAAGAAGAAGGCGAAGAAGAAGGGCATGGCGGAGCCGGAGCCAGAGCCTTGACCCTAGCCTCCGCTCACCGCCGGGATGATCGCGATCTCCGTGTGGTCGGCCACCGGCGTCGCGAGGCCGCCCGTGTCCCGGATGCTGTCGGACCCCACGAAGACGTTGACGTGCGGCCGGACCTGGCCCTGCTCGGTGAGCACGCGGTCGCGCAGCCCGGGGTAGAGGCGCCAAAGCTGGTTGAGCGCGGCCTCCACCGTGAACGCCGTCGCTCCGTCGCTCGCCGCCTCCGCCTCCACGACGTGGCGTCCGCCGGTGAACGACAGCAGCGGCCCCGGGATGCGGAACGTCAGCTTCAATGCCCCTTCCCCGAGGCCTTCGCCACCACCGCCGTCTTGACACAGACGATGGGGGGAAGGCCGTCGGCGAGCCGCGTCCACGACGTGCCGCTGTCGCGGGAGGCGAAGAGCTTCCCGCTGCGGGTGCCGAAGTACACGCCTGCCTTCTCGAAGCCGTCGGTGGTGAGCGCGTCGCGTAGCACCGTCTCCAGCGCGTCCTTCTGCGGCAGGCCGCGCGTCATCGGCTGCCACGACTTGCCCGCGTCGCGCGTACGGTAGACCCGCAGGCGGCCCTCCGGAGTGCAGCGGAACCCGTCGGACTCGAGCGGCACGATGTACGCGGTGTCGGGGTCTTGGGGATGGACCGCCATCCCGAACCCGAAATCCGAGGGCACGCCGTTGGCCACGTCCGTCCACGAGTCTCCCGCATCGTCGGTGCGATAGAGGCCCCAGTGGTTCTGGAGGTAGATGCGGTCGGGGCGGGACGGATGGCGCGCGATCTTGTGGACGCACTGCCCGAACTCGGGGTGCTGGTTCGGCAGGAACTGGGCCCGCACCCCCTTGTGGGCCGTGCGCCACGAGCGCCCGCCGTCGTCGCTGCGGTAAACGCCGGCCGCGGAGACGGCCACGTGGATCCGCTCGCGGCGCGTGGGGTCGATCAGCACCGTGTGGAGGCACTGCCCCCCGCCTCCGGGTTGCCACTGCGGACGGTGGGGATGATCCCAGAGCCCGCGCACGAGCGACCACTTCTTCCCCCCGTCGCGCGACTCGAACAGCGCCGCCGGCTCCACGCCCGCGTAGAGCACGTCCGGCTCTTCGGGCCGCGCGGGCGCGATCTGCCAGACGCGCTTCAGCGAGGCCCCCGTGTCCTCGGGAAACCGGACGTTGGCGGTCTCGCCATCCGACCAGGTCTTGCCGAAGTCGTCGCTGGCGCGCACCACCGCACCGAAGTGGAAGCTCTCGGGAGCGGCCCACAGCCGTCGCCGGCCCGCGCGGCCGTCGTAGGCCATCGCGTAGACAGCATTGCCGGGGAAGTAGGGCCCGCCGCGCTGCCACGTCCGCCGAGATGCGTCGGAGCGGAAGAGGAAGGCCCCTTTCATGGTGCCCACCATCAGCAGCGCGTCGCCGCCCTTCGCTGAAACATGGCGCACGTCGACCATCGCGATCCTCCTCGGTTACTTGGGCACGGCATGGTGATCATAGCTGAGCCCGCAGATGTTCGTCTTTACGCTCTCGGTCAAGCTCTGCCGGCCCAGGGTCACTCCA
>WNFB01022570.1_pt1 | contig 10049 bp, 11 predicted proteins | sample 5400501 | NCBI WGS metagenome assembly WNFB01 (sample SAMN13153341, study PRJNA577476) | soil metagenome | isolation source: 200 cm saprolite under Douglas fir tree site 2 hole 1 | place: USA:California | collected 2015-04-18
CGACAAGGTGATCAAGGCGCTCGAAGGCAAGCCGCCCGCGAAATAACGCGATGCCGGGGCCGCTCACGCTCGGGCAGATCGCCTCGCGCCTCGGCGGCCGCGTCGCCGGCGATGCGCAGACGCTGATCCGGCAGGTCGGCTCGCTGGAGCACGCCGGCGCCGGCGAAATCACGTTTTTATCCGCTAACAAATACAAGCCGAAGCTCGCCGCCACGCGTGCCGCAGCAGTCATCATCGCTGCAGAGCACGAGGAGCTGACCACGCTGCCGCGCATCGTGTGCGAGCGCCCCTATGCCTATTTCGCGCGCGTGTCGCAGCTCTTCAACCCGCTCACCACACAGGCGCCCGGCGTGCATCCTTCGGCCGTAGTGGCGCCGGGCGCCAAGCTCGGGGCGCGCGTGTCGATCGGCGCAGGCTGCGTCATCGGCGAAGGCGTCACGATCGGCGATGACACTTGCCTCTATCCCCGCGTCGTTGTTTATGCAAATTGTTTCCTGGGAAGCCGGGTGATCGTGCATTCCGGCGCGGTGATCGGCGCCGACGGCTTCGGCATCGCCGAGGAAGAGGGCCGCTGGGTCAAGATCCCGCAGATCGGCGGCGTGCGCATCGGCAACGACGTCGAGATCGGCGCCAACACCACCATCGACCGCGGTGCGCTCGGCGACACGGTGATCGAGGACGGCGTCAAGCTCGACAACCAGATCCAGATCGGGCACAACGTGCGCATCGGCGCGCATACCGCGATCGCCGCCTGCGCCGGCATCGCGGGCAGTGCGGACATCGGTCAACACGGCGTCATCGGTGGCGCGGCGATGATCGCCGGCCACATCAAGCTCGCCGACCATGTCGAGATTTCGGCCGGGACGTTGGTCTCGCGTTCGATTCTCAAGGCGGGCACGTACACGGGGGTCTTCCCCTTTGAGGAAAACGGCTCCTGGGCGCGCAACGCAGCGCTCGTACGGCACCTGGCCGAGCTCGCGGACCGCGTGCGCAGCCTCGAACGCAAAGGAAAGAAAAATGGCTGAGATGGACATCCAGCAGGTGCTGAAGCTCCTGCCGCAGCGCTACCCGATGCTGATGATCGACCGGGTGCGCGAGTGCGATCCCGGCAAGCGCATCGTCGCGCTGAAGAACGTCTCCGTCAACGAGCCGTATTTCCAGGGGCATTTCCCGGGCCGGCCGATCATGCCCGGAGTGATGATCCTCGAGGCGATGGCGCAGGCTGCCGGCGTGCTGGCATTCAGCGCCGAGAACCAGAAGAACGCGGCGGACCACGTCTACTACTATGTCGGCATCGACAACGCGCGCTTCAAGAAGCCGGTGGTGCCGGGAGACCAGCTCGAGCTCGAAGTCGAGCTCGAGCGCGCGCTGCGAGGCATCGGCAAGTTCAGGTGCGTCGCGCGGGTCGCGGGGGAGGTGGTGGCCGAGGCGACCATCCTGTGCTCGATCCGGCCGGCCGGCCCCGCATGAAGGCGGAGGTCCATCCGAGCGCGGTGGTGCAGCCGGGCGCGCAGCTCGCGGCCGGGGTCACCGTCGGCCCCTATTCGGTGATCGGGCCGCAGGTCGAGGTGGGCGAGGGCACATGGATCGGCGCGCACGTGGTGCTCGATGGCCGCATGCGCATCGGCCGCCGCAACAAGATCTTCCACTTCGCCTCGCTCGGCGCGCCGCCGCAGGACAAGAAATACGCCGGGGAGAACACCGCGGTCGAGATCGGCGACGCCAACACCATCCGCGAGTACGTCACGATCAATCGCGGCACCGACCTCGACGCCGGCGTGACGCGCGTCGGCGACGACAACTGGATCATGGCCTACGTGCACTTCGCCCACGACTGCCAGATCGGCAGCCATACCGTCTTCGCCAACGCCTGCCAGCTCGCCGGGCACGTCACGGTGGGCGACTGGGCGGTATTCGGCGCCACCACGCTGGTGCACCAGTTTGTGCATATCGGCGCGCACGCCTTCGCCGGGATGGGGAGCTATCTGCCGCAGGATCTGCCGCCATACGTCACGGCCGCGGGAAACATGGCGCGGCCCTATGGCATCAACAGCGAGGGCCTGAAGCGACGCGGCTTCACGGCCGAGACTATCAACGGCCTGAAGCGCGCCTACCGCACGCTGTACCGCCGCGGACTCGGCCTGGAAGAGGCACGGCGGGAGCTCGAGTCCCAGGTCGCGGAATGCGCGCAAGTGCGCGACATCCTGGAGTTTCTCGCCCGCAGTAAGCGAGGATTCATTCGCTAGTGGAATTTAAACGCGGTTTAATCCGCTAGATGGGCGAGTCCCTGCGCGTCGGCATGGTGGCTGGGGAAGCCTCCGGGGACCAGCTTGGCGCACACCTGATCGCTGCGCTCAGGGGGCGCCGCAGCCAGATGCTGTTCACGGGGATCGGCGGCCCGCGCATGCAGGCACAGGGCTTCGAATCGCATTTCCCGATGGAGAAGCTCTCGGTGCGCGGCTACGCCGAGGCCCTCAGGCACTACCGCGAGATCATGGGGATCCGCCGGCGCCTGGCGAAGACGCTGCTCTCGGAGCGTCCGGATCTTTTCATCGGCGTCGATTCCTCGGACTTCAACCTCGGTCTGGAGCGGCGGCTGAAGGACGCCGGGATACCGGCGATTCACTACGTCAGCCCCTCGGTCTGGGCCTGGCGGCGCTGGCGGGTGCGCCGGATCGCGCGCTCGGTGAACCACATCCTGGTGATGTTCCCCTTCGAAGCGCCGCTCTACGAAAAGGCCGGCGTTCCGGTCACGTACGTCGGCCACCCGCTCGCCGACGTGATCCCGCTCGAGCCGCCGCGCGACGAAGCGCGCGCCCAGCTGCGGCTGCCTGCAGGCAAGCTGATCGTCGCGCTGCTTCCCGGCAGCCGGCGCTCGGAGCTGGAGTACATGGCGGGGGCCTTCGTGCTGGCCGCGCACCGCTTCCGGCAGGAGGTGCACGACGTGCATTTCGTCTGCCCGATGGTAACGCGCGACACGCGCGACCTGTTCGAGCGCGCCGTGCACGAGCATCAGCGCACCGACCTGCCTCTCACGCTGCTTTTTGGCCATTCCCACGAAGCGCTCGCCGCAGCCGACCTTGCGCTGGTGGCGAGCGGCACCGCGACGCTCGAAGCGGCGCTGTTCAAGACGCCGATGGTGATCGCCTATCGGCAATCTCCGCTAACATGGGCGCTGATGCGCGCGATGCTGTACCTGCCGTACGTCGGCATGCCCAACATCCTCGCCGGCGAGAAGCTGGTACCCGAGCTGCTGCAGGACGACGCCTCGCCGGCCGCGCTCGCCGCCGCGCTGCTCGCGCTGCTGCGCGATCCGGGCGCGCAGCGCCGCCAGCGCGAGCGCTTCGCCGAGTTCCACCGGCTGCTGCGCCGGAACGCCGCCGAAAAAGCCGCCGACGCGGTATTGAATATCCTCGACAGAAAAAATGCCTAGGGTCGTCGTCTGCGGCGTGGACGAAGCAGGACGCGGGCCGCTCGCCGGCCCGGTGTACGCCGCCGCGGTGATCCTCGACCCCGCGCGCCAGGTGCGCGGGCTCGCCGACTCCAAGGTGCTGCCGCCGGAGCGCCGCGAGATCCTCGCCGGGAGGATCAAGCAGCGCGCGATAGCCTGGGCGGTGGCCTTCGCAAGCGTCGAGGAGATCGACCGGCTCAACATCCACCACGCCTCGCTGCTCGCCATGCAGCGCGCGGTCGAGGCGTTGCGCGTGCCCCCCGAGGAGGTGTGGATCGACGGGCGGCACTGCCCGCGGCTTGCCTTCCGCGCGCGGGCCATCGTCGACGGCGATGCCCTGCATCGCCCGATCTCGGCGGCTTCGATCCTGGCGAAGACCGCGCGCGACGCCGAGATGTGCATGCTGCACCTGCGCTTCCCCAATTACGGCTTCGACCGCCACAAGGGCTATTCGACCCCCGAGCACCTCGAGCGGCTCGAGCGCTACGGTCCGTGCGAGATCCACCGGCGAAGCTTCGATCCGGTCAGGGTCCATTTCGAGAAGGATCTGTTCGCTGAGAGCTAGCCGGAGAGCGCGGCGAGAAGGGCGCGCGCTTCGCGCCCGGGCGAAACCATCGGGCGCAGCGAGGAAACCTGTTTTTTCAAGCTGAAGTAAAAATCGTGGTCAGTCGCAGCGCGCTGCATGAGCCGCGCCAGCGCGCGCTCATCCTCCAGAGGAAAGTATCCGACATAACCGGCTCCCAGCAGGCCGACATTCCCGGAAATGCGCGACGCGAGAACCGGAACGCCGATGCGCAGCGCTTCGCATACCACGTTCGCGCCACCCTCCATGCGTGAGCTGATGACCATCGCATGGCTGGATGCGAGCCAGGCGAGCGCGCGGGCATGCGGCACGCTGCCGAGCCAGCGGTAGCGCGGCTCCTTCGTAACCTTTCTCCAGAGGGGCGCCGAGATGGACTACTTCGACCTCCGCATCGGGAACATGGTCGAGGGCAGCGAGCGTGCGCATCGGGTCCTTCTCGGCGCGCAGGTGACCGATGACGCATACCCGGAATCTGCCCTTGACGGGGTCTTGCCGCAGCGTGGTCGATGAGCTTTGCACTACGACCCTGGCTTTGTTTCGAAGTCTTCTTGGCAGCTCGTCGGCGGCCCTGGGCTGGAGCACGATCAGGCGCTGCGCCAGCGCGAGAGACTCCTGCGCTTCGGCCGAATCGTGAATGTCGCGGTAGACGTCGGTGCCGGTGAGGGCTAGCACGAGAAGGCTGCCCGGATTTATCTCAACGAATTTCTTCATCGAACTGTGGCTGCGCCGCGCGTGCAGGGCCAGCATGGCATCCGCCGGCGCGTCGGGCGACCATTGCACGGCGACGTTCAATTTGTGCCCGGCCTCGCGCAGGAACGTGGCCCAGCGCAGCGCCGTGTGCCGGTTACCGTTTCGCGTTCCCACCCCCGCGGGCGTGACGAGCGCGATTCTCATTTAGACTTCATTGCGTGGCGTCTGATTTGACCGGCGAGCTGCAGCGGGCCAGGGAACACACGCGCCGCGTGGCGGACGATCTTCGCGGCGCGAGGGAGTTCGGCCCCCGCCTGGCGATCGTCAATCCGCCCCGTTGGGAGCTCGGCCATGTCGCCTGGTTCCAGGAGTTTTGGTGTCTGCGAAAAGCCGGCGCAGCGCAATCGATTCTGCCGAACGCCGATGCGCTGTACAACTCGGCCACCGTGCCGCACGAGGCGCGCTGGCAGCTTCCCCTGCCTTCGTTCGCCGACACGCTGGCCTATCGCGAGGAGGTCCTGGCGCGGCTGCTCGAGCGCCTCGGGATGGCATGCGACGAGCACGATGCCTACTTTGCGCGCCTCGTCGCGAGGCACGAGGAGATGCACGCGGAAGCGTTCCACTATACGCGCCAGACACTCGGCTATCCGGCGCCGCCGGGCGCCCGATCCGCTCCCGGGCCAGCCGGCGCGTCGGGCGACCTCGAGCTCGCCGGCGGAGCGTTCGGGCTCGGCGCCGGGCGCGAGGCGGAGTTTGCGTTCGACAACGAGAAGTGGAGCCATCCGGTAGTGCTGGCGCCATTTCGCATCTCGCGGCGCCTGGTGACCAACGGCGAGTTCCTCGCTTTCGCCGAGGCCGGCGGCACGGCGCCGGTCTATTGGAAAGACAGGCAGATGCGCCGCTTCGATCGCTGGATCGATCTGCCGCTGGACGAGCCGGTGATGCACGTCAACTGGTTCGAGGCCGAGGCTTATTGCCGCTACGCCGGGCGGCGCCTGCCGACCGAGGCGGAATGGGAGTTCGCCGCCGGCATGGGTAGCGGCCTGGAGCAGATGTTCGGTTGCCTTTGGCAGTGGACGGCGTCCCCCTTTCTCCCGTACCCGGGGTACGTCCGCGATCCGTACGCGGAGTACTCGGAGCCCTGGTTCGGCACGCACAAGGTGCTGCGCGGGGGCAGCTTTGCCACCCCGCCGCAGATCGCGCACGCGAAGTTCCGCAATTTTTACACGCCCGACCGGGCCGACATCTTCGCCGGCTTTCGCACCTGCGCGGCATGAGCGTACTGAGCTCCCGGGACAATCCGCGGGTGCGGCACTGGTCGAAGCTCGCACGCGATTCCCGTTACCGGCACAGGGAAAAGCGTGCGCTGATTGAGGGCACGCACCTCCTCGCCGCGTTGCTCGAGCAGCGCATGAAACCCCTCGCCGTCGTGGCGACCGAAGCCGGTCTCGGCCGGGAGGAGATAAGAACTCTGGTGAGCAGGACCGGGCTCAAGCCAGTCCTTCTGTCCGAAAGCCTCTTTCGAGCCGTCGTCGACGTCGAAAATCCGCCCGGAGTCGCGGCCGAGATTGCGATTCCTGACGGCGAACCCCGGTCGTCTTTGCAGACGGTGTTTCTCGAAGGCGTACAGGATCCGGGCAACGTGGGAGCGATCATCCGCAGTGCCGCCGCCTTCGGCGCCGGCCAAATCGTCCTGGACCGAGGCTGCGCCGATCCCTGGTCGCCCAAGGTTCTGCGCGCTGGAATGGGAGGCCATTTCGGGATCCTCCTTAGTCACGTGGAAGACTTGGACATCGAGCTGAAGAGCTTTCAAGGCAGACTCGTTTGCGCAGTGCCGCGCGGCGGAGTGAGGCTGGGCGATGCGGATCTCAGCGGGCAGATCGGCTGGGTCTTCGGGGCGGAGGGGCAGGGGGTCAGCGAGCCGCTGCAAAAGATGGCCGTGTTGCGGGTGAGCATCGGCACCACCCCGGCGACTGAATCCCTGAATGTCGCCGCTGCCGCTGCGATCTGCCTATACAGCGCCTACGAAAAGCAACCCCCCGCTCGCTTCGCTCGCGACCCCCTTATCAGGGGGTCAAGTCAGTAAACGTGCCGCGGGATCCTGAGCTCGCGCAGGATCGTGGTGGCGATTTCCTCGATCGACTTACTGGTCGAATCGATGCTGCGCACCCCCTCGCGCCGCATCATGCTCGCGGCCTCCTCGACCTCGTAGCGGCAATTGTCGAGGTCGGCGTAGCGGCTGCCGGGGCGACGTTCCTTGCGGATTTCGTGCAGCCGCTCCGGCGCGATGGTAAGCCCGTAGAGCCGGGTCTTCTCCGCACGCAGGGCCTCGGGCAGCTTCATGCGCTCGAAATCCTCGGGAATCAGGGGGTAGTTGGCCGCCTTGACGCCGAATTGCAGCGCCAGATACAGGCTGGTGGGTGTCTTGCCGCTGCGCGACACTCCGATCAGGATCACGTCGGCCTGAGCCAGCTCGCGGTGCGAGGCGCCGTCGTCGTGCGCCATGGCGAAATTGATTGCCTCGATGCGCTGCTGGTACTCCTTCTTGTCCATGGCGCTGTGAGAGCGCCCGATGGTATGGCTCGATTTCAAGCCCAGGCCCGCCTCGAGCGGGTCGATGAAGGTTTCGAAGAAATCGATGTATAGCGCCTTCGCGCGGCGCACCACCTGGCGCACGTCCTGGTTGACCAGCGTCGAGAACACGATCGGCTGGCCGTTGCCGCTGGCCGACTCCGATTCGATGCGCGCCAGGCACTCTTCTGCTTTTTCGGTGCTGTCGACGAACGGCAGCGTCACCTGCCTGAAATCGACGCCTTCGAACTGGGTGAGCAGGCTGTGCCCGAGCATCTGGGCGGTAATTCCGGTGCCATCCGAGACGAAGAACACGGTGCGGCGCTGCGTCATGACCGATAAAATACTAAGCCAATGCGCCTAGCCTGGCTCAAAGATCTGCGCCTGGCGGACCTGCCGCAGGTCGGCGGCAAGAACGCTTCCCTTGGCGAGATGATCAGCAGCCTGACCGCGGCCGGCATTCGCGTTCCAGGCGGCTTTGCCACCACGACCGACGCGTTCCGCGAATTCCTCTCGGCGAACGGGCTTGACGCGCGAATTACGCAATGCCTGCGAAAGCTCGACCCCAAGGACGTCACCGCGCTCGCAGCGGGCGGGGCGGAAATCCGCTCATGGATTTTGAAGGCACGTTTTCCTGCTGCTTTTGAGCAAGAGATAAGGTCATATTTTCAGTTACTTGAGAAGCAGACCTCAGGTGATAGCTCGTATGCCGTGCGGTCCTCCGCGACGGCCGAAGACCTGCCCGACGCCTCGTTCGCCGGCCAGCAGGAGACCTTCCTCAATATCCGCAGCGTCGACAACGTGCTGGAAGCGATCCGGCACGTCTACGCCTCGCTCTACAACGACCGCGCGATCTCGTACCGTTCGCACCAGGGCTTCGGGCCTGGCGGCGTGGCGCTCTCCGCCGCGGTCCAGCAGATGGTGCGCAGCGATCTCGGTGCGAGCGGCGTCATGTTCACGCTCGATACCGAATCGGGCTTCCGCGACGTGGTCTTCATCACCTCGTCCTACGGGCTGGGCGAGATGCTGGTTCAGGGCGCGGTAAACCCCGACGAGTTCTATGTGCACAAGCCGATGCTCGAGCGCGGCAAGCCGGCGATCGTGCGCCGCAGCCTCGGCTCGAAGCTGCAGAAGATGGTGTTTTCGCAGTCCGGCGCCGCCGGGCGGTCGACGCGCGTGACCGACGTCGCCGAGGCCGAACGAAATTCTTTCTCCTTGAAAGATGGTGAAGTTCTGGAATTGGCGCGCTACGCGATGGCGATCGAGCGCCATTACGGGCGGCCGATGGACATCGAATGGGCCAAGGATGGCGGCGACGGCCGGATCTACGTGCTGCAGGCGCGGCCCGAAACCGTGAAGTCGAGAAAGCGCGAAGTCGAGGAGCGTTTCGCGCTCAAGGGCAGCTCGCGCGTGCTGGCGAGCGGACGCGCCATCGGCCACAAGATCGGCAGCGGCGCGGTGCGCCTCGTGCCCGATGCGTCGCAGATGGCGCGCGTCAAGCAGGGCGACGTGCTGGTCACGGACATGACCGATCCGAACTGGGAGCCGGTGATGAAGCTCGCCGCGGCGATCGTCACCAACCGGGGCGGGCGCACCTGCCACGCCGCGATCATCGCGCGCGAGCTCGGCATCCCCGCCGTGGTGGGCTGCGGCGACGCCACCTCGCGCCTCGCGGACGGCCAGGCGGTCACCGTGTCCTGCGCCGACGGCGACACCGGCAACGTGTTCGAGGGCCTGCTGCCTTTCGAGGTGTCGACGCGCGAGCGCGGCGAGATGCCGCGTATCCCGGTCAAGATCGCGATGAACGTCGGCAACCCGCAGCTCGCCTTCGAGTTCGCGCAGCTGCCCAACGCCGGGGTGGGCCTGGCGCGGCTCGAGTTCATCATCAACAACGAGATCGGAGTACATCCACGTGCCTGCCTCGAATACGAAGCACTTCCTCATGAATTGAAAAACAAACTGGCTGCAAAGAGCCGCGGCTACGTCGACCCGCGGACTTTCTTCCGCGAGAAAATGGTCGAGGGGGTCGCCACCATCGCCGCCGCTTTCTGGCCGAAGCCCGTGATCGTGCGGCTGTCGGACTTCAAGTCGAACGAATATAAGAAGCTCGTCGGCGGCGAGCGCTACGAGCCCGACGAGGAGAACCCGATGCTCGGCTTTCGCGGGGCGTCGCGCTACATCGCGCCGGCCTTCCGCGAATGCTTCGAGCTGGAATGCGCGGCGCTGAAGAAGGTGCGCGACGCGCTCGGCCTCACCAACGTCGAGCTGATGGTGCCGTTCGTGCGCACCCTCGGCGAAGCGAACGAAGTGGTTTCCCTATTAGAGACAAATGGTTTGAAACGAGGGGCGAACGGACTGCGAATTGTGATGATGTGCGAGCTGCCTTCCAACGCCCTCCTCGCCGAGGAGTTTCTCGAGCTGTTCGACGGCTTCTCGATCGGCTCCAACGACCTCACGCAGCTCACGCTCGGCCTTGACCGCGATTCGGGGCTGGTCGCCGGAACCTTCGACGAGCGCGACGCGGCGGTGAAAATGATGCTCGCCATGGCGATCCGGGCCTGCCGCAAGCACGGCAAGTACGTCGGCATCTGCGGGCAGGGGCCTTCGGACCATCCGGATCTCGCCCGCTGGTTGATGGAGCAGGGCATCGAGAGCCTCTCGCTCAACCCCGATACCGTGGTCTCGACCTGGATGGCGCTGGCCGAGAACCCTCCGCCACAAAAAAAATCAGCGACTGCGTAGCAAGCGCTGCTT
>WNFB01010103.1_pt1 | contig 10047 bp, 7 predicted proteins | sample 5400501 | NCBI WGS metagenome assembly WNFB01 (sample SAMN13153341, study PRJNA577476) | soil metagenome | isolation source: 200 cm saprolite under Douglas fir tree site 2 hole 1 | place: USA:California | collected 2015-04-18
CCTCCCGAATCTCACAGTGGGAGCCGACGGGACAGGTTCCATCGACGTGACGGCTGCCGGCGTGACCCTGACGGCAGGCCGGGCCTCGCTCCTCCAGCCAGGAGGCGCTTCGCTGGTCATCCATGCCGACCCGGACGACGAGAAGACCGATCCAGCCGGAAATTCAGGCGCGCGGATCGTCTGCGGAGTGATCACCCCCTACAGTAAGTCCTCTGATCAGGAACAGCCATTAGCGCACGCCGGCTCACCGCTGCGGTGAGCTCAACCGACACCGACACCGAAGAAATCGGGCCGCGCCTAGCTTCCACAGCAAGAAAATGAAGATCTTCTCATCGCGCGTCTCTGCATCCCGCTGGCACGTCTCCGTCATCGTAAGGGGTGACAGAAGCGAGGGAGAACTGACAAGCGCCCTAACGTTTGGGGCAGGATTCGACGCGTGTGGCAGATCTTCGAGGTCTGCTGCATGCGCTGGTCCTCGATCGTTACTGAAACGCTATGAGATCTCAGACTCGGAAGGGAGCGCGGTCATGCGGTTGGGAAAGGTGCTTCTGGGTGTCGCGGTGATCTTGAATGTCGCCGTGCCCCAGGTCGCGTCGAGCCAGATGAAGTCACCGCCGGGCGGCACGACGCCGGGGGGCGCGATCTTCGACCGCCTCCACGACACGACGACGCGCCCGATGCCGCAAGTGCCGTCACCGACGGTGCCGGCGCCCGAGGCGACGTGGGTACCGGATCGCTCCGTTCAAGTCCCGGGGACCGACGGTCCTGTCTTCGTGCCCGGGCACTGGGAGCGCAGGCTCTCCGATCACGAGGTGTACACGCCGCCGCTGGTCGGTCGAACTCCGAACGGCGACATCATCAACTTCCCAGCCGGTGCCCGACCACCTGTCAACGAACGGCAGGCACCATGACCACGAACGCCGGATCGACGTACCTGACCCCGTCCGGATCCACGACCACCTTGATGCGGGGCGGGGACCACTGGTTCAAGCGCGACTGATCGGTCGAGTCCGAGCCAGACGGGGGACTACTCCTTCCTGCAGGCGGAGTCTGAGAGGCCATGATGACCTCCGAGCCAAGGAGAACACTCCATGAGATGGCCCGGCAGATCGAGGCCCGGTGGGTGAGCTCGGCGGCGACACGCCGCGCTGAAACTTCGGCGCCCCCCGCCGCATCGATAAGACATGTGGATCGTCAGGGTCGCGCTGCAGCGTCCGTATACTTTCGTCGTCCTCGCCGTGCTGATCCTGCTCGTCAGCCCGGTCCTCATCCTGCGCACGCCGACCGACATCTTTCCGAACATCGACATTCCGGTGATCTCGGTCGCCTGGCAGTTCACCGGCCTGAACCCGGAAGAGATGGAAGGGCGGATCACCACCCAGTTCGAGCGGATCCTCACCACGACGGTGGACAACATCGAGCACATCGAGTCGACGACCGTCAACGGCCAGTCGATGGTCAAGATCTTCCTGCAGCCGAATGCCCGCCTCGATACCGCGAACGCGCAGGTGACGGCGGTGTCGCAGACCATCCTGCGCCTTCTGCCCCCCGGCACCCAGCCTCCCCTGATCATCAACTACAGCGCGTCGACGGTGCCGATTCTCCAGCTCGCGCTGTCCGGCCTGTCAGAGTCCGAGCTCAACGACGTCGGGCTCAACTTCTTGAGGACCCAGCTCGTGACGGTGCCGGGCGCGTCGATCCCCTTCCCGTACGGCGGCAAACAGCGCCAGATCATGGTCGACCTGGACCAGCGGCTGCTCCAGTCGAAGGGCCTATCCCCGGGCGACGTCGTCACCGCGCTGGGCCAGCAGAACATCGTGCTGCCGTCCGGCACCGCCAAGATCGCCCAGTTCGAGTACGACGTCGCCATGAACGCCAGCCCCCGGACCGTGGCCGAGCTGAACGACCTCCCGGTCAAGGTGGTCGGCAACTCGACGATCTACCTCCGGGACGTCGCCCACGTGCGCGACGGGTTCGCGCCCCAGACGAACGTCGTCCGTCGCGATGGCCGCCGTGGCACGCTCGTCACCATTCTGAAGACCGGCACCGCGTCCACCCTCGACGTCGTGGCGGGCATCCGCGCGCTGCTGCCCCGCGTGATTCCGACCCTCCCACCCCAGCTCGACGTCCAGCCGTTGGCCGATCAGTCGATCTTCGTGCGGGCGGCGGTGAGCGGGGTGGTCCGGGAGGCCATCATCGCCGCGTGCCTCACCGCCATGATGATCCTGCTCTTCCTCGGGAGCTGGCGGACCACGCTCATCATTGCCGTGTCCATCCCGCTCTCGATCCTGACGTCAGTCGTCACTCTCAGCCTGCTCGGCGAGACCATCAACATCATGACGCTCGGCGGACTCGCGCTGGCCGTGGGCATCCTCGTGGACGACGCCACTGTGGAGGTCGAGAACATCAACCGCAACCTCGACATGGGCAAGCCGGTCATCCAGGCCATCCTGGATGGGGCCCAGCAGATCGCGGTGCCGGCCCTCGTCTCCACGCTGTGCATCTGCATCGTGTTCCTGCCGATGTTCTTCCTGGGCGGGGTCGCCCGCTACCTTTTCGTCCCGCTGGCGGAGGCGGTGATTTTCGCGATGCTGGCGTCGTATCTGCTGTCGCGGACGCTGGTGCCCACCATGGCCAGGTACTTGCTCTCGCCGCCGGTCGAGGGCGCGGCGCCGTCCCGGAATCTGCTGGCCCGCGGGCAGCAGGCGTTCGAACGAGGATTCGAGCGGGTCCGGGTCGCCTATCGGGGGCTGCTCACGCGGCTGATCGACCGGCGGGTCGTCTTCATCCCGGTGTTCCTAGCCGCCTGTCTCGTCGCCTTCTTGCTGGTACCTCGGCTCGGCGAGAACTTCTTTCCCGACACCGACAGCGGCCAGTTCACCCTTCACCTGCGGGCCCAGACCGGCACCCGGATCGAGGAGACGGCGCGGCTGACCGATCTCGTGGAAGCCGCGATCCGGCGCGAGATCCCGGCTGCCGAGATGGACGTCATCCTCGACAACATCGGGCTGCCCTACAGCGCCATCAACTGGATGCACGGCGCGTCCGGCGTCATCGGGGCCGCCGACGCGGACGTCCTCGTCTCCCTGAAGGCCAACCATCGGCCCACCGCCGACTACGTCCGCGCCCTCCGGGAGACGCTGCCGACCGAGTTCCCCGGTGTGACCTTCTACTTCCTGCCCGCCGACATCGTCACGCAGATCCTCAACTTCGGTCTGCCCGCCCCGATCGACGTCCAGATCGAGGGGGCGGACATCCAGGGCAATCGCCGCGTCGCGGACCAGATGCTGAACGAGCTCCGTCAGGTACCGGGGCTCGTTGACCTCCGCATCCAGCAGCGCTTCGACTACCCGAAGTTCGACGTCACCGTCGACCGCACCAAGGCGGGACAGGGCGGCTTCACCACTCGGGATCTCGCCACCAGCCTGCTCGTCTCGCTCAGCGGGAGCTTCCAGACCACGCCGACCTTCTTCCTGAACTGGCAGAACGGGGTCAACTACAACCTTGCCACCCAGACTCCGCAGTACCGGATCCAGTCCCTGCACGACATCCAGAACATCCCGATCAGCGCCCCCACCGCGACGCGGCCCGGCATCCTCGCCGACGTCGCGTCGATCACGCGCTCGAGCGAGATGGCGGTGCTGTCGCACTACAACATCCGCCGGGTCGTGGACATCCACGGCGCCGCGCAGGACCGCGACCTCGGCGCGGTCGGCCGCGACGTCGCGCGGATCGTTGACGCGAACCGGCCGCACCTGCCCCGCGGCAGCTTCCTCACCGTGCGCGGACAGCTCGCGACCATGCGGACGGCGTACGTCGGGCTGCTCGCTGGACTCGGCTTCTCCATCGTCCTCGTCTACCTGCTGATCGTCGTGAACTTCCAGTCCTGGCTCGATCCCTTCATCATCATCACGGCGCTGCCGGCGGCGCTCGCCGGCATCATCGTCTTCCTGTTCCTGACCGGGACGACGCTCAGCGTTCCCGCGCTGATGGGGGCCATCATGAGCATCGGCGTCGCGACCGCCAACAGCATCCTGGTCGTGGCCTTCGCCAAGGAGCGGCTCGGGGAGCACGGAGACGTGGCGAGGGCCGCGGTGGAGGCCGGCTTCACCCGCTTCCGACCCGTCTTGATGACCGCGCTGGCCATGATGATCGGCATGGTGCCCATGGCGCTCGGCCTCGGTGAAGGTGGCGAGCAGAACGCGCCGCTCGGGCGGGCCGTCATCGGCGGCCTGCTGTGCGCCACCGTCGCCACCCTCATCTTCGTGCCCTCGGTGTTCGCCCTGCTGCATGGGCGGCGCTCGACCGGTGCCGCGCGATGACGGGCGATCCCGACAGCGAGTTCGTGGGGCCCTCCCCAGCCGCGGTCGAACGTGGCGTCACGCGATCCTACCGCCGTCACCTGGCGCTCCTCGGGATCGCGGTGGTGGCGGGGGCGCTCGGTCTCGGCATCTTCTGGGGGATCCGCGGCCGCAGCGCGGCCGACACCACGCTCAGGCACACCACCGCCGAGGCGGCCGTCTCGCTCGTGAGCGTGGTGTCGCCGAAACCGGGCGCGCCGACGCAGGAGATCCTGCTCCCGGGCACGACCCAGGCCTTCACGGATGCGCCGATCTTTGCGCGCACGAACGGCTATGTGAAGGGCTGGTACTTCGACATCGGCGCCCACGTGAAGCAGGGGCAGCTCCTCGTCGAGATCGAGAGCCCGGAGGTCGACCAGCAGCTCCAGCAGGCTCAGGCCGACCTCGAGACAGCGCAGGCCAATCTCCGGCAGGCCCAGATCACCGCGGACCGCTGGCTGGCGCTGCTCCAGAGCGACTCGGTCTCCAAGCAGGAGACGGACCAGGCGGTGAGCGCGCTCAGCGCGATGAAGGCCACTGTGGATTCGAACGCCGCGAACGTCCGCCGGCTCGAGCAGCTCCAGGGGTTCGAGAAGATCGGCGCCCCGTTCGACGGAGTCATCACCGCGCGCAACGTCGACATCGGGGTCCTGATCAATGCCGGAGCGAATACGGCGGGCCGGGAGCTCTTCCACATGGCCGCCATTCACGCGCTCCGCGTCTTCGTGGCCGTCCCCGAGGTCTACTCGCGGGCGGCCCGCCCCGGGAGCTCGGCGACGCTCACGCTGGAGGAGTTCCCCGGGCGGACGTTCCGCGGCACGCTGGTGAGGAACGCCAACGCGATCGACCTCGCCTCGCGCACGCTCCTCGTCGAAGTGGACGTCGACAATCCCGGCGGGGAGCTGCTGCCCGGGGCCTACGTCTTCGTCCACCTCTCGCTTCCGAAGCAAATCGCGTCGGTCACGGTTCCCGCCAACACGCTGCTCTTCAGGGCCGAGGGACCCCAGCTCGCTGTGGTCCGGGACGGCCAGGCGCAGCTCCTCCCCGTGACAATCGGGCGTGACTATGGCACCACCGTCGAGATCCTCAGCGGGCTCCAGCCCACCGACCAGGTCATCGTGGCGCCCTCGGACTCCCTCGTCAGCGGGACTCGCGTGCGGATTGCGAGCGTGCCGGGCGGGACTGGGCAATGAGGGAGCGAGGCGCGGGCCTCGTCGGGCTTGCCGCCCTCCTGCTGGGCGGCTGCATGGTCGGCCCGGACTACACGAAGCCCTCGGCGCCCATGACGCCGGCCTACAAGGAGGCGGATGGCTGGAAGGCCGCTGAGCCGAGCGATCACCTGCCGCGGGGTCAGTGGTGGTCGATCTTCGGTGATCCCGAGCTCCACGCGCTGGAGGAGGAAGTCGCCAAGGCCAACCAGAATCTGAAGATCGCGGAGGCCAGGCTGCGCGCAGCCCGGGCCATGGTCCGCTTCAACCGGGCCGCCCTCTTTCCCACGATCTCGGCCGGTGCTGGAGCCAGCTCCATCCGCGACTCCGCGAACCGGCCCTTCTTGTCATCGAACGCGGGCACGGGCAGCAGCGGCGACTTGCTCCTGTCACTCGACATGTCGTACGAGGTCGACCTGTGGGGCCGGGTCCGACGGACGGTGGCGGCGGCGCGGCAGGAGGCCCAGGCCACCGCCGCCGATCTCGAGACCGCCCAGCTCAGTCTGCAGGCCGAGCTGGCGGTGGACTACTTCGAGCTGCGGGCCGCCGACGCCCAGAAGCAGCTCCTGGACGAGACGGTGAAGGCCTTCGAGGCGGCGCTCCAGCTCACGACGAATCGCTTCCAGGGCGGCGCTGCCCCGAAGTCCGACGTCGCCCAGGCCCAGACGCAGCTCGACACCACGCGGGCGCAGGCCACCGACGTCACGGTGCAACGGGCGCAGCTCGAGCACGCCATCGCGACGCTGATCGGCAAGCCGCCCGCGGCGTTCAGCCTGTCGCCTCGTCCGCTGGACACCCGGCCGCCGGGCATCCCGGTGGGCCTCCCGTCCCAGCTCCTGGAGCGGCGCCCGGACATCGCGGCCGCCGAGCGCCGGGTCGCCGAGGCGAACGAGCAAATCGGCATCGCGAAGGCCGCGTACTATCCGACCGTGATGCTGAACGCTTCGGTCGGATTCGAGGGAAGCTCGTTCGGGAACGTCCTGAACGCATCGAGCCTCCTGTGGTCGGTGGGGGCATCGATCACGCAGACGATCTTCGACGCCGGGCGTCGCCGCGCCACCTCCGACGTGGCCATCGCCGCCTACGACGCGACAGTGGCCGCCTACCGCCAGACCACGCTGACGGCCTTCCAGCAAGTCGAGGACAACCTGGCCGCTCTCCGCATTCTCGAGCAGGAGGCCCAGCAGCAGCGGCGCGCCGTGGAGTCTGCGCAGCTGTCGCTGCAGCTCTTCACCAATCGCTACCGCGGAGGAGTCGACAACTATCTTCAAGTGATCACGGCTCAGACCGTAACGCTCGCGAATCAGCGCACCGAGATCGACATCCTCCGGCGCCGCATCGACGGCAGCGTGCTGCTGGTGAAGGCGCTCGGCGGCGGCTGGGACGTGGCCGGGCTGCCGCCCGAGAAGTAGCTCGATGCCTCGATCGTCAACATTAGTCTGCCCTCGATCGCCCGGACGTTTCACACGTCGATCGGCGGTGCCGTCGAGTGTGTGATCATCGCCTATCTGGTTGTCATCGCGGCCACCCTGCTAACGTTCGGGCGGCTGTCGGATCTCGTGGGTCGCAAGTCGGTGTGGATGGCCGGCCTCGCGGTCTTCACGCTCGGGTAGATCTGCTGCGGCGCCGCCCGCTCGGTGCCGCAGCTCGTCGTCGCCCGGGCCCCTCAGCGGCTCGGCGGTGCGCTGATCTTCGCCCCAGCTTCGCGATCATCACCGACGCCTTTGCCCCGTCGGATCGCGGGCGGGCCCTCGGGCTGAACGCCGTGGTGTTCTCTGCCGCGGTCGCCGCGATCGGCGTCGTCGCCGCGCTCGTTCGCGGCGACGAACGCAGACGGCTTCCGGCGAGGGCGCCGGTCAGCGACCGTGCCTGATCGACCTCTAACTACCCGGGCACCGGGACCCATGCCTCCGGACAGCTCGGCACCGTCGGGTAGTACGCCCCATAGCTCGGGCAGTAGTACCAGTAGGTCGACGGCGGAGGGGAGTACGTGTAAAAGTCCGGGTACGCCGGCGCCAAGTAGAACGGCACGCCGATGAATGCCCGGCCATGACCCCTTGGGTCGAAATCACGGCGGCCATCGAAGCCGTGGTGCCCTTCGAATCCATGATGGCCTTCGAAGTGCCCGCCGCCGGAATGTCCAGAGAATCCATGGCCGCCATGCCCCGCGGCGGCATAGCTGGGTGATGCGGCGGCAAGAATGATCGCGACCCCGACGAGAGCGAGCGATGAAAGCTTCCTCATGACGTCTCTCACTTTCTAACCATTGGACGATACCGGGTGAGCGAGCATTCAATGAATCCTATCGGCGCGCCCCCGCGTCTCAAGGGTTGGATGTGCTGACCAACAACGTCGGGAACGAGGCGCAGGCTGGCCTGCTCTTCGATGTCGTTGCTCGTCGCGCGCGATGCGGTCAACGGGATCACCCGGGCGCGATTCAGGGCTGTTGCCGGCGATCGGTGGCCGCTAGTCGCGGCATCCGTGCGGCAGTCGCTCGACCCGCGCCCGCGCGGCCTCCACGCCGAGGTGGTATCGCCCGGTTGAGCCTCTTGGCTCGTGGCTCGCTCAGCCCACCTCACCACTCGCCGACTTCATCGAAGACTGCTGGCTCTACGACGATTATCGGCCAGCGCATCTCAGGCAGCGGATTCTGCCGAGCGGAACGACCGAGCTGGGCATCAACCTGCGGGACAACGAGTTCCGCATTTACGATCGCGTGCGGCCCGGCCTCTGCGAGCGCTTCTCCGGAGAGATCGTCTCAGGAACCTACGAACGGTTCTTCGTGATCGACACGGCGGAAGAAACGTCGGTCCTGGGCGTGCACACGAGATCGTCAGATCGCCGGCACGGTGCCGCCGTCGATCACGTATTCACTCCCGTGAATCGAGGCTGCCCGGGCGGAAACGAGGAAGGCGATGAGTTCCGCGACCTCTTCGGGCCGGCCGGGCCTGCCGATCGGAATTCCTCCAAGCGAGTCCACGCCGACCTCATCGGTCCCGCTGCTTTCTGCGAGCCGAGCGATGAGGCGATGCGCAGCGGTTGTTTCGATGAAGCCGGGCGCGACGCTGTTCACGCGGACACCGATAGGCCCGACTTCCTTTGACAGGCCCTTACTGTAGGTCGTCAATGCGGCCTTGGCGGCGGCGTAAGCGAGCGTCGCCTCGAACAGCGGCAAGCGCCGCTGGATTGACGAGATATGGATGATGACGCCAGACCGCTGCTTCAGCATTCCGGGCAGCAGTCCGCGGTCCAGACGGACAGCGGCGAACAGGTTGGTGTCGATGGTGTGCTGCCAATCCTCGTCGCCGAGAGCCAGCACGCCGCCGCTCGGTGCGGAGGACCCGCCGACATTGTTGACGAGGATGTCCACGCCGCCGAGATGGTCCAGGACTTCGCGGATCACCTTGTCCACGCCTTCACGTGTGCTGATGTCCGCTTGGACGAACAATTCCGCTGCCTGACCTTCGGACGCCGGCGAGCGAGCGGTGGTTGCCACCGTCGCGCCGCCCGCCGCGAGGCGCCGGACAATGGCCTCGCCCATACCCTTGGTGCCGCCCGTCACTAGGGCACGCTTGCCCGCGAATTCGGTCGGATCGAACGAAAAGGGCGTCGCATCGCTCATCGGTAGTTCTACGGACATCCCGGTTCCTCCCTGCGTCCATCGCGCCGAAACCTCTCACTCCTGAGTTGCATCGATCAGAGCGTAGGCTCTATGCTGACTAAATGACAAGAACGCACAAAAAAGTAAGGTACTCACCTGCAGGTAAGCGTAATGAGCTGACACCGACTTCCGCCGCGCGTGGCGTTGAAGACGCTCTCAAGATTCTCGAGGGCCGGTGGAAGCTGGTGATCCTGTTTCATCTCTTCGGTGGCAACGTGCTGCGCTTCTCGGACCTAGGTCGAGCGATTCCCTCCATTTCCCAGAAGATGCTCATCCAGCAGCTTCGCCAGATGGAAACTGACGGAATCGTCTGCCGGATCGTCCATCACCAGGTTCCGCCTAAGGTGGAGTACTGCTTGACGAAGTGGGGACAGGCGTTGTGCCCAGCGCTCGACGCCTTGCTCAAATGGGCCGCGCTGCGCGAAAAGATGTCCGATCCCGCAAACGGACTGCTTCAGCGCGGTCGAAGCGAACGGCCGTCCGATCGCGCGGGGCGCCAAGAGTCGGTTCCGCCTCAGCCACCCTAAAGGTTTGGGCCCGACCAGCGACGTCGCCCGCCGCCTCGGGCGATCCCGCCAACCGGGTCTCGCCGCGCCGGGTCATCGACCGCGCACCATGCGAGTCAAGGCACCTCGTTCGATGCTAGCTGTCTAATCCAGTATTCCCACTATTCGCTCCTTGCGACTGTCGAGGCCATCACTTCAACCTGGGTACGCTCGGGCGGAACGACACCTCCGCCACCCCGATGTCGGACCTGTTCAGGGGCGGAATCCCTTAGGACTTCGCTTTCTTCGAAGGTTTCGACTTGCCAGAACTGTTGAGGGCGACCGCTTGGCGA
>WNFB01007077.1_pt1 | contig 10046 bp, 6 predicted proteins | sample 5400501 | NCBI WGS metagenome assembly WNFB01 (sample SAMN13153341, study PRJNA577476) | soil metagenome | isolation source: 200 cm saprolite under Douglas fir tree site 2 hole 1 | place: USA:California | collected 2015-04-18
TGCTTCATCTGCGGGCAGGGGCGAGCTAATCCCTGGAAGCCACCGCGAAATAACCAGTGCGCGCCTGGATCTTATAACCATTCTTGGAACGGATTTCGACCTTGCGGAAGGTACCGTCGCGCTTGGTATTGGTGGGAACGTATCCAATGTTGTATTGGCTGCGCAGTTCCCGGGCAATTTGGTCAAAGGCTTCCTTCAACTTGTCGAACTTATTGCCCACTTCAATCACGCGGCCGCCGGTTTCTTGCGTGAGCTTCTTCATATCGCCCGCTCCGAAGCCTTGCCACATGCCGCCTCGGTCCGCAACCAGCAGAACATAGCAGATCGTGTCCGCCTTCTGTGCTGCCTCGATAGCATCGCGGATTTTGAGCTTGCTGCCTTCATCCTCGCCGTCGGTAAGAAGGATCATGGCTTTGCGCCCCACTTGCTGGGCCAATTCATCGTGGGAAGCCAAGTACACGGCATCGTAGAGCATGGTGCAACAACCATGACTGAGCGTGGGAACGGGTCCTCCGCCCAGCCCAGGAACGCCGCTGAATCCGCCGCCTCCGCCCCCACCAATGTGGGCACCGTTCATGGCTTGCCTGAGAAGCCGGGTCGAGTTGGTAAAGTCTTGCAACAAATTCACGTCGGCATCGAAACCTATGACAAAAGCCAGATCCTTTTCACGCACGATTTGGTTCACAAAAGAGCCGCCGACTTCCTTTTCCATGTCGAGTACGCGCGTCTGGCTGGGGCTGGAATCGATCAGAATACCCAGTGTGAGCGGCAAGTTGGACTCGGCGGAAAAATACTTGATGGTCTGCGGCTTGCCGTCTTCGAAAACCTGGAAATCGTCCTTTGTGAGATTGGGGATCAAGGCGCCTTTCTTGTCTTTGACGTTAAAGAAGAGTTGCACGACCTCGACGTTTACTTTCAGCGTGCTGACGGATTGATCTTCAGCCTGGTCTTTGTCTTGGTGTTGGGCCTGGTCCGGACCGCCCAGCCGAGGTATCGCCTGCGCGAGAACGGGCTGGGAGGCGGCCACATAGGCCATTAGCACCGCGGTGGCAAACGCCCGAAAAACGGAGCTTTTGGGCATCAGGATATTCCCTTGTCCTTTTTGTTAGTCTATTCCTGTGGTGTTGGATGCACCAAATACGGTGGTCTGAGCATCAGAATTGCAGAGATTGTTTGCCGCGAGGTGGGAGGGTACGCGTGCTTCCAGTGATTCATAGCCGGCGGAGAATTGCCTGGGTGGCGATGGCGGTTTTTTGCCTGGCCTCAGTGGCAGGGACCGCCCAGCAAGAGCAGAAGCAAGAGATTCCGGACGCGCCTTCGGCCACACGACCGGTGCAACCGTTTCCAACGGCGCCGCCCGCAGCCAAGCCTGAGCCCCCGCCCCCGAACCAAGCGCCGCCCAGCGAGGCCAACCCCAAAGAACACAGCGCTCCTGCTGGCCAACCGGAAGAACCGGGGCCCGCGCCTGCACGCACCGTCACAACCGTCCCTCAAGGAGGCGCAGCGCAGCCGGGAGCCAACCCACGGGACGAACTTTACACGGTCACCAAGAATGTGAACCAAGTGATCGTCCCGGTCATGGTCAAGGACGACTCGGGGCACTTGGTCAGCGGATTGCTGCCTAAGGACTTCTCGGTCTATGAAGACGGTACGAAGCAGAAGATGAACTTCTTTACCAGCGATCCGTTTCCCCTGTCGGCGGCGGTGATCTTCGACCTAGGCATGCCAGACGTGGCCGTGCAGAAGGCAAACCAGACATTTCCCGCGCTGGAAGGCGCGTTTAGCCAGTTCGACGAGGTCTCGGTCTACACCTACAGCGGGACTGTATCCAAGGTCACGGACTTCGCCGCCGTAAGCCAGAAATTGACCGCAGTGTTGAACGAACTGAAGACGGTACGCGGCCGAAATAACGGGCCGCCCGTACTTGGCGGACCGTTGGGGCCGCAGGGCCCCACGGTGAACGGGCGGTCGATTGACCCGGGGGGCCCGATTGTGGTCACCCCCCCTCGGGAATCCCACGTGCTCAACGATGCCATTCTGGCCGCTGCGCTGGATCTGAGCAAGCGTGAGCGCACCCGCCGCAAGATCATTTTCGTCATCAGCGATGGCCGGGAATACGGCAGCAATGCCAGCTACAGCGATGTGCTGAAGGTCCTGCTCTCCCAGGGGATCATGGTTTACGGCGTGGGGGTGGAGGGTTCGGCGATCCCGCTCTATAACAAATTGGAGAAGCTGCACTTACCGAAATTCGGATATAGCGACATCTTGCCCAAGTATGCCAACGCCACTGGAGGCGAGATTTTCAAGGGATTCTCCCGTGACGTTATCGAGGGCACGTATGCGCAAGCGATCGGCGATGCGCGCAACCAGTACACCCTGGGTTATGTCACCCGGGCTTCGCCAAGCAGTACGTACCGTCAGATTGTGGTGGACGTGGCCCATCCCGGTTTGAAGGTGTATGCCAAGGATGGCTACTACCCGCTCCCGCCGGGCCGCTGAGCGCTTCTCAGTTCCGATCAGTACGACGGTGTTGCGGCTAGTGACCGGAGTAACCTGCCGGTAACGCCCAACCCTGTGGTATAAAACCAGCAGCAACAGCAAAATCTTAACGCGAGGCGTTCGTCTGAACCCGAGCGTCCGCCGGCAGTCTTGAGGAAAGTCTTGAGTTTCATCAACTTTGCAGCGCGCGAGATCAACTGCAAGATCGTTTACTACGGCGCCGGACTGGGCGGCAAAACCACGAATCTGCAGTTCATCTACCAGAAAACTGCCGAACAGCAGAAGGGCAAGATGATCTCGCTGGCCACAGAAACGGAACGTACGTTGTTCTTCGATTTTCTGCCCCTGGATTTGGGCTCGGTTCGCGGCTTCAAGACTCGCATCCACCTCTACACGGTTCCCGGTCAGGTGTTCTACGACGCCAGCCGAAAGCTGATCCTGCGGGGAGTGGATGGCATTGTCTTCGTGGCTGATTCGCAGCAGGAGCGTATGGACGCCAACATCGAAGCGCTTGAAAACCTCATGTCCAACCTCAAGGAACACGGCTACGACTTCCACAAGATCCCTTACGTTTTGCAACTTAATAAACGTGACCTGCCCAACATCCTGCCGGTGGAAGCGTTGTCGACACAGCTTCGGCGGAAAAACGAGCCCATGCTTGAGTCCGTGGCTTTCCAAGGCGCCGGGGTGTTCGAGACCCTGAAAGAGATCGCCAAACAAGTGCTTACGGAGTTGAAGCAGGGCGGGTAGGAGCAGTCGCCAGTCGTCGGTCGTCAGTCTTCAGCTCTCGGCCCGGAGAAGTCCCTGCATTTTCAATACCCCTATCGGGTCGTGGCTCTCCGTCTGGTTTGCCTGACGACGGGCGACCGACCGTGGCTGACGACTAGAAGCTAGCTAGCTCATAATTGGGCAGGGTGCGTCCGAAAAGTAGGTGGTGAAATCGCCTGTTTTCAACAACAAGCGCCTCCATTGACGCGAGGCGCCATTCAGGCGTAGCATTTGCGGCGCTGTATTTCCTTCCGGGCCTGCCGCGAGTTCGCTCGCGACGCCTCCCTTCATCCGCAATCTTCTAGAAAGGGGCTTCGTATGCTCATAAGAGTGATTACAGCTGTGTCCGTAGCTTTGGGGGCCCTTCTCACACCTTGCCAAGCACAGCAGGCCGCGAAACTCCCGCGAGTTGGTTTTCTAGCACCCCAAGGCCGGTCCCTGCCCCTCTTCGACGCATTCCGGCAAGGGCTTTCGGAGCTTGGCTATGTCGAAGGCCGGAATGTCATAATCGAGGCGCGGTTTGCGGAAGGGCAGTACGACCGCTTTCCCGAACTATTTAACGAGCTGGTCGGTCTCAAGGTGAATGTTCTTGCCGTGACGGGTGCGGTCACGGCTCGGGCGGCCAAAAAAGCTGTCACAGACGTCCCGGTCGTCTTCGCTGTTGTGGTCGATCCTGTGGCAGACAAAGTGGTTCCGAACCTGGAACGGCCTGGGGGAAACTTTACTGGTGTAACGAGCTTTGACCCAGAGCAAGCCCGCAAGCAGTTCGAGCTCCTCCGGGAGGTGATCCCCGGGGTCAAGCGCGTAGCCATCCTGGGAGATCAAGGTGTCTCCGAAGCTTTGATCACGGCAGCCGACCAGCAGGCGCGGGCCATGGATCTACAAACTCAACCTATCAGAGTGACTGGGCCAAACCCGGATCTAGCGGCAGCATTCGCCGCGATGAGACAGCAGCATGCCGATGCTCTGCTCGTTTTGGAAGAACCGGTGCTCGGGGTGCACGCGAACGAGATCGCGGAACTGGCGGCGAAGGATCGGCTGCCGACTGTGTTTGCCCCGTCTAGAGTCGGCGCCGGTGGACTCTTGTCGTACGGGGTGAGCCAAACGGAGGCAATCCGACGCATGGCGGCATACATTGACAAGATCCTCAAGGGCGCCAAACCGGGCGAGTTATCGGTCGAGACGGTGAACCGCTATGAGCTAGTCGTGAACCTGAAGACGGCTCGCGCGATCGGTATCACCGTTCCTGCTGAGGTGCTAAAACGGTCGGACCGGGTGATCCAGTAAAACACCGGTTCAGTCTGTTAAATTGTCCGTAACTGTTGTGAAATCCCCATTTCACTCACGACCCCGGGTTCTGCTTAATCGGGGAGGTTCGTTCGGGTTTGCTGACGACGGACGACCGCTGGCCGACGACTAGAAGCTACCTAAGCTATCTCATAATTGGCGCGGCAGGGTGCGTCCGAAAAATAGGTGGTGTAAAGGGCCTGATAGCGTCAACAACGATTACTTTCCGACTGGCTCGTCCTCCGACCTGGAACCAATCACTCACTTACCAAAACCGGACTTCTGGCCAAGAAATAGATTCCGGATTGGCCATTACTCGCCAAGTGAGAAATCCGTGTAGCGGAGCTCCACGTTTTGGCACAAGGCAGGCGCAACCCGGAACACCTTCGGTTCTCCAATCGCTGTGCGTTGTTGGCTATTCCGCTGGACTGGTGCGCCCGGGGATATGAATCAGGCGATGGTTCATTAACCGACGATGCAGATTACGGATTGTTTCCGTGCGTATTAGATCAGGTCTCACGCTGGTCGTGTCTTGTGCGCCGCTGTCGCTCGTAGCGTCATCAGCGCATCCCGCAGTCTCCGGATGATGCTCGTCGCATGGCGTCGCGAGAAACGCTAAGAATTCACCGGTCGTTCGTTGAATTGCTAGGCCGACGATCTGTCCTCGACTGTTAATCTCTCCGGAATCCACCAACTTCAGGTGCGAATGTGCGGAAACGATGCTGTTGAGGTCCGACATCACTCCGCCTTGCCAGACGAATACGCTGCAATGCGGGAACCCACTTTGGGCACAGGATTGGCCAATCACCTGACCCTTGTCGTCGATGCTGTTGCCGTGGCTCTCAACAATGCTGGGGCAGGGTCCCGAGGTTTATTGCGACACCATTCTGCCAGAGAAAAGCCACCTGGGTGGCGCCGGTAGGATCGAACGCGGTGCCAGTCACTTGGCGCCTGTTATTTAGGTCACTCGGCGATAGCCCCAGATTTCCGAGAGTGCCCAAATCCGTAACCTTTCCGTTGTGCCACAGCACATTGTGACCAAGGGTAGTGAAACCGCAATCGATGGTGACACCGACGGCATCCCCTTGGTCGTTGATCGCGATGGCAAATCCGTCCGGGTCGCCGTCGATGGTCGGGAGTTCTCTGATCGCGCCGTTCTCCCATACGACAGGCTTGAATTGAAGGACTTGAGGCTTGATACAGGTGGGGTCGGGCACGCTGTTCTCCGCTACTCCGACCACTTGGCCGCGGTTGTTGGAGCCATTTGCCACACCATTGTTGCCGCCCAGCGTAGGGAGCGGAATGGGTATGCCCGCTTGCCAGATAACTGGCAGACAGGGGATAGAGTCGACGAGCGGATCGTTGCAGAAATTCTCGCCCAACGGGTCTGCATCAGAAGTCTCCGAGAAGCCGGCAACCTGGCCCGCATTGCTGACCGAATTGCCCTGACTGTATGGCAGGGTGTCGGATCCCGCCAGGGTGCCGAGGTCCGTCATCATACCGTCTCGCCAGAGGAAGGCGTGCAGGGCTTCGTCGCCGGTGGTCGTCGAAAGACCGACCACCCAACCCTTGTTGTTAATCCCGAACGCCTGGCTGAACGTCCCGCCCAACGTACCGAGGTTGGTGACAGCGTAGCGAGGGTGCGGCTTCTTGTCTCCCTGCTTTTCCTGGGCGCCCATTTGAACTGAGATCGCCATCGCTGCCAACACCATGATGACAGGGATGGCGGAGGTGAGACTCTTGGGCTTCATATTTCCTCCTGCTGCTTTTTTCCCCGCCGGCCTGGTCCGAAGACAATCCAGTCATACGGGTCGGCAAAATCGCAGAGCGGGTCACCGACTTTCACCGCGCCGGCGATGCGGCCTCAAAAATGCAAGGACGGGGCACCTGGCTACTGCGCACAACCTCGGGTCGTATCAATGCCCACGTTACAGGAATTCGTCGCGGTTGCTCCCGCGGGTCGGCCGATGGGGCACTGCGCGGGATCGTAGACCTGACGGCAAGCGCCGCCCGTCGAGAGTGAGCAATATCCGGTGAGTGCCCCGCAACGCGTGCTGCCGCACTGGTAGACGCAATTTCCCGACCCCCCGGTCGGGAACGCCAGACAAGTGAGCTCTGCCGTGCCCTGCTTGTCACCCGACGAAGCGGTAATCGTCACAGGCCCCCCAACCGCCACGCATGTCGCAACTCCCGTGTTGGACTCTATCGTCGCGACGCTCGTATCCGAAGAAGACCAGTGAGCACTTAGGTTGTCCTGAGTCTGAGGAGGCTGATCAAACGCCCCGCTCAACGTGAACGGCAAAGTGCCGCTTGGCGCAGTCGCTTCTGCGTTCTGTGGTTGAACTGCAACGCTCACCAATGTGCGCGCGGGCTTCTCGCTCCCGCAACTAGTCCAGATCAGAGCGAGAAGAATTAGGAACCCGACCTTGACAATCGAACCGGTTCTACTCAGCTTCATGCTTCTCCAGCTTGGGCATACTCTTCCAAGGCTCGCCTGCTGCGGCGAGGACCCAGTCGCATCGCCACAGCGGGCACATTGTTGCACGGTCGGCGTCGGCGAAGTTCTCTCTAGTTTCTCTCTTGTACAGGAACTCTTTTGGGAGATGGCGAACTCGGTGTTTGCCGCTTGATTGCTAACACTTAGCGCAGCGTAGTAGACTTTTACCCCATGCCTGCCGGGCCTCAAACTAGGGCATACCGCTTCGGCCAATATGACGTTGATCTACGGTCGAGAAGGTTGTGTAAACGAGGTCGGGCCCTAAAGCTACAGGACCACGCCTTTCAGGTCCTGGTGGCGCTCCTGGAAAATCCTGGCAAGGTTGTCACCCGCGATGACCTCCGTCGCCTTCTGTGGCCGTCGAATCTGTATGTCGATTTCGCGCACGGTGTAACGAACGCAGTGCATCGTCTGCGTATCGCTTTGAACGATCCCGCTCGGCGATCGTCTATTATCGAGAATGTCCCCAGCAGGGGGTATCGCTTTGTTGCTGCCGTGCGGCGCATCGTGGACGCGGAGCGCTCGGAGACGCCTTCTCCCGCTGCTGACGACGCTGTGGTTCACGCTCACACGCGTTTGCCCCCACTTTGCCGGGTCAATGAAAAAGCTCATGAACTGTACCTGAAAGGGAGGTATTGCTGGAATCGCAGGACACCAGCAGCGGTGTCGATGGCTTTGAGGTTTTTCCAACTGTCGGTCGAACAGGCCCCGGAATGGGCACAATCCCACGCTGGTCTCGCCGACGCTTACCTCATCTCAGGAACGTGGGGATACGAATCGCTGGCTCCATCGCAGGCCTACCCGCGAGCAAAAGCCTCCGCAATCCGGGCTCTGGAACTCGATCCTTCTCTCGGGGCTGCACACGCTTCCCTTGCAATTTCTCTGGTCGCGTGCGATTGGGACTTCCGGGCCGCGCAACAGCACTATCATCAAGCCATCGAGCTTGATCCTGGCTATGCGACAGCGCACCACTGGTATGCTCTGCATTTGTGCGATTTGCGGAGATTCGATGACGCTGTTGTGCAGATGCAAAAGGCTCACAAGCTTGATCCGGTGTCGCTGGTGATCGGAACAGATCTCGCACACGCGTTTATGATGGCGGGGTCGTACGCTCTGGCATTGGCGCAATGTGGGAGCGTTCTCGAACTTGACCCTGCATTCGGTGCAGCGCATTTTCAATTAGGCGAGGTGTACCTGAAGATGCGGGAATATCGTAGAGCGGAGCAACAATTCTGCCTCGCCATGAAGTTCTCGCACGGCAGCTCGAAATGTCTGTCTAATCTGGGGCATCTGCTCGGGAAAGTGAACAAGAAACAACAAGCAAGAAGGATACTGCGAGATCTTGAGAGTCGATCTCAACGGGGCTTCCTCCACTGTGCCAGTCTGGCGTCGATTCATGCCGGCCTCGATGAAAGTGATGCAGCGGTTGCCTGGCTACGCAAGGCGTGTGACCAGCGGTTCGATCCAGAGGTCCTCCAGTCGCCTACCTTCGATGAACTGCGCCCGCTACTCGGATTCCGCGAAGTCACAAACCGCGTCGGTCTGCCCTTGTGAGGGTCCGATAGCTGACATTGACCACCGGGGTGCCCATCCTTGCATTCTTTGCGAGGGTGGGATCTCACGGACGCGTCCCGCGTGGGATTTCTATCTGCGTCACACGGATTGCTGACCAGGAAAAAAGGCACGGCCGAAGCCACCCTCGCGGTGAAGCGGCTCACCGTGTGCACCACTGCCCTGGCATACATAATTGGCGTAACATCCCCATTACACCACCAATCGCTGCACAGAGCGCTTATGAGATGAGCAGATGAGTTGTAGTGTCCCGAGTCAGAAGCATATGGCGATGTACGCGGCGGGGGTCCTGTTGAAAAAGCACCCTTCACACCGCTTCGTTCCGGTCGCGATGACAATATTTTTGACACAATTCTGACTAGGGATACTAGCGAAGCTGCAGCGAGCGCAGCATCTGCTCAAAGGTAGGGCGCAGCGATCCGAAGTCTCTGTCGGGCGCGATAAATACCAGATACAAGAGGCTTCCGTCGCGGCACTTGGTGGCAACCAGCCAGTCTCTTTCCTGTGCGGCACGACCGTTCTGACCCTGCAGCGGTGAGGTTCCAATCAAGTCCACCGATTTCCCCGCCATCCCATTTACGCGGATATTTTCGTCATTGCCGATCTGCCGCAGATCTGGGTTGGACTGGCGCAGCGAGGCGAGCAGATCATGCGTTGCCTGATCGAGGCTGGCGTTGGGATCTTCCGGCTCGAAATCGTTGATCATGACGCCATAGGCGACCGAGTTCTGCGAGCCACCGTTCTGCGGAGCGATGGTCACGGCGGAATTCTGGTCCCCTGATATCCGCCAATTCTCAGGATAAGAGATCTGGAAGTCGTTATGGCTGAAGCTGCGCATGCTGGGGCTCGGACTCACATCGGATTGGGGCACACCGGCCGCACTAATGCCGCGCGGTTCTTGCTGAGCAGCGATCTGCTGCGCGGTGAGCGGACTTATACCGGAAACGCGCTGTTTGATTTCGCGGAACTCGGGGCTGTCGCTGCGGTAATTGCTCCGGCGCGGCAGCGTAGCCACTTCCCGGGAAACCGCTTCGGCGCGATTGCCGGGATTGGGATGGTCGCTGAGAAACCGGGGCCCACGAGCGCCGCCTTGTCTCTCGATCTTGTCGAAGAATTGCGCCATGGCATGGGGATCGAAGCCGGTGTCGTACATGATATCGGTGCCGAGCAGGTCAGCTTCCGACTCGGCCTTACGGGAGTTCTTCAGGAAATACGAGCCCACGCCGAAGGAAATGCCCTGGGCGGTCATCTGAGCCAGGGCGCCGCGGCCCATGACTCCGCCCAGGATGGCCAAGGGCAGTTGCGCCGCCATCTGCTTGCTGGCGGCCCGCGTGCCATGGCGCTGCACCACGTGGGAAATTTCGTGCGCCATCACGCCGGCTAGTTCGGCCTCGTTGTCCGCGGCCCGGATGCTGCCGAGGTT
>WNFB01007079.1_pt1 | contig 10044 bp, 10 predicted proteins | sample 5400501 | NCBI WGS metagenome assembly WNFB01 (sample SAMN13153341, study PRJNA577476) | soil metagenome | isolation source: 200 cm saprolite under Douglas fir tree site 2 hole 1 | place: USA:California | collected 2015-04-18
TGTTCGCGCGTTATTCGCGTCGTTGAACCGGTCGACCCGGTCGCTACTCGGACGCTAGCTGCCAGGGCGCGATAAAACATCCGGGACACCGCTCAAAGAGCATGCCGAAAAGACTCCAGGTTGGTCCGGAAGGCTAGGTTGCCGAAACTGCCTAACCCGCATGTCCCAGCAGCTAACCAGTACATAGTTCATACTACCGTGGTTGGGTATTGGATAATACGTTCTATACGCTTGCCGCTGTATTGCCGCCAGCGTCCGTTATGGACAACCGGCTTTCTCTTTTCAGCTGCTCTATTCTGCCGTAAATTCCTGGCGTGAAGTAGGCCAAAAAGCCGTTCCACAAGCTTGCCCCCGCTGCCCATACTGAGACACTTATGGCCACATGTTTCAAGAGAGGGCTCACCTTAGCTATTGCATTGAGCGTTGCCGCGCTGTGCTTACCTATCAGGGCACTGGCAGATCCGCCTGCCGACACACTCCAGAACTTTGGTCCCAATCTTCGGACGCAGTGCCCCAATCCCGAGGGCATCGCCATCGATCCCACGGGCAACCTGTATGCGGCAGCAGTTGGGAATGGACACATTTGTGTCATTAGTCCCGCCGGAGTTGTGACCAGCAACTTTGCTATCCCACCTGGCAGCGGTGGAGTCACTGTATTGCTGGGTGAGCTGTTCGAGCCCAGCCAGGGCTTATACGTCGTGGATATTGCTGATGACATCGGAGATCCCAGTGGGAACACACGTCACGGGCGTCTGCTGAAGGTTGACCCGGCTACACACGCTGTTATCGTCTTGGCGACAGGCTTTGCCGGGCCGAATGCCATCGCCCAGGATCGTCACCGGAATCTGTTTGTGTCGGATTCATTCCTGGGCACCATCTTCAAAGTGGCTCCAGACGGATCGAGCGTCATCGCCTGGGCACACAGCTCGCTGCTGACGACCACGGGCTCCCCGCCGTTCGGAGCCAATGGACTTGCTTTCGACCGCGACGAGAAATTCCTTTACGTGGCCAATACGGGCGACAACCGAGTACTGCGCGTCCCCGTTGAGCGCAATGGGACTGCCGGAGCAGTTGAGGTGTTCGCAGACGGCGCCACCATCAATGCAGAACAGAACACCACTCAGGCACTACATGGTGCGGATGGCATCATGTTCGACATACGAGGAAACCTTTACGTTTGCGCTAACCAGGCTAACGAAATCCAGGTACTTTCCCCGCAGGCGAGCCTGATTGCCCGCTATTCAGCCTCAGGGGCCAACGCTCTCGACTTCCCGGCCAGTCTCGTCTTCAAAGGCAGGCAGTTATTCATCACCAATCTCTCGCTATCAGATGGTGGTGTGAATTCAAAGCTGTCGGTGCTCTCGGTCCCGCATCCTGGCCTGCCGCTTCGGCCTTAGACAACTAACTGCGTTTACGAGGACGACTTGAAGAAGCGGCCTAAGGCCTCACCTCGATAGTTGATCGAGAAATCAGTGGCCAGAAGGCTCTCATTAACGCCGGGCCAGCCGCCCCAGTAGCCAAAGCCGTCCATTTTGCCTTCCCGCACGAGCTGCCCCCACACCGCATACATGCTTTGCAGGTAAGCAGCTTCGACCTGCTGGTTGGCGCCGCTATTCCAGTAGTCGGCCCATTCCTGCAGGAAAACGGGCTTGTGGTAGAAATCGTAGGCGTCGCGCAGGCCGCAGTCCATCTCGGCCGGGGAATGGGGTGGGTTGCCGCCGCAACTATCGCCGCCGTAGTGGTCGGTGAGGACCTGGCCGGAAAGGTTCGACAAAATCCACGTACCGCGAGTGGGCCAAGCGGCCGTACTTCTGTTCGAATTCGAGCTGGCAAAAACGAGCTACAAGCGAGCGCTGGGTGGTGCAGTAGGCGCCTTTGACCTCCCGCCACCAGGGGATCGCTTAAGGGCGAAAGCATTTCCTGAAGCCAGCCGGTTGGGGCATGGTATCGGCGTCTAGGAACAACAGTACCTCGCCATCGCCTGGCGGGCGATGGCGGCCGAGTTGTCCCTTGCGCGATCGTCGACCACAAAGACCTCTCCTGCGGGACCAGGCAAGCCTTGCTGTCGAAGGGCTTCTAGGCAGGCGCCAAGCGTGTCAGCGGCACCCAGGCTGGGATGATCACGGTTACTGGTACGCAGCCAAGTCCTTCCCATGACTCTCGATTTCACGCCGGGATCTACCAGAGAACGCCTACTTGGCTAGTGCCAGGCCTGGCGGGCACACCAACGTGCAACACCTGCCGATGATGCCTCAGAAGTGAGCGTGGAACAAGGGGAATTGGCGTAGGGGGTCTTGCCGAAATGCGCAAACCTGGACGCCCGACCAGCCGGTTGCGGATTTATTCGACACGATGATCTCGAGTGCGTGGGAGCAGTTCTGATCGGTAACAGAACCGGTCAGTTCAAACTACCAATAACTGCGGTAGCGCTGACTCAAGACGTGTGCAGAATGACGAAGGTGCAGCGTCGGCTCTCGGCTCAATCCCGCCCCGAAACCAAGGTCAACCGACACGACACTTCTTGGGGCCGTGATCATCCTGGTGCGTTTTATGGCAGGCATTGCCGTGATTAGGATCTGTGTCGGACGACACGGTTGCGGAGGTCGTGCCCGCGGCTTGGGCTATAACCACCCCGTGGATTACTGCCATGCTAAGCGCCAAGGAGCCAGCCAGCCCAAGATTCAGCAGTAGCCTTTTCGTATGCCGCCTCCGCTTGTAATCCGCCCCATACTCGCTGATCATTGACCCAAATGTCAAGGGCTTTCGACCCCGTCTTTCGACCCCGTCAGCTCTGCTCTAACTTACCATGGAAGTGGCGCGCCAGGGACGGTGTTTACCACGTCCAACCTTGCCGAGAGTCCCTAGGCCATTGAAGGGAGAGAAGTCACGGGCAGTCGCGACTGCCCCGCTGGGAGGAACCGCGCCGGTTGCGGGTGCGTCTGGCCTAGGATGAAGCGGCATACTGGGTGATCCAACGTCAGCCGAATCCGCGCCTGGGCAATGCCCACTGACGCCTTGGCTCACGCCGGGACGAGCAAGCCCGCGCTGAGATCGACCTCTGCCTGCGCATAACGGTCCGGCGTTCCGATGTCCAACACGTAACCAGGAACCTGGTACGCGAACAGCGGTAACCCGAGAGCCAGCATGCTGGGGAAAACATCGTAGCCAAAATCCCACGGTCTGTCGGGCGGGATATAGGTCAACACCTCGGGCTCGAGGACGTAAATGCCGGCATTTGCCAGATGGCCCTGCACCACTTCGGCCGTCGGTTTCTCGATAAATTCTCGGACTCGCCCTTCCGCTGAGACTTCCACCATCCCGCAGCGGGTCGGATCATCGGGTGAACATAGAGCCAACGTGGCCAGCCCACTGCTCGTCCGGTGCCGCTCCATTAACAGGCTCAAGTCTAGGTCGGTGAGCAGATCGCCATACATCACGAGGAAACTGTCCCTGAAGAACCAGCCGAGCCGTTTGGCTGCGCCGGCTGAACCAAGCAGGCGAGTTTCTGATGAGTAGGTGATAGACACGCCGAAACGCGAGCCGTCGCCGAGGTATTCCACGATGGACTGCGGCTTGTAGTGGAGATTGATAGCCACCTCGATGATTCCGTGGTGGCGGAGCAGGTCCAACTGGTGCTCGAGGAGCGGTCGCCCGCCCACAGGGAGCATCGGCTTGGGGCGACCTCGAGTCAGAGCTCCCAGCCGCGTGCCCTCTCCTGCGGCCAGAATCAGGGCCTTCATCCTTCTCCGTGCGACAGAAGAGCCTGCTGAATGGCGGCCGTCCAGGCGTGCCCTATCGCGCCGTGTACATCCTCGACCAAGCCGTAGTCATGACACTGCACATGAATGGTCACATCTGCGAGCTGGCTGGCCGTCCCTCCATCAAAGCCGACGAGGGCGATAGTGCGCGCACCCCGAGCGGCAGCGGCTTTCAGCCCATTGACGATGTTCGGCGAGTTCCCGCTGGCGCTGATGGCGATGACCACGTCCTCAGGCCCACAGAATGCAGCAATCTGTTCAGCAAACACGAACTCGTAACCGGCATCGTTGGCCCACGCCGTTATAAGGGCGATGTTGTCGGACAAGGCGAAAGCCTTGAGCGGCTCGTAGCCATCGACACGGCAGGTTTTCACCAGATCATTCACCAGGTGACTAGCGGTAGCGGCGCTGCCGCCGTTCCCCATAACGTACACTCGGCGTCCACGGGCCCGCGCCTCGAGAAGGATGTCGACAGCTTCGGCCACTGGCCGGAACGGCACCCGTCGCAGGACTGCAGCAAGCTCGTCCAAGTGATCCCAGGCGGCAGTATGGGGTCGTGAAGCGAAGCTCATATTTAGGGTCGGACCGTCCCACGACTCGATGCCGGTACTTTCCAGTGCCATTGGCCTCCGACCGTTGCGCCCGTGCGCTGTGGTAGCGTCCGGCGGTCATCATGGCACTCCTGCGCCAGGCCGAATAGGCGAAGTTACCTCATTCTGAGGTGCCGAGATTCGGCTATCGATATGAGCAATCCCCTGGAGGGCGGTTCGAGAAACTGCCCTGTGCTGAGCGTAGGCTGTGGCCGTACCCTCCTCAGGTATTCCCTTATGGCGACCGTTCACTTGCCGAAATCGCGGAGATTAGCATGAGCAATCTGCATGAGCTACCGTGAGCGAGACGGCCCTAGCGCTGCGCGAGCGTCGGGCGTAGACTTGCCAGGCCATAATGAGCCCAAGGCAAGCGTACGGTAATGAGCGCCATCTCCGTCCGCCGTGCTGCGACGCGCCGGGTCGATTCGCTTAGAAGCGTGATCCGTGATCATCGTCCGCGCGCCGATCCGACTGAGTTTGGCCGGGGGTGGTACGGATCTCCCGGCCTACTACGAGCAGTACGGCGGGCTGGTCGTTTCCACTACGATCGACAAGTACTTCTACGTCTTCCTGAACCTCAGCGGGCGCGATCATGTCCAGCTCACCTCGTCAGACTATCGGGCGTTCTATCGCCACCGCTCAGGCGAGGCGCCTGTGTGGGACGGCGATCTTGGCCTGGTCAAGGCGGCGCTCCATGAGTTTCGCTGCGAGGACGGCATCGGTCTGTTCTTAGCGTCGGAGATCCCCCCGGGGACGGGGCTCGGCTCGTCAGGCGCGGTGGCGGTTGCCCTGGTCAAGGCTCTTTCGACGCTGCAAGGCCGTCGCTTAACGCCGGCTCAGGTTGCTGAGTGCGCGTGCACCCTGGAGCTCGACAAGCTGCGAGCGCCCATCGGCAAACAAGACCAGTACGCGTCGGCCCATGGTGGCTTCAACGCATTCTCCTTTTCATCGGACGGGGTTGACGTTGAGCCGCTGGCCATCTCGCCAGACACCATTCACGAGCTCGAGCAAAACCTTCTGCTGTTCTTTACCGGCGCGACACGGAGCGCCAACACCATCCTCCGGGAGCAGCAGCGAGCGACAGCCCAAGCTGATAGAGAGACAATCGCTGCGCTGCACTTCATCAAAGAGGCTGCTGCCGAGACCAGACGCTGTTTCGAGCGAGGGGATCTCAATGCATTTGGAAAGCTGCTCGGGGAGACTTGGGAGCGCAAGAAGTGCTTAGCTGATGGCATCAGCACCGGGCGCGTCGACGAGCTGTACGCCTTGGCTCGTGAACGGGGCGCGACCGGCGGCAAGCTGGCTGGCGCCGGAGGCGGCGGCTTCTTGATGCTGTACTGCGAACGGCTCAAGCAGCGAGCGGTCACCGATGCGCTGGAGGCCGCCGGATTGTACCGCATGGACTACCATTTCGAGCGCGGCGGCGCCCAAGTCCTCATGAACTCGCTTGCACGTCCCCGTCCGATGACAACGCTAACAGACGACATGATGCGCTATGCCTAATCATCATCAGTGGCGGCTCTACGTTGCCTGGCTGCTGGTGGCGGACGCCATCATGTTAGGTGCCGCTTTCCTTGTCGCGGCTGCCGTCCGCATGCGACTGGCCCTGTTGCCACAGCCTGGCTTCGACCGTGAACGTTATGCGCTGGTTGCCGCCGGGCTTATTCCGGTGCTGCTGGTCCTGTTGTATCTGCGGCGCGCCTACGCTCGACCAGTCTTGCTTGGCGGTCCCGAGGAATACGCCCGCGTGGTGAGCGGCTGTACGTATGGGACGCTTCTCGTTGCGGCAGCGAGCTTTTTGTACGGCTCTGCTCCGCTGGTCTCCAGAGGCTGGCTGCTGGCCTTCTGGGGCTCGGCCATCGTGTTCGTTTGGGCCGGCCGGTTTATCCTGCGTCGGGTCGCCTACCGACTGCGCAGCCGTGGTTGGTTCGTGCGCCAGGTCATTGTGGTCGGGGCCAATGACCATGGTCGAGCCATTGCTCAGCAGCTCCATGCCCCTCAAAAGCAAGGGCTGCGGGTGCTTGGGTTCTTGGACGACTATGCGGCTGCCGAGCAATGGACAGACCCGGAGCGCTCCGTTGAGAGTGATGTCTTATTCCAGGTGCTCGGCCACCCCCGCGAGGCGTCGGTGCTGGCCAAGCACCTCGGCGCCGATCTCTTGGTGGTCGTCCCGTCAGCCTTGAGCTGGGAGAGCCAGCAACTTCTGACCCGTCTTGGCCAAGTGTCGCATGACGAGTCTGAATTGGAGGTCCGCCTGGCGCCGACCAACTACGACTTCAGCGTGTACGGCGTCGAGGCGGCACCACTGGCCTATGTCCCGCTTCTGCGGCTGCACTCGGCACGGCTATCCAGCTTGGATGCGGTGCTGCAAGCAGCCGTCGATCGCGTGGTGGCTGGGCTGCTGTTGGTGGCGCTCTTGCCAGCTATGGCCTGGTCAGCCAGTATTGCTCGTCTACGCGGCGTCCGGCCCGTAATGCAGAGCCATCTGGTCCTGGGTCGAGGCGGCCGGCCGGTCACGATGCGAGTGTTGGCTCCCGAAATTGGCGGGCGTGGCCTGGCTCGGATCACTCCAGCGCTCCTCGGCGTTGTGCGCGGGCAGCTCGCGCTGGTCGGTCCACGACCACTATCCGTGGAGGCGCGAGCCCTGTACGAAGGCTGGGATGAAGTGCTGCTGGCCGTGCTTCCGGGACTCACCGGGCCATGGCGCTTTCTGCCGCGACAGGCGCCGGAACTCGACCGCGTCATGGCCGACGTGTGGTGGGTTCGGAACTGGACCATTTGGCAGTACCTGTTCTTTCTGTTCCAGACTGCCCGCGTCGTGTGGCCAAAGCTGTTCAGGGCACGTCCTGAGGCGGCATGGTCTTCGCTTCGATACGTACTTAGCCCTACACCTGCCGCCAGCCAGCAACTGGTCAATGAAGAAGTCAACAACAGCCCGACCGCGCGGAACTTGGCGACCGACGGTCTGGCAGTGGAGGTCCCCTGGGCGTGATCGGGCGGGACTCCTGAAGTCAGGTAGCGCGGGCCTGCGCGTGACCGAAGGACAAAAGCAACATCAGGCGGAGCACTTCGATGACCTCGGCAGTCCAGCATTCGAGATACACCGACCACACGGCGAGAGCAGATTCTACCGCTACCTCATGGAGTTCAAGCTGGGCCGGGCGGTGGCGTTGCTTCCCGGAGGGGTGGGTGGTTGCCGGGTCCTGTCCCTCTGCTGTGGCTCAGGCATGGACGCGGAATTCATGGGGCGGCTGGGGGCCGAGGTCGTGGCGCTGGACATTTCGCATGGTGCGCTGCTTCGAGCACGGGAGCGGGCCGGGATCTATGGGCTCTCTTATCGCTTGGTACGTGGGGATAGCGAGCGATTGCCGTTCGCCGATGACAGCTTTGATGTGAGCTTCGTCCACGATGGACTGCATCATCTGCCCGATCCCTGGATCGCGATAGCCGAAATGGCCCGGGTGGCTCGAAGGGGCGTCATCATAACTGAACCGGCAAACGCCGTGTTCACCAAGCTGGCCATACGGCTGCGGCTGATCCCGGCGGAGGAAGACGCCGGCAATTTCGTCGTGCGCTTCGACGCGCCCGCTCTCCGGCATTTTTTCGGGGCGCGCGGCTTTCACGGATTTGTGTCTACCCGCTATCTCGTCAAATACGGTCACCCACCGGGCCGCTGGCTACGGGTATTCGACCACCCTATGTTATTCGAACTGGTACGCAACGTTTTTGAATTGGTCGGCGTCCGGCTGCTTGGGGGGCTGGGCAACAAGCTTTCGGTGGCGGCCAGTCGCACACCCGTCCACGGCTACGCCCATGGCGAGTCTGCCTACACATCATCAATGGGAGTTCGTACGGTTTGGACATGAGTAAGCAGCCCAGCAGGACGGCTTTTGGCTGGGACAAACGCCCGGTTCTGGTGACCGGTGGTGCATCCTTCATCGGATCGCACCTGGTCGAAGCACTGCTTGAGCGTGGCGCTTGCGTGTACGTCATTGACAATCTGAGCTCCGGCCGGCGAGAGTATCTGGCTGATCACGTGCGTTCCGGTCGAGTGGAATTCATGGAAGCAGACTTGCTCACTCCCGGTGCTGCCGAGCAGGCGGTGCAGGGCATGAATGTGGTTTTCCACCTCGCCGCCGACCACGGAGGACGCGGCTATGTGGACCTCCATCAGGCCGCCTGCGCGTCCAACTTTGCTCTGGATGGCGCGTTGTTCCTGGCCTGCAAGAACGTTGGGGTCGACAAGGTCGTCTATGCCTCATCCGGTTGTGTTTATCCCAATTTCAGGCAACAGAATCCCGATGAGCTGCTGTATCTCACCGAGGATATGGTTGGTCCCCCGTACGATGCCGACAACATGTACGGCTGGGCCAAGCTGATGGCCGAGATGACCCTGCAGGCCTATGCTCGGGAGTGGGGTCTCAAAGCCGCCTCCTGCCGATACTTCACCGTGTACGGCGAGCGCGGCAAGGAAGATCACGCGGTGATCGCCATGATTGCGCGGGCGTTCGTGGGCCAGGATCCCTTCGAGGTGTGGGGTAATGGGCAGCAGATCCGGAACTGGACGTACGTAGGCGACATTGTTGAGGGGACGATACGGGCCGCGGAGGCCATCGACGACGGCATGGCCGTTAACCTGGGCACCATGGAGCGCACTCGGGTGATCGATGCCGTCCACGAGGTGTTGCGTTACACCGGGCACAAGGCAGACATTCTGTTCCGGCCCGATATGCCGACGGGGCCTTTGAACCGGGTCGCAGACCACGCGCTTGCCCGCAAGCTGCTTGATTGGGAGCCCAAGGTCACCTTCATGGACGGGCTCCATCGGACCATTGACTGGTATTGGGCCTCTCGTCAGCGGGACGATGTAGCAGACAAATTGGCTGTGGCGCTCACCGAGCGTTAGCTACCAGGCACCGTGCACGTTCTGGTCTTCGGCATGAACTACGCGCCGGAGAAGACGGCCATTGGTCCGTATACGACGGGCCTGGCGGAGTACCTTGTGGAGTGTGGACACCAGGTGACCGTGGCCACCGCCTTCCCGCACTATCCCCAGTGGCGTGTGGATGAGGCTTACGCTCGCCGGCGGCGACCTTTCCTGCGCGAGGTTGTGAAGGGGGTCGAGGTTCGCCGGGGGTGGGTGTTCATACCGCAGGGGCGAAATGTTCGCCAGCGCGTACTGTACGACTCGTCATTAGCCGCAACCGCGCTAGCCAATACCCTGGCCCTGAGTAGCGTCGACCTCATCCTGTGCGTCTCGCCGCCACTGCAGCTGGCCCTCACCGCGTTTCTGGTGGGGGCGATCCATCGCGCCCCGGTGGTGCTGTTAGTCAAAGACCTGGTGCCGGACGTGGCTCTTTCGGTCGGCTTAATGGAGGAGGGGAAGACGGTGAAGCTCGCCCGCAAACTCGAGCGCTTCGTCTACGGCCGCTCGGACTCAATCATCCTGATCGGTCAGGCCTTGGTCGACAACCTGCTCGCGAAAGGCGTCAGTCCCGACAAACTGGTCCTTATCCCGGACTGGGTCGATACGGCCCATGTCCGCCCGCTGCCGCGAGAAAACGCGTTTCGCGAGTCGCAACACATCGAAAGTGATCGCTTTCTAGTGCTCCACGCCGGCAACATGGGTGCCAAGCAGGGACTGGAGACGCTCATCGATGCGGCTGAACAATTGGCGGCCGAACAGGACGTCCTGT